>Ga0209596_1000180_pt1 | contig 57503 bp, 71 predicted proteins | sample M_130807_MF_Meta_FD_187314 | JGI IMG/M metagenome (GOLD analysis project Ga0209596, IMG submission 187314) | Freshwater microbial communities from Lake Montjoie, Canada to study carbon cycling - M_130807_MF_MetaG (SPAdes) (version 2) | ecosystem: Environmental > Aquatic > Freshwater > Lake...
CTCGGTGCGAACGTGCTTAACCGCTCGTTCAACGCTGCCTATCCGGGCGGCGACGGCGTCGAACTGGTTGCCACCACCCACCCGGTCGTCAACGGTACTCAGTCGAACAAGCTGACCACCGCTGCCAACCTTTCGCAGACCTCCCTGGAACAAATGCTTGTTCAAATCCGCAACGCTGCGGACAACAACAACAAGCGTATCCGCCTGACCCCGAAAAAGCTCGTTCTGGGTCCGTCGAACGTGTTCCAAGGCGAAGTCCTTCTGAAGTCCGTCCTGCGGGCTGGCACGGCAAATAACGATATTAACCCAGTAAAATCAATGGGTTTGCTCGATCAAGGCCAAGCCAACCTGTCGCGTATCACCTCGACCACCGCTTGGTGGGTAGAGACCGACGCGCCGGAAGGTCTGAAGCTGGCCAAGCGTCGTGGGCTCGAAAAGTCCATGGAAGGCGACTTCGAAACCGACAGCATGCGTTACAAGGCCACCGAGCGTTATGCGTTCGGCTGGACCGATTGGCGCGGTGCTTACGGCACACCGGGTATTTAAACGGGAACCGGGCCGGGGGTTTAGGCTCCCGGCTCATTTTTAGGAGGCCCCAATGGGCAACATCTCGAACACTAGGTTCCCGTTCGGGCTTACCAACGTCAACGACGTAAATCTCTTCGCTGACATGGTTCAACCGGACCCGACCCTCTTCCACCAGTACTTTAACGACTTCGACACCTATGTCGCTGGCGATTGGACAGTCACTGAAACCGACGCAGCGGCTACTCAAGCCCTGACTGCCGGTGACGGCGGCCTGCTTCTCGTCACCAACACGGCGGCGGACAACGACCTCGTTGCCCTCCAAAAGAACCCTGCGGCGTGGAGCTTTACGGCTGGCAAGAAGACCTTCTTCCGCTGCCGCTTTAAAGTCAGCAACGCAACCGAAAGCGATCTCGTCTTCGGTCTGCAAATCGTAGACGCTACTCCGCTGGACGTGACCGACGGTGTGTACTTCCTCAAGGCTGATGGCTCTACTAACGTAGCCATCGTTGCGCGGAAGGACGCTTCAACGGGCTCGACCACGGCTACCGCTATCACCACCATGGCCAATGACACGTTCATTGAGCTGGGCTGGTGTTACGATGGCCAGAGCACGATTGCCTACGAAGTCAACGGGACCGTCTTGGGTTCGTTGGACGGCTCGTCCTCGTACCTGCCGGACGCCAACTGCACGGTTAGCTTTGCTCTTCAAAATGGCAACGCAGTCGCGCGGACTATGACGGTTGACTACATTTTCGTAGCCAAAGAACGGTGATATAGACGGGGGCCGCTCCTAGCCGAGCGGTCCCTGTTCTTTTAAGGATTGGCCCATGCGCCCTATTGAAGTTACGCTGGATTACGATGAGCCGGTTACCACCGACTGGTGGCCGCTGGACATTTACACCCCCAATCAGGTCACGAGCATCTCGGTCAACCTGCTCAGTGGCGACATTGAGTACTCCGTCGAGTACACAAACGAAAACCCGTTTGATCCAAGCATTGACCCCGGCGACTTGCTGGCTGAGCCTCACCCCGTTGGGGCGTTTACCAATGCGACTGCCAGCCTGACGGAGTTTACCGACGTGCTTATGCGTGCCGTGCGTGTAAACATCACGGACGGCGCAGGCTCTGCTCGTATCACTGTCGTCCAGCAATCCACGGCTTAATTTGAAATGTTTGCGTCAACGCTTGCGGAACGAACTGCACAGGCCGCGCGCGACCTAGCCGAGGCGTTGACGACTGCGCCGCAGCCTGTTGCCCCTTCGGGCCAGCCGCCTATGGGCGGTCCTCCCGGTGGCCCTCCAGGCCAACCCCCTATGCCGCCGGGTCCGCCCGGCGCTCCCCAATTGGGCCCACTCCCAGCGCCTTTACAGGCAATGCGGCCCATGCCTCCCGGTGGCCCGCCCCCGCCGGGAGGCCCCCCTATGATGCGTCCGCCGATGCCGCAGCAGCCGAGGCCGGGCCAGTCGATGGCCATGGCCAACCTGTCCATGCGGCCCCCAACCCAGAACCCGATGATGGGCGGCTTGGCGCAAGTTAAGGCGTTTGCTCGCGGCGGTTTTGTTAGGGGCTAGGTCATGGACGGTTTCAAGAACACCACCAAGACCTGCTACGCAAAAGGCGGTGGCGCGTGGACGCGCAAGGAAGGCCAGAACCCCGAGGGTGGCCTCAACGCCAAGGGCCGCGCCTCACTGAAGGCGCAGGGTCACGACATTAAGCCGCCAGTCAGTGCCAAGCAGGCGGCTAAGTCTCCAACGGCTGCGGGACGACGCACCTCGTTTTGTGCTCGAATGTCTGGTATGCCAGGACCAATGAAGGACGAAAAAGGCCGTCCAACTCGCAAAGCCTTGTCGCTCAAGAAATGGGATTGTTGAGCCATGGACGGTTTTAAGAACAGCACCAAGACCCAGTACTCGATGGGCGGCTACGCCAAGGGCGGCTCTAAGGGCACGGCCAAGGTTGGCAAGGTTATGGGCGAGTTCAAGGCGGGCACGTTGCACAGCGGCTCAAAGAAGGGCCCGGAAGTCACTAACCCTAAGCAAGCCGTCGCCATTGCCCTGTCCGAGGCGCGCAAGGCTGGCGCTAAGTTGCCAGTAAAGAAGCAATTTGGCGGCGCGCTGACTGATGTCGAACGTCGTCTGCTTCAGACGGACATGAACGACATGGGCCCGGCAGATCGTGCCCGCGCCCTCAAGATGCTCGGCACCCCCGTGGTCAAGAAGACCAGCACCACCGTCGTGGTTGCCCCTGCCCCTAAAAAAGCCGCTGTCAAACCCACAGGCATGACCGACGCCGAAAAGCGCATGAACGACATCGAGAATAACGAAACGGGCCAGTACAGGAAAGGCGGCACGGCTAAACACTCCCGAGCCGACGCCGTTCGTGCCCAGAAGTACAAGGCGGCTATGGCGTCGCGCCCCAACCGTGAGCCTATCGTTAGCGGCGGCCCGAGTTCCGCCGCCTCGCTTGCGCCCCTTATCCGCCGCGCTATGGCCGCCAAGGCCACGCAGGCGGCTGCGGCCCCACCAATGGAAGCGGCTGCTCCCCCGATGATGGGCGCTCCCGCCATGAAGAAGGGCGGCAAGTTTATGAAGAAGAGCGGCAAGGTTGCCGTGTCCTCTGTGGACTGGGCTCCTGGTATGCCGAGAGAAGACAGCAATATCGACTATGACAAGCCAATGAGGCCCAGAACTATGGAGAGCAAGCAATCTGCCATGTCGTCAGGCACTAAAATTATCGGTGATACGCTGTACCCAAACGGATCGTACAAACTTACCCCAGAGGACATGAAAGACCTCAATAAAGACACCGGTATTGATCCCTATCAAAAAGAAAGAATTGCTAGGATCAAATCGGGAGCGTCAACTTCTCCAGACGCCTACAAGAAGGGCGGCATGACCGACATTAAGCAGGACAAGGCTATGGTCAAAAAGGCGGTGCATAAGCACGAAGCGGCGATGCACCCCGGCAAGCCCATGACCAAACTCCGCAAGGGTGGTATGCCCTGCTAGTCTGAGCTATAAGTAGGCTAAAGACAGGTCCGCTCTGGTTAGTGGGCTGCTGACAATTTAAGCGAGCAGCGCCCATGGCTTATTCTAACACCGTTTCGCAGACTGTTTTCGACACGCGGCGCGTGATCGACAACGCCGTGCGTCGGTGCAAGTTGACCGCCCAGCAGATCACCTCTGAATACATCGACATCGCCAACGACCAGCTTTACCTGCTGCTGGGCAATCTGGCGAACCAGGGCGTGCCGCTGTGGTGCATCGAGAAGCTGATCATCCCGTTGTACACCGGCAATGGCGTCATCGACCTGCCCACCCGCATTGTGGACATCCTCAACTCGAACCTGCGCTACCTGCTTGAGGTGTCGGGCACGGACACCGATACCAGCACCACGCACACGGTTGCTTTCGGCAATGATACCTTTGTCACGACGGTCGGCGTCCTGTGGAGCCAAGCGTCGGTGCCTATCGCCCTTGAGCGTTCGGACGACTTGGTCACTTGGACGACGGTTCAGGAAGAGACGCCCGAAGCCGTGGAAGGTGAGTGGTCTTGGTACGACCTTGATACCAGCGTGGCCACGAGCTACTTCCGCGTCCGCGCCACGTCAGGCACGCTGGGCTTTGATCAAATCTATCTGGGCAACACGCCCACGGAAATCCCGTTGGCGCGTCTGAACCGCGACGACTACACCAATTTGCCCAACAAATCGTTCCAGTCGAACCGCCCCTTGCAATACTGGTTCAACCGCTCGATCCCGTACCCGCAGATGTACCTGTGGCCGGTGCCCAACGACCAAGCCGAAGTCTATCAGCTCACCCTCTGGTGCCACCGCTACATCATGGATGTGGGCACCATGACCGAGCAGGTCGAGGTTCCGCAGCGCTGGTACGACGCCATCGTTTCCGGTCTGGCGGCTATGCTGGCGCTGGAACTGCCCGACGTTGACCCGCAAATGATCCCGGTGCTGGACGCCAAGGCCGCTCAGTCGCTGGCCACAGCCCAGGCGGAAGAGCGCGACAACTCGCCGATTATGTGGGCCCCGAACATCAGCATGTACACGAGGTAGCCCAATGGAAGGCTACCTAGACACACGCGGCATGGCTTATCTGGCGATTGCGATTTGCGACCGCTGCAAGATCAAGTACCCCCTGGCCGACCTGTTCTCCGACGGCAACATCCGGTCGCTTAAGGTTTGCCTACAGTGCCGCGATGAGTACGACCCCTGGCGGCTGCCTGCGGCGCATGGCGAGGTGATCTCGCTAATGTACCCGCGACCGGACGTGCCACTCGATGGGTAAGTACCTAAACACACGCGGACAGCCGACTTTAGGCATTGGGATTTGCGGGCGCTGCTCCCGCAAGTTTCCGCTGGCTATGTTGTATTCCGACGCCAACAGTCCGGGCCTGCGCGTCTGCCAAGTGGACATGGATCAATTTGATCCGTACCGGCTGGCTCCGCGCCAACCGGACCCCATCGTGTTGCCGTTTACACGACCCGATCTGCCCCTTGGCACCAACCCCTTGGGCCTTCCGACCGAAGATGATAACTATTTCATCATCAGCGAAAACGCTAATGAGTACCTAAAACCGTGACCCCTGGCTGCTTGTACATGGCGACAAATCGCACCAACGGTAAGGTCTACATAGGCCAGACCCGACAGGCTTTTTCGCGCCGTAAATCTCGGCACCTGTGGGATGCCGTCCGTAACAGTCCGTGTCGTTTTCATGCGGCGATCCGCAAATACGGGCCAGAAGCATTTGAGTTCAAGATGCTGGTCGTGGGCCCTGCGGGTGACTGGCTTAGTGAAATGGAAATCCGCGTCATTGAAGCCTACAACAGCTTTAATAAGGGCTATAACGACACCAAGGGTGGAGAAGGCACATTGGGGTCGAAGGCGCGTCTAGGTAAGACGCACACCCCCGAAGCTCGCGCCAAAATTGCTGCTGCGCATAGGGGAAAACCCGGAACACGTTTGGGGCATCACAACACGCCCGAACAGAACGAAAAAGTTCGACAGGCTAATTTAGGTAAAACGTTGTCAGCAGAGCACCGTGCCGCAATAGGTGCCGGGCTAAAAGGGCGACCTACGTGGAATAAAGGTATTCTATCTACAAAAGAATGCCGTTTAAAACAGAGCAATGCTCAAAAACTTCGATGGGCTAAAATAAAGGGCACAGTAACATGAGCGACGTGCCGAGTAACCTTGTTCCCACGCGGATCACGCAGCTCCCCGAGTACCAAGGGTCGAGCCCCGATGGCTACGTCGCTTACGTCTACGGCGGCGTCACCTACAAGGTACAACTGTCTCAGGTCATCGCGGCCATCAACGTGCCGCCGACGCGCATTATCGCCACGGGCACCGGCCTGACTGGCGGTGGCGACCTTAGCATAGACCGCACGCACGCCATCCTGAACGAGGGCGTTGGCTACGCGCAACTTAGCAAGACAGGCGCTGTTGCCGACACCTACGGCACGGCAACAGAAGTCCCGCAGATCGTCGTTGATGACACGGGGCGCATCACCAGCGTCACCAACCTGCCCATCGTGCTGGTTGGCTACGTCCTAGACACGCGACAGGTCATTGCGGGCATCGGCCTAACGGGTGGCGGCGCGCTGTCTAGCAACGTGACTTTGAACGTAGATTTTTCCGAAACCAACCCGGAGCCGGTAAGTCAGACCCCCTCGCCGGGTGTTGCTGACCTAGCTGCGCGCGGCGACCACGTCCATCCGGCAATCGACTTGAGCGATCCGGACGAAATCCAGGGTGTGCTTCCCCTGGGTAGCGGTGGCACTGGCGATGCGCTTTCTCCCGTCGCCGGTGCCATTGTCTATTCAACGAACGAGAAGTTCGCCCTGTCCAACGCTGGCGATGTGGGCCAGCTCCTTGTATCGAGCGGCCCGGCTGGTGCGCCCACTTGGACGGACGTCTCGGCGCTGCAAGGCCCCACGGGGCCGACTGGGCCCACCGGATCAACGGGGCCGACTGGGCCCACAGGGCCAACTGGGCCAACCGGCGCTGCGTCTAGTGTTGCTGGGCCTACTGGCCCAACTGGGCCTACGGGGCCGACTGGGCCGACCGGCGCGGCGTCTAGTGTTGCTGGGCCTACTGGCCCAACTGGCGACACTGGGCCAACTGGGCCAACGGGCGACACTGGGCCCACTGGGCCTACGGGTGATACTGGGCCAACCGGGCCAACTGGCCCAACGGGCGACACTGGGCCAACTGGGCCTACGGGTGATACTGGGCCAACCGGCCCCACCGGTCCGACGGGCGACACTGGGCCAACTGGCCCAACCGGCGATCCCTCTACGGTAGAGGGGCCCACCGGCCCAACCGGGCCCACCGGCCCGCAAGGCGGCGGTATTAGCTACAAGGGCACAGTGGCCACAGCGGCCTTGTTGCCGCCTACCGGCAACCTTGTTGGCGACGCCTACATCACATTGGACACCGAGCACCTGTGGGTGTGGGACGGCGTGGCCTGGACCGACGCCGGTCCCGTTGCCGTTGTTGGCCCAACCGGGCCTACGGGTCCGACGGGTGACACTGGACCTACAGGGCCAACAGGGCCTACGGGCGACACTGGCCCAACCGGGCCTACGGGTCCGACGGGTGACACTGGACCTACAGGGCCAACAGGGCCTACGGGCGTCACCGGAGCCACGGGCCCCACTGGGCCAACAGGTCCGACGGGCGTTACCGGCGCAACAGGGCCAACAGGGCCAACCGGGCCAACAGGCTCTACAGGCGCTTCATCTAGCCTGTTCCAGTATAAAGCTAACGTGTCGGCTACCAGCGGCTATCCCGGTGACGGCCACGTCCTGTGGAACAACGCCTCTCAGATTACGGCTACGCAACTGAACATCAGCCACCTGACCGACGACAACGTGGACATCGACATCTTCTTGGCCCTCATAGCTACGGGCCAGACGATGACGTTGCAGGACGCCAATGTCAGCGCCAACTACCAAAACTGGTACGTCACCGGGGCTACAACCAACGTCAATCCCGGTGCGTCCAACAGCTATTGGACTGTGCCGGTCAGCCTAACCTCCTCCGGCGGTACGGGAACGTCGGGCTTTACAACCAACCATCAACTGTTCCTTGCCATCGTCACCGGCTCGGTTGGGCCAACTGGTCCAACAGGACCGACTGGACCTACGGGCGTTACCGGAGCCACAGGGCCTACTGGGCCTACGGGTCCAACGGGCGTTACCGGAGCCACAGGGCCAACTGGGCCTACAGGGCCCACGGGCGATACCGGAGCCACAGGGCCAACAGGGCCGACTGGGCCTACAGGCGTTACCGGAGCAACAGGGCCAACTGGGCCGACTGGGCCTACAGGCGTTACCGGAGCAACAGGGCCAACTGGGCCGACTGGGCCTACAGGCGTTACCGGAGCAACAGGGCCTACGGGTCCAACTGGGCCCACGGGCGTTACCGGAGCCACTGGGCCGACTGGGCCGACTGGGCCTACAGGCGTTACCGGAGCCACTGGGCCGACTGGCCCCACCGGACCTACGGGCACCACCGGAGCGACAGGGCCAACTGGACCGACCGGACCTACGGGCTCTACTGGTCCAACGGTCTACCCCGGCGTTGGTATTGCGGTGTCTACGGGTTCTGCCTGGGGCACGTCGCTTGCTGACCCGCTCACGGCGGCACACGGCGGCACGGGCGCGGCTACCTTAGCGGCGAACAACGTGCTTCTAGGCAACGGCACAAGCGCCTTACAGACGGTGGCTCCCGGCACTTCCGGTAATGTGCTAACATCCAACGGCACGACGTGGGCGTCTTCTACTCCCCCGGCTGATATTTACACAGCTAACAACTTTGGAGGCTTCTGATGGCCGTAACAGCTACCCCGATCTTCGCGCAGACGCCTTATGCGAAGTCTCTTACGCTGGCTGCGCAGACTGCGTGTACCACCCGCGCCCCAACCGCTACAGCAAGTTTGGCGGGGGCTAACATCACAGCCTTCGTACCTGCCTCAACCAACGGCCTGCGGATCGATAGCATCCAAGTCAACAACTGCGGCACTGGCATTACGACAGCCAACGCTGCCAATTTGGTTGGGGTCTGGATGTGGGACGGCACAACCGCGTTCCTAATTGCTGAGATTGCGGTAACAGCCACAACGCCCAGCACGACTGCCGCTGCGTTCACGACGACCTATACGTTCCCGCAGCCGCTGAACCTGCCTGCTGCGTTTGCACTGTATGCCAGCACGACGGTTACGACCACGGCTGCTGGTACTGCGCTGCAAGTTACAGCCTACGGTGGGGCGTACTAATGACCACGGTTGCGGCGGCTTTTGATTATCACACGATAATCAACCCCAGCCTTGTTGGGGCTACGTTAAGAAACGCCGTTGAGCCGACCGCTGTAACCAGCGTGGCGGCAACCGGGACCATCATTTATGAAGTCAACTCTCAGTCGGTGGTGTACTCGACGGCCAGCGCCACGGCCAACTGGACTTTGAACATCGTCTACTCCAAGGCGATGCCGCTCAATGCGTACTTGGCTATTGGCCAGAGCGTGACGATTGCACATATGGTGACAACGGGCGCGACGGCATATTATAACAACGTGGTGCAGATTGACGGTGTGACGGTGACCCCAAAGTACCAAGGCGGGACGGCATACTCTGCGGGTAACGCCAGCAGCATTGACGTGTACACCTACACGGTTACCAAGACGGCAGACAGGACGTACACGGTTCTGATGTCACAGACGCAATTTAAGTAGGGATCGGCCTTATGCCTACGATCATCACTCGCGGAGCGGCGTCGGCTAGAGCTTTTGGCTTTGGGGGTAAGGCGGCGGCAAGTGGACCCACGTTTGGGGAACAAGCTTATACCTCTTACGGAACGTATACATGGGTTGCTCCGGTTGGCGTAACTAGCGTTTCCGTTGTCGCCATAGGCCCCGGCGGCAACTACGGCGGTGGCGGGGGTGGGCTTGGTTATAAAAATAATTATGCCGTATCGCCCGGAAGTTCATACACCGTTGTTGTTGCTTGCGCCAGTTCGAACAGTTATTTTGTAAGCACGGCAGTTGTTAGGGGTGGACGCGGCGTTTGTTCCGGCGCCGGTGGAACATATACCGGGGATGGCGGCGGCAACGGCGGCGCTGGCGGCGGCACCGGCGGCGGCGGCGGCGCGGGAGGATATGCCGGTAGCGGTGGGGCTGGCGCCAGCTCAGGCTTCGGTGGCAACGGCGCTGGCGGTGGTGGTGGTGGTGGCGGTCCGGGCTGCAGTTATCTGGGCGCTGGTGGCGGTGGCGGCGTTGGCATTTATGGACAAGGGTGCAACGGAGTTGGTCAAAATGGCCGCAACGGGGGTACCGGTGGCAGCGGTGGCGGTAGTGGCGGACTGGGCCAGTATTATTGCGGATGCCCTTGCATCTGTTGTTCTGCTGGCGCCATAGGTGGCAAAGGTGGGGCCTATGGCGGCGGCGGCGGTAATGGGAAATACTGTGCCTCTGGATCAGTCGGAGCCGTCCGCATCGTATGGCCTGGCCTCACACGGTCATTTCCATCTACATTAACAGCACAGCTTGGCGTTCCAATTGGCATAGTTACAGCGGGTAGCAGTACATACACTGTTCCATCTGGCGCTACTAAACTTAAAGTAGAAGCGGTTGGTAATCGCGCCACAGGCGGAGGCGGTGCTTACGCAAGCAGTTCTTGTATATCTGTTACCGCTGGTAATACTATTTATATAAATATATCCCCACAATCAACTGCGGGTGTTACTTGGGCAAACAAAGCGGCAAATTCAGCTCCAACATCTACCGCTAATGGCGCTAAAGCAGCGGGAACAAACACTACAACTGGAGGTTCTGCGGCATGTTCAATAGGTACTGTTACTTATTCCGGCGGTAACGGCGGCACCGGCTCTGCCTCACCAAAAGGCGGTGGCGGCGGTGCGGGTGGACCTGGAGGCGCTGGCGGTAATGGCGGCAACGGTTTTGGTACCGCTAGCACAGGCGCTGGAGGCGGCGGCGGCGCGGGTGGATCGGCGTCTACTGCTGGTGCGACGGGAACACTTACTGCTGGCGGCGCTGGTGGTGCAGGGGGAACTTCAGGCGTTGGGGGTGCCGGAGGTACAGTTTCTGTATCTCCTACCGCCGGTACTGGCGGCGGCGGCGGTGGTGGAGGGTTTAATCTTCAAACTGGTGCTGGGGGTTCTCGAATTCCGCTAGTAACGGTAATAGCATGTGGGTCTTCATATGATACCGGACCGACGGGAGGGAACGGCGGCTACAACAACCAAACTGGTGGCGGAGGCGGTGGGTGGATTACCGGTTCCGGCTTAATTATTTTGACCTTCTCTGTCTAACACTGAGAATTTAACATGATCCAATATACGTGGTGTGTACGCGGACTTACCACTGAGCGGTCCTACGACGGCTTGGAGGACTTCGTTAACGCAGCCCAGTGGCAGCTAACCGCCACGGATGACGTTACCCTCCATTCTGCATGGACAGCCGATACGTGGCAGACTCTTACCCCAGACCCTGCGCAGCCCTACGTTCCCCGCAGTGAGTTAACGGACGACATAGTGATGGGCTGGATACAAACTGCGCTTGGCCCAGAACAAGTTTCTGCTATTGAGGCAGAAGCTGCATCCCGTATCCCGCCAGCGGAACCCACAGAATGATGGACCTTTACATTCAAATCCGTGACGGCCAGCCCCATGAGCATCCCATCGTGGGCGACAACTTCCGTGAAGCGTTTCCGGCCATTGACACGGAAAACTTGCCGCCTGAGTTTGCTAGGTTTGAGCGCATCCCCGCGCCTAAAATTGGCCCGTTTGATGTGCTAGAAGGCCCCGTCTATGAATGGGACAACGGCATAGTTAAAGATGTCTGGACGATTAGCCCCATGACAGATGAGAAAAAAGCCGCCAAGATTGCTGAATATCAAGCGGCTACCCCAGAGGGCTGGACCTTAAACACTGAGACGCTTACCTACACTCCCTCAGAAGCACCCCCAACATAGAGGCTACAATGCCATTTGAAGCAGAAGTCGTCGGAAGCACAGACGCACCCCCTGCCGATCAACTAAGCGCCTTTCACTACTTTCCCGCCTCCGTCTTCACCGTTGAGAAGCCTGAGTTCCTAGATGCCGCCCGTGCCGCGTCGAAGGAAAGCCTTGCCAAACGCAAAAAAGAACAGGGCAAAGCCAACGAGATTTACCCCCTCTACATGTCAGATAACCTCTGGGATGATCCCCGCATGGGGGAGTTTACCGCCTACGTCGGCCAAACCGCTTGGAACATCCTAAGCGATCAGGGCTACGACATGGCCCGCTTCAACACCACGTTCACCGAAGTGTGGTGCCAAGAGCATTACAAGCACTCCGGCATGGAGCAGCACGTTCACGGATTTGGCTCCCAAATCACCGGCTTCTATTTTATTGACTGCCCAGAAAACTCGAGCCGTGTCGTGTTTCACGACCCCAAGGCCGGTAAGGTGCAGGGCAACCTGCCAGAGGCCAACATGGGAAACGCCACTCCAGCTTCAAACATGGTCAACTTTGAAGCCAAGCCGGGCTTGCTGATATTCACCAACTCCTATCTGCCGCACTCGTTCACGCGCCACGCTTCGCCCCGCCCCATGCGGTTCATCCACTTTAACCTGACCGTTCAGGACGCACCGGCTGTCTGCCCAGCGCCAGACCACGCCGCCCCTGAGATCATATGAAGTACGCAATCAGGTTCAACAAAACTCGCGGCCAGCCCGGTCGGGGGTCGTTAGATCACGTCTGGCGGGTGTTTGAGGACGGCAAGGAGTACCTGTTCAAGCACGTCCAGATCAACGTCCCCTCCCACAGTGAGCAGGATAACGGGGACTGGAACATCGTCTGCAATGGCACTATGACTATCGACAGAAGCACATCTACGGCAGTCATTGACCCATGATCTCCAACATCGTCCACTTCGTGTGGCTGACGGGCCCAAACTCACGCGAGTTTAGCTTCGTCAATTACCTCGCCGTGCGCGCCGCTCACGACATCCAGGTGCCTGAGCGCATCCTCATGCACGTCAACGAGGAGCCGGTAGGCAACTCCAACTGGGAGCGCATCCGGCCCTACGTCGAGATGGTCACGGTTGATCCGCCGACTGAGCACAACGGTTTTGAGCTGACGCACGTCCAGTACCAGTCCGACGTGCTGCGCCTGCAAATCCTGCTGAAGCACGGCGGCATCTACCTCGACACCGACATGCTGCTAATCCAGCGTTTAAACATGCTGAGCGAATGGCCCTGCGTGTTGAGCCCCGACACAACGGAAAACCCGCAGTCGATGAACGCGGGCATCATCCTAGCCGAGAAAGACGCTAAGTTCATCAAGCGTTGGCTTGATGCCTTCGAGGTCAACGACACTTGGGCCTACGGCGCGGTCGTGCTGCCCTGGAAGCTATACGAGGCAAACAAACGGGAAGTTGCGCTGCGCTCGGCCCACGAGTTCCTGCCGTTTGGCTGGACCAACAAGTCAATCCTTGAGCCGCCCACCGAGTTCTCCGACCTGATGCTGAAGGACGCCTACTGCGTCCACATGTGGGAGACGATCTGGTCAGACGACCTAAAGCGCGTGGACGACCACTATCTGCGCACCTCGGACAGCGTCTTTGCCAGCCTGTTCAAACGCTACGCCTGGAAGCCCAAAATCTGCGTCTACGCCATTTCCAAGAACGAAATCCTGTTTGCGGATCGTTTTTGCGCTGCGGCAAAGGACGCCGACCTGATCCTCGTTGCTGACACCGGCAGCACCGACGGCACGGTCAAGGCCCTGCGTAAAGCAGGCGCTGACGTGCGCAACATCTACATCAGCCCTTGGCGCTTTGATCTGGCCCGAAATGCGGCATTGGCGTTGGTCCCCAAAGACATCGACATTTGCGTTAGCCTCGACCTCGACGAGGAGTTGCAACCCGGCTGGCGCGAGGAGATTGAGCGCGTCTGGTCCTACGGCACGACGCGCCTGCGCTACAAGTTCGACTGGGGCGTCGGCATTGTCTTCTATTACGAGAAGATACATGGCCGCGTCGGTTACAAGTGGCACCACCCCTGCCACGAGTATCCCGTGCCTGACCGCATAACCGAACGGTATGCGCGCACGGATATGCTACTCGTGGTCCACAAGCCCGACCCCACCAAGTCGCGTGGGCAGTACCTAGACCTCTTGCGCGTTTCCACCAAGGAAGACCCAGTTGACCCGCGCAACGCTTTTTATTACGCCCGCGAACTTAGCTTCAACGCTAATTGGAACGACGCCATCGCCGAGTGTAAACGCTACCTCGCGCTGCCCGGAGCGACTTGGGACGGCGAGAGATGCTACGCCATGCGGGTTATTTCTCGTTGTTACAACGAGATGGGCGACAAGAACGAGGCCCTGAACTGGGCGCGGCGCTCCGTCGCGGAGGCTCCCAACAGCCGGGAACCGTGGTGCGAGGTGGCCAACATCGCCTACCAGATGCACCGCTGGCCGGAATGTTACGGCGCTGCAATATCTGCCTTGGCCATCACCAACCGCGAGCTAGTCTACACCTGCGACCCCAAAGTTTGGGAAGCACAGCCCCACGACCTCGCATCTATCGCGGCGTGGCATCTTGGGTTAAAAGACAAGGCTACTGAGCACGCAAAAGACGCCCTGTCATTCGAACCCCATAATGACAGGCTAAAGGCTAATGTGATTATGATGCAAGGCGCGGCTAATGACGGACTTACATGACATGGAAACGAAGCTCAGTGTCCATGAGGCCATCTGCGCCGAGCGATACATAGGGATTAACGCCCAGCTCAAACGCATTGAGATGGTCCTGTTCTCGACTGCGGGCGCTTTGATCCTGGGTCTAGCCGCGATAGCGTGGTCAGTGGCGTCTAGCCGATGAACGAGAAGCTCAACACCATCATTCTGATGATCGTCATGGGTACGCTGTCGCTGACCATGACCGCCGTCATCTTCGTGTTCTTGGCCGGTCTGTTTGACAGCAAAGTGAACAACGACGAGATTTTCAAAATCCTTGGACCGGCGTTCCAGACCATTGTCGGCGCGTTTGTTGGCGTCCTTGGCGGCAGAGCGATGAGACAAAATGACCCAGATAACTGAACACATCACCCTCGAAGAGCTAACCAAGAGCCAGACGGGCGAGCGCCTTGGCCTAGACAATCTGCCCCCTGCCGCTGAACTGGCGGCGTTGAAGGCGGTCTGCGAGCACGTCGTGGAGAAGGTCCGCGCCCATTTTGGCAAGCCCGTCCACATTAACAGCGGCTATCGAGGCCCAGCCCTGAACAAGGCCGTAGGCGGCGCGTCTAGCAGCCAGCACTGCAAGGGCGAGGCAGTCGATATGGAAATCCCCGGCGTGCCTAACGGCGACCTTGCCATCTGGGTGCGCGACAACCTCGACTTCGACCAACTGATCCTTGAGTGCTATAAGCCCGGCGTGCCAACCAGCGGCTGGGTTCACTGTAGCTACAAAGATACTGGCAACCGCAAGGATGTGCTTACGGCTTCTGTTATTAACGGCAAGATGACCTACTCACCGGGGATACACGCATGAAACATATCGCCATCCTCGCCGCTGGCATGCTTGCCATCTCGGCTCCGGCCCACGCCCGCAGCTACCAAATCTGCCACCAGAAGTTCGCGCTCTGCGCCGCCTCACCTAGCACCCCGACCGGCAAGATGATCACAGTCAACGTCGAGGGCGGCGGCACGGCTCAGTTTTCAGAAGCGATGGCTGTCTGCCCGGTGCTAAACGGCCCGGCCATTGCCGACGTGGCTGGCGGCAACATGAAGGGCTCGTGCGATCAGCCCGGCCCCAATCAGGTTTGGAGCCTGTACCAGTACCGCGACAAGTTCCCGCAGGCTCCTAATTGGTCGCGCAGCGACGTGGCCACCATCCGCACCTTCACGACAAGTGCTGGTAATGGGCTGTCAAATATGTTCTCTTTCGCCTGCACGCTTGAACCCAAGCGTGTCGGCACCGTTAAATTGGCCAAATGCTACGGCCCAATAAACGAGAACATTGCCGGTGCGCCCGTTGTTTCGGGCACTCTTGTGGTCACCCAAGCGCCTACGGGCGCGACCTACCCGGTCGGTGGCCCCATCCCTCAATAAGGAAAACAACCATGTTTGGTATTCTTAAAGGCAAGAAGACTTACATCGCTGCGCTGCTGACCATCATTGGCGCAGGCGCTAGTTACGCTACCGGCGACGCCACGGCCATACAGGCCATCCAAATGGCGGTCACCGCCATCTTGGCGGCTACCCTGCGGAACGGCTTGCGTTAACCAAAGTGCGAGGGGCGGCCCGTGACAGGCCGCCCTTAGTGCGCTATAAAAACAGCTTGACGGTCGAAGCCTCATGTAAGGTTGCGGCGTCCATCACCCACCAGTAGGTGCTGTATGGCGACGACGATGACCTTCACGACGCTCCAACAGGACGTGCGTCGTTATCTTGAACGTGGTGCTACCCTAGCCGAAGACGCCATCGTCTACGAGCAAATCCCGCGTCTTATCAATCTGGCAGAGCGCCGGATCGCCCGTGAACTCAAAATCCAGGGCTTCATCAACGTCGTCACCGACACCCTGATCGTCGGCCAATCCGTCTACCAGAAGCCCGACCGCTGGCGCGACACGGTGTCGATCAACATCGGCACGGGCGCTACCAACGATGTCCGCAAGTTCCTGTTTACACGCGACTATGAGTACCTGCGCTCGTACTGGCCCGACGAGAGCCTGACCGAGGAGCCGGTGTTCTACGCCGACTACAACTACACCAACTGGCTGATCCTGCCGCCGCCCGACGAGGCTTACCCCTTCGAGGTGCTGTACTACGAGCTGCCGGTGCTGCTGGACGACGAGAACCAAACCAACTGGCTCACCGACTACGCGCCGCAGGTGCTGCTGTACGCCACCCTGTTGGAGGCCACGCCCTTCCTGAAGAACGACGACCGCATCCCAGTATGGCAGCAGATGTACGACCGCTCGGCGGCCATGCTCAACGGCGAAGACCTCGCCAAAATCCTTGACCGTTCCGCCGTGCGGAAGGAGGCATAAGTGTCATTCACCCAAGTTTTTGGCGGCAACACGATCTACCCGTCGGATGTCAGCTATCTGGCCCTGGCGCTCACAGCCGACACGGAACTGCAATGGCCGCTGGAAACAGCGACCGGCAACGACATTGTTGCGCGGATCATCGACGTTACGCCGACCGACGCCTACTCGATCACGATGCCCGACGCGATGCTGACGGGCGTGGGCCAAGTCACCCAGTTCTTGAACGTCGGCCCCGACACCATCACGATCAAGGATAATGCTGGCGGGACGCTGCTCTCTATTGATGCGGGCCTGACCTTCACTCTGTACCTGACCGACAACACGACCGTCGCCGGTACGTGGGAGAGCTTCCAAGCCGGTGCCGCGACGGCGCAGGCCCAAGCCTCTCAACTGGCCGGTTACGGCCTGATCGCCCAGGGCAGCCTCCTGTCGCAGTCGCAGCCCGTCACGGTCTTCAACAACGACTTTACGCTTGGCGCGGGCAACCGCGCTGCGGCCTTTGTCTGGGAGGGTGGCCTCGGCACCCTGACGCTGCCCACCGCCTCCTCGGTCGGCAACAACTGGTTTGTGGCTGTCCGTAACAGTGGCGAGGGCAACCTCACCATCACCGCGCAGGGCGGCGACACCATCAACGCCCTAAGCACGCTGGTCCTGCGCCCCGAGGACAGCGCCACAGTCATTACCGACGGCACTAGCTTCTTCACTGTCGGCTTCGGCCAGCAGGCCGTGTTTGCCTTCGACTACACCTCCATCAACCTAGCGGGCGAGGGCGGCGGCGACTACACCCTGTCTGGCGCGGAGCTAAACCGCATTGCCTACTCCTTTGTGGGCGAGATTGTTGGTGATGTCGCTGTCATCCTGCCTGCCACAACGCAGCAGTACTGGGTCTCCAACGACACAACCGGCGGCTCCTACACTCTGAGCATCGGCACTGACGGCCAGACGGTTCCGGTGGACGTGCCGCGCGACAGCCGGGGCATTTACTACTGCAACGGCACGGATGTCGTTAAGGCCGACACGGCGTCGATTGCTCTGCCGATTGCCATCAGCGACGGTGGCACAGGTGCCAGCACGGCTGGCGGCGCGCTCATAAACCTGGGTGGCACGACCGTCGGCATTGACGTGTTTACTGCCTCGACCCAAGCCAATGCGCGCACCGCCATCGGCGCTGGCACGGGCGATGGCTCCGTAACCAGCGTTAGCGGCTCAGGCGGCTCGACGGGACTGACGCTAGCTGGCGGGGCCATTACAACCACTGGCACGTTGACCTTGGGAGGCACGCTGGCTGTAGCTTCCGGCGGCACAGGCAACACCTCCTACACAGATGGCCAACTGCTGATCGGCAACAGCTCCGGCGGCGGTTTGACTAAGGCAACACTGACGCAAGGCAGCGGCGTCACCATCACTAACGGCAACGGCACGATCACCATTAACGCTACAGGTTCTGGCGGCAGCGTCACCAGCGTGGCGTCGGGAAACGGCTTGACCGGCGGTCCGATCACTACCACCGGCACTCTTAGCCTCGACGTGACCTACGCCAACGCCTGGACTGGTCAGCAGACGTTCACTGGTTCGACCAGCGTCTTGGCGGCGAAGCTCGTCAACGCCCTAGAGAAAGTCACCGCGTCCGCTACCGCCGCGACGGGCACGATCAACTACGATGTGACAACCCAGAGCGTCCTGTATTACACTTCTAACGCCTCGGCCAACTGGACGGTCAACCTGCGCGCCTCGTCGGGCACGTCGCTAGACACCGCTATGTCCAGCGGCGAGAGCGTCACCGCCGCCTTCCTCGTCACCCAAGGCGCTACTGCGTACTATAACAACGTCGTGCAGGTTGACGGCGCGACGATTGGCGTGACGACGAAGTGGCAAAGCGCGGTGCCCGCTGCGGGCAACGCCTCCGGCGTTGATGTGTACACCTACACGGTTATCAAGACGGGGTCGGCGGCCTTCACCGTCCTCGCCTCTCTGACGCCGTTTGTCTAATGGCCGACAAAATACTCCAGATTAAGTCGCTCCCCGGCATCAAGCGTGACGGGACGAAGTTCGAGGGCGACAACTACGTGGACGGGCAGTGGGTCCGGTTCCAGCGCGGCCTGCCGCGTAAGATCGGCGGCTACCGCTCGATCAACAAGTACCTGCGGGAAGTCAGCACCCAACTGAGTGAGTACACCCAGGACCAGCTCACCTACATCCACAGCGGCTCGGCCAACTACGTCGAGCGGTTCTTCATCGACGCCTCGAACAACACCAGCCCCATAATTGACCGCACGCCGGAAAGCGACTTCACGCCCGACCCCGGCAATATGTGGCAGTTCACCTACGACGGTTTGGGCGATGCCAACCAGATCATCGCCCAGGTAGCCCCGAACTATAGCTGCATCTGCAACAGCCTTGGCGGCGAGGTGTTTTACGGCGACCTGCTAGGCACCGACCCGCTAACGGCTATCGCCATCCCAAGCGGCGGCAACGCCACCGGCGGCGTCGTGGCGCTGCACCCCTACACCTTTATGTACGGTTCAAACGGCTACGTGGCGTGGTCCGTGCCCGGCGATCCAAGCGACTTCAGCGGCGCTGGCTCTGGCGACGCCTACATCACGTCCCAGAAGATCGTGCGCGGGCTACCCCTGCGCGGTGGCCCAGGCAACTCGCCCTCGGGCCTGTTCTGGTCCGCCGACAGCTTGGTGCGCATATCCTTCGTAGGCGGCGATCAAATCTTCCAGGCCGACACGCTCTCCACCCAAACCTCGATCCTGTCGTCCAACTGCGTGATCGAGTACGACGGCGTCTTCTACTGGTGCGGCGTGGACCGCTTCCTGCTGTTCAACGGCGTCGTGCGCGAGGTCGAGAACAACCTGAACATTAACTATTTCTTCGACGGGCTGAACTACGCCGCCCGCCAGAAGGTGTTCGCCATGAAGGTGCCGCGCTACGGCGAAATCTGGTGGTGCTACCCCCGTGACGGAGCCACGGAGTGTACGCACGCCGTCATCTACAACACCCGCGAAAAGACTTGGTACGACCTTGAACTGCCCAACGGTGGCCGCTCGGCGGGCCTGTTCCCGGCGGTGTTCCGCAGGCCGCTGATGACCGGCGTGGCTCCGCAGCCCGCTGCGGCCTTCGACGTAGCCCTCGATGCGGGCGGCACGAACTACACGGTGGGTGACGTGCTTACCGTAGTCGGCGGCGCGTACAGCATCCCAACCCAACTGACGGTGCTCACTGTTGGAGGGGGCGATGCCATTGACACGGTGGAAATCTCCAACGCTGGCTCCTATACGCTGGCTCCCGAAAACCCCGTGGACGTGACCGGCGGCAGCGGGGCCGACGCCACGTTCAACATAACCTTCGTCAATCCGTTCAAGTTCTGGGTCCACGAGATCGGCAAGGACGAGATCGACGGGCAGAACATCCAGCCTATCCTGTCGTTCTTTGAGACCGCCGACATATCGCTGCCTGTGATGTCGCAGGAGAACAGGGCGCTTCAGGTGCTGATGCTGGAGCCTGACTTCGTGCAGGTCGGCAACATGACGGTGCAGGTCACAGGCCGCGCAAACGCCCGCGCACCCGAGGTTAATGGCGAAATCAAAACGATTGTGCAGACGCCTTCTATCCCGCAGCAGCAGGTGATATACTTCAAAGATCAGCGGCGCGAGCTACGGTTCCGGTTCGAGAGCAACGTCATAGGCGGCGACTACCAGATGGGTATCTGTCTGGGCCACCTGCAACCCGGCGATGGAACCGTCATTGGATGATCGACCCGCGACACATGACCCTCCGGGACTGGGCTGACAGCGTCATTCTGTCGGTTACCGACGTGTGGTCGTTTGGCAAGCTGGACAACGAGAACGAGTGGCAGGGCTGGGCGAAGGCGTTCGTCGTTGCCAACGGCTACAGCCAGCGCAACGTGCCTGACCCCTATCAATTCACCGATTGGCGGGAGTGGGCGCAACGCGCCTACCCCATGCTTGAGGCGACGATCTAATGCCATACGACGATCAAGGTAATTACACCGACGACGGTTCGAGCTTCGCCGTTAACACCGGCGGCGGTGCGCCTACGGGGCAGCCTGCGCCTAATTCGAACTTTGCCGTAACGCCCGAACTTGCTGCCTACGCCGCTGCCAACCCGGACCTACAGCAGGAAGCGGCGCGGACCGTTGCCGCGGGGCAATTCACTACGCCCGCCGACTACTACACGTGGCATCAACAGCACTTCGGCGACGAGGGACGCGGCGGGGTGCCGGGTCTGGCTGTGAGGACTTCCACAGGCGCGGTTGACACCACGCCTGCCAACATTGCGTCAGCCGCCAACATTGCGTCAGCCGCCAACAACAACGCAAGCTCATCGCTGTCGGTGTATCCGCAGTACGACGAGAACGGCAACCCGATGGATACCGGCATAGCGTCCGGTGCAGCGTCGTCCTTTGAAATCCCCGAGAACTACGGCAACCCCAAGAACAAGATTTACCAGCTCTCGGCTGCGCCCGACGAGAAGGTGCGCCTCGTCGGCCTAGACGGGACGGTCTACTACTCGGGGTCCGGCGCTGCGGGCGCGGCTGCCATCTCCAACCTCGTCCAACAGATGGGCAAGCAGTTTGGCACGGGCGCAACGTGGATACTCCAGAAGCAAGCGCCTGGAGCAACGGACTGGCAACAGGTGTCGCAGGACACCGTCGGCACGACAAAGAAGACGCAGCTCAATTCGTTCCTCGACGTGGCGTTGCCAACTATTGCCGCAATGGCAGCAGGGCCCCACTGGGCGGTATTGGCCGCTACGGCGGCCTCCGCCGCTAATTCCGCGCTTCAGAACCAGAACTCCGCGCAAGCCCTAAAAAACATGGCTATCACAGCCGCAACGACTTACATCGGCGGCAAAATAGGCGGCGAAATCTCTACTCTGTTAAGCTCCTCTGCTTCCGCCGCCGATGCGGCGCTGTCAAGCCTAGGTAATGAGGCCGCTGCTAAAGCCGCAAGCGCTTTGGGCGCAAACGCCACTTCCGCCGAAATGAGTGCGGCAGCGCAAGCAGCCTACAACAAAACCATAAGTGTTGGGCTAACCAACATGGCGGCAAAAGGCACCATAACGGCTGCGGGAAAAGCCGCGTTTGAAAAGTTGGGCGGTTCGGTAGCAACCGATCTGGGAGCTGCCGCAGGCGACGTAGCGCCTACGGTAGCGCCAGCGATAGTTACCGGCACAGCTAGGTCAACTGCGGGTTTAACTCCGGGTTTAATTGCGGGTTCGGCTGTGGGTTCGCCGTTGAGCAATGCGGCCAATGCCGGATTAAACAACACTTACAATGATTTTCCCGACCAAGCTCCCGTAACTCAATCCCCGCCCGCTTCAAACGCCGACCCAACCGTAAGACCGGCGTCGCCGACTGGCACAGTCAGCGGGGGCACCCCCCTCGCTGTCAAAGCCCTGACCCCGGCTGAAGTTGATGCGGTTACGGTCACAGGAGATGTGTTGGGTAAAAAGTTAGGCATAGACCTTACCGACTTTGTCACTCGCGCTATAACAAGCGGCATTACCGCCACTCAGTTTCCTGAATGGGTGGCCAGACAAAACCCCGTCAGCAAAGTAGATGTTTCAGGCAAACCCCGCGACCCCTTCAACCCCGTCATACCCTTTAGTGAAGCCGTCGCTAACGCCGTCGTTAACGCGGTCCCTAAGCTCGACCCGGGGCCGGGCTTTACGCCCAATGGTACTTACGACAACCAAGGGAACCCAACAGAGCGGCCAAACCCGACTTTTTCGGGGCCACTTACCAAAGTAATCGACTGGGTCAAAGAACACCCAATAGAGGCCGTTAAGCTGGGCCTAACCGCCGCCACAGCCGTTACAAACGCGGTCAACAGCAACAACAAGGGTGGGGGCACATTCGGCGGCACACCCGGCGGCACTCTGGCTCAACAACGCGCCAGCCTCTCGCCAATCTTCAGCGCCAAGCTCGGCGCACCGCGCGGTCTGTTCAGCGCGCTGGGTACGGCAGGCACGCCCTACACCCCTCGCCCGATCAGCAACCTCCTTACCGACGCGGCGGTCAACACCGATGGCTCCGGCAACCCGTCAGGCACTGGCAATGTCAACCCAGCAGGCACTGCGGCCCTAGCCGACTACTTACGTCGTTACCCCGACGTGGCCGCCGAAGCTAAAGCCAACCCCGGCGCTTACGGTGACGTGAACAACGACGGCGTAATCAACGATTACGATTTTGCCTTGGAACATTATATCCTGCACGGCGAAGCCGAGGGCCGCACGCTGGCCGTCAAAAAAGGCGGCTACATTCAACACCCCTCAAGGGACACAAATATGCGCAATTCTCTTTTTCAGGTAATGCGGAAGGCCGACGGCGGCGCTGTCGTTGACCCCAACCTCGAACGCAACGGCATAACAGCGCCGACCACTGCGGCAAGCATGAGCCTGCCTAACGAGCCGGTAGCCAATCTGCCAACCTCGTCCTTTGCCGTTGACCCCCGCGCCCTGGCCGAGAGTTACCGCTCAGGCATCGTCGCACCGCCCAGCGTGATGCAGCCGCGTCAGAGCCCCTACTCGGGTTACGATCCGGGCACCATGGGCGGCATGTACCACTACGGCGAGAGCCCGACCGGCGAGACGCAGCATTACAACTACGCCCTCGCTCAGGGGTCTGTGGCTCCGTGGATGGCCAGCACGCCGACTGGCACGGGCACCTACAACATGTTTGGCGTCAGGACTGACGGCGGCGTCGGCGCTGGCGGCGGCGTCGGCGCTGGCGGCGGTACGACCACAACTGGGGGCAATACGACCACGACGGGGGGCAATACGACCACTCCGGTTACAAATGTCACGACTACCGCTCGCCAAACCCCCACCGGCACCGGTATTCCCGGCTACGCTGCCAGTTACGGCACCCTAACCACCGAGGCGGACATAAATAGGCTCATAGCAACCGGCTTGTTCAACCTCAACAGCGCCGACCACTGGGTCGGCGGTGCCAGCGGCGGTGGCGGTGCCAGAAGCGCCGCAAAAGCGCTTCTAGACAGCTATTTTGCGGGCACTGAAGACCCCAACTCAAGCGTTGCCAAGGCGTTGTATGCTGCGGGCTTCAATGTCGGCGGCGGCTGGGCCCCTCCCGGGGCTAACACCACTTACACGCCTAGAGCCACCACCACCACTGGCACTGGGACTGGCACGACTGGCGGAGCTACGTCAACTTTGAGTACTAACATGGCGAACGCCGCCCTTATCGGCGACGCCGCCGCCCTTCGCGCCTTCCAGGCCGCTGACCCCGCCGGTTACGCCAAGATGGTCGCCGCCGCCCTCGCCTCTGACCCGAACAGTGCTGGTTTAGATAGCGTTAAAGCCGCCCTCGCCTTTAACGCCAATAACGCCACCACTGGCACGACTGGCACCACTGGCACCACTGGCACGACTGGCACCACTAACACAACCGCTCCAAGTGCCTTGGCGGTTTACGCTGCGGCTAACCCAGACCTAGCAAGAGAAGCAGCGCGCGTTACGGGAACGGGAGAGTTCGCTACGCCCACTGACTACTATAGGTGGCACGAGGCAAACTACGGCACCGAGGGTCGTCCTCCCGTGACGTTTAAGCGCGGTGGCTCTTCGCCGCGCAGCCAGTTTGCCGTCCAGGGTTCTGGCACGGGCCGCAGCGACAGCATCCCCGCCGCCCTTAGCGACGGCGAGTACGTCATGGACGCCGAGACGGTAGCCCTGCTGGGCGACGGCTCGTCCAAGGCGGGCGCTAAGAAGCTCGACGCTATGCGCAGCAACTTGCGCAAAGCTAAGGGTCGCAACTTGGCCCAGGGCCGTTTCAGCGTTAATGCTAAGGCACCGGAAGCCTACCTGTCTGGAGGGCGCAAGTAATGGCCGACAACGTTTTAATGGCGCCAAGCAGCAAGACGACCGAAACTGTCCTGCCCGATTGGTATACCAACTATGCGATGGACATCCTGTCCAATCAGCAGGCCATCTCCAACCAGCCCTATACGCTGTATGGTGCGCCGCGCATCGCCGAGATGGCACCGCAGCAGCAGCAAGCCTTCGGCATGGCTGGCCAAGCCGCCACGGCCTATCAGCCCGGCCTAGCGCAGGCGATGCAGACGACGGGGAACGTGGACCCGTACCTGGGCCTCTACGCCGCCTCGCCGTACTATCAGCAGGCTGGCCAGACCTCGGCGTCGCAGGTCGGTCAATACATGAACCCATACACGACGAATGTCGTGAACCGGATTGGTGAGCTGGGTAACCGCGCCCTTCAAGAAACTATCCTGCCGAACATCCGCGACAAGTTCATCCAAGGCGGCACCTACGGCGGCTCGCGCAACGCCGAGCTGTTCGGTCGCGGTGTGCGCGACGCCATGGAGGGCATTAGCGCCGCCCAGGCGCAGGCGCTGGCGAGTGGCTACGGAGGCGCACTGACTGCGGCGCAAAACGACTTGACCCGCCAAGGTGAGCTGGGCACCAACATAGCCTCGCAATACAATACAGCGGGCTCGCAACAGCTTGCTCAAGGCAGCCAGCTTGCTAACTTGGCGGGGCAGCAACAGGGTTTGGGCATTACCGGCGCTGGCGCTCTGCAAGCCGCTGGGTCGGCGCAACAGGGTCAGGCCCAGAAGAACCTCGATCTGGCGTACCAAGACTTCCTGCGTCAGCAGGCGTACCCGCAGCAGCAGAACACGGCGCTCATCGGCGCGCTGCAAGGCGTCAAGAGCGGAGTACCGTCAGCGGTGGTGTCGGCGGGTACAGACCCCGCAACCAGCGAGACGGCCTACGCCAAGAGCGATCTGGCAAACTGGCTTACGGGTGCCACCACCGTAACCGATTTTCTTGCCACACTTAAAAAACAAGGGCTCATCTGATGGACGACGAAGAGCTCCAAGGCACCCTTATTCGGGTTGCCGACGCCGAAGGAGACAACGGAACCGATGTCGGTGTGCATCAAGGCTTAGGCGACGTTGGCCTTGGTGGCCTTGGTGGCCTGACGGCTGAAAACATAGGTAAGTACTACGACCAAATGTCAGGCACTCAGTTGTCGCAGAAAGCGTTGATTGAGCAAGCTACTGCGGCGCTCAAGCGACAGCGCGCGCCGTCGCTGTTGGGCTCGTTAGCCCAGGGGTTGAGCCAAGTTCAGCATCAGCCGGGTATCGCGGGTCTCCTCGCTAACATCAACAGCGGCCTTAGCTCGTATGACAAAGACAAGTCTGCCTTTGATCAAGCTCAGGCCGACAAGGAGATGGAATATAAGCTCAAGGGCCTTGAACTTGAAGGTAAGATGGGCGCGACGGGTCTAGATCGCATACGCCAACTGGCAGCGCTTCAAGAAGCCCAAACCAGAGCTGCGCAAGCAGCCAAAGCCGTCACTGTCAAGACGGTTACCGACGGCGCAGGGAACGTCTGGAGCGTCACGTATGACAAGGACGGAAACGAAGTAAGCAGAAAGATTTTTGGAGACAAGAAGTCGACTACGCCCGGCAAAGACGAAATCCGCGACGGAATAAAAGGCTACATTAACAAGGACAACATCTGGACGCCGTACCCCGAGTACATGCAACCGGGTGCAAACACACCCAAGGCGCTTCCGGCAGGTCTGCAAAATAAGGAAGACGAAAACCTTAACGCCATAAGCACGTTTTCCGGCTTGAAATCTGACATAAAGACCCTTCAAGACCAACTTAGGGACCACACGCTTAAACTCGGTCCCGTCAAGAACTGGTGGAACAAAACGGCCAGTGACTTGGGTCTGGGCGGCGAGGAAGCCGCCAACTTCATGTCGTTCAAAGGCACGCTGGAACAGATGCGCAATGCCAGTCTGTTGTTGGCCAAAGGCGTTCAAACCGAAGGCGACGCGCAGCGCGCGTGGAACGCCCTGATCGGCAGCTTGGGAAGTGAAGCGGTCGTCGCGCAACGCCTTGCTCAAATTGCTCAAATGAACGACCGCAACGCTCAGACTTTGGCGCGCGTAGTTCAAAACCGGCGCACACAGCGTGGCCTCAGTCCCATAGATATGTCGGAATGGACAGACATTCCGTCCATTCTAACCATCGGTGCGACACCGGCTCCTTCCGGGCAAGCCGGGGCCAAAGGATCGCCAGCGACTGGAGCGGCCCCTCCGGCGGCACCCAACGCCAACGCGCTCGCTCTTGCCCGCGCTTTGGTTCAACGCCAGAAGTTACAAGACGCCGCTAAAAAAGCAAATGAGGCTGGAGTATCGTAGATGGCCGCTACCCCGAGCAAAAAAGGCACCCTTCAAACGGTCGGCGAGACGCTTGCCACGGCTGGAAGCAACGTGCTGCCCAGCGGCCTAGAGTTTGCCAAGGGTATGTATCAGACGGTGCGGCACCCAATCGTCACGGGCCGTAACCTCGTGGACATCGGCGCGGGTGTCGCGGAACACGGCAAGCAGCTTTTGCCGCGCGAGATGCAAGCGATGCTGGGACCGCGCATGAGCACGGCGCAGGCCGACGCCGTGGGGGAGTATTTCAAGCAGCGTTACGGCGGCGCAGAGAACATCCGCCAGACGTTTATGAAGGACCCTGTCGGCTTTCTGGCGGACGCCTCTACTGTGCTCTCAGGTGGCGGCACGCTGGCTGCAAGAGCCCCAGGCTTGGCGGGCAAACTAGCCCGTGTGGTAGAAACCACAGGCCGCGCAATAGACCCCGTCGCGCTTGCCGCAAAAACCGTCGGCTACGGCGCTCGCCAGGGAGGCAAAGGCGTTGCGGCTGTCATTGGTGGCACGACGACTAAAGGCGGCCCGGTGTTCCAGGAGGCTTTCCAAGCTGGGCGATCCGGCATAGGCAGCGCGCAGTCTCGTGCGTTTAAGAAGGGCCTCACCGGCAAAGCGACTTCAGCGGACGTTCGCAATCCCGTGCAGCAAGTCATTAAAGGCGTTTTCGACAAGCGCCGCGCCGATTACCAAAAAGGTATGGGAGCCGTACACAACGATCCCGCCGTCATACCTTTTAACGAGATCGAAGACGCCGTTAAGTCGGTGGAAAACCGCGCCTATTCACGTGGTCACAGCGGAACCGCTGCGCCGGTTCTAACCGACGTTGAGGCGGCGAGTGCCTGGAACAAGGTCAACAAGGCTGTCCAAGAATGGAAGGCGCTTGACCCGGCAGAGTTCCACACCCCCGGACAGATTGACGAGCTGAAGCAGAAAATCGGCAGCATCCGGGACGCTGAACAGATCGGCACACCAGCCTACAACGCCGCCAACGAGGTGTACAAAACCGTCAAGGCCAAGATTGTCGAACAGGCTCCCGCCTACGGCAAGATTATGACGGACTACAGCAATCAAAGCGACTTGGCCAAAGAGTTCACGCGCGCCACGGGGGCCGGGGAAAAGGCGGCTGCCGCCACCGCTTTCAACAAAATAAAGCGGCTTATGGACCCCCGCAATCCCGCCGAACGCGAAGCCGCAAACCTTATCCGTCAAGGCGGCGGAGGCGAAACCTTCGCCACCGTTGCGGGTGAAACGCTGCGCCCAATGTTCCCTCCCATAAAGTCCAGTGCTATTGAGGGGGGCGCACTTCTGGGTGGCGCTGCGCTTCTTCACAACCCTCTTGTGGCGGCTTTAGCCCCGTTGGCGTCGCCGCGCCTTATGGGTAGTGCTGCGTACCGAGCGGGTACTGTTCTCAAGAACCCGCTGGAATGGGCCGAGCTGGCGGGTAAAGCCGCAGAACGCGGCTATGGAACTCGCGCGGGTATTCTGGGTCGCGGGCAAACCAGCCCCGAAATGGACGAGCTTATCCAGAAGTACGCCAAAGCGCCGCCTGTGAAGGCAGAACCTGCCGGAGAGGCTGCGCCTGCTGTATCGGCGGAACCCGACCCAGAAAAGATGACCGCTGAACAGTTGGATGCCTACATTGCCCGCCTTCAAGCGGAAACCGCACCCAGCGGCGCAAAGGCAGCGCCGGTGGCAGTGGACGACGCCGACTTGGAGAACATGACCCCCGAAGAGCTAGACGCGCACATTGCGGCGTTGCAGCGCGATCTGGGAGGTAAGGTTGAGCACCGCGAAAGCCGGGGCGATGTTAACGCCGTGAGCCCCAAGGGTGCCAAGGGCCCCATGCAGCTCATGGAGGGCACCGCTCGTAGCCCCGGTTACGGCGTTGCGCCCGCTAAGGACGCCAGCCCGGAAGAGAACCGCCGGGTGGGGCAAGACTACCTCAACGCTATGATCAATCAGTACAACGACGTGCCGCTGGCGTTGATGGCCTACAACTGGGGGCCAGGGAAGGTGAACGAGTGGATGAAGAACCCTGATCCCGCCAAAGTGCCCAAGGAAACCCGCGACTACGTAAACGCCCTGTCGGGTAAAACTGTTTTTGACGAGGGTTGAGTGGCCCGTAAGCCCAACCCAGCACGCGATCTGGCCGAGAAGTACGGCTACCAAACCGGCGGCCCCGCGATCCCCGGCAACCTTGATCTGCACAACCGCCCCGTCGTGCATAACGCCGACGCCAGCATCAGCACCGTGCGCTCGATCACTGTCGGCTTTGGCAACAAGACCTACGTTCTGCCAACCGTGATTGGCGACAAGGTTGTGTCGAACAAGGAAGCGATTGACCACTTCAAGAAGACTGGCGAACACCTCGGAGCGTTTGATACGCTGGCGGACGCCGAAGGTTACTCGCAGCGCCTGCATGAAGATCAGGGCGAAGAGTACAAGGGCAAGGCTATGGGCGGGCTGGCCGAGAAGTACGGCGTCGAGGGCTACGCCAAGGGCGGCACTAAGAAGCCCACCGACATCGAGCTTGCCGTGCAAAAGTTGACCCACATGAAGCCGGGCGTAGAGCGTCCACAGGGCCTTCTGCCTCTTCCGTTTCCGCAAAAGGATGGCAAAGACCCTTGGACGATGCCGCAGTTCGCCTATGACCTAGCCAAGGCGTTCGTGACACCCGGCGTCGCGGCTCAAGGCGGCAGCTACGACACGGGCGACGTGGTCAACATGGCTATGAACGTCACCGGCGGTGGCCTGGGGGCCAGCCACGTCGCGGGACCAACCCTTCGCCCCGGTCAGCACGTTTTGGGTATGGGCGTGAAGCCGAAGGCGGCGGTTAAGGACGTCGAGAAGCTAGCGGCGAAGTACGACGTTGAAGCGTCCAAAGCACCCAAAGTGCCTAAAGCACCCAAAGCGCCTCCCCCCGCCGTCATGACGGAGGTGGCTCCCGGTCAGAAGTGGAACGCAACCCAAAAACACGAGTGGGAGAAACTGCATCCCGAAGCAAAGGCGTCCATTTCCAACAAGATTGTTGAGGAGTTTCTGCCGCGCTGGAAAAGGGAAACCGGGGTCGAAGGGAACATGGTTTCGGGCCTCGGTGGTTACGAGGGTGCCTCGAACCCGAACTTCATCTTTCGACCGAAAGACCCCGCCGACGTTACCAAAGCCGTCCACGGACTGGGCGATCTACTGCGCCAAGACGCTATGATGGCGGCAGACATAAGGCCGTTCGAGAACAGCTCACCTTCTGGCGTCGCGCGTGTCAAACTTCCGCCAAACGTGACGGAAGACCAAGCCCATCAGGTGTACAGCCAACTGAACAAGGCTGGGTTGGCAGAGGGCCACACCACAGACCTGGGCCAAGGATATATGGACATCCTGGCCGGTCCTGGGGGTGCCAAGACCGCAGCCATCCGCGACGACATAGCCAAACAGTTGAACGCGCGGTACGATGTTGACAGCTACGACGCTAACGTGGCTTTCCCGGACAAAGGAGACGGCTATGGCAGGCGAACATCGCCCGTGGAACCACCCGGATCATCCATTCAACTGGGACCGCAGGTTCTCCAGTCAGAAGCCGCCGACCGACTTGAGGGCTACCTCCGAGAAGCCGCCGATCAAGGCTACGGACACAAAGGCCCCGTAACCCTCGGCGGGCTTGCGGACAGGTACAACGTCAAGTCAGGGACCTCCGCCCTTCCGCTGAACAAGGCCGACAGCCCCTACATGGTAAGCACGCGGAGACCCTCGGCGTCAAACTACGCGGCACAGGGAAACCCTAACATTGACCTTCTGACACAATCCGGGGAAGCCCTCCGCAACACTCCAGGCACGTTCGAGAAGGCCATGAAGTTGTTGGCGGAGGAACCCTACATGAGCGGGGCAAACACCACCGACCCCGAGTTGCTCCTCAAATACGGCGTCGATCAAGGCGCGGACAACCTATCTTTTATCGTCAACGACCTCATGAGCCCGACCGACGTGGACTACGCACGGCGGTTTTACCCCGCCGCCCACGCCGAAGCCAAAAACGCTGCGCTGAAAACAGGTTTCCCTGAGCAGGTCGGCTACGGCGTTACCGCGACTACCTCTCCCCAAACGCCTTGGGACATTAACGTCGCCAGAATGTCGCGGCTGTTGAACATGCACACCTCGGACTACGCCACCGATCCAAAGGCCGTCATGAAATGGGTGGCTGATCGCAGGGCTGCCGCCAAAAACCCCTCAGAACTGGGGTCGATTGCGTCCATGCCCGATGATTGGCTCATGCGCGTCGCTGAAACCCCTATGGCCGATCTTCCTGTGGATGGTTTCGAACGATACGCAAAAGTGTTCATGTCAGACCTGAGCCAAAACGCTCCCACCGTTAAACGGTTTCTTGCACCGGGCGAGTATGGCGACGACTTCGGAAAGATGACTTGGGGCAATTCCGACATAGTCAACAAATCTCTGAACATTATGAACGACCCCTCTATGGCGAACATAACAGAACAGATGCTTGGGGGGGGCAAAGTCCCCACCTTCTTTAACCACGTAGCCAACCCGTACTCGAAAGTTCCCATGGCGACCATGGATACGCACAGCGCGGGAGCGTTCAGCCTGTTTCCGGGAGGGGGTAAAGACCCTGTAGTCTATCGCACAATGGGTTTGTCTCCGAGTACAGGGCTACCTCAAGCAGCGCCAAACTCGGCTAGAACCGGGACAAAGGGCTATTACGGGGTCGCGGCAGACGCACACGCGCTCGCGGGAGAACGCCTTGGGATGCTTCCCGCAGAAGCTCAAGCAGCCCCGTGGGGCGGTGTCCGCACGCTGTGGGGCGAGGGCCTCAAAACACCCGAATTAAAGAAACAGGTAGAAAGTATCTGGCGAACCGCACCTAGTCCCGACGCGGCTCGACGCGCCATAGCGGAACTGCTTGGGCGCCCTGTTCGACGGATGTTTGCGGTGAAGCCTACTCGTCGTGAATGATACGAAGGTCTGGCGGCAGGACCTGTTCGTCGTCGTAATCAAACTCCTCGGGCACTTCGCCGTTATAGATAAGCCACAGGTAATTTTCCCGCGTTCTCTCTAGCCCCATCCTGACCAAAAGCTCCTCGTAAGACGTAAACCGGGTTCGTTCGGCCATTCCTGCTTCTCCTCTTCTTTGAAGATTGCACCCTAGTGGGTGAAGGCTTTCGTGTCTAGCCCTTCTTCCTCCGCTTCATTGCTTCTAACAAGATGTCCTGCACGTCGCGCTTAGACGCCAGACGCTCCAGAACCATGTCGTCCACGGTGTCGCGCGCCATAATGTGGTGGATAAACACTGGTCGATCTAGGCCCTCCTGCTTCTGCCGCATGGGGCCGATGCGCTCGATGATCTGTAAATAGTTCTCCAACGACCAGTTGAGGCTGAAGAAGGCAAGGATGTTGCCGCCGCGTGCCAAGTTAAGTCCATGACCAGCACTCGCAGGGTGAGCGAATAAGAGCGGTATCCGCCCCTCGTTCCACTCACGGATCGTTGCAGGGTCAGCGTCGAGAACCCTAGCTTTAGGAAAAGCTGCCCGTAGCCGGGCCAAGTCGCTCTTGAAATGGTAGGCCACCAGTACGGGAGCGCCAGCCGCCTCCTCGATAACGGAGCGCAGGGCTTCGATCTTCTCGTCATGGACCTCTCGCCAGTTTTGTTTGTCGTCGATGTAGGCCGCGCCGTTGGCCAGTTGCAGCAGCTTCATGGTCTTGGCCGCAGCGTTCAGCGCCTCAACGCCGAACTCCTCGATCTCCATGAACATCTCTTTTTCCATCTCGTCGTAGGTGTCGCGGGCGTCGGATGGCAGATCGACATAGATGTTGTTAACTAGGGGCTCGTCCACCGGCAGGCCGGTGACCGTCAGGCACACGTCCTTCAGCCTGTCCTCGATCTCCTTCTGCGCCGTGGGCAGCGGCGAGACGCTGAAGCCGTCCCAGCCCTTCTTGAACCACCGAGCCTCGAAGGCGCTGTAAGTCCGCCCCAGGCGCTCTCCACGGTCCACAAACCACGTCTGGCCCCACAGGTCCGCCAGCCCGTTGGGCGACGGTGTGCCGGTCAGGCCAATGAAGCGGTGGACCTGCGTGTGCGCCACCTGCGCCAGCGCCTTGGCGCGCTTGGAACCCTGCCGCGTGCGGTAGGACTTGAGGCGCGTCTGCTCGTCAGCCACGACCGTCTTGAACGGCCAGTGGTCGCCGTAATGCTCGACCAGCCACGGCAACTGCTCGTAATTCGTTGCATAGATGTCGGCGGCCTTGGCCAGGGCTGTCAAACGCTGTTTGACATTGCCCGTCACCGGCACGATCCGCAGGCGCTCGGTGTGGACCCACTTAGCCACCTCATCCGGCCACGTCGTCCGCGCCACGCGCAGCGGTGCCAGCACCAGCGCCGGGTACACGTCCTCGACCAGGGACAGGTGCTCCAGCGCCGTCAGCGTGGACACCGTCTTGCCGGTGCCCATGCCCGCCCAGACCGAGCAGCGGGCGTTGCCGGTGACGAACTCAATGATGTCTAGCTGATAGGGGTGTGGTGTAAACGGCTTAGACGCCACGCGGCACCTGTACACGGGGCTTGCGCGGGACGTACATCCTTGCCTCATGCTCCTTGCAGTAGCCGTAGAGCACTGTTGTTGGCTTGCAGCAGGAGAACGTGTCCGCGCCAGCGCCCGACACGGGGAACTTGCACTCGAACGCCTGCCGCGTGATCCAGGGCCGTGCGCCGGTGTATTCGCGCCTCGGCTGCGGCATGGCCAACACCGTCAAGCCGCTCTTTGGCTGTGGCTTTGTCTTCGGCACTTGCGAAAGCCGAATACGGTTGCTGCCTAACTCCTTGGGGGGCCTCACCTTGGGAGCCAAAGGCGCACGCCTGATCCCCTTGTTGATGTTCCTGCGGTGGATGTATCCCAAAACTGCGTTGCGGGTACGCCCGATAAGATCGCCTATATAACGAGCGCTAAAACCATCTGTCCACAGCCGAAGCATTGTCGCGTGGTCTTCGTCCGACCAGCGAGTACCTTCGCCCTCGCTGTCACCTCTATTATACGCCACGGGGCACCTCGTAAGGTATCCCAGACAGCGTTGCGGCCTCGCGCGCGAGGCGCGTTATTGTATGTTCCATTGTCAGGTCTCTTCTAGGGTCGCGCTTATGCGGCGCGGGCAAGTCGGCGTATCTGGCGGTTGGCCTGTTCCAGTTCCGCCGACAGATTACTCACCATCAGTAGGCTGGCGTCGGTCACATACGATGCGGAGAACACGCTGTTCAAACGGCGTGCGGCAGCGGACATTTCGCTGACAGCGGCGTGCATCTCGGGGCTAACAGTTTTGTAGTCAGTCATTTGTTTCTCCCAATTGAGCCCTAACGGCGACCAGAAGGTGCGCGATGTCTTTGAGCAGCTTCCTCGGCCATTCACCGGCTATTATTGTTGTTTTGGCCTCTAGGAGTTGAAGCTCCAGAAGCCATAGTGCGTCGTCGTAGTCGAGGCGGAGATACCCCACGCGGATCAGCCCTGTGTCTGGGTCAAACTGCGGAAGTGTCGCCACCGGGGCCATTACTGTAGGCCCCTTGGTGACGTAGTCAACATGAAAAGTAGCTCGTCTACACCTTCTTCATCCCAGACCACGGCGACGTTGAACCCGGCTTCGGCCAGCCGGTCCATCTCGCGCTTTTGTAGGGTGGAGATGCGCCCGCCGGGGGCCTTGACCTCGACGAAGGCGAAGATCGGCCCAGGCCACCAGATAAAGCGGTCAGGGGCCCCGCGCCGACCGATCCAGGACAACTTCCTGATCTCGCCGCCGAGTTGCCCGACGCGCTTAACAAGGTGCGCTTCGATCTTGCCTTCGGGGGTCATGTCACTCCTTCTTTTAAAGTTGTATTGCGTCGTATTTAGCAAACTCTTTGGCGTAAGTTTTAGCACCTTCTGCGTAAGCTGCCGCCGCAAGCTCTGGCGTGTTGAAATAGCCGAGATCAACAGGGTTCTTGTCCACGACTATCCTTGCCCGCCAAGGTTTCCGGTAACCTTTGCAAAACGCCACGCCCTTGTAGCCCGAGCGGTTGTTGCTTTTGCGTCGCCCGTTGTATTGGTTCTGAGCGTTGTTGCACTCTCGGAGGTTTTCAATCCGATTGTTTTTAGTGTCACCGTCTATGTGATCCACCATTTTTGGCATAAAGCCGTGATGGTACAGCCACACCAGACGGTGCGCGTACTCTTTGCGGCCATTTTTTGAACCCGCGCTTGTCGCTAAGTATTGCCGCTTAGACCCGCAGCCGTGCCACGGATACGGCTTGCGGCCCTCAGTACGACGCAAGCGCCCGGTATCAGGCTCGTAAACAAACAATCGCCTTACATCCTCATAAGTCATTGCTTTTACTCATTCTTTGCGGTAGCGAGTAGTCTCGAACCCCGCCGCAGCCAGCGGCAGGCCCATGGCCCACAACGGCCCAGACGACATCATCTGCGCCAACTTATCAACAGAATATTCTTCAATGTCCGGCGTCTCACAGATCAGCTCATCGTGGACGTGCAGCACCACCTCGTAACCCGCCGCCTCGGCTGCTCTCAGGCCGTGAGCTAGAATGTCTCGGGATGCCGCCTGCGTGGCGTTCTCGACCAGCTTGCCGCCGTAGGTCTCCAACCGCTCCCATTTACGGGTGTACTGGTTGACGCCCTCGTAGGTCAGCTTGCCGCCGATGATCTCGGCGTTGGGGTAGCAGAGCGAGCGCCCAGACGGCAGCACCATGCGCAGGCACTTGTCGTCCATGCGGAACATCAGCTTGCCCACCTCGAACATGTCGTCGGGTTCTCGAATTGCGCTTTTGGCGGCGTCCTCGCAATTGTACCAGAGGCTCTTGGTCTTGGGGTGCGCCGTGCGCCACGCCGTCACCAGATCGTTGATCGTCTCTTCGAACAGATCGACGCCGTACAGGGCGGCCATAGTGGAGAACGCACCCAGACCGCCTTGGTAGCCCAGGGCCAGCTCCTGCACCTTGCCTAGCTGGCGCTGATCTTTGGTCACGTCCTGGGGCTTGATGTTGAACGACTTGGCGTAGGCCAGCTTGTAGATGTCGTGGCCGATGCCCTTGTCAAAATCGCGGAAGGCTTCCAGCTTCCACTCCTCACCGGCCAGGAACGCCAGCATACGCCCCTCGATGTTGGACAGGTCGGCGATAACCAGTTTCTTGTCCTCGGGCGCGACGAGGCAGCCCCGCACTGCGGACGTGCACAGCTCCATCACGTTGCCGAACAAGAGGTCCTCGGCGTCGGCCTTCATCGCGGCAATGCCGATGTCGATCTTAGACTGCTTGAGGGTCGGCCTGGGCAGGTTCTGGGGCTGGAACAGCCGCCCGCCCCACCGGCCCGTGCGTGTCGCGCCGCAGAACTGTAGCGTCCCCCGCAGCCGCCCGTCAGCCGACGTGGCTTGGAGCAAAGTGCGGTACTTGGCGGGGCTGGTCGCCGCAGCCTGTAGCCTCACCTCCAGCATAGCGCGCACCTCGGGACTGATCGCCGTGCCCTTTAGCAGGGCCTTGACGGTGCCCCTCTTCAGGTCGTCCGTCTCCAGGCCGATAGAACGCAGGTGGTCGAGGGTCTTGCCTCGCTGGGTCGTGTTGGTGACTAGGCCGCCGGTCAGGAGGCTGATCTCATCGGCAAGGGCCCGCCCGGCCCTCTGGGCGGCGCGTAGGGCCGCTGTCGCCAGCTCTCGGTCCACGGCCACGCCACGGTCGTTTATGCGCTGGTCGAGCAGCCAGAGCGACCGCTCGGGCACTGTCAGGTTCCAGACCGGCAACGCCGTGTAGACACTGCGCATGGCCTCCACGTCGAGGCGCGCATACTCAACGAACTCGGCCCACTCGTCGGGGTGCGTGGCGGACGTGGCGCGGTCCAGCTTGCGGTTCCTGCCCAGGGGCTTGGTGAACAGGTGGATCAGGCGCTTGCCCGCCTTGTCCTTGGCCTTGTCGGTCGGCACCTCAAGGATGTCGCAGAGCTGGCCCAGTGATCCAGGCAGGCTGTGCGCCATGGCCTGGACCATCGTGTCGTGGACTTTATCCACTGGAATGTGGATGCCCCGGTGGCGCAGCACGGTGCGGTCGAACGCACTGTTGTGGATCACCACGGTGTCGGCGCTGTCGATCAGCATCTGGACGTTGTCCAGGCTGCCACCGGCAGTCAGGTCCATTACCTCCACGGCCTCGTCGTCGAACGCATAGGCGACCAGCAGCACCTCCGACTTCTCGGCGTAGGCGTGCGTGCCGTGCGTAATAGGCACAGTGCTGAACGTCTCCAGATCGAGGTGGAGGGTTGACATTTAATTTCCTGAAAGTGGGGCGTCCCCGGCGGGACCTGAAACCTACCGGGGACGCGGGCTCTACTAGACTAAGTCCAGACAGCCAAGTGCAGTAGCATACAGCTCCAGCATGGCCCTGTCTTCAGCCAGTTTCGTGCGGTCCAGTTTCCGCAGTGCCACTAGCTTCTTGATGGCCTTGATGTCGTAGCCGTTGCCCTTGGCCTCGCTGTAGACGTACTTCATGTCTTCCAGCAGGGAGGTTTTCTCCTCCTCCAACTTCTCAACCCGATCAATGATCGACTGAAGCTGGCCGGAGGCGACGCTGTTGTGGCCGACTTCAGCCACTAAACGAGGTCCCCAAGGTCGTCCACAATCGGGGCAAACATGCCGGGGGAGACCGCACCCGATCCGCCCATCTTGTCGCCCGGCGAGACATACTGGATGCCCGTCAGGACGCTGTTAATGCGGCGGCCAAACTCTGGCTTGTCAAAGGCATAGATGTCCACAAAGGCGTTCACGATGGAACCCGAGTGTATCAGGTTGTCGTCGGGGTGGATGGGGGTGACGCCGTCGCGGTGGTACACGCCGGGACGCACCGTCTCGCTGCGGCACGACAGCGCGTACTTATTCTCAAAACCGGCGTAGGGAACGCCGTCCTTGTTCTTATACTCGCTCTCGCTGTAGGCGACCCGCTTGTCCTCCTTGAGAGTTTTGAGGACCCCTTCCGACTTCTCTTTCCACTTGTTCTTGGCTTCGGTTTCCATGGTCGCAACCAACTTCTTGTGGTTGGCGCTGCCCGGCTCAATGGTGAGCTTGCCGCCGTAGGCCGCCTTTCCGCCGGGGGCACTTTGAGGGGCAAAGACGGCGGGCCAGTTGATGGCGACGTTTTTGAGTTCGATGATCATTTTCGTGTTTCCAGTTTCCAGTTTCCAGTTTCTATTCGCTAGTCGTTAGTGATGTCGCTGAACGAGCCAGCAACGACGCCCGTTTGGATGGCGGGACGCCGATCTGTGGCAAATGCCACGGATGGTTTACCGGCACTGCGGGAGATCAGGGTTTGCGCCCGCTCCCAACGCGCCGGGGTTAATAGTTGTTCAGCTTTAGTCGGACTGATCAAGCTAAAATCGTACATCTCGTCTTTACGGAGACGCCAGCTCTGGAACAGGGCCTCGATGGCCTCCTTGTCGGCCCAGGCACGGTTGCCCTGGCGACCCTCGACCAACTTGAACCCAGGCACGTCCTCGCCCGCAAACAGGCGGCGCTCGGCTTCGGCGCGGATCGCCTTACACCAGTCCTCAATTAGCCCGACCTTTGAGAGGGCGGCGGCGATGTCAACGGAAGATGAGCTTCCACTAATCTTCCGCGCGGGGGCGTCTAGGTTCTCGAACGTAACGGCCTGGGCCACCACGTCCAGCACCTCGTCGCGCAGGGCGGGGCACGTTGCCTTGGCCTTGCACCAGCGGCACTGCTTCTCGCCGGGATCAAGTGACGCGCCCTCACTCAGGGCGACTGCCGCAGCCCGGCTGGCGTTCTCACCAAACTCGCGCAGTTGCTCCACGGGGATGGTCCACTCGGCGACGTGATTGAGGCGCGGCTGGTGGATGACCATGGTGACCATCTTCCAGCCACTGTCGAGGTAGTCGTACTCCTCGAGGACGCCCAGGGCGTATAGCTGCGCCTGCTCGTTGTTCTCGGCCTCGACGCGGACGCCCATGCCGTACTTGAGGTCCACGACAATGATCTCGTCGTCCTTGAGGATGACGGCGTCGGACGTGCCGAACTGGTTGGGCACGCTGATGGTCTTGCCAAACGACAGGCGCTGCTCAACTAGCAGGGGGCTGGTCCCGGCGTACTCGCGGACCAATTTGGCGTAATCCAGACAGTGATCGACCATCTCCTGAGTGATCGGCCAGTCCCTGTCGCCCACTGTAATCGCTAGGCTACCGATCAGCGCCTCGGCGTCGGCCTTGGTGCGCTGGTCCTTGAGTATCCACGCGGCCAACTCGTGCGCCGCCGTACCCTCGTCGGCGTAGACTGACGAGGTGTCAGGCAGCGTGGCCTCAAGCGCGACGGAGCCGGGGCAGCGCATCCAGCGGTGGGCGCTGGAGGGGCTAAGTTTAGCGTGCTCAGACATCCTTAGCCTTCTTAGTGAACTTGCCGGTCTTGGCGTCCTTGGCGGTGTCGTTCTTCCGCGCCTTAGCCAACTCTTTCGACAGCCGGTCGATCTCGGCCAACCTGCGCTTGTCGCGCTCGGCATCAAAATCCGCTCGCACGTACATCAGGTTAAGTTCGTCGGTTATCTGCCCAATGCGATTGGCGTTGGCATCAAGCACAACGTGCAGCGCTCGCACTTGGCGCTGCAACTCGGCAATTTTGGTAAATGGCCAGATCATTTGATTTCTCCTTTTGCTTTCTTCAGGTCGTGTTTCGCTCTTTCCCACTGGTTATCGAGCCACTCGCATCGACGCTCCAGCATGCGGTTTTCACGCTGCTCGCCGTACAGCGCCTGCTCTAGCTCTCGGATGCGCGACCAGGGCCACATGGGTCACGCCGCCTTTAGGAGAGCTTGCGCCGCCGCGATCACGTCGGCCCAGCGAGAGGGGTCGATGTCAGAGGCCCGCTTCGCGCCAAACTTACTGAGCATGGCGAGCGCCTCGTCCTTAGAGTAGGCGTTCGCCACATCTAGGACTGCCACCATAACCTCGTCGTAGGGGGGCACGTCAGCACCGCCCAACAAGGCGGGTTCCACACTGGAAACACTGCTGCTGTTCTCCGGTCCAGACGACAACAAAGTATCTTCCGCTGACACCACAGCTTGGACAGCTTCTGCGGACGGCGCTGGGTCTAAAGGGGGCGCCTCCTGTTCCTTAAGCTGGGCGGCCATCTCCTTAAGAGCCTTGACGTTGGAGGCGTGAGCCTCGGCGCGCTGCGCCTCTTCCTTGACGGCGCGCGCAACGTTTGCTTGGACCTCTGCAACCCGCGCATTGAGTTTGTCTGCGGCCTCAATTGTACGGCGCCCCTCACGCAGTACGGCCTTCCACTCATCTAGCTGGTTCTCAATGGCCTCCGGTGTCTCTCCGGTAAATGTAACGGTCACGCTCATTCTCAGGTCTCCTTGTCTTTGAGTTCGCGGGTTAGCCGGTCAATCTCCGTCTGCATTAAAGCGCAGTCGTCGTCTAAGCCCTCGACCATATCGGCCAGGACCGCCAGCAGTTCCGGCTGCGGTCGCCCCTCTCGGCTCTCAAACCTTGCGGCATCGACCAGTTGCTGGATCGACAAGCTCTCGTAGTACTGGCGGCTTTTCACCGACGTGCTCCTTTGTTTGGCTGAGGTGAAACCCTGCACCCGTTTGGGTGAAAGGGTCAATGCAGAAAATTACGCGATGAAGAAGTCAACCATACCGTTTGTAATTAATAGCGGCGCGTCCTTGCCCTTTACAAGGGTCGTCAGCGCCCGCCGGATGTTCTTGCCGCGAAGGTCCCGCGAGCCATCTGTCGGGGCGTCCACGGTGCCCAAAGCGCCCTTGATCAGGGTCTCGGTGTCCATTGCCGAAACGTCTGGCCCGAGGGTGGCAATGTAGTCCAGCACGACGCGCTCCCAGACGCCGAACTTGCGTGCCGCCCCAGGCTTGGGTGCGCCCTTGGGCTCAATCACCGGCGCGTCAGTCTCGACCACCACGGGGGAGACAATCGCCTCGCCGTCGCCGTCGATGCCGATCATCACGTCCTCTAGCTTGAACCCCCAGGGCGCAATGTCGTCGCGCCCGTCTTTCATCTTGGTGATTTTCAACATCCGCGCGCCGGTATCCTCGTCGCGGATCACCTCCAGGGTGGTGTTCGCCGCGCCGTTCAGGCCGGACCAGCCACGGATGCCGCGCGAGGCGTCCTTGCCGGTGTGCGCAATCAGGATGACAATAGCCCCCGTCGCCTGCCGGATAGCCCGGCAGTGCTTGAGCGCCAGACCCATGTCCTCGCCGCTGTTCTCGTTCGCGCCGGGCGTGACCTGGGCCCAGGTGTCGGCGACGATCACGTCGGCCCCGCCCGCGTCGATGATCGAGGTCACTAAGGCGCTGGCGTCCTCCTCAACCATCAGGTTGGGTGCGTCGTGGATGATGCCCAGGGGCAGGCCGCCCAGCGCCACGTCGTGGTGCTGGCCATACGCCTTGAGGCGCTGCGCCACACCCTCGGCACCCTCGGCGGCCACATACAGGACGCGGGCCTTGTTGACCTTGAGGCCGCGCCAGGGCTCGCCACGGACCAGGGCCATAGTCAGGTCTAGGGCCATGAGGCTCTTGCCGCTACCGGGCGCGCCGTAGATCACGATCAGCTCGCCGTCGCGGGGCAGCACCGTCTTGATCATCCACCGGATCGGTGGGCGTCTCGTGAACTCGTCCGCGCCATAGATGCGATACTTGCCGGTGTAGTCCGGCGAGCTGATGAACGTGTCGGGGTCGGTGGGCCGTCCCTGCGCCTGCTCCCGCGCTTCTTCAGCGGCGCGGTTGATCAGATCAAAAGAGCGGGGCTGCTTGCCCTCCCTGGCGCGGGCGTCGTTCGATAGCTTCTTCAGCGTCGCCAGCGTCACCGGCCTGCGCGTCATGTCGCGCCGCTCAAAGCTGTCCCACTGGGTGCGTAGGGCCTCGGTGCCGGGGTACTGCACGCCGTCGCTCGACCAGTCGTCCCAGACGCCCAGGGCCTCGGGTGAGCCCCCGAACTCATGGTGCAGGGCCATGCCGGTCTGTATCCACGTCTCGCGCGGCTCGCTTGGGTCCACGTCCGCCAGCAACTCCGCCGCGTCCTCGAGGGTGTAGCCCAGGGGCCGCTCGAACATCGTCCGCGCAAAGGCGTCGAGGTCCTCGCCGCCGTCGGAGGGCGTCGCGGTGGACGCGCCAAACCGCCTGTTGCACAGGGCGATCACGCGCTCGTCTACCGGCGCGATGTGGTCCTCGGTCCCCATCAACTCGGTGGACGGCAACGCCGCGCCGGTGAACGTCACAAACCCAGATGAGGCGAACGTCTCGAACCCGTAGTCGTGCGTCGCGTCGCGGTGGCTCTTGTGGTTGCCCAGGCTGCCGCGAACGAACGCCCGCACGCCCTGGCCGCTGGGGCTGAACTCGGCGTAGGTCCGGCTGACAATGTCCTCAATCTCTCGGGGCAGCCGTCCGCTGGGCAGGAAACAGTAGTCGAAGTCCAGCGCCGTGATGCCGAACTCGGGCAGGAGGGCCAGCCCCACGCCGGTGAAGCCGCGCTTGGCGGCGGCCTGTTGGGCGGCGGCGAAGGTCACCAGCCGGTCGCGGTCCTCGGGACCGCCCTGCTTGCCGTGTCGCTTGCCGCCCTGCGCCCAGTACGGGACCTTGAGGGGCTTGCCTGTACCGGCGTCCTCTAGCCGCCAGATCAGCCAGCCTTGCAGCCCCCGTAACTCGGTGGGGGCCTCAAGGCGACGCACTTCGGGATTGATCGAAGTCACTGCGGCCATGGATCAGGACGACAACAAGTCGGCCATCTCGCGCAGCGAGGGCTTAACCATCTCCTTGGCGGGGATGTCGTAGAACAACTCGATCTTGAGCGCCTGCTTGGCGGGCACCCAGCCGCGCTGGACCCAGCGGTGGCAGGCTTGGACGGAGACGCCCAGCTTCGAGGCAAGGGCGGTGATGCTACCGGCGGCGGCCACTGCGCCGTCGAGTGCGGTCGGTTCGGTCATGTGTTTTGTGCTCCAAGGTCATAGGCTAATCACCTTACCGCTTGAGGTGTCAAGGCCCTATTGGGTGAGGCACGCCAGCCCTACAAAGACGGCGTAGAAGAAGGCGCAGAGGACTACGAGGGCCAGGGTGTCTTGGGCGTATCTCATGTCAAATGTCCTGTTGAGTGGCGTTCAGAAGCCCCCAGGCGCGGCCCTGGTCCGTAAGCTGAAACGGCCCGTAGTTTGGCGCGCGGACTACGTAACCGAGCCGAACAAGTTGCCCGAAAATCCGCTCGGTGGTGAGGATGTCTGTCCATATCCAGTTGTCGGCGGTGTTCCACTCGCCGTTGGCAATCACGGCCTTAAGTACCTCGCTCTGCGCCTCGTTAAGGGGGCGGGGGGCGCGCCTTGGCGCGTCGCCGGAAGAGCCTCCCAGCTTCCAAACGATTTGCGCGCGGTTCAGGCCGAGGGGCACGCGGCGCACCCCGCTGTCCTCAACGGCTCCCAGCGCGCGCAGTTTTGGAAAGCGCGGCGATAGGGTGTCGCGCGGTATGTTCAGCCGGTCGGATAGCTCCGAGGTGGTGCAGGGGCCATACTGGCTCAGAGCGCCAACAACGAGGTGTTGTAGGTGCGAGAGGCGCGCCTCGGTTAGAGCCTCGGCGGCGTTACGAGAGGTGCTCGGGTCGGTGTTGCGTACACCGCCAAGGTACTTGCGGCTCATGCGCGCTCCTCCAGGCGGCGCAGGAGCGCCTCCGAGAGGTCCATGACCTCTTGGGTGCTGTGGATCAGTTCCGCCAGCCCCAGGCTCTCTGGGGCCTGCTGGTAGACGCTCAGGGCGATGGCCTTGATGGCCTCGACCAGGTCGCGGTCGGTGTCGATGCTGTAAGTCAGGTCGTTCATGGCTCAGTCCTCCTCGTCATCTTGCAGATGCTCGTCTTCTGCCTGGAGCCGAGCGACCTCCTCGGCCCATTCCTCATCGGCGACCTCGCGGGCGATCTCCTCAGCCGCTTCCTCCTCGGCAATCTCGCGGGCGGTCTCGGCCTCCTCGGCCTTCTGGCGGTCGTAGTCGTCAAAGGCGGCGTCAACGGCGTCGAGGTAGTCGCTCTCGGTGTCATAGCTGCCGGGCATCGGTATGCGGAACTTTTTCATGGTCTCAGGTCCTTGTGCTGGGTGGTGGTGGGGCGGGGGCGACAGGCGACACAGTGTCGCCAGCCGGTGGGGGTACGCTCGACGGTACTGCCCTGGGGCAGCCAAGCGCCGCAAGAGCAGCGCCCGGCGTACCGCAGGGTGGCGAAGGGCGTGGGGGTCACGCCTTCCTCGCGCTGACCTTGACGACGGTGTAGCCCGCCGTGGTCTTCTGGTTGCGGGAGAACCAGCGGCCATCGACCCCCAGCTCGACCAGCTTGGCCTCCATTGCCTTGGGGTCAGCCGAGGTACGCTCGGCCACCAGGGAGACGCTGGCGCGGTAGGCTGCGCCCTCATGAGCGCCGGTGCCGAGGGCCTTGATCTCGTCGATCAGGAAAACCTCGATGGCCTTGAGGTCGGCGATCTGCGCCTTGATGTCGCCCAGGCGGTCGATGGGCGAGACGTTTGAGATGGTGGCGAGTGCGGTCATAGTCAGGTCCTTAGTCCAGGGGTGAGGGGCCTGTCCGGCCCCGATGTCTTCACCCTACAGGGTGAGGCGGAGGGGTCAAGCACTATTTTGCCTGACCCCTGCATTTATTTTACGCGGTCTCCCCTAGCAGCTTGCCGGGGAGCGTGCGGCTGGCCCACTGGGGCAGCACTGCGCGGTGGTCCTGCGCACGGATGGGCATGGCCACGCCGATCAGGCGCTCGTCATCGCCCCAGACTAGGTGCGGTGACGTGTCGTCCACGCCGCGCAGGATCAGGCCGCCCTTGTCGTCCTTGCCGGTCAGCAGGGCCTTCGCCAGGGTCGCCAGGATGGCGGGAGCGAACACGGCGGCGGTATGGGTGCCGGTGTCCTGGGGTGTAACGCGCCGCCAATCGGGGAACGAGCCATCGACGGTGGTGCCTCGCGCGATCTGCTCGACGCCCTTGTCGTCCAGAACGACGATGGTGCCGTCCTCGCCGATCAGGTTGGGCTCGGTGCCGTTGCGCCACGCCTTGCAACCTTTGAGGACGTGCGGGGACGCCTTGACGATAATAGGCGCGTCCACGCTGCCCTGGGCGTCGTAGGCAGACACGAGCACGATACCGTCGGTGGCTGTGAGGGTGACGCCGGGCAGGCCGTGCGGTGCGGGCTCAATCGAGACACCGCCGAGATAGTAGCGGGTTAATTCGTTGGACTGCGCGTTAGCGACGCGGGCGAACAGGGTGGCGTTTACGTTAAAGTTGGTCATGGTCAGGTCCTTTCAGGTTGAGGGGTCTAGGCGGCGCGGCGGGCGGCGGGCTCGATCATGTAGATCGAGCCGTGCTCGGTGATCAGGTCGGCGCAGCCCTCGTTGTCGGCATCGACCTCGTAATAGGCGATCGGCAGGAGGTTGTGGGCGGCGGCGGAGGCAGCCTCGAACGAGGGGTAGACGCCGACAACGCTCGGGCCGGTGTAGGCGGTGCCGGATGACAGGAGGTGGAACATGATGTGGTCCTTGGTCCAGGGGTGAGGGGGCCTATCCGGCCCCGGCGGTGTTGGCGGCGGGGGAAGCGCCCCGCCTCGCTCTCTGTCCCGGTCGGCCCGGCCCCGAGAAGGGGGTCTGGAACATCGGCGGGGCTGTCTCGCCGCGCCGTCCATGTCCATCACCCTACAGGGTGATGTGTAGGGGTCAAGCACTATTTTGCTCGACCCCTGCATTTATTTTACGCGGCGAGGGCGACCTCCTCGGCCTGCGCACCCAGGATGTAGTCGGCGGCCTTCTGGGCCTTACCGGCGGCGGTGACGAACGCCTTGGGGTCGGAGCGCAGGACCTTGGCCCAGCCGGTGAGGTACGCGGCGTGGTCGTCGCGGGCGGGGTTGTCGAAACCCAGGGCACCGCAGACAAACGCGGCGGTCAGCTCGGCCACCAGCTCCTCGAAGGCGTAGGCGGGGTCGCCGAACAGCTTGCCCTTGGTGCGGTCGAGGCGGCTGGCCGCGCCGGTCCAGTGCGCGATCTCGTGGAACGCCGTCGCATAGTAGGCGTCGGCGTTGGCGAACGCTTCCTTGGCCGGGAGGCGGATCACGTCGCTGCTGTGGATGTAGCAGGCGCGGTCGCCGCCGTGCACGATGCTCGCGCCGGTGGCGTCGATCAGGGCGTCGGCGGCGTCGTTCCGCTCGAACACCGAGGGCTGCGCCAAGGGGTCAGCTTGGGCGACTTGGACGCCCTCGCACTGGTCGAGGTTGAACACCGTGTACGCCTTGGCGAACACCAGCTTCTCGACCTTGCCGGTCGCCGCGTTGGCCTTCTCGCTGAAGTTCCAGAAGAACACGCCCGTGCCCTTCTCGCCCTTCTTGACGCTGCCACCGGCGGCGGCGGCTTGGTTGTAGGTCAGCCACACCGGGCTGCTGTAGCCCTGGGCGTCCTGAAGCAGCGACAGCCAGAAGCTGTTGGCCCCGCGATAGGTCCGGCCAGACAGGTTGTGGGGCAGGCTGGAGGCTGCGCTCCAGGACTTGTGCCAGGGGGCCACGCCCGCTTCCATCTTGGCGGCGAGGGCGTCGGCGATCTGGGCGAAGAGTTCGTCGGTTTTCATGGTGTCAGGTCCTTAGTCCAGGGGTGAGGGGCCTGTCCGGCCCCGGTAAAATCACCTTATAGGGTGATGTGTAGGGGTCAAGCGAATAATTCGGGGTTGGTGCATTTATTTTCCGAATTATTCGCTCGGGGTGTTCGGCGTCTCGTCGCGCAGGGCGATCACCTCGTGCGACCAGCTCAGCAGGACGCCGTAGGCGGGCTCCAGGCGGGCGGTGAGGGCCGGAGCGCCGGTCAGGCAGTCCTGGGCCGCCCTGATGCACCTGCGGGCCTTCTCGATCTGCTTGATGCTGTAGCGCAGGTCGGCCTTAGTCGGGGCGGTCACTGGGGCACCTCGCTAGGGTAATCAGCGACGCTGTTAGGGTAATCAGCGTCGCTGATTACGGCGCGGTCGGCGGCCTCCAGATCGTCCTCGATGCAGTCGATCTCGACGTGCAGGGCCTTGACCGAGGCGGCGCGGACGTGGCGCGGGTCGCCGGGGCCGTCGTAGTCGGTGTGCGTCGCCGACCAGTCCCAGCGCCGGGTGCCGACCGGCGGCGGGTCGTAGTCGATGGTGTAGCCGCGATAGGTGAGGTGGTCGGTCATGCCGCCACCCCAATGCGGGCGGCGACCATGTCGGTCAGCAAGTCGAGCGGGTAACAGTCCAAGTCGCTGCCGGTTGCCATGTCGCAGTGTTCGCGGATGGCGTCCCAGTCGAGCGCGGTGTTCTGTTGCGCCGCGAGGCTCTGGGCGACGCGGTCGGCGATGGGTGCGAGTTTCATAAGGTCAGGTCTCCTTGCGGCGATTATCGCCGCGCATTGTGCGGGGTTAGGCGGCGAGGCGGAAGGCGTAGCGGTAGGCACCGTAGGCGTTGTCGCGGCGGTCTACAGCGCGGCGAGCGCCGGAGAGGGTCTTGGCGTGACCGACGATGCAGCCGGTGTGGCGGTCGATGATGTTGTACATGTCAAACGTCCTTTGACGGTGTGAGGGTTAGCGGATGACGCTGGCCATCATGGCCAGGATGCCAGCCGCGCCGATGGCGGCGGAGGGGATGATGATGACGGGGGCGACGGTGGCTGCGCCGAGGGTGCAGCCGAGGACTGCGAGGCCGAGGCCAGCGAGGCAGAGAATGATGCGTTCGGCGATGTGCATGGTGTCAGGTCCTTGGTCCAGGTGGTGGAGGGCCTGTCCGGCCCCGATGTCTTCACCTTAGAGGGTGAGGCGGAGGGGGCAAGCACTATTTTGCCTGACCCCCAAGATTATTTTACTCGCCCTCCAGATCGCGGACAATCCGGTCCAGGCTGTGCGACGTGTAGAACTCGACGGCGTTCCCCGGCACGGTGAAGTAGTAGCGACGGGCGGTGCCGTGGCCCAGGACGCCGATCTGGGGGTACTTGGCCAGGATGGCCGCGACGCGGCGCTCTTCGGCCAGGGCGGCCTCCGCAGCGGCCAGGAAGGGCAGGTCGGCGTCGCGCTTCTCGTCGCGGGCGTCGGCGAGGGTGAAGATGGTGCGGCTCATGGTGGCGGTCTCCAGGTCATGCGGGCCAGTCCCGCACGCCTTCAGCCCGGCCACCGCGTGAGCGGCTCCGGGCCTGGGCGCGTTGAGCGCGAGGGGGTGGGGCGGTTAGTAGGCCGTCCACTTGTCGCCTTGGTCGGCGGCAGTGAAGCCGTGAGACTTGATGAAGTCCCAAGCGGCCCGCTTCGTGGGGAACGGGCCGAACTGCTGCCACGCGGCGAACTCGCCTTGGTAGAACTGGGCCAGCTCCACATGGGTGGGGCATTCTTCGGTCGGCTGACGAGGAGCGCGGAACTCTCCGTCGGCGGCGCTGTCGCAGGTGATCATGGTGTCAGGTCCTTGGTCCAGGTGGTTAAGGGCCTGTCCGGCCCCGATGTCTGTAGGTTTAGAGCGTGTTGTTTTCGACGTCAACACCTAAATGTAAAAAAATGCATGGGTCATGTAAATAGTTGCAGGGTGCACCCAACTGGGTGACACCACGGCACCGCGAGGCACCACGTGACGCCGTGGTGCTCGCGGTGCAGCACCTCGGTACGCACCGTGGGCCTGGAGGGGCCTTAAGGCCCCCAGGCTGCGGTGCCGTGGTGCAGGGCCACGGTGCGGTGCCTGGGGTGCACTGGGCGGGGTGCCTGAGCGAGATCGTTTATGCACCGCGGCACGCACCGTGGTGCTGCGGTGCTCGCGGTGGGGTGCGCCTCTCGTAAAAAAACGCATGGCATGTAAGAAAGTGCATTGACGTGGAGAACGCCCCCGCGTAGAGATTGTTCGTCGGCGGCGGACAGCCCCCGAGCCACTTTGGAAAAGGACCTGACACAGTGATCGACTTTGACATCGCCCTTCTCACTCCCTTCGCAGACCGCACCGACGATCAGCAGGACGAACTGAACGTATTCGGTTGGACCGAAGCCCTCGGCCTCATCGACGCCGTGGTCGCCGGACAAGGCGTCGGGTTTGAGGCCGCCCGCCGCATCGTTGCCGCCGAGCTGGCCAGCGAAATCGCAGCCAACAAGGCCGAGATCAAGCGCGCCGCTCGCAAGCGCGCCACCCGCCTTGACCGCACTGCCGCAGCGGCAGCCGGTGCCCGCAACCTTACGCTGGCCCTCATCGAGGGCGCGATCTGGGACGCGGCCCACTAGTAGCAGCTCCCCGCCCCAGGCGAGGCACTACAGAGCCCCCAGGCTGCCCGCCTGGGGGCCTCTTGGCGTTTGCCCTAGCTCTGGGGTATCCTGCCCCTCGACGAGGCGTGCGGCTGATCGCACGCGGTTAGAGGAGCACAGGCGATGGGGCAGGCGACGGAGCAGGCGGTGGAGCAGGCGACAGAGCAGGCGGCGGAGCAGGTGGTGGCCAAGCACCCCGGCGGTCGGCCCAGCAGCTACAGCAATGAGGTGGTGACCGCGATCTGCCTGCGGATCGCGGAGGGCGAGAGCCTCCGGTCCATCTGCCAGGACGAGGGGATGCCGCACCGGGCGACGGTGCACGTGTGGCTAGATGACCCGGCTCGCACCGAGTTCCACGACCGCTATGCCCGCGCGCGCGTGGCCCAGGCGTGGTCGCTGGCCGAGGAAGCCCTGCACATCGCCGACACCTGCGAGGACGCGGCCAAGGCCCGGCTCCAGGTGGACACGCGCCGCTGGTTCGCGGGCAAGGTGGCACCGCGCGTGTTCTCGGATCAGGCGGTGCGCCTCATGAACGCGGCGGGTGACGGCGACCCGGTGCTGACCCTGTCTGCCAGCCTCGCCGACGAGCTGACCGGCCTGCTGACCGCCAGCTACGTGGACGTGACCCCGCGCCCCGAGGCCCTGCCCGCCCCAGGCGATGAGCCTGGGGGCGCGACGCGATAGGCAGGGTGCCTAATGGTTAGGGCCTTGGGCTATTGGGGTGCCGCACTGTTGGGCGGCCTAACTGTTAGGTACCCTAAGCATTAGGGGGGCTAATGGTTGGGGAGCCTAATGCTTAGGGTACCCCACCCCCGTACTTTTGGCGACGCAGTTATTATTACATGCCCCGCTCACAAATTTTTTGCAGTTTCCAACCCACAGCATCAACCAACAGGGTGATACAGCCACAACGCCCACAAGCCTAATTTGCCAAACAAGACAACGAGCGTTAACTTACACACTCGATGAACCTGACCCGCGACGACCTGCTGAAATTACCGCCCCAACAATTGCGCTACCTGATCTGGCGCAAGAAGTGGCTAAACACGGCGCGTGAAAAGCAACTGCCGCCCGCTACAACGTGGACGGAACTCGGCGTCCTGGCCGGACGTGGCTTCGGCAAGACGCTCATGGGCGCGCAGTGGATCGCCAACAAGGCGTACAGCGACCCCCGCAAACTGGCGCGCGGCGTGATTGCGCCGACGCTGAACGACGTAAGGCACACCTGCTTCGAGGGACCGGCGGGCATACTCACCGTCGTGCCGCCGGAGCTGGTCTACGACTACAACAAGACCAATTTGATCATTACGCTGGTCGATCAGACCGACCCGAGCAAGCCCGGAGCCATAATTCGCGGGTTTTCGGCGGAGGAACCCGAGCGCCTGCGCGGTCCACAGTTCGCGGACCTGTGGTGTGACGAGTTGGCGGCGTGGACACGCGACGAGGACACCTGGGATATGGCCATGATGGGCCTGCGTCTTGGCGAAAAGCCGCAAGTCATGTGGACGACGACGCCCAAACCCCGTGATTTGGTGCGCAAACTAACCGCAACCAAGGACGAGAGGCTAATCGTCAAGGGTTCGACCTACGACAACCGCGCAAACCTGCCAAAATCCTTCTTCGACCAGCTAAAACAGTACGAGGGCACGCAGTTAGGCCGCCAGGAACTTGAAGGCGAGCTGATTGACAGCGAGGAGGGCGGCATAATCGCGCGATCTTGGCTGAAATTGTGGCCCGCGAAGCAGCATCTACCGGCGTTTGACTGGATTATCATGTCGCTGGACACGGCGTTCACGGAAAGGACGCTCGATAAGCGCTCTCACACGGCGGATCAGACCGCCTGCACGGTCTGGGGCGTATTTTGGCACGAAGATAAGCGGGCGGTTCTGTTGCTGGACTGCTGGGCCGAGCAATATGGGCTTCCCGACCTAATGGCGCGGGTTAAGAAGGAAATGAAGGTCGCTTACGGCGACGACGAGGACCGTGCGCTGATCAAACCGCTAATTGGGCCGTCGAAAATGGCGATCAGCGGTAGGAAACCGGATATTCTGCTGATCGAGGACAAGGGGTCTGGCATTTCGCTGCGCCAGATGCTGGATCGTGAGGGCATCACCTCGTACCCGTACAATCCAGGGCGCGCGGACAAGCTGACGCGGCTGCATATGGTGTCGCATATTTTTGCACAGAACAAAGTCTGGGTGCCAGAAAGCGAGAATTACAAGGGCCGACCCAAAACTTGGGTCGAGCCAATGCTGGCGCAATTGTGCTCGTTTACGGGCTCCGGGTCGATCAAGCACGACGACTACGTGGACAGTTGCACCCAAGCAATTCGGCTCTGCATGGACAAGAACCTATTGACGGGAGTAAAACCGTCTAAACGCTATGAGGAGGAGGTTGACTACAAGCCTCCTGTGGTCAACCCGTATGCCGCCTAAAGGGACGTGAGCCATGGACGATGAAATGCCCGAAGGCGAGACCGTCGAACTAGACATGGGCGACGAAGCCGATGTCGAGGACACCGAGGACGGCGGCGCTATCGTAACGCTGGACGAGGACGAACAACCCAAGAAAGGCGACAGCGACTTCTACGCCAACCTCGCAGAGGACATGGGTGACAGCGAGCTGAAGGACATTGCCTCGTCGTTCCTAGAGCTGTTGGCTCGGGACAAGGAGGCGCGCAAGAAGCGCGACGAGCAGTACGAGGAAGGCATCCGCCGCACCGGCCTGGGGGACGACGCTCCGGGTGGAGCGCAGTTCCAGGGCGCGTCTCGCGTCGTGCACCCCATGCTAACGGAAGTCTGCGTGGACTTCAGCAGCAGAGCCATTAAGGAACTGTTCCCCGCCAACGGGCCTGTCAAGGACAAGATCGTCGGCAAGCTGACGAAGGACCGCGTCGAGAAGGCCCGCCGCAAGACGGACTTTATGAACTGGCAGTTGACCACCCAGTCGCAGAACTTTCGGTCGGAGCTGGAGCAGCTCCTGACCCAAGTGCCGCTGGGCGGCGCGCAGTACATGAAACTGGGCTGGGACGAAAACCGCAACCGACCCAACTTCCTGTTCGTCGCCATTGACGACATCTACCTGCCGTATGCGGCCTCGAACTTCTACTCCGCGCAACGCAAGACCCACGTCCAGTATCTGACGACGGTGGACTACGCCGAGCGGGTTAAGAGCGGCATGTACCGCGACGTGGACCTAACCGCGTCGGGTGAAGCGCCGGTAGGCTCCGAGGCCGAGCAGGCCAACAACAAGATCGAGGGCCGCGAAGACACGTCCTACAACGAGGACGGCCTGCGTACCGTCTTCGAGATTTACGCCGTAACCGACATCGAGGACGACGTGGGGCTAGCGCCCTACATCATCACCGTGGACAAGTCGTCGTCGCAGGTGTTGAGCATATACCGCAACTGGGACGAGGACGACGAGAGCCTCGAAGAGCAGCAGTGGATTGTCGAGTTCCCGTTCGTGCCTTGGCGCGGCGCGTACCCGATTGGCATTACGCACATGATTGGCGGCCTGTCTGCCGCCGCGACCGGGGCGCTGCGGGCGCTCATGGACAGCGCGCATATTTCCAATTCGCAGACCATGCTGAAGCTAAAAGGCGGGTCGCGCGGGGGGCAATCGCTCAATATCCAGCCGACGCAGGTTGAGGAGATTGAGGGCGGGCTGAACGTCGATGACGTGCGCAAGATCGCCATGCCTCTCCCGTTCAACCCGCCGTCGGCGGTGTTGTTCCAGCTCCTTGGCTTCTTAGTTGATGCGGGCAAGGGCGTCGTCCGCACAACCATGGACGAGGTGTCTGACAGCAACCAGAACGTCCCCGTCGGCACGACCCTAGCCAAGATCGAGCAAGGCATGGTGGTGTTCTCCGCCATCCACGGACGCCTGCACGACGCCATGGGGCGGATGCTGCGCATTCTGCATCGCCTCAACGGCATGTACCTCGATGACGACATGGAGGAGGCCGAGATCGGCGAGGAGATCGCCAAGCGGTCAGACTTCACCGGCCCGATGGACGTGGTGCCGGTATCAGACCCAAACATCTTCAGTGAGGCGCAACGCTTTGCCCAAGTGCAGGCGGTGGCGCAGCGCTCGCAAATGTTCCCGCAGCTCTACGACCTGCGCAAGGTCGAGGAGCGCATCCTTGACACGCTGAAAATACCAGACGCGGCGGCCTTGTTGGCACCAAAGATGACGCCCACGGAAGAGAACGCCGTGGCCGAGAACGTCAAGGCGACGCTTGGGCGTCCCGTGGTGGCGTTCCCGGATCAGGACCACATTGCGCACCTCAAGACGCACTTGGCCTACATGATGTCCCCCGCGCTGGGCATGAGCAAGCTGATCGCGCCCGCCTACCTGCCCCTGATACTGAACCACATCAAGGAGCACATCGCCTTCTGGTACGCCGAGGAGGTCTACAAGGTGGCCGACGCCGACGCGAGCTTCGATGTCGAGAAGGCCATGCACGACATGAAGGACAAAGAGACCAAGCAGGCGTTTGACCAAATGCTGGCTGAAGCCTCTTTGAACGTGGCGCTCAAAGCCCAGGAGGCGTTCGCGTCCCTGCCGCCCGTCATCGAGCAGGCCATTGCCGCCATCCAGTCGATCCAGCCGCCCGTGCCGCCAGACCCAGCCACGCAGGCCGCCATGGCCGACATCCAGATGCGCGGACAGGTCGAGCAGGCCAAGGCGCAACTTGAAGGCCAGAAGCTGCAACTTGCCGCGCAGCAGGAGCAAAGCAAGATGGCTCTGGAGCAGGCCAAGCTGCAAGGCGCGCAGCAGGAGCAGGCGGCTCGCCTGCAACTTGAGCAGGCCAAACTGCAAAGCGACATGCAGATTGAGCAGATGCGCGAGCAAAACAGCGACACGGCCAAGGCCGCTGAAATCCAAGCCAAGATCGCCATGAACAACGCCGACAATCAAACGGCGAAGGAATTGGCGGAAATGGAAATCGCCAATCAGACGAACGTGGCGAGCAACCTAAACCCCAACCCCGGTCCATAAGGAGTTACCAATGGCTAACGATACCAAGGGCAAGGCCGTTCCGGCTGACGCCATGCCAATGCACAAGCGGCTGGCCATGGGCCAACCCGTCGAAACCGGCGCAGGCAAGGGCGCAACAGGTGGCAAGTCGTCACCGAAGACGCCTGCATGAGAATAGACATGGTTCTGAGGCGGCTGGAGGAAGAGCAAACTCAGTTTGCTAAAGAGGCGCTTCTACAACCCCAAGGCCACGAGGCGTTCGACTACGGGCGCAGCGTGGGCGTGTACGCGGGCTTGGAGCTGGCGAAGGACATCCTCATTAAGATCGTCGCCGACCAAGACCGCAAGGATTACGATTTATGAGGAAGCACATATGGATGATTTTGCGAACAATGTAACATTTGACTACGGCAGCTTGGACGAGGCGTTCCCACCGTGTGAGCCGGGCGTATCGCCTTTCGGCTCACGCATCCTAGTCCAATTAAAGACGGCTAAGGCCAAGACGGCGGGCGGCATCATCCTCACGGACGACGTGCGTCAGACCGAGAAGTACAACACCCAGGTTGCCAAGGTGGTGGCGGTAGGCTCGCTGGCCTTCAAGAACCGCAACACCATGACGACGTGGCCGGAAGGCTCCTGGGCAGCAGTGGGCGACTTTGTGCGCGTGCCGAAGTACGGCGGGGACCGCTGGTCTGTTCCGACAGGGGCAACGATTGGCGAGGAAGCTACCTTCGTAATTTTCAACGATCTCGACCTAGTGGGCAAGGTGACCGGCGATCCGCTGGCCATCAAAGCCTTCCTATAAGGCTGAAAGGAGCCGGTCATGGCAGAAGACCTAATTGAAGAAGACGACGACGAGGAGTTGATCCCCGTCGATACGCCGCCCGAAGAGAACCCCGAACCCGAGGATGACGACGAGGACGAGGAAGACGAGCGCCTAGCCGACGACGCCGACGACGACCCGGAGGGCGACACTGCGGTAAATACCAACCGCAACAAGCGCCTCAAACGTCGCCAAGTTCAGAAGCTCGCCAAGGAGAACGCGCAGCGCGAGCTGCGTATGCTCCGTGAGCAGAACGACGTGTTGTCGCGCCGCCTGTCGGCGGTCGAGGGCAACGCCCTTAGCCACAACGAGATGGCCCTAGATGGCCGCCTCAACGAGGCACGCAACGAGGTCCGTCAGGCTGAGGCAATTATCGCCAGAGCCGTCGAGGCGGGCAACGGCGACGACGTGGCGACGGCTATGCGCCTGCGCGACGAGGCTAAGACCCGCGAAGCCCAGCTTCAGGTTGTCCAGCATCAACTCTCTCAAGCTAAGAACCAGCCCGCCGCGCCCGATCCGCGCGTGTCGTCGCTGGCGCAAGAGTGGATGGGCGCAAACCCCTGGTACGACCCCAAGGGCAGCAACGAGGACAGCGCCATCACCAACGCCATCGACACCCGTCTGGTGGCCGAGGGCTACAACCCTGCCAGCGTTGAGTACTGGCAGGAACTGACCAACCGCCTTCGCAATCGGGTTGCCCCTGCGGCCCGTACCCGCAAGGCTCCCGAGGGCGACGGCACCCCCAGAAAGAAGGCCCCGCCTATGGGCAACACCCGCGAACACGTACCTCAAAGCACTAAAAAAGAGGTCTACGTGACACCCGACAGAAAACAGGCTATGATCGAAGCTGGCTACTGGGATGATCCCGTAAAACGGAACCAGATGCTGAAGGCGTATCAAGCCCACGACCGTAACTCGGCACGCTAAAAGGAGTGAGCCAGATGGAAGTAGACGAACGCCTCAAAAAGGAACTGGGTGCCAGTCGGCGCTCTCGTGCCATGGATGACCGTAGTGTCACCGAACAGCGCGAGGTCAGCGATGACGACAGGCTTAGGATGTTCCAACAAAGACTTTTCAACGACGCACTACCCGATCTACCCGACATCCCAGGCTGGCATATTTGCTGGCTGACTACGACCAACCCCCGCGACCCTATCCACCGTCGCATTCAACTTGGCTACGAGCCCGTTAAACCTGATGAGGTTTACGGGATGGAGTACGCCACGATGAAGACCGGCGAGTGGGCAGGACACATTGCGGTAAACGAGATGCTCGCGTTTAAGCTGCCCATGTCTCTCTATGAGAAGTACATGCAGGAAGCTCACCACGACGCTCCGGCCCGTGAAGAGGGACACCTTGCTGACCAAACGGAAGGCTTGCGCGAGCAAGTCATGCGTGATGGAGGCAGGCTGATCGAAGGGGATGGTATGTCGGACCTGCGTCGTGACGCGCCTGCGCGAGGAGTTTTCTCCTAGCGCGTTCCCATTAACCCCTCACGAATGAGGTAGGTCATGTCCACGACTTCCGCTCCGTTCGGGTTGGCCGTTGATTATCATCCTAGTGGGGTCACACGCCCCACTATGTACTCGATCCTCACGGGCTACGCCTCGAACATCCTTCAAAATCAACCGGTCAAGATCATTCCATCGTCCACGGGCGTTGGTACGGTTGCGGCTGCCGCCATTGGCGACAGCTTCATTGGCACCTTCCAAGGCTGCGAATGGACCGACAGTGACGGTCGCCGTCGCGTGTCCAATAAGTGGACCGCTTCGACTGCTGGCACTGACATCAATGCGTATGTCACACTCGACCCGACCATCGTCTATCAAATCCAGGCCAACGCTACCCTGGACGTGTCGAGCATCGGCAAGCAGTACGACTACACCTCGATCTCCGCCGGTAATGTCACGGTTGGCATCAGCCAACTGATGCTCGATGTTGCTTCCAATGCCACCAACGCGCAACTCCGTGTCATCGGGCTCACGCCCGGCCCGGACAACGCTTGGGGCGACGCTTTCCCGATTGTTCAGGTGCAGGTTTCTCAGCACCAGTTCGTCGCGGAAGTGGCTCAACTGTCTTAAGGGAGGACTGAACCATGGCTTCTCCTATGCGTTCAACGGACTTTAGGTCCATTGTCGAGCCGATCCTGAACGAAGAGTTCAACGGCATCTACACCCAGCGCGCCGACGAGTGGTCGCAGGTATTCAAGGAGTTCACGGGTATTCCCCGTAACTACCACGAAGAGCCTGTGCTGTTCGGCTTCGGTGCCGCCCCCGAGCTGCCCGATGGTATGCCCGTCACCTACAACTCAGGTGGCGTGCTGTTCATCCAGCGTTACGTCTACCGCGTCTACGGTCTGGCTTTCGCCCTGACCAAGGTGCTGGTGGAAGACGGCGATCACATCCGCATCGGTCAGACCTATGCGCGACACCTCGCCCAGTCGCTGGTTGAAACCAAGGAAACCCTCGGTGCGAACGTGCTTAACCGCTCGTTCAACGCTGCCTATCCGGGCGGCGACGGCGTCGAACTGGTTGCCACCACCCACCCGGTCGTCAACGGTACTCAGTCGAACAAGCTGACCACCGCTGCCA
>Ga0209596_1000181_pt1 | contig 57020 bp, 57 predicted proteins | sample M_130807_MF_Meta_FD_187314 | JGI IMG/M metagenome (GOLD analysis project Ga0209596, IMG submission 187314) | Freshwater microbial communities from Lake Montjoie, Canada to study carbon cycling - M_130807_MF_MetaG (SPAdes) (version 2) | ecosystem: Environmental > Aquatic > Freshwater > Lake...
ATTTGATGTTACTCTCATTTCACAATCTGTATTGATTACTAAATTATTTGCTGCTACATAAGTAGTATTAACAACCGATCCGCCAATCGTTAGCAATGCAGGTTGAAGATTTGCAATACCAGTAGAATTAGCTATTGTAACAATTGTTGAGTTTGATAATACGTTTGCTGTTGAATTACCAATAAACAGTTGTGAAGTAGTTAACTGTACATTTGCTCCTACATTAGCTGATGTAGCAGCAAAGAACGTTGCAGTATTAACCTGGCCCGTAATGTTAGCATATGTACCACTAACATTAGCAAACACCAACGGTGCATTTACGTTAGCACTTGCATTTATAACAGTAGCTGATACATTACCCGTATGAATACCAGTGGTGTTAGCATATACAGTAGTTGTGCTTACTGATGTAGTGTTAACCGTAGTATTACCGGTTGAATTTGCTAGGTTAATTGTTGGAGCACCAGTGATTGTACTATTGCCAATCGTCAATGATGATGCAGTAAGAGACATTGTTGGAACAGTAGTTGCATTACCAGTAATACCATATTGTGATACTGTAATCTGTACATTACCACCAACATTAGCAGACGTAGAAGCATAGAACGTTGAAGTATTAACCTGACCCGTAATGTTAGCATATGTACCTGTAACATTAGCAAACACTAAAGGAGCATTAACATTGGCACTAGCATTTACAACAGTAGCTGATACGTTACCGGTATGAATACCAGTGGTATTAGCATATACAGTAGTTGTGCTTATTGATGTAGTGTTAACAATCGTATTTCCAAGATTATTGGCAATATTAATCTGAGGTGCACCAGTGATTGTACTATTGCCAATCGTCAATGATGATGCAGTAAGAGACATTGTTGGAACAGTAGTAGCATTACCTGTGATGCCGTATTGAGACACGGTTATCTGAACGTTACCGCCAACATTTGCAGATGTTCCTGCATATAGTGTTGTGGTGTTAACTTGACCAGTTACATTAGCATAACCAGCAGATACGTTAGAAGTAACTAATGTAGCAAGTACGTTAACAGTACTAACGTTTGAACTAGCAAATATAGAAGCAGTATTAATCTGATTCACAACGTTAATAGCAGCAGCATTAACTAATGTGGCATTAGCGGTAAATGTTGTTCCAACCGTGAATAATGCGGTATTAACGCTTGTTGTTACATTAGCATATCCAGTATGGACTAATGCTGTAGCGTTAGCTATAAAATTGGTGCCAACAGTTAGTAGTGCAGAATTGACACTTGTTGTTACATTAGCATATCCAGTATGGACTAATGCTGTAGCGTTAGCTATAAAATTGGTGCCAACAGTTAGTAGTGCAGAATTGACACTTGTTGTTACATTAGCATATCCTGTACCAACAATAGCAGTTGAGTTAGCGATAAACCCAGAACCAGAAGTATGACTAAAAGAATTAACTACGCCACTATGATATATGCCTGAAGCGTTAGAACTTAATCCCCAACTAGATCCAATAGCAATAGCATTAACTGTAGTATTACCTGTGCTATTTGCTAAGTTAATTGATGGAGCACCAGTGATAGTGTTATTACCAATTGTCAATGATGATGTAGTTAATGCCATTGTTGGCACGGTGGCGGAACCAGTAATACCATATTGTGATACTGTTATTTGGGCGTTACCGCCAACATTAGCAGATGTAGTAGCAAATAACGTTGCTGTATTTGTCTGATTAACTACATTAAGTGCTATAGCATTTACTAATGTAGCATTAGCAGTAAATGTTGTTCCAACAGTGTATAATGCTGTGTTAACGCTTGTAGTTACATTAGCATATCCAGTATGAACTAATGCCGTAGCATTAGCTATAAAGTTAGTTCCTACAGTATGACTAGAAGCATTAACTGCTCCAGTCACATTAGCATACCCGGTATGAACTAAGGCTGTAGCATTAGCAATAAATGTTGTTCCAACAGTGTATAATGCTGAGTTAACACTAGTGGTTACATTAGCATACCCTGTATGAACTAATGCTGTAGCGTTAGCTATGAAACTTGAGCCAACTGTATGAGAAGCAGCATTTACAAAATTTGTAACATAAACGCCAGTATTATTCGCATCAAATCCCCAAGTCGAATCAATTGCATTAGCATAAATTATGGTGTTGCCAGTAGAGTTAGCAAGATTAATTGTTGGAGCACCAGTGATAGTGTTATTACCAATTGTCAACGATGATGCAGTAAGAGACATTGTTGGAACAGTAGTTGCATTACCAGTAATACCATACTGTGAAACCGTCATTTGGACATTACCACCAACATTAGCAGATGTAGTAGCAAATAACGTTGCTGTATTTGTTTGGTTAACTACATTAAGCGCTATAGCATTTATTAATGATGCATTAGCAGTAAAAGCAGTTCCTATATTGGCTGAAGTTGTAACATAAAGAGTTGCTGTATTTGTCTGATTAACTACATTAAGCGCTATAGCATTTACTAATGATGCATTAGCAGTAAAAGCAGTTCCTACGTTTGCGCTTGTAGCAACATATAATGTTGCTGTATTAACTTGTCCAGTTACATTAGCATAACTTGTATTTACACCAGTGACAGTGACTAAAGAAGAATTTACAACAGTGGCACCAATCGTTAATTCTTTAGGAGTAAGATTAGCTGTTGATGTTGAATTAGATGCTTTTACTAATCCTGAATTAACCACGACGTTTGAAATTGAATTTACAACTTGAATGCTTGAAGTTGTAAAATTAACATTAGCACCAATGTTTGCACCAGTTGAAAAATTGCCTGTTCCAATTGTAAGAATAGTAGAGTTTACAATTGCACTACCTATTGTAAGATCTGATGGTGTAAGATTAGCAGTAGATGTTGAATTAGATGCTTTTACTAATCCTGAATTAACCACAACGTTTGAAATTGAATTTACAACTTGAATGCTTGAAGTTGTAAAATTAACATTGGCACCTACATTAGCGCCAGTTGAAAAATTACCTGTTCCAATTGTAAGAACAGTTGCATTTACTACAGCAGAACCAATTGTTAAATCAAGTGGTGATAAATTTGCAGTTGATGTTGAATTAGAAATCTTAAGAAGATTTTGTGTTGCAACTAAATTTATAGTTGAGTTGCCAACAGAAACACTAATAGCATTTAACTGTACATTTGCACCAACTTTTAGAAAATCACCAGTTACTGAAGTGTTCGAAAGAATGTTAAGAACATTAGTAGTCGTTGCATTACCACCGCGCAAACCATCAGTCGCTACAACCGTGTTAGCGCCAAAGATACCAATAAGCTGTGCATTACCCGTTGTATTAGCTAATGTTGCATTACCACCAGTAATAGATGTAGAAACCGTAATAACATCGGTTCTTAAAGCTTCTAGAAGTTTATTAGTTTGTGTGATCCATGTTAAGAATGAATCTGTACTTATATTTACATTAGATACACTTCTAGACATTCTTATTTCCTATTATCTGAAGAAGCATGTGTTTAATTTCATTGAAATCATTCTTTAAACTTTCAATTTGTAGTTGTACTTCTTTTATGGTGCTTGACTGTTGACGATTTGCAACAATTGTATCATAGTAAGAACTATCAGTATTTATAATAGCCATAGTTGACGTATCTCGTGCAAACTGATTATCAATTTTAACTAATCTTGGAAGAGCCATTATGCTGATACACCAATGACTCTTATATCTTCAACTTCAGGGACCAAGTTAATATTATTTGATAATAATACTATCTTGACTGCCATCACATTATACCCATCGAGTTCTACGTTCGTAGAAGCATAATATCTTACAATATTATAATTTTGTGGGTTAGTAAAAGCTGCGGTCTTATATTTAAGCCTATCAATCTTAAATCCTGATCCAATTACACTGCTGTTGGTTGTTGTACTATTTATAGTCATTGATGTTGTATTTGCAATTGAAGTTGCAATTGCTACAAAGTAATTAGTATTAGATTGTAATGGATCATAGATTCTTATTAAATCATTATTAGCAAGATCTGATGAAAAATTAGTACCAACGCCAGTAATAGTAGCACTACCAGATCCAACAGTAACGCTACCAGTTAGAGTAGAAAGTACTTCTGGATATTTTGGAAATCCATATGTCAATGCAATAACATCATTTAAATTTGTTTTGCTACTCTGAAGTCCAGAACCATCAATCAGTTCTAAAGCACTCCAGCTCTTGTTGGTATAAGCTTCACCATCTGCTGTATGATAAATTTTTGCATAGACTTTAATATCTGTTCCAGATGGTTTGTATGCAGTCATGAATACACGAATATCTTCAGCAAATTTGTTATTTGCAAAAGAAATTTTATTACTTACATACTTAGAATGAGCATTACCAGAACGAGTAGTTTCATTTGTATAATCACTGTTAACGTCATATTGATAAGTAAACACATTTAGCATGTCAGTATGAAGAATTGGTGAAACATATAGTCCGCCACTAGAAGCGGCATATGGCTTCTTAGCATTCAATCGTACTTTCATTACTGAAGATTTGTCTGAATTATAAAGATAAGTTGGAGAATTCACTTCATTAGATCTAGACATCATCAATCCACTATATTTCGTAATGTAGTTATTACCATCAGAAGTCGTAGCTAAAAATGATGTATTTACATAATAATTTCCACCATTTGAATATGCAAAATTATGTTGAATAGTTAATTCTGTATCAATAGATTCTCTATTCAATTTTATATCTGGATCAAATACGCTAATTGGTCGATTATCAACAGAAATTAGATTAGCTGAATATAGAGATGTTTCACCAAAGATATATGACCCATCAATATTAGCAGTAAATGTTGCACCAGATCCAGCTGAAGAGTTGGATGTTAATACTGTTGAATTAGATACAATAAAATTTGGAGCAGAAGCAAACCCAACACCAACATTTGAGAACCTAAGAGCAACAATTCCACCTGCAGAATTTGTGACTACAGCTGCGGTTGCATTGAGAGTAGATCCACCACTATATACACGAAGAATATCAGTATTTGTATAAGAACTTCCTCCTGCAGTAATGGTTACGTATGCAATTCCAGAACTTTGAAACTTAACTGAACTGTTAGCATTTGTGTCAAAAAGAATCATGTTATTTGTACCATAATCGGCATCAAATACTTTAGCAATAGCAGTCTTCTTTACAAAAGCTGCAGTATTCGTAAATGTTAATGGTTGATCCGTAGTCAAATATGTGTTATTTGCAATATAGGAAACTTGACGAATATCAGTGTTACTTCTGGTTAAATCTGTAACAACTATATAATCACCAATACCAAAGTCTTGAGTGAATACTGTGTTTGTTCCTATAAGAGCTGAATAAGAAGCGGATTCAGTTCCAATTCGTGTATCAACATTCACTGTACCTTGTTTAAAGAAACCTGAACCAGTAAATCCATGTGTTACGTTTGCAACTGTGTTACCATAATCTTGATACACAAATTCACCTGGATATGCGCTGTTTCCTGTTAAAGAATAACTTCCAACAGTAATAAATTCATAATCTCTGTGAGTAATTTCTACATCAGCAGTGTTGGCTTTGAACTTAGCAGCAAAAACTTCAAACATTAAATCTTGATCGTTTATAGCTCTTAGTTGATCGTTTGTATAGTCAAAGTATTTGCCATCACCTTTACCACTTGCACCTGGTGATAGGTTAGAACCCGATTGGCCAATCGTACCAATTAATCTTTCACCTTGTTTGTTTGTCCATAGTTGGTATCCATTATCTTCATAATCTACAACAATACCATACAGAGTATCTGTCTTAACGATTACCGGAGTGTCAAACAAAACCTTTGCAGCATTACCAAATACTTTAGAACCAGAAGAAATACCTGGAACTTTTATAGAACCAGAAAGAGCACTATCTGTCTTGATTGCGCTAGCATATCTAAGTATGCATACTACACTACAACCTTTTCCTGCGCCAAGTTGAATTGTGTATCTTCCGGAATCAGTTTTCTTATGATTCCATGTAAATTTACCAACACCTTTGATTTCATTTGAGCCTCTTCCATATGACCAATCTGGTAAGGCTATAGCGCCACGACCAGCTTCAGCGGAATCAAGATACATTTTAGGCCCAACTGATTGTTTTTCAGTTGATGATAATTTAGAAATACCAGGGTAAGTAGCAGATGATGCTTGAATAAAGTTACCCTTTGTTGAACTGGAAACATTATAATTTCCACCCTTGTTATCTGATCCTTTTGCATTAAAGAATAATGTAGCAGTAGAATCAATTGGAGCAAAATCAAAATATTGTGGATCGATAGTTAATAAACTATCTTTTGGAACAACTATTTTAAATTTAGCATCAGTGTATAATGGACTATATGCATATGATTGAAGAGTTTCAGTATCAATCACATCTTTTTGTACTACTTGATATTGAAGAATTGGAATCTCGTCATATGATAAACGAACTAGCGAATCAGTTAAGATATTGTCTGGCTTTGGTTCATGGTTTCCTTCTACGGGGCAAAGATGAACTGAGACACCAGGATTAAGTATACCAGAAATAGATTTTAATGCATCTGGTTTAGCTTTGAAGTATAAATCAACGCCAGTTAAAAAGCAATAGGGTGATCCATTCACGCGATCTCTAGGAACAAAAAAAGTTTGAATTGCATCGTACTTTGCCATTTAAAATACCTTTAACTATTTGTAAATGTTACTTTTACTGGTAATACGCCTTCAGCTACTATCGTACCAGTAGAAGAACTTTCTTTCATTTGTAGAGTTTTGCTAGTGGATAATGTTTGGCCAACTGCTTGTGATTCTGTTATCTTTCTTGTATTTAACTCTTTTGAAACTAAGTCTGATGGGACAGTATTTAAAAAGAATTGGAAATTAGCAATACCATACTTATCTGATTTTATTGGGTCGCCAATTTTTCCACCAATAGGTTTACACTTTGAACTATTATCTTTTCCATCAAAGAAAAAGTAAAATCTAGTAGAAGGTCTTAAACCATTTACAATAAACTGAAATGTTTGGCTAATGGTTGTTCTAACTGGAGTAGTTGGTTTTGGTGGCACAAATAGTGGGTTTAAAAATGGAAAAGTTATAGTATTTAAAGTTTGATAAATTGGTGGAACAACCGCTTTCGGCGTAAATGTAGCAGGAATCTTAGTAAAGAATTTTCCTTTGTTATATGTCAATGGCAAAGCTGAACCAACATTTGGAACACCAGTTGCTTGTAATTGACTTACAACAGAAACGCTTTCAAATGGTAACATCAACGTCTTACCATATAAGCTTTGATTTATTGCTTCACCAGAATAAATCTTAAAAGGAAGATTTATTTGTTCATTTGCAGGCACTAATCTATTTCTTTCTGCATTATATCCAGCATTAAATTCTGGATCATTAATATCTGCATAATTTAGAGAAGTAAAGTTATCAATAAAATAACCAAACTTAAACCGACTAACTTGAGTATTTGCACTGCTTGGAATTACTTCATTTTTAACAGTATCTTCAACCAAAGATAGTGTTGAATAATATTCCAATGCTTCAACTCTATCCTGAAGGCTCTTAATGTCTCTCATTGTAAAGCCAGGTGTTTGACTATACTTGGTAGGATTAAGTTGAGCTTCTTTTGTAATTGAATAAAGTTTCTTTCTTTCATTCAAATTGACATGATTAATGACTTTAGTATCAATGAAAGCTAAAGTATTAGCAGACAAATTCTGGGGCAATGAAGGATATGGCACAATATTAAGTAGTTCAATAACTAAACTATCGCTTGGAGTTTTTGGTGCAACTGGAGTAAGACCAGGTTTTCCCTTGATTACATTGAAATCACCGTTAGATCCAATGATTACAAGATCCTTTCTTCCAACATAATATTCTGCATCAAATGTGATATCACTATCAGGCACAGGGAATTTTTGATCATTAACAGGATCACGCGTATTGCCAAATTTTGCAGCTCTTGCTGGTTCTGCTGGATGAATTGTAGCAGAAGCTTCAGTTGTGGACAAAACTGCAGTGTTTACAGAAAGAGGTCTAAAATCAAAGTATTCAATTAAATCTACATTCTGTCCTCTAGAAGTAATCATCTGAGGAATTTCTAATCTGTTAACGCTTGTAGTAAGATTAGCTAATAGTTTAGTATCATTTTCAGTATATGAACCAATACTGAATAGTGTATTTGATAAATTGTTGGAGAAACAATCAAATTGAACTAATAGTCTATCACCACCCGCCAAAGTCTGATTGGTACCAGGTTTAATGTAAAGATAGCTTTGGTTATATACATTCTCATCTTGATTATGATCAATCACAAAGTTTCTTGTAACATCTTCTATTCCGGACGTAGCAGACGTGAATGCATTTGTTGTTCCCTTATAAACTTTTCTTAGTCTGAATACATCAGGTACGCCTAGAGTCCAAGGACCAGAAGTGTTACCCGTATTATTGGAGCAGTCTATACGAACAAATAGATTTCTTTGAGCTTGCTTAGCAATTGGAGTAGCATTAGTTACTTTTACATTATATGCAACAGCAACGTTATTTGCGCCGCTTAATGTCTGGTTTAAATCAATGATCATTGTCTGTTGAGCGATATCAACGTTTGCAACACGCCCAGTTCTTGTTGAAAGAGGAACAGGAATAAAAGCAGGGAAAGCAAACGTGGCGGTCGAAACAGCATTTGTAAAAGAAGCATTAGAATCAATAGTTAAAAATGTACCATTCGTAATGCTTGTGATTCTTCTATGATCAAATCCACCAGTAGCATTTGCAGAAATTTTAATATAATCACCAGCTTCAAATTGAGTAGTAAAACTTGTTCCAGTTCCAACTACATTTGTCGTTGTAGTATTGACTGAAATAGTTCCGGTGATAGCAGCTGCAGCAGCAATATTGGCAAGGGGAATTACAATAATGTCTTCTTTTTCATTTGAATTTAGCGTACCAAGATAAGGGAACGTTTCATTACCAGTAACTGTTATTGTAATCTTACCGGCTGCGTTTGCAGTTAGCGCAGTTTGATTAATTGTTCTATACGTATATGAAATGTTGTTGACAGATTTAACTGCTTTTTCACCAACTGGGAAAACTAATATATCATTAGCTGTTCCTTGAAGAGATGCAATGCTTGTGCCTAATGAAGTTGTGTCTAAAATAACATCAGCTACACCATCATAAGTTGCACCATCATAGAACAATGAGCGAACATCTTTAAAGTTCTTGCCAGTGTTCATTGAAATATCAAATAGGTATAACCGATATATTGCTTGATTTGAACCAGGAATTCCTGATTCATATATCATTGACCTAATTCTTGCAGAACCAATTTCAGAACCAGCAGCAGTTGGTGCAATGCCGTAGTTTGATCCAGTCGTTAAGAATGTTTTAGCAGTATCGCGTAAAGAAACTACGTCACCTGTTGAGAATAAGAATACGCCTGCAACGTTCTTAACGCGAATAAAGTTTTCATAATTTACACCGACTGATCTGTTTAATGCAATTTCGGTGTCAACAGATTTATCAAGAGTTGCTCTATAGTTACCCATTGTCTCTACGCGATAACCACTAATATATGCTTTGCCTGGATCAATAATTATATCAAAATTATTTGCTTCATTTGAAGTGCCGGCATCTACCCATTCAAAATTTTCATCAGAAAGAGTAGAAACTAAGAAAGGATCGAGAACATAATCTCCACTTTCTTCATATGTTCTTTTAGCAAGTTCATCTTCAATTGCTTTGTACTGTGTTACTCTATTCTGTTTAAAGGGTTTACCTTCAGAAAATTCAACAATAGAGAAGAAATCATTATTCGCATCAGCATCGGTTTTATCAAGAACTACAAGAGTAGGAACTAGTTCAAGACGATCTGCGCCCGGTGCTGTATAATTAAATGTTCCTAAAGCATTATCAAGAAGAGATTGATCTTGATTGCTGTTCTTAATAATTTCTGTGGTATCAAACCCAACTACTTTTGCGTCAGGTGTATTTGAATACTTTTCAACAATGGTAAACTGATTTGCAACTCTTGAAAAATAACCTAATTGATATATTACGCCATTACTAATAGAGAAACCATATCCGGTTCCTACAGAAGAGTCTACAGTTGCGACTGTAACTTTAGCAAAATAATTTCTTGATTCTAAAGAAAGAGCGCTTGGAGTACCACCAATAGAAATAATAGTAGCAAAAGGAGGAACATAATATCCTTGACCACCAGAAGTAACGGTAAGTGTTATAAGCTTACCTGCACCATCTGTGACGAGTGAACCAGTTGCGCCTGAACCAATTTTACTAATTAATCGTGCATTTGTTGGACCATTAGTTACTGTAACATTTTCTTCAGAAGCAAAAGTCCATTTTGCCGTATTTGCTGGGTTTGCGGTTAGGTCTGCATAAACTGGTCTTAGTTTAAGAACAATAGCTTCAGCATTTGCTGTAGTATTTGCTTCTACAACTACAGCTTGAGCACCAGAAGTAGATCCAATAATTGTTTGGCCAGGAGAAAATGTAGAAAGAAGCCCTGAACTATTTGAGAATGTTTTACCTGAAGACGAATTTTGTACGCTTATAGCGCTTAAAAATAGTACTGAATCTGTATTTGAGAATCCCGTGCTTCCATTATCAATACCAACTTCATAAACTGATTCTTCTTTATTATAGATTATAATTTGGTCATTTGAAGAAAATGATGCTTCACCGGCAATACCACTGTTTATATACTTTAAGTATAGAGTATTTAAATCAGGAGCCTGTGTTTCAAACCCAGTGTTGGATGTAATAACATACGCATGAACGTTTGTGGTTTCATTGCGTGCATATAGACCAGGATAACCCGCAACGTTTACTGGAGCTCCGGTATTGGCTTCACTATCTTTGATTTTAATATATGGAATATTATCATGAAAAGTAAAACCACAACCATCAATTATTGTTCCACGCTTAAAGATATTATCGCCAAACCGTTCAATCTGAGATTGAAGCATGGTTTGCAGTTGATTAAGTTCTCTAACCTGAACAGGAACTCCAGGCTTAAAAAGCACCTTATAGTAGTCATTATTACCATCATAGTCATCAAAATATGGTGGTGATTCAAGGTTTGTCTTAATAGGCATTTAGAGCTCCAAGATGATCTTTATTGTCTCTGTTTGTTCAGCTGAACGTGCAATTGGGTCCATGTTTTGAATGTATACTACATCGCCAGACCAAGGAACCAAGTCACCTTTGTAAATATTATTTATAGTTAATGTAGCACCGCTATTAGCACCAGTAATAGTATTAGCTATTAAAAAGTTTCCTTGCTCTTCTGTTACATAAATCGTATTGTTTAAAGTATTAGCAGTATGTAAATATGCATTAGCAAGGAATGCTCCGGCTGTATTTTGAATTATTTTTTCATCTTCTACATAAGTTCCACTAATTGCAATAGATCCTTCATATCTTGTAGCTTGAAGAAAAGTAGTATAAGGTTTAGTTGCACCGCTAATTTGAATAGAATCAATGTTTGCTGTTGCAAGAGATGTGTTACCAATTACAAACGAGTTAACAGTAAAGAAACCTACACTATTTTGAACTTGAATTAAGTCAACATCAAAAGTATCAATCGTTCCAGATGCACCAACATTCGCTAAGAAAATTGTAGCAGTTGAGTCTGTGAATAAGCCATTTGACATTAAACTCATGGTTGTTGCGTTTGCAATTGAACCAATTTTAGCCAACATTCTTCGTGAAGAAACAGGAGTTGTATTAACTACTGCAGATAAATTTGCACCAGATCCACCCGTCGTGGTTACTCCAACTGATGGTGCTGATGAATAATCATATCCCGAAGAACTCAAAATAGCTGAACGTATAACACCGTTTGCTGTGTCAACTGTACCTGAAGCATTAGAACTTGAAGTTGAACTACTAATTTGAACCGATTCATTTTCTACATAAGAAAATCCATTTTCAACTATAGAAACTGAAGTTAATCCACCAGTTACATTTGTCGTAGCTAATCCAGTTGCAACATTCACTACAGAATTTACACCTTTGATGTTTACTGTTTGGTTATTTGTAAACCCAGCACCTCCATTAGGAACTGTAGCAGTGTATACTGCATTAGTTAATGATGCACTAAGTGGTGTAAGAGAATGTGTTTGTATTGATGTAGGAACTGATGTTAAATTAATAGCTGCTCCACTATTTGTTGCTGTCAATTGAATATGAGTAGCATTTGTTGTAATTACAAAATAAGAAGTATTATTAGTTAATCCACCCAAAACTGTGTTTCCACTATTTGCAATATATGTTACAATATCATTGTTAACAAATCTCGTTCGGTTTGTGCCAAGACCAATAAATCCATTAACTGTAGCATTACCTATTAAAACAGAAGTTGTGTTACCAAAGAAAGTTTGAGCTGTAGTATTAGAAAATAGAACTGTTCCATTTACGTAACTTGCTTGGCCTTGAACAGTTACTGTTTCATTATTCGTATACCCTTTTCCTCCGGAAGTAAGAGTAATGCTTGTAAGCCCACCTGTAGCATTTGTTGTGGCAAAACCAGTAGCTGAAGAATTTCCGGAAGTTTGACCCGTAATTCCTAAAGATTGATTATTTCTGAATCCTGACCCACCTGAGGAGAATGTAAGATTAGTAATGCTATTGAATCTTACTTCCGTGATTGCTCCGTTTACAGTAACAGCATATGCTACTGCGCCTGAACCACCGCCACCTGTGAACGTTAAGCTGTCGCCCGTAACGTAACCACTTCCACCTTGAGAAACAAGAATGTTAGTTACTTCTGAACCTTTAAGATCTGCAATGTAAACATAATCATTTACTTTAAATGTGTCTTGAAGATTAACACTATTTGAAGTAATAGAATTACTTGTATTGCTAATCGTAACCATTCCGTCTATTTTAATTGGTCTTACTTGATAAAGCTTTTCATTTGCTGCAAATGTACCAGAAATATTTCCAACAGTTAATCCAACGTTTGAAAATGCAGGATCTTTAATGATACCGATTACTCTATAATCGTTTTCAGTAAGAATAGTATTAGATTCACCATTTGCAAATGAAACACTAATTCCTGCTCTGGAACCTCCAAGTTCTGCTTGAACATTTGCTCCATGTCCACCGCGCGGAGGCATAATAACCGCTAAATTAGCAGAATTAGAAATAGAAATAACATTAGACACTTGAACGTTTGCAAATGCAAAACAATATCCAGCACCTCTATTTAATATTTCAATTTTATAGATTGAATTACTTGCTGCGGTATTGACGAGTGCTCGTGCTTCAGCTTCGGCAGTTTGTTTTCCATCACCAGTGATTAAAACTAAAGGAGAAATTTCATAAGTAGAAGTTGCATCTGGCGCAGTAGTAAATGCACTATTGACTATGATCTGCTTAGTGTTACCAGAAACACGATAGCCATTTACTTTTCTATAACCACCTTTTCCTTTTCCTTCAGTGATCTTAATGATACAACTATAATATTGATTATTTGCAGGAGAAGCATCAGATCCTACATTATATACTAAAGTATTACCATTTACAGCAACATCTTCAGTTTTAAATTGCCCGCTATAAAAATTATTATATCCGGCACCATTACTTGAAACTGTAATAACATCAATTGCGCCAAATATTGCATTTGCAGTGACATTAGTATCTTCAATTACTGGAATATAACTCGTAGTTGCGAATTTATCAAATACATCTTTAGTAATTGTAAAAAGATATTTCCACTGATATCCATCTGAAGTTTCATAGATAATGTCATCTGCTGCAGTTTCATTATAGTCAGGTTTAATTGTAGATGGCGCACCATTGTTATTAAACAAGCATTTAAATACGTAATAATTGCTTCCAGCGCGCGATATTGTATAAAACATCTTTCCAAATAATTCACCATCTTGATCACTGTATTGCGTATAAACTGTTCCGGCTGTCCAATCATACCGTGGAATCATAACTTTAACATCATTACCGGTAATTTGTTTTCCAAAAACCATCTGTCTATAAGCATCAATATTTAACGATTGAGTGCTATTATTTGGATACGCAACATTAGAATCACCGCCAGTATATTCGGTATGTTTACCGGCAAACGCATAAAAAATGGTATTCGCGGGTTCAGTTAATGATTCAATAAATTGATTAACCGAATAGTTTTTAAAATTATTTGTGACAAGTTTATGTGTATTTGCTGCCATTTTTACAATGATTCTATTTTTACTGCGGTTAAATTAGCGGTTGCGGCAGTTGTATTATTAGAATACAATACTACTACACCATTGGAAGTCGAGTTAGCACTGAAAGTGCCTTGTGTATTTGAGATTACTAGTATATTTATTACTGATGCAATATTGCTGTCACTGATAATTTGTGTATTTGATGTTATTGATGTAGCATTAGCAATACTATTTGCGCCAATAATTTGTCGATCACTTGCAAATGTTCCTACAACATCTTTGATTATTAAAGTTGTAGTGTTTGAAAGCACTACATTACCTGTTGCTGAATTTTGAGAAACTATCGAATTTATTACACCATATGAATTGGAAGTAGAACCAAATACTTGTCTAGTATTAGCAAAATTACCAAAGATATTAACCACTTGAATTGATGTAGAATTGACTGATACAACTTTACCCATTGCAGTATTTACATTATAAACATTAGCAGTTACGCTTGAATTATGTTTATATTGATAAACTGATTCACCATTTGAGAAAGAATTAGAAACATTACTTAAGAATAATGTTTTTACTTGCTGATACACGGTTTGTGATGTTGGGAAAGTTGTTGATGTAACACCATTAGCAATTGCAGTAGTAGATGAATTAGAACTTGAAATTGTTGCATTGTTTGTAATTGAACCTGAAGTAGTTGAGACTCTAATCACTGATGAATTAGATGCAATAACTGTTCCAATAAATGTTTCCGATCCAACTGAACCTTGATATACTCTTTCACCAGAAACAAATGATTGAGTAGTATTGCTTGGTAAAGCTACTGTTTTCATAATAACATCAATAAAAGGATTAACTACTATCTTACGCTGAATAATTGATTCAATATTTGAAGTATTCGCAAATGTTCCTCTTGTATTTGATAAGTATAGAGTAGTATGTGTTGCGTTTGAACTCTTATACTGCAAATACCCTGAAGCTGCATTTACTTGTGTATTAGACTGATATACTGTTGCTCCTACTTCATATGAAACCGTAGTATTGCTTAATACTAATTCAGCAGACGGATAATCTTTAGCATAACCAGTTGCAGTGTTGACTGAACCATTTGTTTGATACACAAAAAGATTAGGAATAATTTGTTCAGTATTTGATACATTCTTAAATATTACATTAGCTGTCGTTAGATTTACATTAGCAATCTCTATTGGTAACTCATTAATTTCTTCCAATAATACTTTGCCAAATACTTCAGTACCTGCTACATGTAAAACTTTCTTAAACATGTCTGAATATTTTTCAAATGGTAGTCTAGAAATAATCTGATAAGAATATTCTTGATAGAATTGACCATCAAATAAGTTTGAATTTTGACTCAAGAAGCCTTTTTGATTTCTAAAATATCCTTCACCTTTTCCTTGCTTTTCAAGAATTAACTTAGCTGTTCCAAGCAGTGAACCGTCTTGTGATATAAAATCTAAAACATCACCATTTGAATATCCAAAGCCAGAATCAGCTAAGTCAAGTGAAACTACGTAACCATTGGCGATAGTTGAATCAGCAGTAACATTTGCATTGATTCCTGACTTTGTATCATCATAATCAAATGCTACTAAGTTAGCAGAAACGCCTGAAGATAAACCAATAACCATACTATTAGTTGTGACTTCAAAGAAATTTGCAAGGCTTAACCGTTTAACATATAATGTTGAATCATTTGCAACACCATGAATAAGGGCTTGCGTGTTGACGGTTATGTTAGAAGTATTTACAGTATCAACTATAGCATTTGCAACAGTTAAAGTTCCTCTAATCAAACCATTTGAACTATTTGAAGACACTTGAAAATTAGAAGAAACAGAATTAATTGTAATTGATCCAACTCGTGTTGTTGGATTTATAGAAACACTTTGAACAATTGCATTAGCAACAATGGTTGTGCTATTGGCATATTGTTGAATTTGTTCATTTACCTGGAAGAAGTTATAACTTACTAATGTTACAGTTGCATTTGCACCTGAAGTTGCACCTTTTATTTTATAAACACCATTTGAAAACCCATTTGATACTGACCTAATAGTCATAGTTCCAGCATTAGAAGTAATGACAGAAGTTTGCAAAGTACCATAACCAATATTTGCAGTGCCATTTGATTGATAAATTATTTCTCCAAGAGTGAAAGGAGCAGTTGCATCAGTAACAGTAAGTATATCTACATTACCACTCGTAGCACTTGATACTGTTAATATGTTAACATTTGCAATGTTTCTACTTTGTTGAATTAATTCACCATTAGCAAAGTTTCCTGTTGCGTTCATAACTGTAAAGATATAATCATTTGCACCCTGTGCAACAATTGCAGGTTCAACTACTGCAACAAATGGATCAAGCGTATAGTTTGTGCCTTTACTAATACCAGTAATTTCAGTAATAGTTCCAACCACTTTGCTTGAAATATCTAAACAGTCAAGAATAATAGAATTTATGTTTCCAGCTGGAAATTTAATAAACCCATAACCATTTGAAGAAATGCCAGAACCGGTACCATCTAAGATAAATGCAGTATTTGTAAAATATACGTTTGCTGCATTATTTGAAGAAATTAAATCTTGATTGACTACTACAGTTTCTTCATATGATAAATCTCCAACTGAGAATCCAGCTAGAGAACCTTCACTAACAAGTTCGATATTTGCTATAGTGGATGAGCCAGGAATAATATTGATGACACCAGTAGCATTTGTAGATGATGTTCCACTTTGAATTGTGAGAGTTTCATTATCTATGTAATTAGATAATCCAGATGTAATGGTTACTCTTGTTAATCCACCAGTAGCATTTGTAGTAGCTGTGGCAGTAGCCGTACTAATAGTTGAAGTATCACCAATCAAAGTTAATGCTTGAGCATTAACAAATCCAGCACCACCAGTAGAAACAACTACAAACCCAGATGGAACTTGAGCTCTAATGTAATTAGATTCAAGTTTTGAAAATGCATTATCAACATCATAAACGCCAATGGTTGTAGAAAATGAATTTACTTGTGCATATGTAGAAATGGAAGCCCTTGTGTATACATTTGCAACGGATGGTCGGAATACCCCATTGACATTAGATACAGTTAATGCTAGATTTGCTGATGTTCCTATTACATCGTAGACTATGCCATTTGCCCATTCAACTGTTGAATTTCCTTGGTAAACTTCATCATTTATTTTAAATGAACCATGTGAATCATAGCAATATAAAACTACATTACTCGAAACACCCATAACATTTGCGGTTGCTGTCTTATCAGTAATGCTTGTAGCCGTAGCAAATGTTGCATTACCCGTTATATAGATTGTGCTTGTTCCAAGTTCAACATTTCCTCTGTTCGTATTGACTAATAACTCACCAGTTTTAGTTACAGTATTTTGAGTGACTGCTAAAATTCTTCCATTTGCTGCAAGTGAACCATTTGAATGGTATTTTTGAAATACTTCTTTTGAAGCAAATGCGCCAGTCATCGTTGTGAATATGATATTAGCTAAAGGTTGTGTAACTTTCTCAAATAGCAAATATGTGTTTGGAACAGAGGTATTTGCCATAATCACATTATTAACAACTAATACTCTCTCAGACACAATGACTTGAGCATTAGTAGAAAAACCCCAACTGCCATCAACCAAAGCAAATTCAACAACACCTGTAACGTTAGTAACTTCTGTTACTCGACCTTTTGCTTGAGCTCCTGTAGTAGTTGAATCAATATCAACAATATCTCCTACAGCAAATCCTGAACCACCTGCAATTACTTCAAATCTAGAAAGAGATCCAATTATTCTTGGAGAATCTGTGAAGTTATTAGAATAAGAAATTGGTTCATGGACTTGAAAATCTTTATTGATATTAGATATGAAAAAAACATCAATGTTTTGAGCGTTGATTCTTTTTCTAATTAATTTTTCAACGAAAGCCGTAGCACCAGAAAGAGCTCCTGTAATCTGACTTCCTACAAAATTAATATTATCAGGATGACCAGTGATTTCAAGATAATATGGAGTTGTGTATTCACTAGCAGATAACCTAAAGATGTCATCTGCTGGAACATAAACTTGTGCTGGGATACCATATACTAATCTAAAGAATAGATCTATAGATCTTTGCGATCCTTTAGATTTATAGAATTCTAATGCATGCTTAATAAAAAGCTGTTTATTTGAATCAGTTGTAAATACAATATTTTTTAAATATTGTTCTTTAAATTGCTTTATGAAAGTATCTAAAGTTCTATCGATATCGCTATATTCTGAAAGACGACGTGAATGATAAAGAGTATTTCCATTTTCCTCTAACCATTCATAATATGCTTTAACAAACGCAATAAACAACTCTCCTTCTTCATTATAAAAAGAAGGAAATTGTGACTGAATTAAAGTCGATATATTTTTTTCAATATCTTTCATTATATACGAACCTGTTCAATTGCAATTTCAACGTCATCTGCTACTATCTGAAGTATTGAATTCTTAGTTGAGAATATATCTTTAAGCAAAGGCCTAACATATATCTTAATACTTGAACCATAATATGATTGGATATTTAATCCTGTAATATTCAATCTTCCAGTTGTATAGTCGACGGTTCCAGCCGGAGCTAATTTCTCAATTGAAGCACTATCTGCTTTTACTATATTAAGACTACCTAAACCATCATCTTGTAATCTAGCAACTTGATTTTGAAAATCAAAACTAGTAGAAAATACTGGACTAGTACTTCTATTATTATGCCGCAATTTACCGGAAGTAACACCACTCTCTAAAGCAAAATTAAAATCTAATACTATAGGAGTATTACTATTCAATTGTGGACGTATTTTCTTAACTGCTTCAATGTCGGTTTCATTACCAACAATGTTTTCATCTGCATTATCAATAGCTGTGACTAATTGGCTATATCTTAATGTTTTATTAAAATCATTCAGATAAGTACTAGAATAAGTGCTAATAGCTGATAGAACAAATGATTTAATATCACCGGCTGACAAATCTGTAGTGTTAATATTGTAACGAACAAGACTTGTGATATAGACATATATCATTTCTGGTTCAATGATAATTGGTTCAATTGATACTGGGCATCTAGTCTTTAAGAAACTATAATACTCATCTCGTTTACTTGCTGGTAAGCCATCAACTTGATCAATGTCAACTGCAACAAACACCCGACCATATTGTGGAGGATCTACATCTTGACCGCCATAAGCTGATACAGCAAGAACTTCTGGAAAATTAATTTTCAAAAGATTTTCATAATCTTCAGTAGTGATTGCTCTTTCCTGAGCCGTAAAATAACGTGGAGCATTAAATTTAACAGATTCAATTGATTCATTAACTGAACCACCTATTGCTGCAGCAACTGTGCCAATTTGAACGTTTGATAGTCCGCCAATAGCGCCGTCAGATATAAATTTAAATGCACCATTAGGAATTTCACCATTTGTTACACGATATTCACACAAGACAACAGCATTATCTTTTGGTTTTCTACCACTAATACCATCACCAAATAAAATTTCATATTTTTGATCTTGGGCGGCTTGAACAAAATAGATTTGAGAATTGCTAGTTTTATCTAATAGTGAAGTGGCTAAAGTAAAGTGAATTGTATTGCCACCATTATCTTCAATAGAAGCAACGGTAATCGAATCCGTGTCAATGTTTGTGCTATTTAAAACATATCGTTGAGTAGTATTTGCATAATTTACAACAAAACTTTCACTGACATAATCACCTTCGTAGATATCTACATTTTCCGCAGAATATGTTCCATTAGCTCCAGTAAGAATAACGTTCTGATCCGTAACGAATACAAAGTTATTAGAACCAACCCTAGAAGTAAACGAGGTGCCCTTTGGTGCAATGATTGATGTAACTGATGTGTTTCCACCATATACCGTAAGATCAACAATTGCGCGGGCAGATTTGAATGACCGTGGAACATAATTCAATAACTTAGCATGAGAGACTACGCTGTCACGTAACACAGCGGTATCCATAAACATTTCGTTACCAACCATATTCAAGTAAAAAGAGTTTGTATAAGTATTATATGAAAGAATGTCCAATAGAACGGATATATTACTTCCTTCAAAATCATAGTCTTTAAAAATATCTTGTGATTTAAGATAAGTTTTTAATTGAGTTTTGAATGAAGCAAAGTCAAGATTGACTAAGTTTATACTGTTATTTGCCATTATCGAACTCTTGATAGTTGAACGGTGAAAGATACAGGCTGTTGACTATTTGAGATAAAAAACTTAATAGTAACTACTAATAAATTTTGTTCTATATATGGAGTTACTATTACTTCTAAAAGACCAGCTCTTGGTTCATATCTCTGAATAGTGGTTTCAATTACTGTCTTTAAAGCGGACACCGATGCTGGAGTAAGTGGCTCAAATAGTATCTTGTTTATCTCACAACCAATGTCTGGTTGGAATAGTCTTTCATATTTATTTGTGAATAAAAGATTCCTAATGGATCTGATTACAGCTTTTTCATTGATATTCTTAACAACTTGCATATTATCCGGATGGGCGTCCAGATTGACAAGAAAATCACTAAAGTATTCAGTCTTTGGAAGTGCTGTAGTTTTTCTATCGGGAAAAGATGTATCCATAGTAGTTCTTTTTATTCCTATTTATACCCGCGGAATAGCAGAAGCACTCACACTCGTTGCTTCGTTTACCGCATCTTGAACAGTTGGAATTGGAATACATATTGGAAAAAACAAAGCTTTAATAATGTCACCAATTACCGGTAAACTCGTAATAAAATCCCATATCAATTTATATACAAAGGTATAAATCGAATCAACCATATTGTTAACTTGCATCAATAATTCAACGCTCATCATTTTCACTGTATTAAACATATTATCTATTGCGTTGAACAACCATCCAGAAAGACTACCAAAAGATAATCCATTTAGTAGATCAGAAATTTTCATTCCAAAATTCATCATTTTTCTAGCTAAAGCCATCACCTCATTAAATCCTCCTATTACCATATTCTTTAAATCAATGGCTTTAGCAATTGCAAACAATTTAATTTTTTCATAAAGCTTATTGACTATTTCACCAATAGATGGAACTTGAGGAAGAGTAAAACTAAATAAGCCTAAAGATATGCTATCTAAAAAGTCAGTAAGTATACCTACCAAATCCATGATTGGCTTTAAAATAATGTCTTTGTATTGTTTTAGAATCATTTGAAAGATATTAGGTAAAGAAATGTCAGGAAGATTCAAATCAATATAAAATGGTTTTGGAACAAAACTCCAAAGAACATCTAAACCATTGTCAATTGCTTCTCGTATTGCTTTGTAGATTTCTTTAGGAGATATTCCGCCAACAATAATATCGTAAATGGATATTCCTAATCCTAAAATCTTTGGAAAGAATGAACGAAAAAGATTACTAAGCCCAACAAAATCAAGTATCTTTTTAACGCCTTTAATGATTAGATCAAAGAAAGACATGTCATTTAAATGTGATAGTAAATGACAAACTTCCAGGTTAACGCTGCTGATATAAGATCTAGTTCTTTCAACTAAATTGCCTGCAGCATCAACAATATCTTCAACCGTCGAGAACATCTTTTCTTGGAGGGTTCCAATGATGTCTGGAACTACAATTCTTGAAAACAAAGGAGGATGCGTTAAATTGTCTTTGATTTGATTGTATAAAGAATCAAATCCACCAAATGGTCCATTCATACATACGATAACCATATCAACCTCCGTTTATACTTACTTCAGGAGCTTGAAGTGTTATTTTAGTATCTGAATAGATTTCTGCTTCTCCCTTTACGATGATGGTTGACTTACCTTCAACAAAGACTTTTTCATCTTTAAGAGTAACGTTTGTATTGTTACCTTTAATATGAGTAGCCTGACTGCCATCTGCGGAAATCTCAATGTAAGTTCCGGATGAGTGATAAATGTGAATTCTATTTGCACCAGGTGTATCATCAAATTCAACAGTGTGCCCAGATATAGTTCTCATTACATGATTGTAAGGATACTTAGCAGCGTATGTTGGTTTTGGTTCTTTGAATGTTACGCCAGGGTTAGCAGAACTTTCATAATCAATTTGTGTTTTTGGTATGTCATTTACTTCTCTAGCAAGAGCATTGACATCACTCAAATTTGGATCATTGTTATTGTGTTTAGAAATTGATCCAATTATCATTGGAATATTTCCTTCAGTTCCTGTTAAAAAGAAACCAAAAACTTGTGATCCATTGAGAAGACCATTAGGTGAAATTCCAATCCCATAATAGCTTGCGCTTTGCACTGGACTAATTGGTCGAGCCCAGATTAAGTTTTCAGTATAGATTCCATCTTGTAATGCAGGAATTCTTACTTTAGCCCTACCTAGTTTTAGAGGATCATTGATGTCTTCAACCGTACCTATGAACCATCGAAGAAGTCCGTCTCCACCTAAATCATTTAAACTACTCATAATATGGTCTCTCCAAATGCTGGTCGTATTAACTCTAAAGACATACGATATGAAAATGAAGCATTTCCTTGAACGCTTATCATATGTCTAATTTTTGAAATTAGAAATTTGCCAGACATGTATTTGCTATAGTTAACTTTTTTCATATCTTCTACATCACTACTAGCAACTGGTAATTGTAAATCAACAGTATCTCCACATGTCAATGCTGCATCACCATACACATATATTCTCGTTATATTACTTGTGCATAAATTAATATAAAAATCTCTTAAAGGTTGTTCATATGAGAACGTTTCACCTTGAGTAGAATCCCATACAGTATACACTGTGATCGCGGGTTGTTTGCTATTATCAGTAATGAACGTAGAAAGATGAGGAGAAATATTGACTCCAGCTCCTCTAAGGAATGCTTCAACGTTTGGTTTAGTCACAAACTCAGTTACTACACCAGTTGCAATATCTAAACGTTTATGAACTGTATGTAAACCACCTGATGCAATAATATCTGTAGCGTTATCTTGCACTATTCCCTGATAACCTAATATGTTTCTAAATCTTGCAACTGATGGATCATCACCTAATTTAAGAAAAAACTTAGCATCGGCCGGACCTTTGATATTGTTTATTAGCCACTCAAGAGTTACAAAATAAAATCCATGTACGTTCTCAAAGAAAAGAAAAGTATTAGATACATAAGATTTTGATATTGCTTTTTTTCTTAAGAAGTCTATTGCTTTTAGTGGCTTAAGATTTAAAACTTGAATAGATTGAATACCTTTAGTATTATCGGTTGATACTTTTTTATTAGATTTCAAATATGTTTTTACAATTCGAGCAACTGCTTTGGAGATCTCTTCACCACTAATTGCTTCAGTTACTACTTGGTTTGAATGTTGAATTGCTTCTTCGCTTAAGCACTGTAAAACATATTTAGAAGTTTTAAGTTGATTATCATATGTACGTAATCCAATTTCGTTTACAATAAATCTTCTTTTTACGCTACCTTCAAGTTTAGGAGTAGAGTATTCCATCTCAAGATATACTTTTTGTCTTAGTAATGGGAATGTTTCAATTAAATTAATTTGATCAATCATTTGAACATCGCAACTTACGAGTGCATTGAATATTGATTCATAAATGTCAATACTGAAAACTTGAGAGATTATACTCTGAGTTGTTTTTCCATCATAAGATATGACATTAATTGCCTTTATTAGAATATCATAGTTTAATTCATTATTATTAGCCATTGAGCAATTGCCTAAATTGAGAACTTACAATTTCAGTATAAGATTTATCCAACACGTTAATATTCTTTTTCTTTGTATTCATATCTAATTCATAATCATAATAAGAAATTGATGTAAAGTATTTAAACTCATCTTGTGATATTGGAATGCTTATTGTTGTTACATCTTGGACAGTTGCAATTGCGCCTGAATCATTGCCTGTAATACTATTAGCATTAATAGTCCCAGTGATATGTTGTATTGTTAACATAGATGAATTACTAAAAGCAACAAAAGCAGTTCCACCACTTGTGCTTTGAGTTACTTTTTCACCAGTAATAAATGTGGTGTTAGTCGTTAAAGTAATATTTGCACTAATTATTTTATTTGTTGAAATGACAATATCTTCTTTAGACCTAACGTATTCATAGGGATTACCATATAAATCTAAAACAGGTGCCCAGTATTTTCTCTCTGAAGCAGATATCGTATTAAGATTATTGTATTCAGACACATCTAAAGTAGAATCATCATTATAGTAATTGGTATGATAGAAAGCAATATCTCTTTGTGCTTTATTTAATGAACCATATTTTTTTTCAATGTAACGATCAAAATCAATTTGACTTAAAGAGTAATCAAAATATGGATCTATTACATTATTGGTATGATGTAAAATCCATACATCATCTGAATCACTGTAATAATCATAAGCAATATGCTCAATTCTTTGTCCTTCATTCATAGTATATGGATAATACGTAGGAGTATTACTTATCTTTACCCGAGAAAGAATATTTCGTGAAAGATTATTTGCATAAGATATGATTGGAAGATTTGAAAAGTATTTCATCTTACCCCCTAGTGAACCCCGAATAAATTTCAGAAGAGTTTTTGATTATATTACCAAATTTACGTCCATTGACAGTATAGTCTTTTTCGACAGTATAGTCTTTTTCTTTATCGGTATTACTAAATATTTCTTTAAATTCGTCTGAGGTCATTTCAACATCTTCTTGTATTTCAAAATCAGTTTTAAATAATGGTTTAATTTCTCCAAACACTAACCCTAATCCTATAGCAGTTGGATTTTTATCAGTATGAAATGATAAACCATAAGGAGCATAATCAATATTAATTCCTGTTAATGCACATTCTCTTATTGGAAATGCTTTTGATAGTGTGTCTGGATGAAGTTTTATTCTACATATTTCAGGGTATTTTAAAAATGCACCTAATTGCCCAGTTGGTGTAGATAATGTTCTTCTTCTAATTTCATTAGTTATTCCTTTAATCAATTTCATTTCTTCTGGTGATTCTGGAACAAAAATCCATGAAAATTGAAAAGCTCTAAGCTCTGGCCCAACATAATATGCGCCGGGATATGGATTTAACGCATATCCATAAATATTTCCCATAGCAGCAGCTAAGTTCACCCCAAGAGGAATATCTTTGTATTGAATATCTCTGTTAACTAAACTAACGGCTGCATATGCTCCAATTTCACCAATTGCGGAACCAAAAGAATTAAGTTTATTTCCTATGCCTTCAATTGAATTCTTAAAAGAAGAAGTATCAAGTGCTTTTTGATTTCTAATTTGATCAAATGATTCCATTGCTAATCCGGTTAAACCAAAGTTAGTATTTTGCCAGCCTAAAGATTGCGCATCAGATAATTGTGGAGGCAAAGGCAAGTTTACAATATACGAAGGATTAAATCTAGTAGGAGTAGTTTTATCTTTTCCTCCAAAATATGGTCTAACGTATTCGCCAAATTGTAATTCCATCCAATAACTGCTAAAAGTTAAATCTGGAGGATATGTTTTATATTGAATTCCAGACGTTTTGCCAGCGTTCATTTCCTTATCAATGTTTCCAACAGGAGGTTTTGGATCATTTAATCTATTGATTCCAGAACGATCTATTTGATCATTCTTTATTCCATCACCAATTCCACAAGAGCTTAGTGTAATCGTACAATGTTTCTCACTTGTGGCTGAAGTAAATTTACGAAGTATATCACCAGTCCCGCCCGATGCTTCGTCAAAATTTCTACCAACTGCGTTTGATGCTCCATTTAAATTAGTGCCTGCATTGAGGCCATTAGCCGCTTCATTTGTAAAACTACTTACTGACATTTATGTTTTCCTATAAATACGATTATGAGTTATAAAGGTTACTTCAAAGCAAAATATCCAAGTAAATATAAAGGCAACCCGACTACTATTATTTATCGGTCTTTATACGAACTAAAGCTAATGACGCACTTGGATAAGAATCCAAACGTGTTGGAGTGGGCGTCAGAAGAGTTCTTCATACCCTATAAATCTCCTATTGATGGAAAAGTTCATCGCTATTTCCCTGATTTTTGGATTAAAAAAAGAAACACAGAAGGAATAGTCGAAACTGTCGTGGTTGAAGTCAAACCCTATATTCAAACCATCCCACCTGTTCCTAAGAAACAAATAGATAAACGATACTTAACCGAGGTGCAGACTTGGGGAGTAAACCAAGCAAAATGGGAATCTGCAAATAAATATTGTAATGCTAAAGGCTGGAAATTTTTAATAGCTTCAGAAAAAGAACTTGGGATTAAACTCTAATGGCAACTCCTCTTGATTGGTTTAAAGATAAAGTAGAAGAATTGAAAAGTATCTCTGCTCCTGGAAGCATAAAGCAGGGTAATATTAGAAATGGAGTAGGCCAAATGTTCTTATTTGGTTATAATCCAAAACATGCTGCTACTCTTAAGTATTATGATACTTTGCCATTGGTGTTTCCATTTAGAATTGAAACTACTGGATTCTATGGGTTAAACCTACACTATTTACCATATTCTTTAAGATCAGGTTTAATTAACAGTTTGTCTTTAAATAATAATAAAAAAGACAATACCACACGAGCCATAAATATAATGTCTGCTAATTTCTTTGAGCCGTGTATAAAACATTACTTATTTGGTCATGTAGCATCAAAGATGATGTACATCAATCCTGATGAATGGGAAAAGGCCATAATGCTTCCAATAGAAGCATTTAGAAAGTCCAATAAAACAGCAGTCTGGGCTGAAAGCAAAAAGAAATTAGGAATACGATAAATGGCAAGTAATGAACTCACAGATGCTATTGGAAATAGAAATAGAGGCAATCTAATTGGAAGCCGGGGAGCAAATGATCCTAGAGCTACAGGCTCATTATCACCAACAAATGGGCAAACAACGAGTTCATTGAATTTTGAAGGTTCAGGCACATACATAGTAAAATCACGTGGTTATGGAGGTAAAGAAATATCTCCTGATGAATTCAGATCAGCATACGATAAAAAAGTATTTGAAAGAGGAGCAACGCCAACGCCTCCTCCATATGATCCAGTAGATCCAAACAAATTTAGAATAAGCAAATTAAAAGAAACTCTTTCAAAGGTTAATGTTCAAAAGACAAACTTATTCAGCGTAACTATAAAGAATAGCAATAGATTTATAAGTGACTCACGATTTAAAGAACAAGATTTAGTACTATTATGTCATGATGCAACTCTACCGGGTGTAGGTCTTTTTACTACAAATGATTATAAAAGATTTGGTGTAGGATTTCAAGAACAAGTTCCATATGGCGCTGCTTTTAATGAAATCTTTTTACGATTCATAGGTGATGGTCAAGGGCATGTATTAAATTTCTTTGAGACATGGATGAATAAAATTGTAGCATTTTCAAATGCTCACGATTTGTCTGCATCACAACCTACAACTAGCGCTGCAACTTTATGGGAACCAGGTGAAGTTGCTTATAAGAAAGAATTTCAAACCGAAGTAGTAATTGAAACATATAATACAGCCGGTGGCACTATTGACAAGTATACATTATATAAAGCTTTTCCAGTAGCTTTACGTGGTGCAGAATTATCTTGGGCCGCAGAGAGTCAAAACAGTTTAATGTCAGTCATATCTCAATTTTCGTTTTTGAACTGGAAATCAGAAAGATTTGACACAGCAAACATGTTTAAAGCACAACTTCCAGGATTAAATTTCATACAAAGCCTTTTAAACCTTGGTTCAATTTATTCTACCTTTTCAGCTATTGGTGTTCCTAATAGCATAGCCGATATAATTCAAACATACAATAACGTTAATATTATTGGACGTAATACCAGAAGTATTTTTTAATTTGGAGTGAGATATGCAATTACCTAAGATTCAAACACCGATTTTTAACATCGAAATACCATCTATTAAGAAGACGAAGAAGTTTCGTCCATTTCTTGTAAAAGAAGAGAAGATACTTTTGCTTGCACAACAAGGAAATGATAGTGATCTTTTAGATGCAATTACACAGATCATTAACAACTGTTGCTTGGAAGACCTAAACATTTCATCACTTGCCAGTTTTGATTTGGAATATATCTTTTTGAAGTTAAGAGCTAGGTCTGTCAATAACCTAGTTGAACTCAAGTACAAAGATAAAGAAGATGATAAAATCTATACTTTTGAAGTTGATCTAGATAACGTTGACATTATCTATGATTTAAATCATACAAATAAGATTAAAATCAATGATCAATATACAATTCTAATGAAGTATCCTGGGATTGATCTTCCTGATCAAATTAAAATGGTTTCACAGGATGATGTATTTTATAAGATGATTGTAAATTGTATTGATAAAGTATATAATGATAATGAAATATTCAAGATGAATGAGTACTCATTTGAAGAAGCTAAAAATTTCATTGATAACTTAGATGTTCCTACTTTTGAGAAGATACAGCATTTCTTCAATACAATGCCTAAATTACTACATAGGCTTGAATATGTGAATGCAAATGGAACTCCTAGAGTAATAGACATACAAGGAATCAAAGATTTTTTTATGTAGCGCTGAGTCATACCACGCTGAATAATTACTTTACGTTAATATTCGCTTTGGCTCAGCACCACAAATATTCTATAACAGAAATTGAAAACCTGATTCCATTTGAAAGAGACATTTATGTCGATATGCTATTAGACTTTTTAAAGAAAGAAAAAGAAAGACTCAATAACCAATAAAGGGCATTAAATGTCGAGTGAAGTCTTAGAAGAAAAGATTGATCTTGATGGGGATGGAAAAGTGAGTAATAAAGAAATCAATGTTGCTGAAACTAGATTTAAAAATAGACGCCGTATGGCGTGGTTAGCTATGGGTGCTATGGTTTCTTTTACTGCTATTTTACTCACTCCTTATATTGATAATGAAAGAATCAAGGTATTAGATGGTGTGTTTGGTGCTTTCTATTTGGCTATGGCGTCAATAGTAGGTGCTTACATGGGATTTACTACTTGGGCTACTAAGCAATGAACGAAACACAACAACAAGTTCAACAATCAATATACAATTCAGGGATAGTAGGAAGTGCTATTTCTGATAATGTAAATGAAACAAAAGCTTTAGCTCAAGTACAAGCTCAAGGATCTCAGGACAAATCAACAGCAATTCCTGTTGCAATAGTTCAACCTTTAAATAGTGATGACATAGCACTACCACAACAAAATTCAAATAGTTCGGATAATACCGATTATTCAAGTTTCTTTAAAATGATTGCATCGACACTAGATGCAGTCAATACAAATATTCAAAATTTTTCATCAGTTATTTCTGATGCAATTGATACATTATTCCCGATTAAGACAGCACAATCTAGATCAGCAACTAATCCTATTGAAAAAATATCAAGCATCAATCAGACTCAGTCTGATGGTGGATTAGGATTATTAGGATCTATTGCTGCGGGAGTTGGCGGCGCAAGTTTATTGAGTACATTGTTTGGTGGAGAAGATAAAAAAGAACCACCTCCATCAAACGCACCAAAGACTCCACCTATAACACCATCAACTCCTCTTACAACACTATCTAATGAACCTTCTCCAACCTCAGATGGATCTACTTCTACAACACTAAAGACTCCACCTATAACACCATCAACTCCTCTTACAACCTTAGATGGATCTATTTCTACAACACCAAAGACTCCACCTACAACTTCACCAACTCCTCCTATAACACCATATAATGAACCACCTTCGCCAAATGCACTAAAGACTCCACCTATAACACCATCAACTCCTCTTACAACACTATCTAATGAACCTTCTCCAACCTCAGATGGATCTACTTCTGCAGAAAGTCCAAGTCAACCCCCTGTAGCACCAAGTCCTGTGCTTGATAGCACCGGAGTAAACCCTAGGAATGCTATTGCAGGCGCGCAACTTGGAGCTGCTGCAGCAAATAAGGCATCGCCTACAAGTGTGTTGGGGCGGGGCGCTGGTGGTGCAAATAAACTTTTAGGCGTTGCTGGCCTAGGATATGAAGGATATGAACGTTATACGCAAGGACAAAGCCCTGGAAAAATCGCAACAGTTATGGGATCTGGGCTTATTGGTGCTCAAGGCGGGGCTATATTAGGTGCAAAGACTGGGGCTGTTATTGGATCACTAGGCGGACCAATTGGCGCGGGAATAGGAGCATTTGCAGGTGGTGTAGTTGGAGGCGCGGTTGGTTATTTAGGAGGTGAATTTGCAGCCGAATCATTATTTCCTGAAGATAATACGGGAGATAAAATAAATCAACAAAGCATAGAAGCTTCGAATAATAAGTCTGAAGTAAATAATATCAATTTACCACCACAGCAAGTTAGTCAACCTGCACCTGCCACCCCGCAACCACAAACTTCTTCACCGAGTGTAAGTGATGTTCCAAGCTGCGATAGATCATTACCAGAAACTTTAGATTGTAAATTCTAATGAACATATCACAAAGTTTAATTGACACTCTGGAGACAGAACTTAGTCGTCTTCAATATCTTACAAAAGATTTATTGGATTCTGTTAAGACTAAGCTTATTAATATAAAAAGTATTCAAAGAGAACAAGAATATGAAGCTATTCTTGAAGAAAGAAAGCAAAGACCACAAGCAATAGCAGAAAAAACTAGTGTTGAAAAAGAAGAATCCTCATTATTAAGTAAGTTATTGTTGGGTGGTGGTCTTGCTGCTGCAGGAATTGGTGGTAGTTTATTTTCTGGAAATACTGAAGCAAGCACCAATCGTGATTTAAAACGTAATGATAACAAAGAATTAACTCAAATAGCTATATCTAAAGAAGTTACTATTGAAGGTAAATCATTATTAGATGCAATTTCTGTGAAAGAATCGCAAGGAAGATATGATATTATAGTAGGTATGGGATCAGAACAAGGATTAACTGAGGAAGATAAAGCAGCAAATAGAAAAAAAGGCTATGAAAGAGCTCCAGCCACATTCAGTGATTTTAGTAAACATCCTGGAATTATTGGGATGCGAACTGATAATGGACTTAGTACTGCTGCTGGAAGATACCAATTTACAAAGACTACTTGGGAAGAATTAGTTAAAAAACATCCTGATTTAACCGATTTTTCTCCTGAAAATCAAGATAAAGCCGCATGGTATTTAGCTCAAGAAGAGTATTTAAAAGATACTGGTCAAAATTTGCAAGAAGATTTGGAAACAGCTGATGCAAACACGTTTGCCAAGATACAAGAGTCTTTAAAAAATCGATGGACTTCTTTAACTGGTGGAATTGAAACAAAGCAAACCAATGAGGGCTTTAGACAAGCTTATACTGATGCTCTCAAAGTGCAACAGCAAACACAAACTGCTAAAGCTTCAGAAATAGAAAATCCTCAAGCAAAAGTTGAGCCTATACGCGAATCACCAATCAATAATAACGTTAAGCAAATAGCCGAATCTAAACAAAAGCCAAATGTAAAAACTGTAACAAATAACATTACACGTGAAATTATTGTAACACAAATAGCTCAACAAACTGTGTCAGGTTCTGATACAACTGTGTCAGATTCTTTACCATCTCCAGATGAATTAAAACGTCAATATAGAAGTCTTGCATAAGAATAAGGGGACCGAAGTCCCCTTATTACATTCGACTATTAAGTCTTAGTCTTCTTCAGCGAGTTTCTTAAAGAAGTCCAAGCCATCATCATCTTCCTCGGTGATATTTTCACTGAAAGGAGTTGCCTTATGGCTCTTGGGCTCTTCAAACTTTATGCTCTCTGCACTGGCAGACATCTGAGGACGTTCTTCAAAAGCGTTGTTGTTCCAACCAAGAACCTTATGCAGACGAGCCTTTAGTTCGTCATAGGACTTAAAGTTAGAGGGCTGGAGGAAAGCCTGTAAAGAATGTTCCTTGTGCCATAGTGCCTCAAGATCATCGTCATCACCAGAGATAGGTGCACGATTATCAAATTCAGACTTGTCGTAATTACGATAGCCTTCAACCTGACGAATCTTAAGCTTGAAGTTAGCGCCTTCCCACATATCAAATGGGTTGATTGGTTCTTCATCCTGGAACTGAGGGCTCATTAGATCATTGAGTTTGTCAAAGATCTTCTTCCCATATTGATATAGAAAGACCTTACCTTCGTTTTCTGGATGAGCTGGGTCCTTAACCACAAGGATGTTGCTGATGTAATGAAGACGACGCTTCTGTTTACGAACAATTTCTTTGTTCTCATCAACACCAGTATTCCAAAGTTGAGTGTTATACTCTGAAATTGGATCCTTTTGACCTAGGGTCGTCAAAGATTTTTCGATGTACCATCCGCCTGGACCTTGGAACCCATGATCCCAGATACGAACAAAGGGAGTATCTTCACCCTTAGGGGCAGGAAGGAATCGAATAACAGCATATCCATTGCCAGCCTTGTCGACATCAGGTTTCCAGAACCGATTGTCTTCCTTGGATTCAAAGTTGCCCTGCTTGTTTAGGTCATTGGCAAGCTTTTCAAACTGAGACTGACGATTGTTTTTAAGTTGTGCAAAAGAAGTAGTCATATGTATTTCTCCGTATTAACAATATATTTTACAGTGTGTCCACATTCACATAATATAGACCTATTTATTCTACCACATAAAGAATAATAGTTACACAAATCTTTGCTTCAAGATTTGCTTACATCGGTCCCTATCATACTTAATGAATGGCTTATACTTCATACACTTTTTATAAGCACCAGGCCAGATTACTGGATCTGTGATGTGCTTATTCCAATGACCAAAGAAGTTTAAAACATCATTGCAAATGATAAGAGTCTCGATACAGATCTCCTTACGCATAAAGAGTTTGAGTAAGTAGGGATACTCATTGTCTTTAATGATAAGGTTCTCATTCAAATCATCGTTTAGTTTAGCGATGTCTGATTCAAATATGTAAGAGATAGATTGTTGACGCTTAAGCCATTCAGTAAAGATCTGATCTGACTCAGATGTCAACATATCTCTTACCCAGATATTTTCATTCTCAAGCATATTAGAAAGAATAAATCCTTCAAGATCTTTCTTCTTTGAAAGCTTATGGAACATATACTTGTCCTTACGCATTTCAAAAGAAGAGATCTTTGCAGTTATCTTTCCACCATACTTAAAATAATCATATCCATCTTTATTGAAGTGTTGCTTCAACGCAAGGTATTTTTGAAAAGCAGTAAAAGCATCCATTAGATAGGCAACTTTGCACTTCGTGGAAGATAGTTCATTTCTTCCGCTTCATTTTGAATTTTAGCCTTGATCTTACTTGAACTTTTAATTAATGATGCTGCGGTTTCAATTTCAATACCGTTTTTTTCACAATAGAAGATAACTGCATCAATATAATCAATCTTTGATTTCTTTACTAGATCATCTATCTCTTTAATGAATTCGTGAATAGGTTTAACTGAATTTACTTTTAGTGTATTCATAGTTTGTAAAATACATGTTTCCCAATGATTACTGTACGTTTAGTACGTTTAGCCCAGGTTGGTCGAATATCTCGCCTATGAAAATTTGTTGCACCTTTAGTTACGTCATGCATTACTTCATAATTCATTAAAACATCTTTAGCAATTGAACGACATTTCTTATAAGTATAAAAATCGGTTATTCTTACTTTAGAACAAGTCCAAGAAAACTGACAATTTCTACCACTTCTTTGGTGAACAATTCTGCAAATTGTATTTGGATATTCGTCTTCTTTTAGTCTGTTTAGTGTAACAAGTGCAACAGCTTTTTTACCTATATCCTTTTCATTTCTCGCTTCAAAATAAATGTTATCAGTTAAGCACTTTACATCTTTTTCGTTTAAGACTTGAGTATATGGTTTATAACCTACTATTGCTTTTGGTTGAAGTATATCAACCTTTTCTATGGTTGGTTGAGGTGGAGTGCATATCATAATCATGCACATGAATATTTCTATGAACATTTATGTTCTCCTTATTTAAGGGAGAGGACAAGTTTGTCCTGTTAAAAGGATCACTTAAACATAATAAACGCTTGCAGGTTTAAATGGTGCTGGCGGAGAGAATCGAACTCCCGACCTGAGGTTTACAAAACCCCTGCTCTGCCTGCTGAGCTACGCCAGCATATTGTAGTATTATATATTATCTCTTAAATTAGGTACATAGCTTAATGTACAATTTTTCACTTAATTTGTATGCTTCTTTTTCCCAAGGAAATTTCAAAATTACTTTAATATCTTCTGATTCTTCAAAGATTTCTGATTTCCATTTCACTTGACCAGATGAAAAATCTTTCATTTCATTTAATAAGTATTGTTTTATATGTATTAATTCATGTATGAGTGTTTTTTTGAATGCTCTTGGACAAAGATTTTCACTTAAAATTATTGAAAATTTTCTTGGATTAACATTCTTATCATTCCACCAGCACATTCCCCAAGCATTCTTATCAGATAAGAATTCATCATCAAGTCTTATTGAAATTGATGTATTGTCAAGCACTCTTTTGCTTGTAACTAATGTTTCTAAAGTTAGAATACATAAATCTTTAATTTGCTTCTTTAATTCTTGATCTGGGCACTTATAGATACGTATATTCATAGTTGCTACCTATGATAGTTATAGAATATGCTTCTCACTTTTTCTTCATAATCAGATGTAGACTTAATAAAATATTGCGGTTTCTCGCCTTCTACTGCAATGAGAATAACAATCCTTGGAACTTCTATTTCCTTTAACTCTCGAATCATCAAAGAGTACGTGGTGCACTGTAAGAAGTAACTCTCGATATCTTCTTCAGTTTTTAATCGACTTGATGTTTTAAAGTCAAGAATTGCATTCTTTCCGCCAATTCGACAAAAAACATCAGATCTTCCTGCAGTCTTTAGATCATGAGAATATAATGGTATCTCATTTCCATATACTACTTCAACTGCATCAATATATTTTTGAATAGACTTAAAAAGTTCAACTGTTAATGGCATTTGCTTTTGAGCAAATGATTCATCATTTAGCATATATTTTTCACACATTGAATGAAGTAAAGTTCCTCTATTTGCAGCGCGTGTAGAAATCTTTTGAGCTTCTGCTTCACCTACACGCTTTCTCCATTCAAACAATTTACGTTTATCAAGACTACTACCCAATACAGTTGTTACTGATGGGTAGTTTTCACCGGTTGGCGTCTTATAGAATCTTTTATTGTCTTCGTTAAAAGATTCTAATTCAGTAAATTCAATGTCTTCACGAAGAAACGTTTTTCTTTCAATATCAATATCATTAAACAAGTCAATTTCCTTAGGTTATTCCAAGTTCATGTTTTGCAATTATGTACGATTTAACTAATCCAGACCTTACAATGTCTTCGATACCAAATTCAATATGTGTAAATCCATTCATTTTATGAAGCACATCTATAAAGGTTATTAAACCATTTCTATCATTTTGATAAATCAAGTCTGATTGACGATAATCTCCACATAGCATTATTCTACAATTATTTCCTAAACGTGTAATGACTGAATCTAGTTCGTGAAATGTTAAGTTGTTTACTTCATCCACAATAACGATTGTATCATGAAAAGTATTTCCACGAATAAATGATGTCGTTGTAAAGTCTATTATGTGTTTAGTTTTTAAGATTTCATATGCATCACCACGGCCAAACAAATCAGAGCAAATGCCTTGATACGGTGCTTCATATACTTTGGATTTGTCTTTTATAGACCCAGGTAAGAACCCCATGTCTCGTGTTGGGACTACGCTTCTGACGATTAAGACGTGCTTGTAGTAAGAAGCTTGAGTGAATAATTCTCTTAGAGCAAGATATAAAGAAATGTATGATTTACCAGTTCCTGCTAACCCATGTAACAATAAGTTTTGACCTTCTTTCCAATTTGAAAAAGCAATAGATTGATTTTCTGTAATTGGTTTTATAGTTCTAAGCGATAGATTCTGTTTTTGTACTACTGAGGATGTAGTAAACTGATCTTTTATTTGTTGACTTCTCTTTCTTTTCTTTTCTGATTTACTAAAATGTATTAATTGTGCTGCGTCGGTGAGCTCGTTTAATGTCTTTGAGTTTATCTCTAAAAGCATCGTCGGGTTTCCTCAACCCCATCCGTATTGAATCGCCAAATGCAACCGGCTGGAGTACTTGTTGTAGTTGTGGGTTTTGCACAAGAAACTCATCCTTTTTTGCATACGAACTAAAGAACTGTTCAAACATTTCTTCAGTCTCACTATTACGAAATGTATAGGTTGGCATTATTCGTCCTCAGAATACTTAATAAGTTCTGGTAAATTAGTGGATCTCAAAGCGTTATGAAAAAGTTTTTCTTTTCTTTGTTTAATTTTTGGCAAACGCTTTTGTTTAGCTGCACGTTCGAGAGGATCATAATCTCGGTCTCGACGTTGTTCTTTATATGATTTGCTCATATTATACTTCTACTTCCTCCTGTGGACCTAAAACTAGTTCTGGAAATGCTTGCATTACAAGCTTCTTATTAAAGTTTTTAAATGGCATCTTTCTATCTTTCATGGCCATTAGAAGTTCAGCATCTTTAGGATGAACGCTTTCTAATGTTTGAATGAAAAGAAATTCTCGTCTAGCTTGAACTAAATTTGAATTACCGCCCTCTATAAAAAGATATAGCTTTCTAAGTTCAGTAAGCAATCGTCCTTCAGCATCTAAAAATTCACATGGCTTATATGGTGCATCACCTTCCGGTAAAAGCCATTTAATCTGAGAATGATATGTATAATGAAATATACACTTAAAAGCTTCTGCGTATCGATTGGTTCTTAGAGCTTCAATTTTTTCTTTATTGGTCTTAAGCTCAGAGATTTCTTTTAGAATTTGGTATAGTGATTTATGCATGATTAACCTTTAAAAGTCATTAATAGATTCCATCAACACTTTCAGTTTATTCTTGATGAAGTAATTAAACAATTTGGATCTATCTTTTCCGGCTTGATGTTCATATTCAGCAATAATTTTCTCACGAATAGTTTGTGGGGTTTTACTCAAATCGATTAACGTTTCATTTCGTTTAAAGTTTCTGAGCATCTCTTCGTTACAAAATTGTTCTACTGGAAGTAAAAGCCATTCATTAAGATTCTTCTTCATGATTGGTTTCTGTCTAATATTGTCTACGAAACTATTATCTGCAGAAAGGAAATTAGGGATACCATCACCTACATCGCCTTTGAGGATATGTTCTTTCATAAACTGTTTAGCATCAGAACAATCAATATATTTCTTATTTATGGGATCGTATTGCTTGACTGCAACAGAAGAATTATATGCTTGAAGCTGAATAAAATCTTTATCACCAGATAGAATTAAGATATTTTCTTTTCCATATTCAACTCTATTAGATAGCTCTGTAACAAGAACACCAATTACGTCATCAGCTTCAGCGTTATCTAAGTGAATAACTCGATAAGGAAAGAACTCTTTAAGTTCTTCACGGACAGTATTAAGATTATTAAAGATAAGAGTCCAATCTACATCAGATTTGTCACGACTCTTTTTACGATTTGCTTTATAGAATGGAAATACGTCTTTACGCCAACTACGTCGGCCATCGGCCGCAATGACCATTTCTCCAAACTGACCAGAAAATTTCTTATTAAATGATCTGATAGTATTAAGTGTAGCGGATCGGAATAGATCCAATTCAATTGGCGTTTCGCCAATGTGCCGGCCATAAAGCGCCATAATATTTGCAATCATGACTTGATTCAAGTCAACGATAATCATTGTTTACTCCAAAATGTATATGTATGCTAATAGTATATTATTTAAGTTTCAATGTCAATTGTTTCTTCATCTTCTTCGTCTTCATCGCCTCCTGTTAAGATAATATTCTCATCAATAAAATCTTGAACTGGATGATATATTTTTTCATGTCTTAGAAGAACTGCTTTCACAGTAATAAGAAGGAACGCAAGATCTGCAACATGAGTAATCATATACCCATTATCAGACATGATTCTTCCAACTTCATGTGTTAATTCTTCTGCTAAGTGTTCTGCTACTTCTAACTTAGAACATTTTAGTTTTTCATTAAGTTCCTCTATTGTCATAGGGGGAACATTAGCCTTTGATTTAGGGAATATTACGACATTGTCAGATGCTTTTTTTGTTTTTATTACTGACATAGACGCTCCTATTTAATGGCTCTAAGGATGATAGTATCATTATTAATTCGGCCATTAACTTCAATAGGTTTAGTAGTTAAGGTTGACATAAGTTTAATTAGAACTTGCTTTCCTCCACTAAGCACTTTTTGAATTGCATCTTCTGGTTTCCTAACTTTCTTTTTAATAGAAGCATCTGGATCAAAGTCTACAATAGTTGAACCTTTAACGCTTAATCCGGTTGGACTAATGGCGTTTAACATGATCAATTGATCATACTTAGTGTTATATAACCATAACTGCTGACTACCAATAATAGATTCAGGCATAATAGACTTGATCTTAAGTTTATTAAACTCTTTCTGATAGTTTAGTTTATTTATTAGTTTAGATGCAGTTACTTCTTTCTTTTTGCGCGGTTTCTTAGGTTTAGAAGCTTTAGCATTACCAACAAACCGAGCAATATCTTCCATACAAGCATCTAATTGCTTCATAATAGCTTTCTTTGAAGTATTAGGAAGGTAAGCATATGCTTCATTCAATTGTTCATCTTCACCTTGCATCATTTCGGCGTGTTCATCATGAATCTTAGAAATCAATGCTTTGATATGATTACAGATCTGTGCATTAAGCTGATTGCGCTGAAGATACGTATACAAAGAGAAAACAATTTTAGTCTTACGTTCATAATACCACGAATGAATCTCATCATCGATATGCACAATGTGTGGTTCTGCTAATGCTTTGATTCTATCTTGGATAGATACTACCTTTGCACTAGTAATATCTTCTTTTATTTCTTTTTGATTATAAGACAAAGCTTGTCTAATTTTAGAAGAAACGATTTCTTTTAATTCACCATCAAAAGTAGCACCATTGGATTCAATCCGCGCCAAAATACTTGCTGAATTTTTGCAAACTGAACCTAAAGCATTAAGATTCATAATATTTGAAATATCAGTCTTGCTATATCCATGAGTTTTCATATACTCAATTAGCCATTTATCTTTGTCTTTATCATCAGACATGATATTGTACCAATTTAACATTTTGCAAAGCATATCATCAATTTTAGATGTGATTACTTTTTTATGAATTGGTTCGTCGCCCCAAAACTTTTTAGCGATCAATTTATCAGCAAGTTTATTAACGCTCATTAGATAAGTTTCTTCTTAATTAAGATTGAAGTAAGTAGAGTATTCCATTCAGCAACTCGCCGGTCCCAATTGTAAAGAGTATCAACATAATTCTTAGTTGACTCTAATGATAATTGAACACTATCACTTTGAACTTTTTGAATTGCTACATCAAGCATATTATAGAATGTATTAGTATGATCCCTAGGATCTTCTTGATATTGATACATCCAAGTAAGGTTTGCTGCTGTTTCATAGAGTGCACCATAATTAGGATGTACACATAAACACCCAGCGCTCATTGCTTCAAGTAGAGCAATGCATGAAGTCTCAAGCCAAATTGATGGATAAGCAAAGATGTGAGCTTCTTGCAAAGCTTTTCGCACCACTTCATTTGGTTGGAACCCATGATAGTTTATTTTGGGGTGATTTTCACAAAAGTTAAATAATTGTTTAAAGGGTTCATCACGTTCTTCCCATCCATAAATTTTAAATGATGAGAATACATCCAATTCAATGTTATCATACTTTTCTGCAAGTTTAGCAAATACAGGAACAACAATGTTCAATCCACGATGTGGGGTTGTATGATAAATCAGTTTAATTTTTTCTTTTGATTTTTCAACAAAAGGAATAGGCTCAATTGCATTCTGAATAACACAAGATTTATACCAGGGAATCCTATAGTGATTTAGATAGTTTTGCATCTGCCAATTAGAAACAAATACAAGACGTTCAAACTTGGTGTAACCACCTTGGGCTAGGTGGTTTGATTCTGGATCACCAGGAAGATCATGAAGCCAATAGATAGGGATGAGTTTAGGATCAATGTCTCTAACCCTGGAACAAATGATTTGAAATTTATCTAAGATAGTCTGATCTAGCTTTTCTGCTAGAGCATACTTCATTCTCTCGGTTCCACCAAGAGCATTCTTGGATAATTCATCAATAGCAATAGGCATAATTTACTCCACAATTTCATAATGGTATATTCTATCTATAATGATAGAGCGCCAACCATTATTAATCACATCCCAAACAGGAATCAACGTTTCATTGATAGGTTTGTTAGTTACTTCTTCTGCAATTTCCTCAATTAAAGGAAGAAGATCTTTTTGTAGAGTACAAAGCATTTCACGCTGAGTCTCATCTTTTTTCATAAAGCAAATCTTCATCATGTGATTGTGTAGAAGATCTGAAAGTTCTTGACGAGTAATCATAATAATCTCCAAAAGAGAGAAGGGCCACAAGGGCCCTTCTTCTTATTCAAGGTTTAGCCGTTATGCGCTAGAGCCTTATACCCAGCAGCAACTACTGCTCGGCTTGGCGTACCAAGCTTGAAGTACGAAGCCATAGTCTTACGCTTATTGAAGTGAATAGCATAACCTTCCTGGCGTAGAGCGGTGATCGCTGCAGTTGGGTTCTTTAGACCAAAGCGTGCAGAAATCTGCTTGCTCGTCAGTCGAGTACCATTCTTAAATGCATCAAGAAGCTTTTCGGTCTTAGTCATAATAATCTCCAATTAATAATTAATAAATTTTCTAGTGTAGGTCACTAGCACCCATAGTCGTATAGTAATACTATACGAAAATAATGTACACTACATTCTTCTATTGCGGGTTCCAATTGTAGTGATGTCAATTTCATCGCTAATGTATTGATATGCACCTTTGTTATACATCAGTGCAATTCTTTTGCTCTTAGCAATGATCTGTTCACGAACATGTTCAGGTTCTTTATCAAGAGACGTTCTATCCATGATAGAGTTTCGCGCGCATACAGCTGGTGCAGTGCTCTCAAGTGATTTGAGATGAGAAGTACTACGAGCATGTGATACCTTAGGCTTATACTCTTGAAAAGAGCTTGAGATCTTTTCAGCATTCAAAGAAGAAACAGTAGGTAATTTATTCTGTTTTCTCCAAGCGTTATAGTCATCAAGAACTTTTTGTTTTGCTTTAGTCAATTTTGTTTTCTTCTTTTTGGAAGAAGAATTCATAAAAATCATCATGATTACATTCTCAAATATTTTTGTGTATCTTCAGGACTATTACTAATAATGGTATTATACACTGCTTTTTTATTAATTGACATAGCCTGTTCAGTTATATTTTTTATACGTTCTTGTGTGTCTTTGTTATTTCCATATACGGAATGATACACTGAAGTAACATTTGTTTTAAACTTAAGAAAATTATAAATGTTTGCTTTATCATAACACGATTCACTGATGTCAATAGATGTATCACTACCAAAGCATATGCCTAAATTTGGAAAAGCTTTCTTAATACTTTCAGCAAAAGTTTTCTTTTCTTTTGATTGCTTGTCCCATTGCTGATATCTTTTAATCTCATCTTCTGATGCCGTCTTTCCAACTAAAGAAAAACTAATCATTCCTGTACGATGTTCAATATTTGGTCCAGTTCTCATTTTAAATTCAGACATCTTTAAAAGAGATTCAAGAAAAGAAATTAATTCATATGATGGACGCCAATTGCTCACCACATGTTCTTTATTTTCTTTCCATATAGAGTTACCACCACTGGTGAATACAGCTTGACAATTATCAATAATTCTACGTCCAAGTCTAGGCATAATGTTTTGATAAGTGTTATTGGTGCAGATATATACGTCTTTCTTAAGCATCCAATGTTCAAACATTCTCATAAAATGAGATTCAATTGGCTGATTAGGTAAAGCCAATACACCATCTACATCAAAAATATAAGTTTTCATTTTAAGTCATCGTGAAAATCAATTGTTACATATTGTCCATCGAGGTTATATCCACAGGCTTTTAGAAAAAAAGTAAATGCTTCACATACTTGTGTTAAATCAGAATGCGAAGGAATAGAATAATCTACATCATCTTCAAATGCATGTGAAACAGAGTCTTTTATTATAAATCTTTTCATATTTAATCCCATAAATTTCTATAGTATTTCCCAAACAATTCAAATCCTTCTTGCATACAATTCTGAAATTTAAAGTATCCTTCAGAATCAAACTTATGCGTATCATTAGGACCATGTTTCATAATGCAATAATCATTGATTTCTTCAAAATAGAAATCATGTTCACCAGAATGAAACTGAGCTTCCCAATCAGTATTTATCTGCTCGAATGACCAAATCATTTTATCGAGAATTTGGTGCCAGTGCTCATGCCCTTTTTCCCAAGCAAGTTTATCACCTTCTTCATAGAAGTCAAAGGAGTATTGCGCTGAATTTGAAGTCTGTTGAAATTCAATCATATCTCCAGGAGACCCATGTGTAGTTGCCTTCAACTGCTTAAGCATAGGAAGAACAATATAAGCAAGAGTAGATTCCATATTCCATGTATCGTACTTATCAATACGAACATCAATCTTACGCTCATCAGAATTTTTCTTAAATGGTCCGATGTAAACTTTCATTATGTTTCCTAAAAATGGTCGGAGTGGCCAGATTCGAACTGACGACCCTCTGGTCCCAAACCAGATGCTCTACCAAACTGAGCTACACTCCGAAATAAATGGTGGGTCGTGAGAGACTTGAACTCTCGACCACAGGATTAAAAGTCCCGTGCTCTACCGGCTGAGCTAACGACCCGCATTGGTACCCCCGGATGGAATTGAACCACCGACCGGACGGATATAAGCCGTCTGCTCTAACCACTGAGCTACGGGGGCGTAGTAATTTGGTAGGTCCAGATGGATTCGAACCACCGACCTCTCCCATATCAGGGGAGTGACTCTACCTCTGAGCTATGGACCTATTATTTGGCCTGCGTGGAGGGATTCGAACCCCCGACCATTCGGGTAGAAGCCGAATGCTCTAATCCGCTGAGCTACACGCAGAATATGTATCTATACTACTATAGATTAACATATAAGTACACTATAATGTTATCCATTTATGCCGTAGTAGCCACTTTGCAATGTTGTCACCTATCTCAATCTTATCAGTAAACAATCCTTCATCTTTATCTTTATGAATAGCAATCAAATTTGATTCAAAATACTTTGATATGTAATACACTGTCTTAGAGCAATCTGCATCAAGATAAATGTTGGTTGGATGTTTATTGAAATTATCTACATTAAATTTTTCATATACATGCCAATAGCAATTATAATCATGTTCATTTAAGATTTTAAGTACTTCATCATTTCCATTTACAGAATTAAATTCAATGTACATATTTGGTTTACTAGTTTTTAGTATATTGCTCGCTGACATAAGAACTTGAGCTTCAAGCAACTCACAATCAATTTTCATAAACCCAATTTCATTTCCCATGTATTCAAGATCATCTAATTTTTTAATGTCAATTAGAACACCTTGATCATTAGATTGATTTAAAAGAGAGAACTCACCATAATTTTGTTTGTGTCCTACGCCAGCGGTAGCTGAAACTTTCACTAACATTTGTCCAGTAGTGTTTGCAATGCCAATATTCATTGGTACAACATTAAAACAATCATTAAGAACAATGTTAGTATTTAATAACTGGAAGATATAAAATTGTGGTTCTATGGAAAATACATAGCCACCAGGGCATTGTTTAGATAACCAAACAGAATGTGTACCAATGTTTGATCCAACATCAATACAATTAGTATTAGGTGTAATCAATCGTTTAATGACTTCAAATTCTTGTTCAGCCCATTCTCCATAGAAAAATAAACACGTTCCAATTGGATCATCATCCATGTAATAAGCAAACATACCATGCTTTGCAGGTTTTACCATTAAATTTTGTGTTTCATGTATGCTTTTCATATTATTTTCCTATATTTCTTCGAGTAAATTTCATCATTATATTTTCATTATAGTATGCTGGTTCACCATTTTGCATAGTTGCGCATAATACGTCTTGTTCAAATTGTAACTTAGCTTCCCAATAGTTACATTCACCACGCGTCTTACATAATCGTATGATTGTTCTTTTAAAGTTTTCTTTTCCGAGCTTTTCTATTTCTTCTAGGAGTTTTGTAGATGATCCCCAATAGTCTTTCCAATCAGAGTCTTTACGGATCTTCTTTCTTTTTCCTTTGACTTGCTTTGTTGCAGCTTTAGTGAAATACTTACGGCCTATATATTTTTTGCCTGATGGCATATGCTCAATGCAATATATAAAGCCGTAGTATTTAATTGAAAGTTCATGATCTATTTCTTTTTCTTCGTAAAACCACATATTAGCACCATAATATTCACTCTGGTGCTAATATTTATTGTTCATTGAATATTACGCCCAAACACTTTCCCAAGAACCAGATAATGCGCCCTTAGCATAATCTGTTGCTCTGTTCTCAAAAAAGTTAGTATGAATAGGTGCATTCACCATTTCTTCGACCCAAGGTAAAGGGTTCTTCTTTACTTTGAAAATCCCTTTAAGCCCAAGAGAAATAAGCCTACGATCAGCAATATACCTGATATAACGCTTAACACCATCTCCATCTAATCCCTCCATTGGTCCAATTGAAAATGCTAGATCAATAAATTTGTCTTCAAGTTCTACCATCTTTTCTGCAATCTTATAAATTTCAGACTTCAGTTCATCATTCCAAATGTCTCTGTTTTCTTCAATAAATGTTCTGAATAATTTGATCATAGATTGAGCGTGCATCGTTTCATCGACAATAGACCAAGTAATGATCTGTCCCATACCCTTCATTTTACCATGTCGAGGAAAATTAAGCAACATGATAAATGATGAGAACAATTGCATACCCTCAGTGAACGCTGAGAATGCCGCAATCTGTTGAGCGATAGTCTGAGCATCTTGTCCAGCAATCTGGGCAAAGAAATCGTGCTTAGCCCTCATCTCTTCATACTGCATAAACTCATTGTATGTCGATTCAGGCATTCCAAGAGTTTCAATAAGATGAGAATAAGCTGCTACATGTAATGCCTCACGAGCAGCAAAACCACAGAGCATCATTCTTACTTCAGGTTGAGGAAAATATGGTAGATAGTTGTTGACATATCCACCAGCAACATCAATGTCACCCTGAGTAAAAAACCTAAAGATGTTTGTAAGAAAAGTTTTTTCTTCAGATGTTAGACGCTTCTTCCAATCTTTTACATCCTCAAGCATTGGTACTTCAGTATGAATCCAATGTGATTGCTCATGCTTAAGCCAAGCATCGTATGCCCAAGGATACGAAAATGGCTTAAAGTATTGTCGTTCATCCGTCAACTTTAATTTCTTATTCATATTATTCGCACCAGCTCTTCTTCTTATCTCCAAAGTAAGGTCTTGCATAACCCTTTTCGATTAACATTGCGCTATAGCTTTTGCCGTCAACGAGCATGTCACCAAGTACACGACCACCAAACTTATCCCACTCTTTAAGAGTAATCTGGAGTTTAGCACCACTTGCAACTACTTCTTTAGCGAACTTAGTAGCTTCTTCACCTTTCTTAGCTTCAGATTCACATTGTGCTCTAAAACCTTTTTCTGGAGTGTCTACGCCTAATACACGAAGTTTTAGTTTAGTGCCTAATTCACTTGGAAGTCCGGGAATTTCAAACTCTACAGTATCTCCATCTACTGCACGAATTACTTTATAATCATACGGACCTTCTGCCTTACATGCGACTGCAATACCAAACGATCCAACCATAACCAAAAATGCTATTACTGATGATTTCATCGTATTCTCCTAGTGTTGATTAATCCATTCTTGAATTTCTGTTACTGTCTTTGCGCCATTATTGTGAGAAATAGATTTATTCACATGCAAGACAGCCTTCGCCTTCTGTTAATTGCTTAAGATCAATTTCTTCAATGATTTGTCGTTGAATCTTCTTAGAAACTTTATCTGCTTTTCCGATCTTCTCTGAACGACAATAATAAAGAGTCTTTAAACCTTGCTTCCATGCAAGAAAGTGTACTGCATGTAAGTATTTGATATTAACATCAGGTCTAAAGAAAAGATTAAGTGACTGGGCTTGATCTATATATTCCTGTCGATCTGCTGCATGTTCAATGACCCAACGTTGATCAATTTCCATTGAAGTCTTAAACACATCCTTTTCCCAGTCAGACAGAATATCTAAATGTTGCACTGAACCATCATTTGCAATAATAGATGACCAAATATCTGCCATCTCTTGTTCATTATGATCGTGATTGCCTACCTTTTCCCATAATAGTTTATCAAGAAACTTATTCTTTACAAAACTAGAACCAGATAAAGTATCTTGACGATATGCATTTGCTCTGTATGGTTCTACTGAAGGAGAAGTGTTTCCCATAATGATAGAACTAGAAGCATTAGGAGCAATTGCCATCAAATGACTAAAGCGCAATCCAGTACCAAATGCATCTTGAGGAGACCCGCGAAATAGTCCAAGTTGCACGTTAGCAAGATTAAGTTTATCACGAATATGCTTAAAGATTTTCTTGTTTAATCCTACAGCCATTGCCGATTCCCAAGGAATCATTTTGCTCTGTAGATAAGCATGAAATCCGAGAGCACCAACCCCAATAGAACGCTCCATGCTAGCAGAAAACTTTGCTCGTGCGATAGAGTCTGATGCATTATCAATAAAATACTGTAATACGTTATCAAGCATTTCAGCAATGTCTTTAAGAAATAACTCATTATCTTTCCAGTCATCGTAATACTCCAAATTTACTGAAGACAAACAACATACTGCGGTACGATTCTTATCGGTAGCAAGAACAATTTCTGAGCATAGATTAGACTGCTTGATTGAAAGCCCAAGAGCTTTCTGCCAAGGTGGTAGATGCTTATTGCTCGTATCGATGAAGTGTAAATATGGTTCACCTGTAAGCATACGAGTTTCAAGAATCTTCTGCCAGAGTTCTTTAGCAGAGACTGTCTCACGAAGTTCTTTACTATGTGGATCTACAAGATTCCACGAATCATCTGCTTCAGGGTCTAACATGCATCTTTCGATGATATGCATAAAATCATCAGTGATATTAATGCCGTGATGTAGATTGAGAGTACGCAAGTTTGGATCACCAGTAGGCTTTCGCATTTCCAGAAAATTGATAATATCTGGATGATTAACATCAAGGTAGGCAGCGTAACTCCCACGACGAGTCCTACCTTGTCGATAAGCGAGAGATGATGCGTCATACATCTTAAGGTGTGGCATGACTCCAGTGGACTTGTCACCAGCCGAGCGAATGCCAAACCCAATCCCCACGCCACCACCAAACATACTAAGCCAATTTGTCTCAGAAAGATTATCGACCAAACCCCGTGCAGTGTCTTCAATATAATTAAGAAAACAACTAATGGGCAAGCCACGAGAAGAACGCCCGAAACTAAGAATGGGAGTAGAATAAGACAACCAATGATGAGAAGAATATTCATACAACCGTTGAGCATGCGCATCATTTGAACTAAAAGCCTTTGAAACATAAGCAAACCTTTCTTGAGCTGAAGTTTCGTAATCAAGCATATATGATTCTTTGAGCCGCTTAACACCTAAGTCATCAAATAGATTATCACGAGAGTAATCAATGTCGATGCCCATGTAATTTGTTTTTGTTGTCATAGTTCTTCTCGTTATGTGTTAGAGGCCTAGCCATTCACCTACAGGTGTCTTATTATATACAAATTCTGAAATAATTGGTACTACTTTAGATAGTTCTTGTGCGCATTGTTCTGCAATGATACGATGTTCTTTTTGTGTACCTGGATCTGTACGTACTTCAATGTAATGAATCCAAGATCTAATTGTTCCATTTACGTACATTCTAGAAGTAGTTAGTCCTTCTGGAAGGACTGCACGTGCTTGTTCTTTTGCGATACCCTGAGTAATAGCAAATTCATATGCATCTTTTGCTGCACGAATAACTGCTTGTTGCTTCTCAAGCCAAACAGCATTTAACTCACGATCATTTGTTTCAATGCTGTTCTGACGATTCTTAGTGTCTTGAAGTCTTGCTTCACGATACTCAAATCCAAGATCCCGTGTTGGATCTGCATATCGCTGACTAAATTCTTGAAAAGAAAAAGAACGATGTCTCAAGATCTGTCGGGCAATATCGCGAGTCGTATTGATCTCGATGCATGCACTTGCCATCTCAAAGGGAGACCAATGTTTATGTTTTACCAGATATTTAATTAACCTATCAGAAGTAGAACTATTCTGTTGATTACTAGGATTTGATACTCGGGCACAGAAAGCAATCATTTCTTGTACATCATCTACTAAGATAACATTTCCATTATCAATCATAAAATCCATATCAGCACGGGTATAATTAACAAGTTTAACTTGCTTATTCATCAACATTTTCTCCACGTTTGTAATTGCAATTGAGCTTCTATTCCACTAAATGTATTTCTATCAACTATGATCTTAAGTTCTTCGGGATCGCGTCCTGCCAAGATCATATCGTTCACATCTTTCTGTTCGATCCTTGAGGGCCAGATGCATACTTTATACCCTAGATTAATATACTTATCAATCTTATTTACGATCTCTTTTGACCTAGGTTCATTATCGAACACTACAATAGTTTTACTCTTATCTAGATCAAGAGACTTAGATAGATCAGATCCACACATAGCGATTGCATTATCAAAGAACAACGAATCAATTGGTCCTTCAAACACATACGTATCTTTCTTAAGATCACATGTGTCTAGACCAAACACTCTGGGTTTGTTTTCATCTAGTATGATTGTTATATATCTAATTCCTGTAGAAGATAAACTCCTACCCTGACAACCAAAGAAATTCTTTTCACGATCAATGAATGGAATAATTAATCTTGAATGATCATTTTCAGTTGATTCAAACTTACCAGGTAAAAAAGTATTTACCCATTTCTTAAATGAATCGCAATAGAATAATCTATACTGGTGATGAGATGGAATCTTTCTCTTCATCACATACTTTTTATATGCATGATCTATGGGCAAAGATGAAATCTTTTTCAAACTCTTTAAAGGCGAAGTGCCTGACATGAACTTAGGAGGAGCAAAATTCGTTATATCAGGAGTTTTCTCAGGCAAAGGATTATGAATGTTATCTTCAATAAATGTTTCTTTTAAGAAATCAGAATACAACATTGCATCGAATGTTTTAAGAAATGTACCAAATAGCATTGAAGCACCACAGTTATGACAGTAGTACCTTAACTTATTTGATTTAGAGAAAAACCATCCTCTTGCCTTTGTTTTACTTTTCTGTGAATCCAAACACAGAGGACAACGGCAATTAAATACTTCTTTATCTTTCTGTTTAAATCTATCTAGACGGTTTGAGACCAAACCAAGATATTGCAAATCTATCCAAATACTCATACTATATACTATGTTTTTTCACTTAATTGATTATACCAATCAAGAGAAAAAAAGTAAATACCTATATGATTTTTATTACATAGGAAATAAGTGTACCAACAACAAATGCGCCACCAACAACAGTATACTTCCATTTTTCAAGATTAGTAATACGATTGGTTAATTGTTCTAATTCGTATTTAGTTTCTAAATGTTCTTTATGATTTTCAACTTTTAATTCTTTAATCATGTCATAGATTTCAGAATTAACTTGAGATTGTTGGGTGAGCTTATGATCATGCACTGCAAGTAATTCTTTGATAGATGCTGAAACATCACACAGCTTTTCAATAGCTGAATCTAATTTACCTAAAAACACAGTAACCTGAGACACGTCTTTCTCAAGAAGTGCTATCTGAGTTTTGTAATCTTCTTCATTTTTGATCATCTGATTCAGGGTCTTCTTTAGGCTTTTCGTAATATTGTTTGTATGCTGCTATAACTGACTTTTGTTCACGAATAAATCTTAAAAGATTTGCATTATTTAGAGCTAGATTTTTGTAACTTGTTTCATCAAGCGCAACTAAAAATACTAAACCATTTGTATCCTTAACAGATTCAATCACATCATTGTAATTCTTATCAGTGATGATTACCCATTGCATTGATTGCATCTTTACAGGTTGCGGCAAAGGTACGTCGAGTTTAGGTTTCTCAACAGGCTTTGTGCGAACTACTAACTCTTTTTTAAGTGTCGCACAACCACTAAGGGCGAGCAAGCAAATCAGAACACTGATTATTCTTTTCATCTGGTAATATTGCATCCCCTGTGGCGATCTCGAAACACCGCATCACATCGTTAGTTGCTCTGTTAATTTTCTTTTCAAGCAATCCTGCCTTTTCACTTGCTATTAATTTTAAATCATGTGAAGCAATCTTAGTTTGCAACTTCTCTACATCTTTTCTAGCAGACTCAACTTCTTTCATCATGTCTTCGCGAATTGCTGCTTGATCTCGAATAGATTGCTCCATAGCCTCTATCGCTTCTTTCTGTTGATCAACAGCTTGCGTAAGCGTAGCAGTTTGTTGATTTAATGCAGCGATAGTAGCTTGCGAATCCTTATAATAAAAAAAGGCACCGCCAACCACAGTGCCTACGAACGTCAATATTGCCAAAAAAATCATAATCTTAAATTGCATTTCTTAATCTCTACACTCGTGTGTCGATTTCAGTCTTCTTTGTTGGATTCGTCATTGCATCAATCATTTTTTTAATGGGTTTTATTCTTTTAGTCATAGGTTGGCCTAATACAGGATCAAATCCCTTTACATTACCAGAACCAACATTATTAGTTGCAACACCTGCAATATCTTCTTTTACAGGTACACAATTAGGCACCATTTTATTTCCTTTCTTTTTCATGCCAACTTTCTTATAACCCTTCCAACATGCTTCTTGTACATCGTTTTCTTCGCCATACATTGCACGATACTTTAGTGTATGTTTGCTGAGTTTCGTTTTGGCCGTTGCATCCCCTGGAGCTGGCTCATATGCCTTTGGATCTCTATCAGAAAGTTTATCTGCTTTTTGCCAATGTCTAACTCTAGCTGCGATAGTAGAGGAACTCAATCCTCTTTGATATGGTTCTTTATTTAATCGGGAATCAGCTTCACGAAGATCTTTATCGGCACCATGATACGTGCCTTTACCCTTTGTAATATATGAATTAACTCTAGCCATCCCCCATTGCTGAGGAGTTGTGCCTGGACGATGACCAGAATTCCATGCAGCTACGCCTCTTTTATAAACCGTTCTCAATGTAGACAATGATACACCAGAAGCTTTTGCTTTAGCAGCTAAACCTTTGTCTGCAGATTCTTCAATATAACTTTCATCAATTTCGCTACTCATATAATTTACTGCAGTAGAAATGTAATCTTCAGCTAATGTAATCTTTGATTGTACCCATTCAGGAAGATTTGTAGTAGGAGTTAAAAGCTTATCATGCATATATTGCGCATTACGTATGATGCTACGAAGCTGTGACATTGCCATATCGCCTTCATAATCATATTCTTTAACATTTTGATTGGCGTTTAATTTAGACTTAGCTTCATTTATTAGTTCTTTTAAAAATTTCATGTTCTGCATCTCCATCTTCTAAGAGACATAGCTTTTCGTGTTGGTCTGCCCTTTTCATCTTTCATAGGACCAGGCATACCTGACATGCGTGCACAGAAAGATTTTCTACGCTTTGCTGCTTTAGATCCGGGCTTGACTTTACCCGTTACTGCAGTTTGTAGTTTTGAACCGGGATTTTGACGACGGTAAAACATAACACCTTTGCGAGTTAGCCCTGCACCTTTTTCTGTAGGACGTCTATATCCTTTAGAATCTTCACCTCGTTCCGCGATATACTCTTCATTGAGATCATGATCAATCTTAGAAACAGTTTCTAAAATAAATTGAGATAGTGTTTTCATTAGATCTTCCTTAGTATTTCTACAATGGTTTGATCCATTGCTATATCGCTTTCGTAAAAATCACTACCCTCAATACACTTAACCACATCCGGCATTGTATTGAATAATATTAAAAAAGGTTTAAGGCATTCTCGATGTTTCTTAAGCGCCAAGAATAACATTCTAGTAGTTGCATCAATGCCAAACAGATTATAAAGAATCTGTAGATGATTAATTATCAATCTTTCTTTCAATTCACCAGTTTCTTTATAGCGATTAAAAAGTCTTTTAAGATACTTAAACCTTTTCAGATCATCATAAAATTCTTTGGTGTCAAAACATTGTGGATTATCATAATGTTTAGCAGCATATAATAAGAAATTACTATTATCCAAGGTTTCACATTTCATTTATTTTAGAATGATCCTAAAGAGACCCTCTTTAATGTATTATTTGCAGTAGCAATATAAAGATAACTATCATCAAACATAATAGTACCTTTCTTAACTGTAATAGTACTATTAGCTGGAGTAGTATTATAAATCACAACGTTGGCTGATGAGTTGCCTAAAAGATTAGCAACAGTTACTTTTTTACTTATTGGCGTGCCGGATGGATCGTCTACAATAAGTAGAAAATCTTCTCCGGCAGGCGCAGTAAGTGCCGTTAGTTCACTAACTTTCTTAGCACGATCAGACATTTAATTAAGCATCCTTTAGAATTGCATCGTCAGAACCATCACCCGACATTGAACCCATTGCTACTAGAGTTTCATATTGAACGCGTCCAGCTCGACCACCAGTACCAACTTTGCGTACTACCCAACCAGCGTGAACAATTGGAAGACCGGAACTTAGAACGGCTGAAGCTGTTGCAGTTTGACCGGTGATTGAGTGACCAGCTTGAGCTGTGGCTGTAACAGATGATAGATTAATCTGGGCACCGCCAGATGTAGCAGACAACTGGATAATTGTACTGTTAGGAGTAGTAACGTAATAAGATACATTATTCGTTAGACCACCAATAGCTGTATTACTGGCACCAACTAGATAAGTAACCACGTCATTGTTTACAAAGAATAGACGATTTGCGCCAAGTGAAATCCAACCAGTATTTGTTGTATTACCAACTGTTACTGAAGTAGCATTTCCTACGAATGTCTGTGCAGTTGGAGCAGAAATTGTAAGAGTAGGAACTGAAGTATATTTAACGCCATTATTTGTAAAGTTAACAGCAGAAATACGACCAATTGAATTTGAAGATGCATTTGCTGCAGCTGCAGTTGTAAAACCAGAACCACCGCTAACAGTAATAGTAGCATTTGCGCTATAACCAGAACCACGAGAAGTGAATACTACTGAATTAATTGTACCATTTGATGAGCTACGTTCAGCTGGATCTACGCCAAATTGACCAACAATTAAGCCTGTGACTAGACCATCTACGGTTGTGTTGCCAAAGAAAGCATCTCTATTAGCAGAATTAGCTATTTGATTATAACCGGTGACACCCCAGAGAACTGAGTTGCCGGCGGCATCTGTGTTTTTCCATTGTGACATTTTTAGTCTCCTTTATTCGTGAGATCTTCTAGGTATTTAGAAGTTTTAATGGTATTTATTTGATTTTGTTCTTTCATTTCTTGTCTTAACGACTTACTAACCGCACTCTCACGTATGGATTGAAAAGGTAGAGCTTCTTTGGGCTCTACCTTTTCGACTTTGTTTATTACAATGTTAGCATTTAATGCCATATTATTGCTCGTTTGCTGGTCTACCGCGTCCATTGGGAAGTGAAGTAATTTCGCCAGCACCTTTCATTGCTTTATAGGCAGCTATATGATGTGGGGATCTCAATGGAATTTCTCTGTTTGCAAAAATATGCCCAGATAGTTCAGCATTAACTGCTGGTTTTGCTGTTCTAAAAATATTTAGTAATTGCTGTGCAGTTTTTTGTGGCAAATGTCTTTGTTTTTGTTTATCTTGTACAACTGTACCACCAGTAGAACTGTCTGCTGCATTTTGTATATCGGTTAAAACGTGTCTAAATCCTTCTTTCGTATCACGACTAGCTGAATCATATGCAGGAGCACTGTCTAATTCTTCATTTTCATTTGATTTTGATTGCATGCTATCTGAGTTCTTAGGACGACCACGCGCTGCGCCAGTTGATTTTCTTTCTTTACGCTGACCATTTTTAGAACCAGGTGTACGATACTCTAATAGTTCAAGCATACCAACAATATCAGCTTCTTCTTTTGCAAACTTACGAATTGCACCAGAACTTACAAGCCAACTTAGTAGTGCTTTAAGCTGTGAAATAAGTGGAATTAAATTTTGTGCTTCTTCAAGCTGTTCAACTTCTTCTTTCATTGGAGTTGCTTTAGCTTTTTGAACTCGATTCCAATAATGTGGACTCATTTTGCCATAACCATGTCCCCAAGCCATTTGTCTTAATTGCTCTTCAGTTTTATGTCCATGTAAATCAGCAAATTCTTGATTGGTCATGGCAGCATATTTTAGTTTTGTCCGAAGAACTGAACTAGGCATTCCACCTTCTTCAAGATCGACTTCTTCTTTAGTTGCGCGCCGAATCCCATCTTGACGATTTTTTATATTACGTTCAGCGGCAGCGATTTCGCTAGAGTGTCGCTTGTAGGGTCCTGCAGTTTTAAATCCATGCTTATACGCACGTGTGGTAAGATCGTGAATGGCTTTGTCTATATACTGTTTTTTTGCTTCTTTTGAAATTTCATCAATCTGTTCGACTTCTTCTTTTTTATATAATGCTGTAGTTAATGGTTTTCTTATTGGTTTTCCAGGAAAGGTTAGGTTTGGACGAGTTAAAGGTTTTCCGCGAAGTGGTGGAATACTTGGACCCTTCATTCTTCTTTTTTCGTCATCGCGGCCAGTTTCTTCATTGTCTGAATACCGTGAAATTTCGTCAATCTGTTCGACTTCTTCATTATGTGTTTTATGCATCAATTTTAAAATGCCGCTGGCTGCATTATAATGATGGCGATCAGCAGGATCATTATCATCATCAAAATCCTCACGTTCTTGCCAGTCATATTGACTTTGTTTCATAGCTGCATGCAATTCATCTACGTGAGCAATTGTAGCAGCTGCAGTTTTTGGTGCCCCAACTGCATTGCCAAGGGCTTTTATATGATGTTTTGCTATCTCAATATGTTTATCCGAAAGTTTATTCTGATGACCATCAAACCCTTTAGTAGAACCCATAGTAGAACCGGCTGACCTGCGTAATTCGTGTGCAGTATCTAGCGCACGATGTGCGGCATTACCTAAAGATGCTAAAGATGCAGGTGAAGCTTCGCTAAGATATTCATTGAACTGTTCAATTTCTTCTTTTTTCATAGCACGAAGCTTTTTGAAGTCTTCAGCGTCTATTTTGCCATTCTTATTTGCATCAAGGTTTTGTTGTTTTCCTTTTAAAGCATTTTCTTGAACGCTACGAATTGCATCTAAAAGACTCTGTGAAAAGCCATAAGTATTTTTTAGGTTAGACATATTAGTTCTCCGTTAATCTCCGTCGATAATTTTTATTTTTCTTTGACCTTTAAGATCTCGACGAATTAAGAACTGCTTAGAGTCTAAATCAAGATCTTTCTTTGGATCTGGGTTTCTTTCAGATGGAGGAGTTGGCTGCGTCTTTGATTTAAGACGCTCAACTTCCTTATCCGTAATTGCAATTGGCATTTCTGGAACTACATCAGCATATTTTTTAATAGCATTAAGATTGGCATCAACAAAATTGATTTTATTACCAAAATTCATCTTATCAGCGAACATTTTAATTTGCTTAACTAAGTCTTCGGCTGTACTTATTTCTTGTTTTGTTGCGCTCTCAGAAGCTTTAGTATTTTTTTGTATAGCAAATAGTTTATCAAGAAGAATTGCACACTTTTCAGCATGTTCAGGATTGGTATCCTTGGGTAAACTTGAAAATAGAAGTTGTGCTTTTGGAGATTCTTCAAATTCTTTTGTCATATAAGTACCAACAGCTAATTGATCACCTTCATGCTTTTCAATCTGATTAGCTTGTTCATACATTTTTCTAATAGTAGAACAAACACGAGAATAACGCCATTCCACGTTGTCTAACATTGGAACTGTCTTTGGCATATTCCGTATTACACTTTCTAAAGACTTGTACCTATCCATTATCGACCCTTAAGAAATGATCTGATCATCCAAGCGTGCTTTTTATGTTGATCTATTCTATCTTGAATGAAATTAGAAAGACCAAGTTCAACTGAAGCTTCTGCAAGTTTATATGTACTCTGTAAAGAAGCAATCATAGTTTGATTATCTGTCTGCAATTGTTTTAACATTTCTACAACAGTTAAAAGTTTTTCTTCACCTTTGATCTGAGAAAGTTCAACATATCGTTCAAAAGATCCAGGAGCGTATGCGTCTAATGCTCTTATCTCTTCTGCAAAATGATCTATTGAACTATAAATTTCGGTATAAAGATTTTCAAAAAAATCATGAAATTGAGCGAAATCTGGACCTTCAACATTCCAATGAAAATAGTGAGCTTTTAAGTACAAAGCAAAATTATTTGCTAATACTACTTTTACCGAATCAACAAGATTCATTATATCATTGCCTTTGCTGCAAGTTGTGCAATCTTAACTGCCCATCTAATCATTACTTCATTATTAGCATTTTCATGTGCTTTAAAAGCATTAATAGTTTCTGTCAATAATTCTTTAAGATCTTCATCTGTGATGTGACCAGCTTTG
>Ga0209596_1000183_pt1 | contig 56620 bp, 39 predicted proteins | sample M_130807_MF_Meta_FD_187314 | JGI IMG/M metagenome (GOLD analysis project Ga0209596, IMG submission 187314) | Freshwater microbial communities from Lake Montjoie, Canada to study carbon cycling - M_130807_MF_MetaG (SPAdes) (version 2) | ecosystem: Environmental > Aquatic > Freshwater > Lake...
TATTATTTTCCGACTATTTTAATGGAACATCTTCATATTCAATTTCTTCCAGTAATACATTGGTTTCAGTATCATCTTCTGTATCAAACAATGCATCTTTTGCATTATCGTCTTCTATTTCCGATATCACATTATATGCAGCTAAAACGTCGTCTACAACGGCATTGGAATCTGATTCTTCCGATTATTCTTTTAAGTCGTATTTATCTGAGACGTCTTCATATTTGAATTATCTCGGACAAGACAATGGAACGGTTGTAAGTTCAAGTTTTTCGGAAAGAGCATTATATACTCCTCTAGCATTTGATATTTTGGATAAAGATAGTGCGGTCGTCGCTATCTCTCAAAAATCGGATTTTTCATTCAAATCCGACTACAGTCTTTCTGTTGTATCAGCATCACATGCTGAATCTGTGATATATGCTAACGGTTTGTTGAAACGTTTATTTTCTTCAGTAGAATTCTTTATTACAGTAGACACGGAGGGTTCAATAATCGTTAATCCAACTTCTTGGAAAAATGTTGAAAATATTTCCGTAGATCCAGCTAATATTTCTAAATCAGGTGGACGCCAAGGAAACTCCTCACTTACGCCATTTATAATTTCATTTTTGGTAAAATACAGAAAACATCCTCCAGTATTAGATACTACTGTAAATGTATCAAATATATCTACTGTGGTTATATCTTCCTTAGAACTTGCACAATCAAATCTTATTACAACTGGATGGCCAGGTGGAGGAAATGGTGCTCCTTTTTGGTATTCTAGTGCATATCCATGTGGATTGGATGGATTTGTAATAAAGGTAATTGCATACTCCTGGTATATCGAGGGTGAAAGCACGTTGACGAACCCGTGGCATCTTGATCTGTTTCGCACCACTTTAAATGGTGCGAGAATATCTGCCAATGCATTTTGTAATACCGATGATATTTTGGATTTTGGACCAAATTCTGATCTGACCCAAGAAAGAAAAAAACAACTACTACCAGATAGGATAAGTATATCCGCACGGATGTCTTTTTCAAAATATAAATCGATAGACATCGGATCCGTTACGCGTGGTGATGTCAACAATAAAATAGTACTTGCAAATTTATCGGAAGATACCGATAAGATTGTATCAATAGCATCAGATGAAAACGGCTTTAATATAGTATTATTTAAAACCGGAAATCTATTATACGTATATGAGGAATCCGCTGACGTAGTATATAACCCAGTCACACCCGGTCGTACTTGTAATTGTTTATATTATGATCCTCTCAATGGTCAATATATAATCGGAAATTCCAGTGGAATTGCTTATATAAGTTCAAGTATGATTTCGGGCATGGAAGGTGTTCTTGCAGATGTAAGCACATGGAAATGGAAGCTTCCGGTCTGGACGAATAATACATTCACAAATGATGAGCAGAAAAATGTAAAATCAATATGTAGTTTAACTGCGTCTAAATATATATTTATTACAGATAATTCGTTTACAATAAAAAACACGGGGACAACGTTAAATTCATCGGTATATATACTTCCAACTCTTGGTGCCACCGGCACTTTCTCGAAAACCCCAATATCTTCAACAACTAAACCTGAAATAACTATAAAATTAAATAGTATAACTAGAGTAAATGACACGCATGCCATTGCAGTAGGAACATATGGAGTTATTTTATATATAACTTCTAGTAAAAATTCTAACGACAGTATAGCATATAGAGTTGATGATGAACGAAGAACTGAAGTTGGAACGCCTTTATACAACTATGCAGATATAAAAAATTTAACCGATGTAAAAGTTTATAAGGAAAAATACGTATATGTATGTGGATATGATCAATTCGATACCGCATGTATTTTATCTGCACCCATACCGACTGAAAATCCAGAAAATGCAAAAAATTGGATATGGACTGGAAGTATGTTGCAAGCCAAGATCAGAGAAGTATCATTGACCGGTTCTTTAAATTCTATTTTTTTATATGAAGATGAGTTTCTATCAGTTGGATCGTCTAGTATATCGGATCTGAATGTAGTATACTCTCCAGAGAGAATCGGTGATAATATAAATTTTAATTTTACAGGAAGTAAAGATATCATATATATATCGTCGGGTTGGTTGGGGGACAGGTCATATTTGTTAGGGGGATCACGTAATAATACACCTATATTGGATATATATACCAACACTTTTCCTGGATAATCATGAATATTATAGATTTAAAAAAATTAAATAGTATAAGTATTTGCGATTCGGATTTATTTATAGTTCAAGACGATATAGCGTCTGAAACTAAAGCATTATTATCTGGGGATTTAGCCAATTATATACTATCATCTTCTAATTTATATAATTCGTTAAAAACCGGATCGTTTAGTGGGAGTTTTTATGGAACTTTACACGGAACATCACTTACATCTTCCAATTCAAAATATTCTGTATATTCTGAGGATTCAAATGTATTAAATTATCCAAATAAATCTACGTCATCATTTTCAATTGAAACTTCGTCTTCATTGCGATCATCAAATTCAATTAATTCGTTGACATCTTCATATGCGTCTTCTTCAAAAAATAGTATATCGGCGTCATATGTAAATACATATTTGGTATCAAATTCTGAAAATTCTTTTACATCATCGGTTGCGTCAGCTTCATTATATTCAAATGCATCAGATTATATTATTTATGACGGAAAAGACAATGGAAAAGTATACAAGTCAATATTTTCAGAATATTCTCCATCCGTCAGTATTGCAAAAACATTGTCTGTAAACAATAATTCTATGGTTTCGTATTCACTTACATCATCAATATCGGATGTATCAAATACCGCCGATTATATTGAATTTGTTAAAAAAGCAAAATATTCAGACAGTGTTTTCCAAGCAGACAATTCAATTTTTTCTTATTGTAATTTTGATGTTTTCACGGAGGGACTTAAGTATACATTTGCAGTAAATAATTGGAAAAATTTAAAAGATCCAGGAATAGGAATTGGAGCTGGATTAAACAATAAAAATTTAATAATATTAACAGGATCTTTTGATACACCTTCTGCACACGAATTTTCTACGGTATGTTGTGATATTAATGTGAATTTTATTCCAACGGGCATAATAGATTATCATTTTGATTCATATTCATTTCCAATAGATAAGACAGGATTTGCAGTGGCATTAAGAGTTAAAAAAATAATATATCATGGTGATCCTTATATACATCAGTTTATAAATAACGCAAATATTTCGGTTGTATGTTATGCTCCTTTAAATAATTATCCAAAAGAAAGACCAGGAATTGAAATATCAAACAATTTGATATCAAATTGTGATAAAATCGGATAAAATTCATATGTCATATCAAGCTACAAATTTAAAAAAATTAAAAATCGCTCAAATAACTGGTAGCGATTTGATAATTGTTACAGACATAACAAGCAGTAATGAATTGCCAGAAACAAAAACAATCAAGTTGCAAGAACTGAAAAATTATTCAACGTCTTCGTCAAATATAAATTCCACTTTTAGAACAGGTTCATATGGCATCAATTTTTATGGAACATTGACGGGCTTTTCAGATACGTCATCATATTCGGTTACAAGTAGTATATCAAATTATACCGATTATTTAATATATCCAAATTCATCTACATCTTCCGTTTCTATACGATCCGATTATGCAAACAATTCATTAAATTCTGATTACTCAATAAGTGCTTCTGTTTCCGATTATTCCGGATTATCTGTTTCCGCTTCTAATATTGTATTACAAGATACCAGTATAGATACGGTAAATAAGTCGGATAAATCTCTGTTTTCGGAAAGTTCAACTACATCAAGTTTATCAGAAAAAACCAGATATATTCCGTTTATTAAAGGTATAGATAACGGAACCGTTTACCATTCATTACATAGTGATAAATCTGCATATGCTGATGTTGCATTAGAGATTGACTCATCGACTACGAATGTTGATGGCGAACTCGTGGTCGATGGCAGACAAACAATAATGACACGGTCAATAAAATCCCTAAAATCAAAACACGCAATAAGCGCATCAAATGCGAATGAGGACATTATCGCGGAGTATGCAAAATCAGCCGACTTTGCAGACCTAGATGCAAGCGGAGAAACTTTCGCTTATATTACGTTTGTTATATCAGGTGATTCACCGGATATAACTAAATTAAACGTAGATCCTAAAGTTTGGCGTAATATAAATAATATAAAAGTATCTGCAGTTGAAACGAGCTTTATAAGCGGACTGGAAATTTCTATACACTATCAAGATCCCATTCCACCTGGATATTATGCTACTGTAAAAGCCAATGTTTCTCCGATAAGCAATGGGTATGAAGTGAACAAGAGAATTTCTGACAAAATTTCTGACCATTTAGACTATTTAGTTGAGAAGCAATTGGGACACACAAGCATGGTAAATTGTTGGGGATCCAGTTGTTCGTCTACTAATGGAAAAATTTCGTTATACATAAAATGGCTGGGGAGTAAAAAGAATACAAAGTGGCGTAAAGAGCCGATTTACGTATCTGTGGGGGCGGGCGCAGTATACGTAGGCGCCGGCTTGGGCGGTTTGGTCGCCTTAGCTCCAATCCCAATTGTTATGGTTGCGGCGTTAGTAATCGGGGTTCTTATATCTTTATTCACCAAGAAGAAAAACCTTACTCAGCCTTGGGGATATTCAAGTGTCCCTGAATTTTTAAAAAATTCAATATTTTCTTTCGTTGCAACAATATCCAAGACAGCAGATTCGGGATCGATTGATGCACAGGTTCCAACAACTCTAAACGTCAAATGTTAATGATTTTAAAACTTCAATGATATATATAGTATATGCCAAAAATAAGTGAATTAACACCGTATACAGGAACACTTGCTCCGGCGGACTTCTTTCCGTTGGTTCAGAGCGGTTCATTGAACGTCTTTAGAGCATCAGTTCAAAATTTAATAAGTTCAATTTCCACAGGTTCTTTTTCTGGATCTTTTTCTGGATCTTTAAATGGAACATTCATTGGAAATATGACGGGTTCTGTTCTAGGAAACGTGAATAGTTCTTCATATTCTACTGTTGCGAAGGACTTATTATATCCAAATTCATCTACGTCATCGTATTCTATTAAATCGTTGAATAGTGATAATTCAGATATATCAAGTTATGCGAATTCTTTGGTGTATCCAAATTATTCGACCGCATCATATTCTATAATTTCACTGTTTAGTGATACATCAAGTTTGTCATCGAATTCAATAAATTCACTAACTAGTAGCTATTCTGTATATTCTGTATCAAGCGACAGTGCCGTATCAGCTATATCGTCAAATACAGCGATATCATCTGCATTTTGCACATTATCACAGAATTCATACAATTCAGATTTATCAATATCGTCATCATTTGCTAACACGTCATCTATATCATTCATTTCTATATACTCCAATGAATCATCGTTTGCAACGTCATCATTGACATCATCATTGAGTATTACATCAAGTTATTCATTGAGTGCAATAAGTTCGGCATTTGCAATAACTTCTTCATTTTCGAACACTGCAAGTATTGCAAATGTTTCCGATACATCAACATATGCATATACTTCAAGTTATAGTAATTATTCTGTAACTGCCGGAAGTTCCTCATATTCTTCTACTGCAAGTTATTTGGCAGTATTTACTCCTACAAAAACTGTAAAATTCTCTATTCCAGGTAAACATTCGTTTGTGTTGCGAAGTAATCAATTACAACAAAATGGAAATATTTATGGACCTGCTGTTTCTTCTTCGAATTTAATAAGAATAACATCAGTTGGTGCAGGTGGTGGCGGAGGTGGTGCAACATCAACTGGAATAAATGTTGGTGGTGCTGGCGGCGGTGGCGGTGCATTTGCTCAGAGTTTTTATACAATTTCAGACATTTCATCGGACACAATTACCATTGTGGTTGGAGCTGGAGGAGCTGCTGGAACCGGTTCTTTGGGTGCGAGTGCTACATATGGAGGTGTGGGACAAACTGGTGGAGATTCCTATGTTTATGTCACTGCAAGTACATATATAGTTTATGCAGACGGTGGTTATGGTGCTGGAACCGGTACAACTCCAAATAGCGGATCTGGTGGTCATGGCAATCTGTGTACCGGAAGTATAATATATGATGGCGGCGATGGATATACTTCTACGGATCAATCTGGATCTGCTGGTGGCGATTGTTATGTTGGCGGTTGTGGTGGAATAAAAAATCCGTATGTATCTTCTAGTTTATCGTCATCTTGGTTTGGTTATGCCGGTGAATTCCCAGGCGGAGGTGGCGGAGGTGCGAGTTCATTTAGTTCTTCTTTTAGAGTGGATGGTGGTATCGGCGGAAATGGACAAGTTATCATTGAATGGTGATTAAATAATATATTTGATTTTGCATTTCCTGATATGTATTAAAAAAGGTTAGTAGCTGTCCCATTGAAGCCTCCCTACGGCTTTAGACTGTGGGTTGTTAACTGGTCATACCAAAATAAATCAGAATTATTTAATTTGTGAATATAAAAAATATATTAACTTTTCAAAACTTAGTGTTTTTCTCTTCACTTGGGTTATCCTTTTGTTCCGCATGTTATTCAATTGTGGGGATTTCATCGTTATTTGCGGGAGCGTGGTTTTCTATAGGTGTGATGGCTGGATTTCTGGAATTATCAAAAATTGTGGCATCTAGTTTCCTTTATCGTTATTGGAATAAATCTACATTTTTTCTCAAGTTTTATTTAATAATCTCGGTAGTTGTTTTGATGATTATAACCAGTCTGGGAATATTTGGTTATTTAACAGGTGCATATCAACAATCTGCAATAGAAAATAAAATAACGCAAGACAAGATTACAAGTATTGAGGATCAAAAGAAATACTCGCAAGATAAAATTATAACATCAAAAAAACGAATTGAAAATATAACAGTATTACGTAACAGTCAAGAGTCACGTTTGAATGAAAGTATGACAAACAGTTTAATTGCGAGAAATCCAATTCAATTGCGTCAAATACAAGAACAAACTTCGGATTTTATTGATCAAAGTCAACATGACAGTGAAAATGAAAATCAAAAAATTCAAAAGAGTATTGATGAACTTCAATCGTTTGACAAACAGATATCAGAGTTAAAAATACAAAGCGGAAGCAAGAAAGATTTTCAAACTTTCAAATTTGTAGCCGATGAATTTGGGGTGGAAATTAACAAAGTGGTAAAGTGGTTTATTATTGTTATTATATCGGTATTTGATCCTCTGGCAATATGTTTGTTATGGGCGTATAATACAACATTAACTCAAAAAACAGTGGTAAATAAAACCGAAAGTATAAATAAAATTGTTGGAGATGTAGAAAAAAAAACAACCGAAGAAGTTGAAAAAGAAACCATTTTTACGGAGATAATTAGAGAAGTTCCCGTTGAAAGAATAGTTGAAAAAGAAGTAATCAAAGAAGTTCCAGTTGAAAGAATAGTTGAAAAAGAAGTAATTAGAGAAGTTCACTCTCCACAACATAAAATGGGTTATTTTAGTTTTTAAATTAAAATTAAAAAAATTTCACTTTTTAATTGATTTTTCCAATTTAACAACTATATTTAGATATCAGTTAAAATTATATATATGGAACAAACTGACATTAAAGAAGTTATAAAATTATTAAAGTCGTCTCAAAAATTAGAAGACTGGGAAATGGTCGATGAAGTTATTTTATACTTGTCCGATTATCTTGAAGACGTATGTGAAGCCGACGAGGAATAAATAAACTATGGTAATATCAGTAATTATATTAAGCGTTATATTGACGATATCAATTTGTATCAATGTGTATCTGGGTATGTCACTGGATCGTAATTTTGGAAAAATAGACACCTTGGAGAGATGGATATTAGAATTTCGTAGTGATGTAGATGTTACGCATAACAAGTTAAAAGAAATAGACGACAAACAAATGTTTCAGAAGGATGATGACGTGGGTTTTGTGTTCGCAGAAATTATAAAGTTGATTGAAAAACTTAACAAAAGGATCGAATGAAAAAAGGAAAAAATAAAAAAATATTAAAGTTTACCAATTCAACCGTTAAAAATCCGAAGATTCCAACTAAACGGACAAGTTCTCCAAAATTTAATGGTGTTGGAATTTTAAAAAAGAAAAATATTGTTTCAAAAGAAAAGACAAAAAATAAATCTAAATTAGATAAGTCTAAAAAGATTAAGCTTGCAAAAAAACCAATCATAATCGTTCCAGAAGAAGTTGCGTCTAAAATAATCGTCCCGGAAGAAGTTGCGTCTAAAAAGTCTAAAAAAACTTCTACTAATAAAATGTATTTTACGGAAGAAACCGAACGAAATATTATTTTATATAACAAAGAAGAAAGTCAAGATGTTCGCAATGACATATATAACAATGGTATTAGACATGCATTTGATAAATTGGTAGAAAACATTTTCAATACATTTAAGTTTATATATTTTGATAATAGTCCATCTGAAATCAAAAAGGAAACAGTTACACATTTGGTATCAAACATGCACAAGTTTGAAGAGGGTAAAGGAAAGGCATTTAGTTATTTTAGTATAGTAGCGAAAAATTATCTGATTCTTCATAACAACGGCAATTATAAGAGATTTAATCAACATATAAGTATTTCCGAAACTCCAGATGGAACTACAATATGTTTACAATCAGAAGATGCATATCACAAAAATATCGAATTATCTGAATTTATGAAATTGATGATTGAATATTGGGAAAGGAATGTTACTAAAATCTTTACAAAAGAAAGAGATCTTAATATTGCAAATGCCGTTATTGAATTATTCAGAAACGGAAGTCGTATAGAATCATTTAATAAAAAATCTCTATATCTAAATATCAGAGAGATTTCATCTTGTAAGACACAACAGATTACGAAGGTTATAAATAAAATGAAACAGTATCAATCTATTATAGCCAAAGCATATCTGAATCGCGGTAATCTACAACCAGGAACTTATTAACAAAAACACAATCTGTTTCATATATATATAGGTATATGGATTTAGATTTTGAACTTTTTAAAGGTAAAAAATATTCTTCAGTATTGAAGGATATTGTTGTAAATTCCGAAGATAAACGCAATCAAATTGATATATTAATATCAGATTTGAGAGGAATGATCAAAACTGCGAACGATGCGATGGTAATTGTTCCGATGATTAAAGATTATTTGGATGTTGGTGTAAGAAATGATGAACAACTAATAAAACTTGCTGCCATCGTTCAAAGAATTGTTTCAAGTAATACCTCCACTGACGAAAACGGGGGTGGCTTTGCACTGAGTGATGATGAACGAAAACAACTCATGGAAGAAGCAGAGAGGATTACCAAAGAATTGAACTCCCCAATTCAAATAGTCAAACAATAATATGTATAGAACCAACAAAATTGGAAATTCATATTCCCAACTTAATAGTTCCACTTATTCGGGAACTCATACTGAGTCGGATTTTTATGAAATGGAACCAGGCGTTGTTCTTGATATTATTCTTGACGATTCACATCCAATTTTTAAATCCCCAAACAATTATCCATCAATAAATCCAACAGATTGGCCAGACGATGTTTCTGGAAATCCTGCATTACAAACAGACAAAAATTTCACATGGATAGGACGTGTGTTGGTTCGTCCGTTGATATCACAACAAGGTATAGACAAAGAAAAATTGACATGGGCCATTCCATTGGAAAACACTGGAATAGTAGAATATCCACTCGTAAATGAAACTGTAATTTTAGTGAATTACTTTAACACTTTATATTATTCACGAAAATTAAATATAAAGGGATTTGTAAATAACAATGTCGACTTTAAGAAGGAAAAAATTTCTGGATTAAATTCTGGAAATAGAGAAATTGAAGTTTCAAATTCTGATAAGACTACTCCGTATCAAGGTCCGCTTTCTTATACCGTTTCAAAGAAATACAAAAATGTAGATAATGTTGGTGTAATGGGAAGATATTTTTGGTCGAATAATAACATACGATCAATAAAAAAATATGAAGGAGATTCTGTAATTGAAAGTAGATTTGGACAAAGCATAAGATTCTCCGCATATGATTCGAATCGTAAAAATGATCAAAGTTCTCCTGAATACAAAGATTACGTAAATAAAGATAAATTAATAAATCCAAAATTTCCAGATTCAATAACCGGCGGCGGAAATCCCATGATTTTGATTAGAAACCGTCAACGTACAATAAAATTAGATACATCGGAAAAGAATACCGGAGGATTCGTTTCAGAAGATATCAATAACGACGGATCATCAATTCACATTACATCCGGATTAACAGAATCATCATTCACACCTACAATAAAAAAGACAATATTTCAAGAAGGAAAACAAGAAATTCCCGCATTTTCTCCATCTGGATGTACATCTTTCAAATTCCCGAAACTCATCGGAGATCAAATTATAATAAACAGTGACCGTTTGGTGTTTAGCAGCAAAGCAGAAGAAACTCTCCATTTTAGTAAAAAACGATATGGAATTATTACTGATAGTGAATATACGGTAGATGCACAAGACCAAATCGTAATTACATCCAATACAAAGACGGTATTAAATAGCCCAGCAATTTATTTGGGAGAATATAATAAAACAAGTGAACCAGCATTGCTTGGACAAACTACCGTTGATTGGTTGTATGATTTGTGTGATTGGATATTAAATCACATTCACGGACACCATCACGTTCATCCACATCCACATATACATCCGTTTCCACATATACATCCACATCCACATACACATCCCGATACATCAATGCCAATCCCAATCAATACATCAATGCCAATCCCAATCGATACATTAATGCCAATCCCAATCGATACATTAAGTGCCAATCCATATCAAACTCAAATATCGTTACAGCAAGAAAGTTTAGCAGCTTTACGGGATTCTTTGGGAAAAATTTTAAGTAAAAGAGTATTTATAACAGGTGGGGGATACTCGCCTGGCAAATACATAGGACCATCGTTGAAAACTAAAATAAATACTTTTAGTGGAGAAGGAGTTCCTGGGGGTTATTTTGGTAAAAATAGAGGGCCAAATCCAACTACAAATATATGATATCATTGCCACAACCTCCGTCTATAAATATTCAAAATCCACTTAGCGGAATTTCGAATAACGTTAATAATTTAATAAGTAGTACGTCTACAAACGTTTTAAATAAACTTCCAGACAAACGTGTTTCTGGTTTAAAATTTGAAAAACCAGATATAGACTGTGCAAAGTATTCATTAAATTCATTGAAAACTTTGCCAGGTCTACCATCAATATCAATTCCAAAATTAGGATTGCCTACTACAAAAGATCTTACTGATAGAGTATCTCAATTTATACCACCCATTCCAAGTTTTACACTTCCATCTATACCCAATTTGCCAAGCATTCCCAATTTGCCAAATTTGCCAAGCATTCCCAATTTGCCAAGTTTTACACTTCCATCTATACCTCAAGTGTCAATTCCGAAGCTTCCTACGTTGGATTCTATAAATCCATTACCAATTGATCTTAAAGTCAATGCTTGGTTGGCAGAACCACCTAAATTAACAAGTCTTATTAAAAAATTACTACCAGCAAACCTACCCAATCTTCCAAAACCTCCATTTTTTTCTATAAAATGTTCTAAATAGAAACATTAACGAAACTAATCGGATGATGTAAGATATGTATATATTAAAGGTCGGAATTCCTATCCTAGGCTAAAGCCACGGCGGGGTTTTCTTCCTCCAAAAAGTATGAAAACAAGTGAATTCAAATCATTAATACAGTCTATAGTTCAATCGGAGTTGAATAAATCGTTACCATCGATGATTTCGCAAATTTTGACAGAGATCTTATCCCACAAGTCAGAATCTCGTGTTTTGGATGAACAACTGGAAATACCAACGGTTGCGACAGTAAAGAAACAACCTGTTGTAGTCAAAAAGGAAGAAACTCGTCAATTTAAAAAATATACTAACAATGATATATTGAATCAGGTTTTGAACGAAACTGTAGGTGGAGTTCCAAGAGAAGGATCTTATGTTTCATTAACATCTCCGATGACGACTGGTGTGTTATCTCAGAGGTTTATTAACGATCCATCTAACGCAAGTTCTGTTGAACAATTAAATGAATCAGTGATAGTTCCTCCAACGCATACTCCTGTAAATGAAGAACAAGCAAAAGTGTTGGATGTAATAACCAGAGATTTTAGATCTTTGATGAAAGCCGTAGATAAAAAGAAAAAACAAGGTAATCTAAACAGTGGATTGGTTCAAACCGAATAGTATATATGGCATCTAAACCTACCCTTTTACCAAAATTGTCAAATAGTATTGGTTTGAAACCACAATCTACTATTGGATTGACTTTACCTTTACAAAGGGGCAACAATGGATATTTTTCGCAGTCATATGATTCCATCACACAAATAAGATCAAATTTATTGAATTTTTTTAAAACGAGACCGTCTGAACGACGTTTTAATCCGCAATTTGGAACGAGACTATATAATTACTTATTTGAACAAAATATTGATGGTTTTGATACGATTCTTCAAAATGTAATTCGGGAAGATATACAAACTTGGTTTCCAAATGTCTTTGTAAATAATATATTTTTAGATGTTTCCTCCGCACAAAAAGTTGGGGATGACAATAATTATATAGTTAGAATAAGTATACAATTTACAATTAATAACCAAACAAGTAGCTTTTCGTTTACTGCAACGAATAACATATAAAGTATGGCAAATACAACACAAAAATCATTTCAACCTCAGAATAAGGATGTTAAATACCTTAATCGGGATTTTAATTCATTCAAACAAGGTTTGATTGATTTTGCCAAGAGTTATTATCCAACGAGTTATCAAGATTTCAGCGATGCATCACCCGGCACAATGTTCATTGAACAGGCAGCATATGTCGGTGACGTTCTTTCTTACTATATAGATTATCAATTCAAAGAAAGTCTTCTTCCATATGCAGAGGAACGTAAGAATGTTTTGACATTAGCTAAATATCTGGGATATAAACCATACGCATCAAAAGCAGCAACTACTCAAATTGAATTGTTTCAATTAGTTCCCTCAAAGACCGACGTTGATGGCAATCATATTCCCGACGAATCATATTGTTTGTCCATTCAACAATATATGCAATTGGAGAATACATCCGGACAAAACTTTTTGATTGCCGAACCAATTGATTTTTCCGTTGATACTTCATTTTCGTCCAGAGACGTGTCGGTATATTCCAGAGATGCACTTGGGGTTCCTCAATTTTTCCTTCTCAGAAAGACGGCAGACGCATTCTCAGGTAAATTAGTTACAAAGACTATATCCGTTGGTGCAGCGACTCCATTTTTTCATATTGAATTTGACGAAACAAATGTTTTAGAAATAATAGATATTGTTGATAGTAATAATAATAAGTGGTATGAAGTTGAATATTTAGCACAAGAAGTAATTTTTACTGAAATAGACAATAACGAAACTAACGATGGAACTTTTTATGTTTATAAAACTGAAGTTCCTAAGATAATGAAGTCGTTAATGACCTCACGTAAGTTTACACGAAATATTACTGCCGGTAATACAACTTATTTGGAATTCGGAGCAAACACCGACAATGTTGGTGATCAAATCATATATCCCACCGCAGGTGTAGTTGGAATTGGATTAGCTAATATCAGAAATATTGATATATCCCTTGATAGTAGCAATTTCTTGAAAACCAATTCATATGGCACGGCGCCTTCTAATACCACATTGACAATAACGTATGTTGTTGGTGGCGGACTATCATCCAATTGTAATGTAAATGAAATAGTAAGAATAAATTCATATCAATTATTGAATGATGGAAGTTCTTTGAATCCATCTCAACAAAATTTATTTAATACGGTCAAACAAACTTTAAAAGCCAACAATTTTATTGCTGCAACTGGCGGAGCTGGTCAAGAAACTGTAGAAGAAATTCGTCAGAATGCTATAGCAACTTTTGCTTCTCAAAACAGAGCGGTGACCAAAGATGATTATGTTGTAAGAACATTTGGTATGTCACCCCAATTCGGAAGTATCGCAAAAGCATTTGTGAAATCCGATGCAGATTTGAACTTTGGATTACAAAAAGATGTAAGTGGATATGTTGATTATAATCAAAATGCAACTGCTACAACCAATGCAATTGAAAATTATTTTAGAAAAATAAATTATGATATTACCAATCCATTTTCAGTAAATCTATATGTTCTTGGATATAACTCAAACAAAAACTTGACTCAAATAAATGATGCGTTGACCTATAACATCAAACAATATCTTTCAAAATATAGAATGTTAACTGACGGTATTAATTTGATTGACGGATATATCATAAATATTGGAGTTAATTTTAAAATTGTAACTTATAACAATTATAATAAAATAGATGTGTTGGATCAATGTAATCAAACAGTTCAAGACTTTTTTGACATTGACAAATGGGGATTCTCACAACCAATAAATTTGAGTCAACTTCAATTAGAAATTGCAAAAGTTGACGGAGTACAATCTGTTGCAAGTTTAGAAATTGTGAATCTTACATATGTTGATGGAAATTATTCTCCACATCAATACGACATATTAGGTGCTACAAAAAATAATATCATTTATCCATCTTTGGATCCTTGTGTTTTTGAGGTTAAATTCCCAACCGTAGACATTCAAGGAAGCGTACTGTAATATGCACACATTTATATATCCATCAAAAGATTCATACATAACGAATGAAAATAGTTATGTTTATAAAAATTTTGGTATTGATGAAATTTTAGAATTGAAATCAGTTCCTCGATTGAATAAACTTTTGAACTTATATACAAATGTTCCTGTAAGCGGAACATATTCAAATTCAATAAAAAATTTTAGTGGATCGTTCTACGGAACTATCAGTGGAAGCAATATTTCTGTCGCAAAATTTGATATTTCATCAGCATTTTGCTCAGAATCATATGATTCATGTAGTTTATCAAGCAATTTTACGTGCATTTCTGTATTTTCCAATGCATTTACATCTTCTAATTTTAATGGAACAGTAACTGGTTCTTACAACGGAACACCCACTACTGGATCCATTCTAAGTGGGTTTAGCGGAAGCGTTAGTGGATTTGTAACCGGAAGTTCAACTGGATCATTTATGGGAACATTTTCATATGCATCCGGATCATTGACATCATTTAATGGAAGGTTGAGTGGAGTTGTATCTGGTACGATGGATGTGTATGAACCATATTATACTTACCATAATACCCCAGAATTGAGTAGAATATTAATCAAGTTTGATCTTTCAAGTCTTTCATCTTCACTTGCTACCGGAAATATTACTACAGATAATATAAAATTTAATCTGAAGTTGAAGGCCACTCAAACCGATGAGGTTCCTACCGATTATACAATTTACGCATTTCCAGTAAGTCAAAGTTGGAATATGGGTACGGGTCGCTATTCCACCGGAGGAAACTCTATCGGAGTTAGTTGGAATTACACTAATGATGCAGGAACTGATGCTGCTTATTGGTATGGAACTGGATCAAATAATTCCTATTCCACCGAACATAACTATTTTCTAACTCAAAGTTTTGCGACAGGTTCATTTTCAAATCAAGGAGGAACATGGTATTATAGTGTTCCCAATTCATTTGTTCAACCTACATCAAGTGTAAAAACCGTATTTTTCAATACCGCAAGTTCTACTCCTACATTTGAAACTCAATATTCATCGAGTCTATCATCAAGTTTGACTTCTAGTTTTTCTGGTTTCTTGTCATCAAGCTTAAATTTGATACTATCAAGTTCAGTGTTGTCAAGTTCAAATGCAGACACATCATACAATTTCATAAATTCTTTTGCAACGACTACATATACAAATACATCCGCGAGTATTTCAAGTTCACTTGCTTCAATTAATATATCAAGCTCGACATATCAAACTGAATACACTTCAAGTGTTCTATTCTTGAATAGTTTGTCGTCGAGTATACAAACAATATTGAGTGATTCTGCATCATTAGTAACGTATGATTCTCAATCATATCAATATATTCGTTCACTTTCAAGTAGTATATCACCTTCTACTATATATTCTGATTTGTATAATAGAATCAATAACTTAGTAACCGCAAGTGTATCTTCTAGTGTATCTGCTTCGTATGTTTATAATGCATATACATCATTTGCTTCAAGTTTATCAAATCAACTTTCAGCAAGTTATTGGTATAGTTCAAGTGGATGTGTATGTGATCCAACAAATCAATCTGCAAGTTTTTCATCAAGTTTGTTGAATGAACAATTCTTGAGTTATGTAAGTTCAAGTGAATCTGCTTCTATCATATCAAGTTATAATAGTTTATTGAATGCAACATTTTCATCGAGTGTTCTACAAGATTTTTCATCAAGTTTGATCTCATATTTCAATCAAGGCATTTATAATTTACAAGTTTCCACTTCGGCAAGTGTAGCGTCATCTTTGACGCAATCATTTGCATCTAAGTTCTGTTCCACATTATCTACCGGAAGTTCTTTATTGTCATCACAGGCATTTAGTTATACAACGTCTGATATCAATATGGATATTACCAATGTTGTTAAAGGGTGGTTGTGTGGATGTGTACCAAATGAAGGTGTAATTTTGATGACTTCTCTTGAATTGTCTGGAATTGACAATATTAATGGAACTATCAAGTTCTTTGGCAAAGAGACCAATACCATATATTCTCCATATTTGGATGTATCTTGGGACGACAGTGTATATAACACGGGAAGCATGCTTACTCTCAGTGGATATAATCCATATACAGTAGTTGTGAAGAATCTTAGTAGAGAATATAAATTTGGCTCTTTGGTTAGAATAAATCTATTTGCAAGAGAAAAGTCGCCTCTGAAGAATTTTGTTAAAGGCACTCAACAAAGTCAATATTTGAGTTCAAGTTTGTTGTCAACAAATACATATTACGCCATCAAAGACAACGAAAGTGAAAACATGGTGGTTGATTTTGATGATTATACCAAGTTGAGTTGTGATGGTTCGGTTCATTATTTTAATCTCGATACAACAACTTTGCCAGTTGCTAGATATTATAGATTACTTATAAAAACAACAATCAATGGAGAAGTTAAGATTTTTGATAACGGCAACATATTTACTATAACAAGATGATGATGTATCAAGAACAAATAAACAACTTTATTCATAACGGAACATATCAATATCAATTAGATACTTTTGGAAATCTCGTTGTGGATGAAAATAATCCTAATTTTTCTACTAAATATTTAAAAGTTGGATTGTATAACTCTAACTATGATGTCAATAAGATTGAATCTCTTCTTCCTTCTGTAAAATTTGAAGAATTTATTCCTATGTTATCTACTCCTATAAATACAAATGTAAATACTTCCAATAATTATGTTGAGTCCGTATTGGCAAGTGTTGGGTTCGAATTGGCAGCAGGTGGAACGAGTGAGCGTATTCCTTCACAAGTTATTCCTTCACAAGTTATTGCTGACCTTGACTATACTATACAACAATTGATCGCAGAACGAGATGATGCAAATACTAAACTAAACAACATTGTTGCAAAATTGACTCCGCCATCATAATTTATGAATTTTCCATATCCATTGGTAAGCACATTCACAAGTAGTTTCAATACGGCGTCATATTTTAGTGCGGATGATGTAAACAATTATAATCAGAATACAGATAACCCGGATATTTTCTTCGGTAAGTCTGATAGAGATGTTGTTGAGTTTTCTTATTTTAATACCATTGGCGAACAAAACGGATGGATAAAAAAAACTCCAGATGTAAAATATCTATCTCAAGTTGGTATATATAAAGATGTAGATGAAACCCAATTTACTTATAACTATCGTAAAGTAAAAACCAATTATATTGATTATCAAAACAATTTTTTGATGGATGTTGGTTCGGATTTATCATCATCAAATGTTTTTGATGGACAACATATCGTATCATATAATTTTACAAGAACAGTAGCGGGCAGTCAAAGTTATCCACTGATAATATCAGACATTTCTCCTTCAAGAACTGAATTAAAGTTGATTCCAACTTTTCAAAAACAATCTACTGATAAAAATGTTTTTTATGAAAATCTTCATTATGAATCATTTTGTAGAAAATTGGTGTTAATAGAAGATGTAGTTGAACTGATCGCTACGTCCCTTGACAATTTTAATTGTGAAGATAATTACAAATCATATTCACAGTCAAATCCATCGGATATTACAAATTTTAAAAATACATTCGCATTCAAATCTGATGCTGATGCTATATTATTGATAAACGCAATTTACGATGGATCTCTAAAACTTGAGTTGGATTTGTTTAATAATACCACAATCAAAAATTTATTTGGCGTTAAAAACTATATTAAATACTGGTTATATACATATTCAAAAAATATATTAAGTTTCCAAGAACTCAATCAACAAATTAAATACATAGTTCAAAAAGAGTATTTAAATCAACTTGATGTAATTAATATTTTTAATGGAGATCTTACAAATAATTTACAAATTGTTTCTACAATCGTATATGACAATTTTGTACAATTAGTATTAAATGTAATTGAAAATGTATTCTTAAATAAATTCCATTCGTATTATAAAAACGCATTAAACTTCGGAAATGGTGTAGTATTTAAGTTCGTCGATCATTCATTTTCATCAAAAAGTGAGAGTGAATCAAAACACATAGAATTACTAGTCAAACTTGATAGTCCGTTGTCATTTGATTATGCAGTAAAAACCAAATGTTGGATTTCTAACATTAGTATAGCTCCAATTGTTCAAAATGTTATTTTGATTCCTTTAAAGACAGTTCCACAGTATAAAATCAGTGGACCTGATTTTTCTGCAAAAATCAATAATGCAAACAAATACGGTTATAATAATATCGGCTCGTTAGATCAAAATTTATCCGATACTACACTATCTCAAATCAATATAATTGATAAATTAAAAAATTTAAATATTGATTATAGTAAATTTGAAAACTTTGTAATATTCTCTTCTGCGGCGATTAGAATTAAAATATTTAAGAATAAACTTGAATCTATAAACAATACAAACGTTCAGATTCAAACTTTATCTGATGCGGCTACATCTAGTAATACAATAATTTCTGCGTCATATTCGTCTGACATTCAATCTCTACAAAATAACATACTTTCAATTCAAAATTCATTTGATGGATACGAATCATATTTGTATACCGACCAATCATTGATTCAAGGATCACTGTCTGATACCAATTCAAATTATCACAACTACATTCTTGATGCGGAAAATTATGATATTCAAAATATCGATAGTTTGGTAAATAACACACCGGAATATTTGAAGTTAAATGAAGATAATAATGATTATCTATTGTTCTTGTCAATGGTAGGACATCACTTTGATAACATATATCAATATATAAAATCTTTTCCAGTTTTAAATAAATTCACATCAAGCGAAGATTATCTTCCTGATTTGGTTTACTATATGTTAAAGACTTTCGGTTGGAACACATCAACTGACTTTGCTAATAAAAGTACACTCTTATCTTATTCATCGGATTCATCGGATTCATCGGCAGTTTCAGCAAAAAACAAGAATGAAATTATTTGGAAACGAATTTTAGATAGTCTTCCACAAATTTATAAAACAAAAGGTACGGAAGAATGTATCAATTTGTTATTATCTTGTTATGGAGTTCCGTTAAATATTTTAAGTATTCGTGAATTTGGAGGAAATGATATATTCCAAAGTAACAAAACGAGTTATGTATATGACGCAAAGTATTATTTTACCAAATACCAATCTGGTAAGGAATATGTAAAAATTCCATATACGTCGTCGGCAAAGTCTCTGGAATTCACTTTCAAAACAGAAAAGAGTTATGTCCAAAATCAAAGAATAAATTTGGTAACTAAAGACACGTGTTGGAATCTTTCTTTGTTAAAATCCAAAGTTGATAATTATGGCGATATAATTTTCAATATACAAAACAAGTCAATGAAAATAGAAAATGTCCCTATATTTAAAGGCGACAATTTCTATAATGTATTGTTGAGAAGAAATTCAACTTCATCGTTCCTTGATACAAATTCAAACGAAAATTATATTCCTACGCAATATGATTTGGTTGTCAAGTCATACGATGGTGATCGTGAAGTGTTTAATCACTCTTCAAGTATAGTTTTAACCAAAACATACAATGAAATATTTTCGCAAGACGGATATTTATATTTTGGAAATTATCCTACATCAAATAAGAATTTCACTGGGTTGTTGGATAAAATTAATTTGATACAAAATCCAATTTCGAATGAATATTTCTCCGAATATTCAAGAAACTATAATTTCTACGGAAACAACGATGTCACTAACACTTGGAACGATCTTGTTTTTAGATATAATTTTGAATATCCTATTAATTTGGCATCATCAAGTATTAGCAGACCTTATACAGAGGCTACCGTGGCAGCGTGGGGGGATAATAGCGAAGGGCAGAGGACAGTGCCTGCCGGGCTGACCGACATTACTGCAATCGCAGCCGGTGACAAGCACACGGTGACATTGAAGAGCGATGGGACGGTTGTGGCGTGGGGGAATAATGGACAAGGGCAGAGGACAGTGCCTGCTGGGCTGACCGGAGTGACGGCGATCGCAGGGGGTCAGTATCACACGGTGGCATTGAGTTCCTCGGGGACGGTGGTGATGTGGGGGTATAATACCTCTGGGCAGACGACATTGCCTACCGGGTTGACCGGAGTGACGGCGATCGCAGCGGGTGGGTCTCACACGGTGGCATTGAAGAGTGATGGGACCGTGGTGGCGTGGGGGTCTAATGAGTATGGGCAGACGACAGGATCATTTGGGATGTTCAACGTGACGTCATTCGACATAACTCAGCTGATCGGAGTGACGGCGATCGCAGCGGGAGGTTACCACACGGTGGCATTGAAGAGCGATGGAACCGTGGTGGCGTGGGGGAGAAATAATTACGAGCAGACGACAGTGCCTGCCGGGCTGACGGGAGTGACGGCGATCGCAGCGGGTTGGCAACACACGGTGGCATTGAAGAGCTGTGGGACCGTGGTGGCGTGGGGGAATAATGACTATGGGCAGACAGGGTCAGTCGGGCTGACCGGAGTGACGGCGATCGCAGCGGGTTTCGGTCACACGTTGGCATTGAAGATCGATGGGACCGTGGTGGCGTGGGGGTTTAATGGACAAGGGCAGACGACAGTGCCAGAAGGGCTGACCGGAGTGACGTCGATCGCGGCCGGAGGTTATCACACGGTGACATTGGGCAGATCGATTGGTTATAGTATAGTTCCGGTATTGCCACATTTACCTACCGGTCAATCCACTCTGACAGGGAGTGCTTATAATTTCGTTAATAATAGTGTCACTCAGTCTAACGAGTGTACCTTTTATTCTCAATCAATTTATCCATATCAGTTTGAAGAAGTGGATGTTCTACAATCTATATTGGTTTCTCATTATGGTCCCAATAAGTTGAAAAATAACAAAATCCGTAAAGTAAAACAAATATTGACATCGACACCGTCACCAGTTCAAATAGTTTCTAAAAATGTTGATACATTTTCTTCGGATTCAAATTTGATGGGTGTATTTATTTCTCCATTTAAGGTTAAAGATGATGATATCATCAATTTCTTGGGCGATTATAATGTTATGAACTCGGTTGCAGATCCTGGTAATATTTATCAATCTTCATATACAGATTTGAAATCTTTGAGTCAAAATTATTATAAATATAACGGTGAACCTGTTTTATATCAAGAATTCATGACTTTGTATAAAAACTATATTGACAATTCTACATTTGATTCTATACGAAATGTTGTGCCAGCGAGAACGAAACTTTTAACCGGCGTTCTGATTGAACCTTCGTTATTAGAAAGACCGAGAATTCAATTGCGTCCACCAATGCGTGAGGAAGTTAATATAAATGTTGGTGAAATTGATACTAAAGATAATGTTTATGCAAATATACAGTCTTCCGAAAAATATTCTTCAACTATTGATGAAAATGTCAGCAGAAATCAAATAAAACAATTTAATTTGAATAACGGATATATTTCAAATGATGAAACCGATTATTATTTAACTCAATATGTTCAACAAAATGTTCCGTTCTTTGATTATAAACAAAACAAAGTTTGTAGTCTAAGAGAAGTTGAGAATGTACAATATGTTTATAGTAATGATAAATTGGAAAATCCTATAAAAATCAAACTTCGCAAAATTATAGCAGTTCCTTCATCGGTTTCGTCTCAGGTGGGATCTGAATATACAACAAATGTTGATATAACATCTACAATAACGAATGTGTTTCCATTCCAACACTTGAGTTATAAAAACAAACCAATGTCAAAATTTGCGATATATTTAAATGAAAAACCTTTATATTTCCCGAGTGATACTAAATCGAGTGATACTAAATCGAGCGATACTAAATCTAAAAATCTGGCGACACCCCTGGCGACGCAATTGCTACTTAATGCCGCTGTTTCATTAACAGGGATCGCAGGGATCGCAGGGATCGCGGGGATCGCGGGGATCGCGGGGATCGCAGGGATCGCATTGAGAGAAATTACGCCGTTTATCCCTGGAACTTTATATTTCCCGAGTGATACTACATTTACAGACATCGATGGAAATTCAATTGAAATATCTAATACGACATTTGGTATAGGAAACTTTTCTTTGGATGATATTTTTGTAAAATCTCAAAACAGTAAAAACACAACCATAATTAGTTCGTATGAAATTACTTCTTCTAACGGAGCGGTACTCTCATATTCTCCTATATTAATCCAAAGTTCAAGTATGAGTCAAAGCGTTTTCGTAATATAAAATAATAAAAACCGTAAAATTAAACTATTTATATACATATGGCATATCTAGATAACAAATCAATTATAGTTGATGCAACACTAACCAAAAAAGGAAGAGAGTTGTTAGCTCAAAACGGAAACTTAAACATCACATCGTTTGCTTTGGCAGACGACGAAATTGATTATAGTTTATATGACCCCAATCATCCAGAAAGTTCCAATTATAATGACTTTGCGATCCGAAATACCCCAATTCTTGAAGCTTTCTTTGATGAAACTCAATTGATGAAATACAAATTGGTTACCTTAAGTCAAGGAGTCACTACTATCCCTGTAATTACGTTGAACGTCACCAATATAAATGTACCATATACATTCACAGGAGACTCAATTATATCTCCAAGTACAAGTCCAACATATAATACAACACTTGGATATACAGTTATATTGGCAAACAGTAACGTAGGAACAATTATTCCAACCATAAATGTATCTTCCACAACCGTATCAAATATGGTAACATCTTTTACTGGAATTTCTGTTGTAACTTCACAAGTTGCAGTAGGATTACAATTCAAGTTTTTACCGAATCCAGGTATCGCTCAAACCACGACTACCAATTTAACAATCATCGGAAATGAAAGTGGTGGAAGTGTAACCATTCCAATAACAGTAACCGTATAATTTTTATGCTATTTACCCAATTTCAACCAACTGACGTAGTTACCGGAAAAATCACCAGAGTTTCTTCGCCACTTTGGCCAGGCGGAAACGTTGGAGCACCACAGTCTTCATTTTATACAAATCCAACCCAAGTTGTAGCTACAGGTTCGGTTATAACTGATTTGAAAAACGGGTTGTATTACAATGATGTATATTATGCAGGTCAACCTTTCTTCTCAGTTGCATTCGGAAATGCATACGGAAATGGAACTTCTGCTACAGATGTAACTACCGTTCATGCATATCCATCGAAAGTTATATATTCTCAATATAAGAACATTTTGTTGCAATCAACAGAAAAATCATTTACATTTTTGACCGCGTCGTCTGGCACTACTACCACAACAATCACTTCATCAAATATTTATGTTTTGGCATTCTCGGTCAACCAATATAAAGATAGAATTGACGAAGGTCATATTCAATTTTCTTTGAGTGGAAGTAAAGGATTATTTACATTCATTGATGATTATACTTTAACTAACACGGTCAACGATTCTTACAATATTATTAGTGGAAGTATAGTAAATGGAGTTGCGTCGGCATATTCAAACGGACAATATAATGCTATTGGAAATCTATATCCAAAAGCTGGTATTATAGTATTAAACGCGGATCAATTGGGAACTGTAGTTGGTTCTGAATTATCGGGAAGTCGAAGCAATACTGGCGCATATAAATTGAATCAACAATTAATATTGTCAGCAATTACTAAGTGTCGAAACAGTTATTTCCAAGTAAGAAAATCTGAGTATTTACCGTCAAAACAATATTTCATTCGTGTAAAAAACCAAGAATACAATTATTCCAACAACCCAACTTTCGTGACTGGGACCAACGGAAGGATTCGTTTCACCGAGTTTTATACAAATCCACAAACTTACATAACCACGATTGGATTATATAATGAAAATAATGATTTGGTAGCTGTAGCAAAAACAAGTCAACCAATAATGAAGAGTTTTGATACAGAAGCGTTAATAAAAATAAAATTAGACTTCTAATAGATCATGATTAAGTCATTAAAAAGAAATGACATACGATCTACTCCATTTGTTGCGAATAAATCTTGGAATTCTCAAAATCAAACATTTGATAATACAATAAGTTGGCAAAGCGGGAGTCAGAGCGGATCTTTGTTTTTAAGTTTTGTGGATTATAAAGATGGAACTCAATTATCTTTACATTCTTCATCTATAGCATATCAACAGCAGGATCCCGATTTTTTGCGATTTCGAATTGGACAAGAAATAACAGGCACTACATTTTATCCGACTTCAAGTAAATATTACGATTCATTGGTTAATCCTACGAATATAGATGGAACGTATCAGGGGTTAGTATACAATACTCTTAAAAATTTGTTTTACAAAGAGACTGCGAATCCGACTCAAATTTTTGGATTGGAGTCATTGAATCCTGTTGATGTGAACCGAACATTGACAAAACAAATTAATGTATTTAATGTTCCACAAAACAAATTTGGAGAAAAAATAGTTCCGAATAGTATAGAAATAAAACAACAATTAGATGATGGACACTTTGTTGTAATAGATGATGGTAATACCAATTTAAAATTGAGTGGGTCACATTTTGTTGATGTTCAAAATGCAATGTACAATTGTGTATCTGCGATTGTAAATGTCACGAATACTAGTTATACATATGATGGTTCTCCAAAATCTGCATCAGTTACTACAAATCCTTCGGATTTAATAACTATAACTACATATAATGGTTCGGAGACGCCGCCTACAAATGTCGGAACATATACAATACTTTCTACAATTTGGGATGGGTATTATTGTGGATCTACAGGTTCCACTTTCGTTATAAATAAGGCAACCGCAGCAATTACAGTAACAGGTGACGAAGTGACATATGATGGCAAACCTCATTTTGCCACTGTGACTACAACTCCATCGAGTCTTGATTATGATATTGTATATACTTTAAACGGTGCGACCATACCAGATAATAATCCAATCAATGTTGGAAAGTATACTGCTACTGCAACAATCAGGGGAAATCCAGAAGTAAAAGGCGAAGCATTCGTTATTATAACTCCTAAATCATTGAGTGTGACGTTTTATCCAATTGACGATCAGGTATATGGAACATCAGATCCAATTCAGTTGAACGCAAGTTATTCTCCTCTAGATCTGACATCTGGTATAAATATAGAATATAGTATAACATCCGGAAGCAATTTAGCAACAATTGTAGATCCACTAAAGCCTGAGGTTACAATTTTCGGTTGGGGGTCATATGGCAATCACAAAACTGGCTCTGTCACAGTAAAAGCATCAACCAACGTTCCACCAAATGGAAATTATTTGACAGACGTTGCATTTCAAACTTTTAACGTTACTCCAAAACCAATTCGGTCTGGTCACCATATTATATATACGACTCCAGTAACATCGGATCAAACATATACTAATACACCTGCTAATTTCGGATTCGGCTGGGAGGAAAATGAATTTTTAAAATTCGTTAAAAAATCTGGAGACGATGTTCGTATATTAGGTTCTTATAACGTAATAATTCGTCCTTCTGATTCTGGAAGATATACAGTCAATATCGGATCGCCATTTTACTTCTCTGGATTGGACATGGAGAAATATTCATTGGAACAACCAACGCAGGAGGTGAATATTTATCCAACAACTATACAATTATCCGATAGCTTCTTCACATATGATGGCGAACCATATACAATCGCAGATATTATAAATAAAGGATTCGCTACACTTGAATCGAATATTAATTATACAATAAAATTTTTTAATAATGCAGGAAACGAAATATTTACAGACAAGTATAATTCAACCACAGTAAACCCGACTTATGTTGGTCCGACTAATAAAGGATATTATAAAGTAACAATAACAAATAATAATGTTACATCGGATACAAAAACCGTTAACCTAACTATTAATCAAGCAAACGCAACTGTTACTTTTAACATCGAACCGCCAGATGGTGTGTTTGAACATTTGCAATTTAATAATTGCGATGATCAAATTAATAAACTAAAAAATAATGGAATAAAACCAGTCACAATAAAAGGCGTATCCTATAAGGATCGAACCGGCGTGGAACAAGTAATTAGTCCTATTCCACCCGAACTCAAAGTCACATACCAATCTGATATATACAATAAATCTGAAACTGTCCCAACGGTGAGCGGATACTATCAGATTGGTATAAATGGAACGAATGCTAATTTTCTGTTTGTACTCCCCGGTACTTCTGAAGTAACCTTTAATGAAGTTATATATATAGTATATCGCAATGGTCATAGTTTTGTTCAAGACTCGTCTCGGAGAGACGGTCTACAGATAACGTCGTCACAATATTATACAAGTAGCAATCATAATCTTTTAAAATTCTACCAGCCATCTGCAGTAGTTCAAAATTGGAATACAATCTATAATAATAAGTCAAAATTAAACAATTATAAATTCACTGATTATACAGGGTCTTCCCCCGTCGATTTGGGTGTATCTTTCGTATCAATAGGTGCCGGCGGTGGCGGCGGTGATGGATCGTTGATTGGCGATGGGACGGTTGTGAGCTGGAATCCTCCTGCCGGTCGTTATGGTAATAGCGATGTCTATGCGATGGATTCGCCTGCCGGGTTGGCCGGAGTGACGGCAATCGCAGCGGGATGGGGTTTCACGGTGGCATTGAAGAGCAATGGTACCGTGGTGGTGTGGGGGGATACGGGTCCATATGGGAATAAGAAGATACCTAACGACCTACAAAATGTGTCGACCAATCCCGTGACGGCGATCGCAGCGGGTGGGAATATCGTTGCGGCATTGAAGAGCGATGGGACGGTTGTGGCATGGAACGCCGGGTCGTGGAGTAGTGGCGATTATTTCCCCAACATGCCTCAGAAGTTGAAAAATAAGAGAGTGACGGCGATCTTCGTGGGTCATGGTGCTGTCTTCGCATTGTATGACGCAGGCACTGTGGCAACGTGGGAGCCTCCTGGTGGTTATGGTGGTTATTTTCGGGAGGTAAAAGACGGTGACGGGCTGAAAGGAATCAAGCAGATCTCTTTCGGAGAAGGGTGGTCGGTGGCATTGAAGATCGATGGTACGGTGGTGACGTGGGGGACGCAGCATCCGAAGTCAACGAATGTGCCTAACGAGCTCCAGGTAATAAATCTGGACAATCCCGTGACGGCGATCGCCGCAACAGGAATCAGAACGTTGCTATTGAAGAAAGATGGGAAGTTGTACTGGTTATATGATGGCAACGTATCCAGTGAAGACCGAGCGACCGACGTGACGGCGATCGCAGCGGGATACGCTCACTTTGTGGCACTGAGGAGAAATAACACCGTCTTCACTTCGCCAACTTCGATGGGGGGAAAAACGGTTTATCTGACCGGTGGCGATACACTGACCGGAGTTACGGCGATCGCAGCGGGTGATAATAACACGGCGGCATTGAAGGGGCAGACAATATCAGTTGGGGGCGGCGGTGGTGCTTACGTTGGATTTTCTATGCCTGCCAAATATTTGGTTGATAATAATATAAACACCATGAAAATGGTTACATATGGAGTTGGTCAAACAAGCCCCTCAGTAACTGCCGGTGGTCCTGCATTTTTTGTAACAGAAAGTTCTTATACAACAAACTCAGCGTGGTTGGGAATATATGCCGCCGGTGGTGGTGGTACTACAACGTCAGTGATTGGGGTTGGTGGAAAATCTTATATCAATAAACAAATATACAGTGGTAGTTTGTATGCAGATCCAGATCATCTCTATAACAGATTTATTGATGGTAATAATTATTATGAAGAGACACTTAAAAATCAAGGAATTAGATATAACAATGAAGTAATTAATGTAGGTATGATTGACGAGTTTAATACTGCACAATACGGATTGAACGGTGACTTGGGGGGTTTAAACGGAATCAAAAGAATATCAACATTTGAAACACCACATCTTCGATGGGGGCGGGGAAGTTCCACGAACAATTCATCAATGTGTGAAATCAGAATACGACATAGTATTTATCAAATTTATTTGAATGGAACGAAAATATATGATGTAAATAATATTTAATTTAAAAAGTATGAATTTTACAATAAAAAATGAAAATTGTGTATAAAAACATCAAAAAAGTTAAAATAATTTTGTGGTTACCGAAACTAATTGGTTGATGTGAGATATGTATATATGGATATATGTTAAAGGTCGGAATTTCTACCCTAGGATAAAACCATAGGAGGTTCATTCCTGCAAAAAGTATGAATTTTACAATAAAAAATGAAAATTATGGATATAGTGTTGCGACATATGGCGATTATGTTGCAATAGGATCTCCGCCGTCTTTTCTTTCCGGCAGTGGATTTTCAGTCGGTCAAGTATCGGTCAAAAAGTATAATTATTCAAATAATGAATATGAAAATTATTTGACACTACAAAAGACACTTGATCAAGGTGATTACACGGTTTTTAATTTGTCTCAAGCTGATGATTTGTTGACAGAAACAGGAGACGTTATAACAGGTGACCTTAATGATAATATTTCGATAAATAAAGTTGAAAATGAATATGGACATTCACTTTCTATTTACGGAAATGATTTGGCAGTTACAACTAGATATTTTAAATGTAGCGTGGTGAATTCTCCTACAGTTATTACTGGATCCAATGTTGATATTTATGATTTGTCTACGCTCGCAATTATTCCAAAATTTACTATAACCAGTTCTTTCAATGATGAAACTGGCAGTTTTGGTTATAATGTTTCGGTTGGCAAAAATGTTTTAGCAATAGGTTGTATTGGAAAGTATAACAACAAAGGTGCGGTTTATATTTACAACAAATCAGAATCCGTTTGGAATTATGCGCAAACATTAACTGGAAGTAATAGTGTATCTGGCGATTGTTTTGGTTATTCATTAAAATTGGATCCGAGTGGCAGTAACAAATTGATTATAGGAAATAGTTCATCCGTATCATCATTTGGCTCTGTTTATATTTTTGAATCATCATCATTGGGATGGACGCAAAATTCAATTTTAAATGCGGATAATGATTTTAATTATGTTCTGCCCAACGTAAATGTGTATCCATATTCGGCGCAAACACAAAGTTATAACGGATTTGGTTATAGTGTATCAATTTATGGAGATAAAGCTATAGTTGGATGTCCATTTGAATCACAATATCTTGAATATAGTGAATCCCTACTCCGAAAACGTGGATCGGTATTCTTATACTACAAGTGTAATTTAACAAATAAATGGGTATTTGACAATAAATTTTATAGTGGAATATTTGATGAAAATGATGCCGTTTTCAAGGATAATAAACTAGGATATAAAGTTGATATTTTTGAAAATTATTGTATTGCATCGTCTTTGAAATGGAATTATCCATACAGTTCAAGTTATATATCAGGTACGTTAAATAGCGTTCTTTATAACGAATCTCTAATAAATTATTATAATACTCTTGGCTACGTTTATTTATATGAATATCAAAGTGGAAGTTGGTCTTCTTTAAAAAATTTATCAAGAATAAAAAATGTTGGAAATCCATATAGTGTCTATGGATATGATGTTTCTTTGTCGGACAAATCAATCGTCGTTGGTTCTCCGTGTTTATTATCTGCCTTGAATAGAACCATAACATCATCGGTTGAAAATTATAGAAATATAAGAGGTTATTCTTTCGTTTATAACTTTGATGATTTTGTCGCAGATCATCATATAGGAAATTCATTTTATAGAAATGGAGCATTGGTCATAAAAACCAATGGATCTATTTTTGATAATATGATGACGCAACACAGAATTTATGATGATGCATTGCCATATTATAATCTTAAATACAATTCACAAATAACTTTGCACGAAAATCAAACAATTTGTCAAATTATGCCGGGAGAGTTTAATGTCAGCACAAATCCAACTGCGGTATATAGAGACACATTCACATATGATATAAATCAAGATAAGAAATTTGATTTCCAAGATGTAGACTTGATTTTAAGATATATGTGCAATTTAAATTTAGGAAATGAACAATGGTGGAATGTTGTGATAGAAAATGACTATGAAACCAGTTTATTTAACTATTATAGTGGATTACAAAGTGATATTCAAAATGCACCTATATCAAGAACGGTAAGCAATTATTTCAGTGGGTCATTATTAACCACCGAATATTCTACATATTTGAATGGTATCAAAGATGATTTGGATACTGATGGAAATGGATCTGTAAACATAAACGATATGTTTATATTATGGCAGTATTTTACTCATCAACTAACTGACAATATATATAAGACTCTTGTCACACCCAAATCTAAACGTTCTAAATATACAGATGTTCTCGATTATTTGGATACCAAGACAAGTAAGATAAACCCATCTTACATTACGCCTGAGTTCTTTAACTATCAATATAGTTCTTCAGTTGATAATACCGGTTCATTTTTAGCTCCATACATCACAACTGTTGGATTATACAGTGGAACCGATTTGGTTGCAATTGGAAAATTGGGAACTCCTATTAAAAATAGTGGAGATTTTCCGATAAATATTTTGGTAAAATGGGATGTTTGATAATATTTATAATAAACTAACTATAATATATGCCTAATCCAATTTCAAGAGATTCTTTGGTTAAAACCCTAGAAGATAGATATAACACTCAATCGGCCGGTGGCGCATTCAATGCTAAAAAAATTGATACTGTTGCGGGTAATATAGTTCCGACGGATCGTAATGCTGTAAATGTTCAAGATACACTTTATCGTGAGGGTGGTTTTAAAATTAAATATACTAAAACGGGTTTCAAAGATGTTCTGGGATATGTATCTAGACAACTATCTCAATATATAAAGGGATTTAATAATAAACGTTACAAATAAAACATACTATATATTAGTGTATGGTTATATTGGGACTGGATTCATCTACGTCTGTAACAGGTTGGTCGTTTTGTGAAAGTGCAACAATACTTGACGCGGGATTTGTTGATACTAAAAAATTTGATACTACCAAAGAAAAAGCTTTATTGGTTATATCCGAATTACAAAAGAATCCACTCATCAAAAAGATGACACAAATCAACTTGGAAGCCGCATTAAGTGGCTTCGCCGGGGGTTTTACGTCCCAACAAATTCTCATTAAACTTGCACGGCATAATGCCGTGTTTGCATATATAATGGAAGAACATTTCAAATGTCCAGTAAACTTGTTGTCGGTCAATACCATGAGAAAACAGTTATTTGGAAAATGTAGAATAAAGGGGGTCAAGTCCAAGGAATTTGTAAAGTCAGAATTAGAACGTCTAATGCCTGATATTAGAAAATTAACGGTTTTAAATAAAAAAGGCAACTGGGATGAACGAAATGGCGATATGTATGATGCTGTAGTCGCCAGCTGTTATGACCCAACAAAAGATAATAGAATTGATAAGAAAAGTAAAAGCTCTCGCTGACAAGGGAGTCCGTGGGGAAGCTGTATCCGCAAAAGAAAAGCTTAAACGGTTATGTAAAAAGTATAATATATCCGAAAACGACCTTCGTGATTTAGAAGAAAAAAATGATTATATTCTTTTATTTAGAGACAAAAATGAAAGAGAATTGTTGTTAAATATAGTGTGTATGGTACTAGACGTTCCCGTATTCAAGTGGAACGAAAACAAATTGTGTGCAAAAATAAAGCTCACAGAGTCCCAATATAAAGATATAATTTCTGCATTTGAATATTATCAGAAAATGTATGATGACTACAAACGATATTTAATTCACGGTATATTATCAAGAAATGCCGTTGGTTATGTTCCAAAACCTCAGAGATATACACAAGAAAATGTAGTTCAACCAGATATTCCACCTACACCACCACAAGAAGATACCGTAGAAGAGTCAGACAAAACTAAAACTGATTCTTTAAACGAGGAAACTGGTTCAATGGGTAATTCAAAAAAGAAGAAGAAAAAATACGAAGACGTTGAATCTCCAATTGATCCCATTAAATTAATGAAAGTTGCAGTTGCACTTGATAAGACTCCGTGGGTAAAAACCGATTTAAATAAAAAATTGATAGAAGAGGTTTCTGATGATATCATATACTAGGTGTTATTATATCAAGAAACCATAATAAACAGTTTAAATAAACTGCTAAATCAGACTGCCAAGATACGAAAGGGAACTGATGCGGTATATTTTTGTCCAGTTTGCAAACATTATAAAAGAAAGCTGGAGATCAATTTGGTGACGGGTAAGTATCACTGTTGGGTTTGTGGTTTTGGTGGTTTAAATTTAAAAACCCTATTCAAAAAACTCAAAGCACCGGCGTCTTATTATAATATATTTGGAGAAAACAAAGCTTTTTCTACTCCAAAGAAAGACTTTGAAATAATTTTTGATGATGTAGAGGAAGTTTCCAACACAGTTTTACAATTGCCAAATGAGTATAAACCGATGTGGGAACCAAGTTTAGAACTTCCGTATCGTCATGCGTTAGTATATCTCAAAAACAGAGGAATAACGAGGGAAGATATAATAAGATATAACATAGGATATGCAACTGAAGGTGAGTTGAGAAACAGAATAATCATACCATCCTATGATTCTGAAGGATATTTGAATTTTTATACTGCCAGAAGTTTTTATGACACCAAATACCTAAAGTATGTTAGTTGTTCATTTTCAAAGAATATAATTGGATTTGAACTTTTAATAAATTTTGAAGAACCAATCACACTTGTAGAAGGACCGTTTGATGCGATGACAGTAAGAACCAATACAGTGCCACTTTTCGGAAAAACTTTAAGCAAAAAATTGAAAATGAAATTATTGGAATATGATGTTCCAATGGTAAATGTATTGTTAGACAACGACGCATTTGATGATGCAATTAAAATATGTGACTTTTTGATTAAAAATAATATACCAACCAAGTTAATAACTATGCAAGATAAAGATCCAAATGTCTTGGGATTTGAAAAAACTTGGAAAATAATAGAAGAATGTGATATTATAGATTTTGAGAAACTATTTAAACTAAAGGTTATGAGATAATATGGTTACCAAGTTACAATGTAAAATAAGTGAGTTTACAAACATTTTGCACATTGCAGATGTTCATATAAGGCTCACAAAAAGACACGATGAATACTTGGAAGTGTTCAACCGTTTATATAAAGCGATTGAAAAAACTCCATCCACCACATTAATTGCTGTTTTGGGTGATTTGTTTCACAGTAAAAGTGATTTGAGTCCAGAATGCGTAAAGCTTGCTTCCGACTTTCTACAAAATTTAGCAAGATTACGACCTACTATTTTGATCGCGGGAAACCACGATGCTACATTGGCGAACAAAAACAGATTGGACAGTTTGACTCCAATCGTTGAACCAATCAAAAATGAAAATCTATTTTATTTGAAAGATTCTGGCATTTATATCATCGGCGATATAATGTTCAATAACTTTTCGGTGTTTGACGAACACGAACTGGAAAAGTATGTAAAGTATAAAGACATTCCAAAAAACTGTCTCAATGAAACACGTTACCGAATCGCATTGTTTCATGGTGCAGTAAATGATGCAGTCAATGATATTGGATATAAGATTTCAAATAAATCTATTCAGAATGAAATGTTTGATAATCATCAAATTGTATTATTGGGTGATATTCATAAACATCAAGTTCTTCAACAATATGATGAAGACCAAAATAAACCTGTAATTGTGTATGCATCCAGTATGATTCAACAGAATCACGGCGAAGATTTGAATGGTCATGGATTTGTATTTTGGGACTTAAAGACCAAAGTATTTAAACATTTTGAAATTGCGAATGATTATGGGTTTTATACAATAGAAGTTAACAAAGGAAAGTTAAAAACAGATATCCAAAACATTCCTAAGAAAGCTAGATTGCGAATCAAATGTTTTGAAAGTGTAGCGACAGAAGTAAAAGCGGTTCTTGCCGAAATCAACAAAGTTTCAAACGTAACCGAAGTTTCTTATGTTAGAGTTGACGACGAAAGTTCGTCTTCAAAAAATATAATTGATAATACAAATTTAAATATTAATAATATTGCAGACGTTGATTATCAGAACAAATTGATATCAGAGTATGTAAAAAATAAAGTTAAGGTAGATGATGACGATTTGTTACAAAGAGTATATACAATCAACAAAGAACTAAATGCATCACTACAAAAAGAACATGTTGTCAGAAACATTCGATGGAAACCCAAGAAGTTTGAGTTTGATAATATGTTCAGTTACGGAGAAGATAATGTCATTGACTTTTCAAAGATGAAAGATGTAGTTGGATTATTTGCATCCAACGCATCCGGAAAATCAAGTATATTGTCAGCATTATCATTCTGTATTTTTGACAAATGTGACCGCGCCTTTCGCGCTTCTCACGTATTAAATACTCAAAAGATGTCATTTAAATGTAAATTTAACTTTGAAATTAACAAGGTGGATTACTACATTGAACGCAAAGGATTATCTGATAAGAAGGGAAATGTAAAAGTAGATGTCAAATTTTGGAAAGAAGAAAACGGAAAAGTTACAGAACTTAACGGTGAAGCTCGTCGTAGCACCAATGATATTATTAGAGATTATGTCGGAACTTATGACGATTTTATTTTGACGACATTAAGTATTCAAAATAACAGAGCAGTATCTTTCATTGATATGGGACAAACAGAAAGAAAGGATTTACTTTCCCAATTCATGGGACTCAATATATTTGATACGTTGTATAATTTGGCAACCGAAAAGACCAAAGAAATTAATGTATTGTTGAAAAACTTTAAAAACAATGACTATACTCAAAAGTTGGTATCATTGAACAATATAATAGAAGTTTCTTCCAGTATGATGACAAGTGAAAGAAATTTACTTGAACAGTTAAATCTTGACCGTGAACATCAAAATAATAATTTATTGAAAGAAACCGAAAAGTTGATTAATATAAACTCAGAGTTTACCGACATTTTGATTCTTACCAATAAGGAAATTTCATATAATAATAACATTACAAACTTATTATCGGAATTATTAACCCATCAATCTCAACAAAAATTGATTGAAAATGAATTGATTACGGTCAGTGGGTCTGTCAGTTCGTTTGAACAACACAAAGTTGAAGTTAAATATAAAGAATATACGCAATTACAAAAACAATACCAAGACAAAAAAAATGAATTAGATCGTATAAAAATTGTAGTTTATAACAAGTTAGAAAAGTTAAAAACACTTGAACAACATAAGTATGATCCAAATTGTGAATTTTGTATCAACAATGTGTTCGTGAAAGACGCAATCAAGACCAAAGAAGAAATTGATAAAGATAAAGCTGACGCTTTTGTATTGTTTGAGTCTTATACACAGTTAAAAAATCAAATAAATTCATATTCTACAATAGAAAGTGATTATGAATCATATAAAAATTTACTGACACAAAAATCAAATTTAGAAAATAAGACCAATAAAATTAATAATACGATACTTTCAACCGAAAACAAAATTGCATCAGATAAAAATAAATTAGAGTCGGTGGTTCAACAAATTGCCGATTTCAATAAACAAAAAGATGTTATTGAATCTAATGCAAAAATCAAGATCGTCATTGAAAATATAAGAAACCAAATAAAATTAATAGATCAAAAGATCAAACAGAAAAATAATGACATGATTACTGTAAATTCCAATTACAATACTTCATTGGACCAAAAGAAAAATATAGAGAAAATCATTGAAGATACCAAAAAAATGGAAAGTCAATCAGACGCATATCAATTGTATGCGTCTTCTATTGGCCGAGATGGTATTCCATATGAATTGATTTCTCAAGCTATGCCTGCTATTGAAAAAGAAGTCAATAATATATTGAGCCAAATCGTCGAATTTACAATAAGTCTATCAACCGATGGGAAAAATGTCAGTGCTTTTATAAATTACGAAGATAAAAAATGGCCATTGGAACTATCAAGTGGTATGGAACGATTCATTAGCTCTCTTGCTATACGAGTCGCATTGATTAATATATCTAACCTACCAAGACCTAACATATTAATTATAGACGAGGGTTTTGGGTGTCTAGACTCAACGTATTTATCAGGCATTAAATCATTGTTTTCATATTTAAAGTGTGTTTTTGATTCAATAATCATCATTTCACATTTAGATATCATTAAAGACTGTGTAGATACAACTATGGAAATAACAAATGAATCTGGGATGTCAAAAGTCAAATTTATTTAATTTGTGTGCGTTATAAAAATAAAAACGGGTTCAATAAACTATAGTTTCTCTAAAAAAAGTTATAAATATTGATATCTTGAGTTTTTTTGGAATATTTATATTTAACATTTTAAAAAAATTATTTTTTTGAAAGGAAATATATAATATGCCAATTACACAAGGTGGAAACTTTAGTCCCGAAAATACAATAGTTAGTCCGGGAGTATTTACAAGAGAAAATGATTTATCAGGTATCGCACAAGGCGTTGCCGACATTGGTGCCGTAATCGTCGCACCATTCTCAAAAGGTCCTGGCTTTACTCCGAAACTATTGACTAATGTTGCGGATCTAGAAAATACATTCGGAACCTCCGACGGTACATACTATGGACCATATACAGCCAAACAATACCTCAATGAAAAAGGATTTGTTACCGTATGTCGCGTCGGTGGTTTGACCGGCTACAACCAACAATATCCATTAGCACTTTATGCTGAGCCAGGTTATTATACCCGACAAGGTGACGTGGGATCTATCGTAAGCGCATCTTCATATCTCTACCTTTCTTCATCAACGGCTCTTATTAGTGGTTCTTCCGATTATTTGACTGGCAGTTTGAGTGCATCAGTGAATACAACCGGCAGTTCTGGATCATATATTCAATCTGCGTCTCTCCTAATAACCATACCATCTGCGTCATTTACATTTACATTTGCGTCTACAGCTGGATCTTCTAATACTTCTTCGAGTAGTATAAATGGTTCAAGTGGCAGTTTGTTGTTCGCAGGATCCACCATCACAACCACTCTGTCTTCTTATAGTAATTTGACATTCAATACTTCGTGGACATCTTCCTCCCAGACGTCAGTGACAACAAGTTCTAATGCTAGATCGATCTATGATTATGGCTTTTCAAACAATATTTTAACATCATCTGCGTTGCTCAGTCAAAGTATTCTATTGAAAGGTGGTACCGCTCCATTCGATACCGCAACTTTGATCAGTGGTTCTATTGTGAAATACAAAGGAAGTTGTGCAGATCCAATATTTAGAGTTGAAGGTATTATATCCGGGGCATTTGGTAAATATACTGGACAATTCACATCATACGGAAGCGGAAGCGATGACGGATGTGGTAATTGGACAAACAATTATCGTTCTGGATCTGCTGTTTTGTTGGCAGTTTTTGCTGATACCTCAAACAATTCTCCAAATACTAGTTTGGTTTCACCCGGTTTCAGTGGATCTTCATTGAATACCGCATCTGTATTGAACAGTAACAGTTCAAGTATTATTTCTGACTACTTCTTGAATTTGTCTGGATCAACTAAGGGTGCATACGGAACCTATGAATTCTCATTGGATCAAGCAAATACTAAATACATCAAAAATGTATTCCCAATATCTGCCGCAACTTCGCTTTCTACAACAAATACGTATTTGTATAATATCTTTGAAGATAGTATCAAAAAAATTGCTGCAAATCCAAGTGGATATGGTATCAAAGTTATATCATTACCTGGTTCAGAATTTTCTGGTTCCATTCCATTAAATTTCACTGACACCAATTCGTTTGCTCCACAAAATGGCGATAGTGAGTTCAGTTTGAATAATGCAATTACTCCATTCATCGTATCTCAAAAGATCGCATCAGTCAATGGAACAGATTCTAGGTATGAACTGTTCCAATTGATGACTCTTTCAGATGGCACCAATACAAATACTCAATATAAGATTGAAATCAGTGATGTTCGTTTGGCAGGTAACAATCCTGGCAGTGATTGGGGAACATTCACTCTTGGAGTTCGGGACTTCAATGATACTGACAAACGTCCTAAGTATCTTGAAATATATACCAACTTAAGTTTGGATCCAAATTCCTCAAACTTCATTGCCCGCCGTATCGGTGATCGTTACAACTATATCACTTATAATGGCAAGATCATTGAATTTGGAACATATTCCAATCTAAGTAAATGTATTCGTGTAACAATGTCTACAAATTCATATCCAGTAAGTGTAGTTCCTTATGGATTTCAATCATATTCCGCGCCAGTCGCGGGTCATATTGCTAAAATAACTCCAACATTGAAGTATAGTAATGCTTCTCTATATGGAACTTCAATTGGTAAGTATCCATCTGGTGTAATATTCAACGATGTTCCATCAACCGATTCTGAAATCGTCAGTTTATATCCTACTTCTTCAACTGGAGTACCTGTATATCATGACAATCTCCAATACTTTGCTCCTATTCCAAGTGGTGCTACTGCTGGGTATAATGTTGCATTCGCTCTTGATAACACAATAACTGGATCCAATACTGGTTCGGTTCTTGCTGCAAGTTTGAGTGGTAGTATTCCTTCAACTTTAACTGCACTTGAAACAACGTATGTTAAGATGCGTAAGTTTATTCTAGGATTCCAATCTGGATTTGACGGTCAATCACCTGCAATTAATATTAACTTGGGAGGTGATATTGTTGCAGGTAACACTCAGGGTTTGAATTGTACCAACATTAACAGTGCAGGATCAGTTGGTTATAAACAGGCGGTTGCTGCTCTTGGAAATGCTGACGAGTTTGATATCAATTTGATTGTAACTCCGGGTATCTTCCATCAACGACACAGTTATGTAACACAACTCGTAACTGACATGTGTGAAGCTCGTGGTGATTGTTTCTATATCATGGATAACGTAGTATTCCCGTCAAATCCACAACAAAGTATTGGATTGATTGATGCCGCTGTAAATGACGTATCCACAATTGATAGTAATTATGTCGCAACTTATTATCCTTGGGTCAAGATTCTTGACACCAACATCAACAAGATTGTAAGTGTTCCTCCATCTGTAGTATTGCCCGCAGTTTTCGCTGCCAATGACAATGTTGCTGCCGAATGGTTCGCACCTGCTGGTTTGAATCGTGGTGGTATCTCACAAGCAGTTCAAGTTCTTGACAGAACCACTCATCAAGAACGTGATACCTTATATCAAGGCCGTGTCAATCCAATCGCTGCCTTTCCTGGTCAAGGTATCTGTGTTTGGGGACAAAAGACTCTACAACAAAAGTCAAGTGCTTTGGATAGAGTCAGTGTTCGCAGATTATTGATCGGATTGAAGAAATACATTGCTTCTACAAGTAAATACCTTGTATTTGAACAAAATGTTGCTTCAACTCGTAATCGTTTCTTGAGTATCGTAAATCCGTATTTAGAAGGAATTCAACAACGCAGTGGTTTGTATGCTTTCCAAGTAAAAATGGATGATACTAACAATACACCAGATATAATTGATCGTAACATCCTATATGGTCAAATCTTTATTCAACCAACCCGTACATCTGAATTCATAGTTCTCGATTTCAATGTGCTTCCTTCAGGAGCAGTTTTTCCTGGAGCCTAATTAAGACTGATTAAAACAAACCCCACTTTTTAAAAGAAGTGGGGTTTTTTGTAAATTTGTATTATACTTATATCATATACGAAATAGATACTAGTAAATGATATGAACAAGTGTAAAGTGTGTGATATTTATACCAATAATGATAATTATTGTTCGATGAAATGTAGGGATTCATCAAGAAAAAGCAAATCTTGGATTGTCAAAAAATGTAAAGTTTGTGAAAGCGTATTTGAATGTAGAGTATCCAGAATTAAAATATACTGTTCGTGTAAATGTGCAAGTAATGACAAATATATTACTATTAAAAAGAATGAAAAGGCAAAAGAAACAAATATAAAGAAATATGGGTGTCATCCATCGAAGACGGATTTGGTAAAAGAAAAAATTAAAAATAGTTTAATAGAGAAATATGGGGTAGACCATTATAGTAAAACCGAGGATTATAAGACAAAAGTAAAGTCTACTAATTTAAAGAAATATAATGTAGAATATCCCCAACAAAACGAATTAATAAAAGAAAAAACAAAAATAAAAGTAAATGAAAAATATGGGGGGTTTACATTAAAATCGAAAAAACTTTCTGAAAAGGTTAAGTCAACAATTTTAGAAAAGTATGGTGTTGATAATGTTCAGAAAAATGAAAATATTAAAAATAAAAAAGAAAATACAAATTTGAAGAAATATGGGTTTAAAAGTCCATTAAAAAATGAAAGTATAAAATCTAAAATAAAAGATACTTTGTTTAAAAAATATAATGTTACTAATATTTCACAAGATTTTAATACAAGATGTAAAATATCTGCAACGATTCATAAAAAGTTTTATGAATATTTGATAAATGAAAAACTAAAAAATATATGTAAGCCTCTTTTTTCCACGGAAGAATATACGGGTGTAGAATATTACAAAAAATATCAATTTGAATGCATCAAATGCAACAATGTATTTTCTGATTATTTGTATGGGGGAAGAATCCCAAAATGTCAAATTTGTTATCCGTTTATACAAAGTAAACCACAAAAAGAAGTCTATGATTTCGTTCGGGACATTTTACCAAAAAACATTGAAATAATAGAAAATACTAAGAAAATTTTACCAAGTGGAAAGGAATTAGATATATATATTCCATCAAAAAATATAGCGATAGAATTTGATGGATTATACTGGCACAGTGAAATTAACGGACAAAAAAATAAAAACTATCATTTGGATAAAACAGAAGAATGTGAAAAACTTGGTATAAAATGTATTCATATTTTTGAAAATGAATGGACATTAAAAAATGACATTATAAAAAGAAAAATATCGTATATGTTAAAAACAAAATCAAACAAGGGGATTTATGCTAGAAATTGTATAATAAAGGAAATAGATGAAAATGAGAAACGGTTGTTTTTGGATAAATATCATATTCAAGGAAATGATAAGAGTAAAATAAAATTGGGAGCTTTTTATCAAAATGAATTGGTAGCCGTAATGACATTCAGTAAACAACGACTTGCTCTCGGTAACAAAACTTCAATTGACGGTGAATATGAATTAATAAGATTTTGTGTTGGAAATGAGAATGTGATTGGAATAGGAGGTAAACTATTATCTTATTTCATCAGAAAATACGATCCAATAAAAATTGTGAGTTATGCGGATAGAAGATATAGCGATTCCAAGTCGTTTTATCAAAAAATAGGTTTTAATTTTGTTGGAGTAACAAATCCCAATTATTGGTATTTTTTGCCCGATAATTATTTAAATTTAACTCACCGATTCAATTTCAGAAAAAATATATTACACAAAAAACTTGAAAAATTTGACTCCAATTTAACTGAATGGCAAAATATGCAAATTAATGGATATGATAGAATCTGGGATTGTGGACATTTAAAATACGAATGGTTGCGTAGTTAAAAAAATTAAGATTAAAATAAAATATTATATATATAGTTATCACATTAGATACATCGCCAGATATGTATTTTAAGGGGCAAGGACTGTCCTATTGAAGCACCTATGGCGTTAGCCTAGCGACAGTGAGGTTCCAATTATAAATATCAATAATATAAAGGGTGGATTATAAGTTATGAGAAGTAATACCGGCAAAAATATAAAATTAAAAACAGGTAAATCTAATTTGGATATAGTTAAAAGTTACATTGACGGAGAAAGAGCATTCGTACAAGTTGGTTATGATGAAAATTCGCAACTATCAAGTAGAAAAGAAGGAGAGGAATGGGAAGATAGTCAAGGTAAAACTTGGATAAAACAGAACGGAGTAAAGAAAAGAGTTTCTAAAAAATCTATAATTAATATTGAACAGAAATGTTCTATATGTGAAGCGGACATGAAATGGGGAAATTATTTGGATCAAAGAGTATATCCAAGATGTGGAAAATGTTATGATTGTAGTATTATATTTGACGACCGTTTAAAATTACTTGGAGTTTTCAACGAATATGCTCGATATACTGTATTTAAAAATCAACTTTCAAAGTTAAATGACATAAAGTCAAAATTGCAAGAAAGCATAGATTACTTGGAAAATTATGATTCGTCATTGAAATATTATAATAGTGATGGCACTCATGAAGTTTGGACAGATAATACGGACACTCGTGAAAAAGTTCTTACAGATTTACGTAAAGATATGACAGAAGTAGATGATCGATTAAAAGAAACACACGAAGCATTGAGTCAAATTTCATATGATTCTTCGGTGGAAGAAAAGGCAAAACAAATGACTTTGGAAAGTTTAAAAGCTAAAGAAAAAATGAAATTTGATACTCTATGAGTCAAAAAACTCTAAAAGATGTAATAAAAGAAGAGTATAAAAAATGTTTGGTTGATCCGATGTATTTCATGAAAAAATATGTCAAAATTCAACATCAAACCCGTGGCATTATTCCGTTTGAATTGTATCCATTTCAAGAAGAAACACTTCAAAATTTCATAGATAACGATAGAAATATCGTGCTAAAGTCTCGTCAAATGGGTATTTCAACTCTCGTTTCTGCTTATGCATTGTGGACAATGATCTTCAATCCTGGCAAAAATGTTTTGATATTATCAACCGTTCAAAACACATCAAAAGAAATTGTTTCCAAAATTCGGTTAGCTAACAACAATCTACCAAGTTGGTTGAAGGTTCCGACTGTGGAAGATAACAGATTGTCTTTGAAGTTTAAAAATGAATCCAGAGTATTGGCAGCATCATCCGCAGCCGACAGTTCTCGTGGTTTTAGTTCATATCTATTGGTAATGGATGAATGCGGCTTTATAGAAAATGCTGAAGAGGTCTGGACATCTGCACAACAAACTATGGCAACCGGAGGTAGAGCTATATTACTTTCGACTCCGAATGGAGTTGGAAATTTCTTTCATCAAATGTGGGTAGATGCAGAAGCAAAGAAAAATACTTTTAATACAATAAGATTAAAATGGAATTTACATCCAGAAAGAGATCAATCTTGGAGAAACAGACAAACTGATGAATTGGGTCAAAAACGATCATCTCAAGAATGTGATACGGAATTTTTATCTTCAGGAAATACTGTAGTTGATCAGGGGATTATTGAATTTTATAGAAATTCCAAGGCTAAAGATCCGATAGAAATCCGTGGCATTGATCAAGGTTATTGGATTTGGGAATATCCAGATTATAGTAGAAATTATATAGTATGTGCTGACGTTGCAAGGGGTGACGGTGCAGATTTTAGTGCATTTCATATATTGGACGTTGAAACACTCACACAGGTTGCTGAATACAGAGGTCAGATGGATACCAAAAATTATGGGAATTTCTTGGTGGAAGTTGCAACTGCGTATAATAATGCTTTGCTGATTGTAGAAAATAATAATTATGGATGGGCGGTATTACAACAGATCATTGATAGACAGTATCAAAACACATTCTATAGCAGCGAAGATTTACAATACGTGGACGTTGAACGTCAACTCAGTAACAAATATAATCGTGACGAAAAAAAGATGATTCCTGGCTTCACAACCAGTTCCAAGACTCGCCCATTATTGATTTCCAAACTTGATACATATTTCAGAGAACAGTCTGTAAATGTATATTCTAAGAGGTTATTGGACGAACTTTCCGTGTTCATATGGAATTCCAATAAAGCCGAAGCAATGAGAGGTTATAATGATGACTTGGTGTTGTCATTAGCAATAGGATTGTGGGTCAGAGACACTGCATTACGATTACGTCAACAAGGTATGGATATGAACCGCAGTCTTATTAATGGAATTTCAAGAGTTTCAAATGATAATATTTATACATCAAAAACACAACCAAATGAAACTGGTTGGTCTATGAAATTGGGACAGAATAACGATAAACAAGAAAATCTCACATGGTTACTGTAATCGTTTGATATATATACTATAACAAATTATGCCATCAGAAGAATTCCAAATATTAAAACAACAATCTTTATATTCGCGTTTAAAGAGACTGTTTTCTACCGATGTAATCGTTCGTAATGTCGGCGGAAAGAAACTAAAAATCGTTGATACTGATCAAGTAATGTATGCGACGGATCGCAATACATTACGTGACAGATTTAATCGCATTCGTACCAGTTCATTTAATCAGTATAGCAGAGACTTTACACTGAGTTATCAAGCAGCTCGTGTTGAATTATTCCGTGACTATGACTGCGTTGGACCAGATACAATTATTCCCCTTCCAGATGGATCACGTCCCACCATAGCCGAATTAACAGAAAAGTATAAGGATAAACCCCAAGAAAGGTTTCATGTATTTTCATACGATCACGAAACTGATAGTATCAAATTAGGAAAAGCATATCATCCTCGCAAAAAAGGACATCGGATGGAAGGATATAAAGTGACATTTGATGATGGTAAATTTGTTATTGGAAGCGAAAACCACCCATTTCTTATGCGGAACGGTGAATATAAAGTAATAAAAGATCTCCAAATTGGGGAGTCGGTAATGCCGTTTTATCAACATACCAATAAACTTGGGTATCGGAGTATTTATAATTATTCTCATAGATGGGTGTCTGAACACAAACTTATTGCCACACAATTTTATGGAGCAATAAACGAAAATGAATGTGTTCACCATAAAAATTTCAAACATGATGATAACAGCCCATCCAATTTAGAAATCATGTTAAAAGACGATCATAAAGCATTTCATGCCAACCATAATAAAAATGTGTTGTGGGGGGATGAAAATTATGAAAATCAGCTTAACAAAATGAAATCACATCCGAATTACGTCAATCGGGAATTTCATCATTGGGACGGAGAGAGATCAGGTAAAAATAACCCATTTTTTGGCAAAACTCATTCAGATGAATCCAATGAGAAACGATCTAAAACATTAAAAGAAGTGTTTGTTGATAGAGATCAAACCGGAGAAAAAAATCCAAAATATAGAGGGGATCTTACGGTAGAAATATTGAAAATTAAAGCTACAGAGCATTATAAAAATAATGGAAAATTAACGGCATGGGGGTTGGTGAAAGACATCGGATGTGATTATTCTGTTCTTCAAAACAGGTTAAAAGATTCTAATACTGATTGGTCCACATTCAAAAATGACGTAGTATCAACACTAAATCATAAAATCGTATCTATTGAAATGATAGGTGAAACGGATGTCTATGATATTACAGTAGAAAAATATCATAACTTCGCGACGGATAGTATAATCTCTCATAACACAATGGACATGGATCCAATCCTAGCATCTGCACTTGATATTTATGCGGATGAATGTGTTACAAAGAATGAATTGGGTAAGATTTTAACAGTAACTACCGATGACAATAATATCAAACAGATTTTGGAAAATTTATTTTATGATATTTTAAACATTGAATTTTTCTTGTGGAGTTGGACTCGTAATTTGGTTAAATATGGAGATTTTTATTTAAAATTATATATTAGTCCTGAATATGGAGTTTATCTGGCTGAGCCAATTAGTTCATATAGTGTTACCCGAGTAGAAAACAGTGACATCAATAATAAGAATTATACTAAGTTCCAAATTAATTTACCTGAAGGTGGAAAAATTGAAGATGTTGAAAACTATCAGATGGCACATTTTCGTTTATTGAGTGATAGCAATTTCTTGCCGTATGGTAAAAGTATGATCGAAGGTGCTCGTCGTGTATGGAAGCAATTGAGTTTGATGGAAGACGCGATGTTAATTCATCGTGTTATTCGTGCGCCTGAAAAGCGAATTTTCAAGATTGACGTTGGAAATATTCCACCACAGGAAGTCGATCAGTATATCGAAAAAATCATCAATAAAACCAAGAAAATTCCATATATTGATCCAAACACTGGTGATTATAATTTGCGTTATAACATTCAAAATTTATTGGAAGATTTTTATTTACCGGTGCGTGGAAGTGATAGTGGAACTAGCATTGAACCGTTGAGTGGAATGGAATTTACAGGTATTGACGATATTGAATATCTGCGAAACAAGATGTTAGCTGCATTAAAGATACCCAAGGCATTTTTAGGATATGAAGAAGATTTGTGTCTGGTTCCTGAGACAGTGATACCCACTTTGAGTGGTAAAAACAAGACCATCAAGCAGTTGATTGAAGATTATAATAATGGTGTAAAAAATTATGTGTATTCAATTGATGAAATCACGAAAAACATTGTGATGGGAGAAGTTGAATGGGCAGGTTACACAAGAAAAAATGCAAAATTGGTGCGTGTATCTCTTGATAACGGAGAATATATTGATTGTACTCCTGATCATAATTTCTTGACCAGAGATGGTTTGTGGATTGAGGCGCAAAACCTTAAACCGAATCAATCATTGATGCCTTTATATAGAAAGAATGAAGTATTTTATGGAAAATCTGACTATGAAAAGGTTTACAATCCAGGTTTAAATTCTTGGGAATGGACGCATAAATTGGTTGATAATCAGGTGAATGGTGGAAATGTATCTCAACCGAGTCCATTTAACTTTGATGAGATGATTGTGAGGCATCACAAAGATTTTAATAGATTTAACAATGATCCAACCAATATAGAGAGAGTCACAAATAAAAATCATAAGCAATATAAATCAATTGATAATATCGGTATAACTTTTGGTTTGTCTAAGAATCAAATCAAATCGTTTTCAAAAAAGCAAACACCAATTTTAAACCATAAAGTGATTAAAGTTGAATTTTTAGTTGAAACCAAGGATACGTGTGATTTAAGAATAACAAAGTATCATAATTTTGCTACTGCGGCGGGAGTAATTGTTCATAACAGTGGAAAAGCTACACTTGCGAGTGAAGATGTTCGATTTGCGAAGACAGTGAATCGTATTCAAAAGATTCTTGTAAGTGAACTGAAGAAGATTGCAATTGTACATTTATATGCACAGGGATATACGGATGAATCGTTGGTGAATTTTGATTTGGAATTAACAAATCCGTCTGTAATTCTTGAAGCGGAAAAGGTAAAAATCTGGTCTGATAAAGTGACGTTGGCAAAAGATATGGTTGAAAATAAGTTATTTAGCCGTAAATGGATATATAATAATGTATTTAAGTTGGCAAATGAAGATGTTGATCAACAAAAGAATGACATTATTGAAGATGCGAAAGACAATTATAGATTCAAGCAAATTGAAGAAGATGGTACAGATCCAGCAAAACCATTCAATAAAATTAAATCAGATGGAGAATCCGAAGAGCCTTCCTCTGAAGCCGATGGTGGATCTCCGGATGCAGCGGTTACTGGTGGAAACCCGCTTCCTGACGAAGTTCCAAAAGAAACACCTGCGCCGGCGGCTCCAACTGAACCTTCTTTAACGGAGAAGTCTAAGAGACCGTCTCAAGCAGGTGAACACAAGGATAGAAAAGACATTCGATTTGGGTATGATCCGATGGGGAACCGAGAAAATACAAGAATTTCAAAAACTGATCCATTAAGATCTGCGTCAAAATCAAAATCGCCATTAAGTTTAGAAAATTTAACTGGCCTTCGTGCGTATTTACAATCTCAAGTAGAAACTAAGAAAGATTTGTTAAAAGAAGAATCATCAAAATCATTGTTAGATGAGTCTAATATAATAACAGACGAATAAATATTACAATTAAATGGATTTTATCGGGATTTTATTATATTTATAAACTAGGACAATAATATTATTATATGCAAAAAGCGAAACATTCCAAGTTTAAAAACACGGGAATATTATTTGAATTACTTGCTCATCAAGTAACTGCGGACATTTTGTCGGGAAAAGATGAATCTGCCGCAAAGAACTTGTTGTTCAAATATTTCACAGAGAACAAAGAATTGGGTAAAGAATGGCAACTGTATAATTTTCTTTTGAACGAAAAAACAAAAGATGATTTTCAAGCAGAAAAGTATATTAATGTCATTTTAAAACAAAGAGAAAAATTAGATTGTAAAAAACTTACCGAACAAAAATATAATCTAATCAAAGAAATCAAAGATAGTTACCCAATAGAAGATTTATTGAAATCTAGCATTAAAAATTATAAAATACATGCTTCTATTTATAAGCTTTTTGAGAACCACGTCAATACTTTTGTAAAATTTGATATAAAAGAACTTATTCAATCACGTAATACTCTCACGGAAAATCTTTGTGGAAAGAAAATTCCATCTAAGGAATCCGAAGATGAAATGATTAATTTCTACAAACAACAAAATGAAGATATTAGATTATTAAGTTATAAATTGTTAGTCGATTCATTAAATGAAAAATACAAAGATTTGGATTCCAATCAAAAGCGTTTGTTGAAAGAATATATCAATAATATAAGCAATACAAATTCTCTAAATGAATTTATTGAAGTTGAAATTGTCAACATCAAGAAGACCATCGGCGAATTGTTGCCAAAAATTTCAAATGAAGTTGTTAAAATTAAGATAAATGAAGTTATAAAACAATTGGATGGTATAAATTGTAAGAAATCAGTTAAAGATAATCAAATTACTATATTGTTGCTTTCACACGAACTCATAAAAGAAATCAAGAACCAAATTTAATACTGTTTAAAACAAAATATATGAAGATCAAAAATGCCGATGAGAAAAAAGCCGATGAGAAAAAATTGATTATCAGTTCATTAAAAGAACTTATCAAAAAGATGATTCGTAAAGAAATGGACGAGGCTTCTGGAACTGGTGCTGTTGCTGGGTTTCAAACACCATATGCATTTTCTAAAAAACAATCAGGCAATAATCATAAAGATATGGGAAATGTCAAAGCTGCAACTGCTTCTACTGGGTATACCAGAGTGGATGAAAAGGTTGAAAAGAAAGAAAAGGTTGTTGCTCCAAAACCCGATGCAAAACCTGCTGCAAAACCTGCTGCAAAACCCGATGCAAAACCTGCTGCAAAACCCGATGCAAAACCTGTTAAGAAGATAGTTCCTGTTGGAAAAGAAACCACTCCGGATGTAGTAAAAGATAAAAAACATCGTGGAGTAAACAAAAATGATTTATATATTTTGACTAAAAGACATGCTATTGCCGTGTCTCAAGGCGATGAAAAATTAGCAGATCATTATCAAGTACTTATAGATTTGGCCAAGAAAACGTTGAAAAAATCAATCAACCGTTAATATGTATATCAGTTTAAAAAGATTATTGGAGGCAGAAGCAGTTCCAGCACCAAAGTCACCGGTTGCAAATGCTGCTGTGCCTGGTCCGACTAACCCCACATCTGATCCAGTTAAAAAGACGCCACAATCAGATACACAATCAGATACATCATCTGATAATTATAATTTGAAATTTGATATTGATGATTTTGAAAACAAAATGTCTCAATCATCTGAAAAACTTAAGAATGACTTTAAGGATAAAATCTTGTTAAAGATTGGAAATAAAAAAATTCAAATTCGTGCTTCAAAGGGATATGGACAACCTGAGAAGGACTTTGTTGTAAATGTTGATATGGTAAGTATTGATTTTTACTATGAAAAATATGTTGTTGTGATCAAAGGGAGAGAACCTAACAAACAAAAAGAAGGAGAGTATTTTATTAAGCCTCCGTATGTCATAAAGTTATTGGGAACCGCTTCTGTTCAAAAGAACAAAACACCATCTCAAAAACCTTCGCCGGTAGTTCCTGACGTGACTCAAAATGTTGCAACGAAGGGGATTTAATTATTATGATCAATAAAAAATTATTAATGGATTGCATATCGTTTGAAATAAGCCGAGATGTAATCAACGAAGCAATGAAGAGAAACGGTCCTTTTTTAGTGAAAGGGACTCTTCAACGTGCTGACGCAAAAAATCAAAACGGTCGCATTTATCCAAAACGCATTCTTGAAAGAGAAGCTCAAAAATACGAAGAACATTTTATTAGAGAGAGAAGAGCCCTCGGTGAATTGGACCACCCAGAAAGTTCGGTTGTTAACTTAAAGAATGTAAGTCACACTGTAACCCGCATGTTTTGGGAAGGGGACGATTTGATGGGGGAAGTTGAAGTGTTACCGACTCCAAGTGGAAACATTCTTAAAGAACTTTTTGCATCTGGCATTCGTTTGGGGATAAGTTCCAGAGGCATGGGCAGTGTTCGTAAAAATGTACATGAATCAGCAGATGAGGTTCAAGACGATTTTGAACTAATTGCATTTGACTTCGTATCAAATCCCAGCACTAAGGGTGCTTTTCTATCTCCCGAATCTGACACGTCTTTGAATGAGAGTATAGTAATAAAAAACCCAGAAAAAAATAAGTGGGAAAATGTTGAAAATATTATTCGTGATATTTTAGGCGAAATTAAATAATAATTAGTTTGACTATATAGCATATGACTTGATACATATGCTATATGGACACAACAGTAAATTGGCTTAAACAACATATATTACATGACCGGGGATTAATTTCAAAGAAATGTAAAAAAGAATGGTTTGATAAGTATAATTTTTCAAATCAATATCAAGAAATATTAAATTTCACAAATTTTTTGGATGAAATAAATCCGTCATTGCCACAAAGAATTTGGCATTTGTTAAATAACAAGTTAGAAAAAAATAAATGTAAAAATCAAGGATGTAGTAATACTACATCTTTTTTTTCTTTTAATAGGGGTTATTTAGATAACTGTGGGCATAAATGTGCGCAAAAGAACACAAATACTTCAGAAAAAATAAAATCCACAAATTTAAAAAAATACGGAGTGGAATATGGATTAAGTAATAAAGATGTTATAAATAAAAGAAATCAAACTGTTAGAAATAAATATGGGGTGGATAATATATCACAATTAAAAGAAACTTCAGAAAAGAAAAAACAAACATGTTTGAATAATTATGGGGTTGAATGGATATTGATGGATTCCGTCATAAGAAGAAACGGAATGATTGAAAAATATGGAGTGGATAATAATACCAAACGAAAAGAAATAAGAGAAAAATATTCCAAAGAAAGGCGGGAGAGTTTTTATGATTCTTTGTTTTCAACCAACAGATTAAATGGAAAAATAGTGCCGTTGTTTACCAAGGAAGAATATAAAGGATCAACACATGACCATATATTTAAGTGTATAAAATGTTCAAATGAATTCGTTGACAAACTTGAAGACGGAGACCTTCCCCGTTGTAAAATTTGTTATCCAGTAAGCGGGTCGTCTCTTTTTGAAAAAGAAATAACCGAATATATTAAAACACTACTTCCCAATGATATTGTTTTAGAAAATGATAAAAAAGTATTGCGTGGATTAGAATTAGACATTTATATTCCATCAAAAAATATAGCAATAGAGTGTAATGGACTATATTGGCATAGTGAAATTGGTGGTAATAAAAATAAACAGTATCATATCAACAAAACAAATGAATGTGAAAAACAAAATATTCACCTGATTCATGTTTTTGATGACGAATGGATAGACAAAGAATATATCGTAAAATCAAAATTGCGTCATATATTAAATTCAAGTGTCACGGATAAGAAAGTCTATGCTAGAAACTGTGTAATAAAAGATGTAACTATATCAGAAAAGAATGAATTCTTACAAAAATATCATATTCAGGGAGAAGATTACAGTCAAATTAAATTGGGTGCGTTTTATGAAAATGAATTGGTTGCGGTGATGACTTTTGGAAAACCCCGTGTTGCTATGGGTCATAAAAATATAAACAAAGGCGATTATGAATTGATACGATTCGCTACATCAAAAAATGTAGTTGGTATAGCTAGCAAACTATTATCATATTTTACAAAATTATACACTCCACAAAAAATTATAAGTTATGCGGACAGACGTTGGACATATCTGAATAAAAATGTATATGAAAAAATAGGATTTGTTAAAATATCAAATGGAACTCCAAATTATTGGTATATTTCGCCTAAATCAAATAAACGAATCTATAGATATAATTTCAGAAAACAAACACTGAAAGAGACGTTACAGATATTTGACCCAAATCTTACCGAGTGGCAAAATATGCAATTGAATGACTATGATAGAATCTGGGACTGTGGGTCGATAAAATATGAATTAATTTGTAAATAACAATTTTTTCTTTATATTTATATGTATAATCATATGATAAAATTAAAACCAATTGTAGAAGATGTAAGTGCCAAATCAATGGTTTCGTTGGAAGAAACACCTCGAAAATTAACAAAGGAAGAAAAAAAGGCTTTACATGATTTAGTTAGTGAATATAACAAATATGGAAAAGTATTACGCCAATATGAGGAAATTACAAGCGTAGCAGAAACACTCAAGAAAATCGCAGAATATGCTGAGGTTTATGCCGTCAATGAATGTTGCGATTGGATGCAAGCCGGTGTAGCAAAACGTCATTTTGCTGAAATTAAAAAACACGCCGACGGTTTCAAAAAACTCGCAAAAGATGTTCATGAGAAAAATACTCATATGGTTGCTCTTTATGAAGATATGGGATCAATTTTGCAACGTTATTTTACCATCGTATCCGAAAAATAAAATAAATAAAATTTAATCCTCACAATAAAAAACCCTCTATTCTAAAAAAATAGAGGGGTTTTGTTTTACAAGATATAACTTAAATTTCAACTGCTCCATGTTTGTTAATATGATTTATCATATCAATAAAAGTACGAAACACATGTTTTCTAACATTCACAACTAACCAATATCCACGTTTATCTTTATATACGGTAATTTTTAGTGGGGTTGAATGGATACCTTGATGTCTATCTTTAACATGATTATATTGTAATCTGGTTTCTCCTTCTGGAGCGAATCCCATTCCAAATAACCAATCCAATTCTGTCCAATCCCATCCATTTGGATGGTCAATGTCATCTATTTTATATTCGGACAAAGACGTGTCTTCTTTTGAAATTAATGATCTTAAATGTGTCATAGATTTATATTCATTGATTTTTTCATAAAATTATACAACAAACCGGTAGTTTCTGCTTTTTTGTTTTGATCCAATGTATAATTATTGTCTTTATCTTTGATTAAATTATCAATTGGATCGGATAGTCTGTAATAGACGGTGGTCGATTTGATTGGTTCTTTTAAATAATCATCTTCATTTTGATATTTTATATACCAAATTCCATATTTCATAGAAGTGGAACTACTGTCTGACTTGTTTATCAATTTTTTAATTACAAAGTAAAAATTATTTCCATTTACGTCTTTTGAAAAACTCAATTCATGACCACGTACAGATGATGGATTTTCTAAATTTGGACTCACAGGACTTATAATTTCTTTAATTTTATCAATTTCAAATTGTTCAAATTTTAATCCAAAATTATTAGATAACTCTTTTCTTATATCAGAATTGTTCTTTTTCATATCAATATCTTCGTCGATAATTGAATTAGATGTTATTAATTTTTTAAGAAATTCCTTCAATTTTGTTCGGATTTCGTTCTTTTTTGCATCAGAAACATTGGCGTGTAATGCTGAAAGGTATCGTGTTATACTACCTTTTGTGCATCCAACTTTTTTGCCCGTGTCTTGTTTATAGATACATTTACCTCGGATTGAATATGGCATAATAATATAAATATCAAAAATTTTATACATTTTCAATTTTTTATTTATATTTATATTTTAGTATTACGGCTTTTCTTTGCCGCTTCGATTAATTATGAATCCTAATTGAAGTTCATTATCAATAACTTCAGAACAATATAATACTAAATCAATATGTCAAATTTATTAAAGGAGGCAATTGCCGACGCTAAGGCGGTTCGTGCTACTGCCCTCGCGAATGCAAAGGCTGCATTGGAAGAAGCTTTTAATACAAAAGCTGAAGCAATGTTAGCAGAAAAACTTAAACAAGAAATTTTCGGTAACGAAAATGCTGAAATGGCAGAGTTTGTGCCAGCACAATCGTCCGGTATTTCAAATCTAGATCCAACTGGTGACAGTGATGGTATGCCATTGACAGTTGATCGATATCCGGATGGAATATCTGAAGAAGAAGTAACAAGTGAAGAACTTGATGAAATTCTTGCTGAACTTGAAAAAGAAATGGGAGATGAACCAACTGCACCAGTTGCACCAGTTGCACCAGTTGCACCAGTTGCACCAGTTGCACCAGTTGCACCAGTTGCACCAGATGCACCAGTTGCGCCAGATGCATCAGATGTTCCCGCTGCACCAGAATCATCGGCAACTCCCGACGAAGTTGATGAAGAAATCAATCTACAAGAACTTCTGGACACCTTGAGTGAAGAAGTAGACGAAGATGTAGATGTAGATACAGAGGAAAATTCTGAAGAGGGTGCCGAAGAATATGCCGAAAGTATTAAAATCAAGAACGACTTGAATGAGGCTTATAAGGTAATTGAATATCTTCGTTCTCAAATCAACGAAATCAATTTGTTGAACAGTAAGTTGCTTTATACCAACAAGTTGTTCAACGGATTCAATTTGACCAAGGGACAAAAGACCACGGTCATTGAAACATTTGACTTAGCGAAGAGTGTTCGTGAAGTCAAGTATGCATACACAATTTTGTCCGAATCATATAGTTCAGGTGGATCGACCGTCAAGAAAACTAATACGGTTGCAAAAACTATCACCGAAGGTTTGGCAAGTAAACCGATTGCATCAACAGCTCCTTCACGGGACGTTATTGTTGAAAATAGCAATGAGTTGGCTGCAAGATTCCAAAAACTCGCCGGAATCAAAAGAGCAGTTAAGTAAAACGTAAACTTAGGCGAGTAAAATCCAAACAAATAAAATAGAAATTATATGAATGATATTAAGTCATTATTGACAAACAATATGAATCCACAAGCCAAATTGATGGCTGAAACTCGTGGATTACAACAGAAGTGGGATAAAACTGGCTTGCTCGAAGGTCTACAAGGATCCGATAAAGCAAACATGAGTATCCTGCTTGAAAACCAAGCAAAACAGTTGCTTGACGAAGCTACCGCAACCGGTACTTCAGGAAATAGTGAACAATGGGCTGGCGTTGCTCTCCCACTCGTTCGACGTGTATTCGCAGAAATCAGTGCCAAGGAATTCGTAAGTGTACAACCTATGAATCTTCCTTCTGGTCTGATCTTCTATCTTGACTTCAAGTATGGTACCAATGTCCCTTCTTCTACAGTCAGTGATTACTCTGGATCCGGTAACAGCTCATTGTTCGGTGGAACTGCCAATGCAAAACTCGGTTCTACCGATGATGCTACTGGCGGTCTATATGGAGCAGGTCGTTATGGTTTTAGTGAAAAGTGGAATGTGTCGACCGCGTATACTACTGCGTCCGGAAACTTTACTACCGGGTCCGCAACCGCCAACGATCTTCAGCAGGATGCTGCTTACACTTCTAGTATATTGGGATTCACTGGAAACAAGATTACTATAATCGTTGGATCTAATAGCCAAAACATTGATTTGAACGCGGCTCGTTCACTTCAACTTTCAGGTTCCGCTATCACCAGTTCCAATATCTTAAGTGAGTATACCAAGGTATTGAATACTGGTACTTTGGCTAGTCCAAATTATCAAATAGTATTCATTCATTCCGGCTCAGTGGCGGTACCGGCAGGTGGAGGCACCGCTTATGTATTGTACAGCACGCAACCTACTGATAGTACTCGGGGTGACTTTGAAGATAAGTTTACTACTGCTGGTGCTGGAACTTCTGGTTTGAGTGCGGATATCGGCATTCCTGAAGTCAACTTGGAACTCAAGAGCGAACCAATCGTCGCTAAGACTCGTAAGTTGAAGGCTGTCTGGACTCCAGAACTTGCTCAAGACTTGAACGCATATCACTCTATTGATG
>Ga0209596_1000184_pt1 | contig 56257 bp, 33 predicted proteins | sample M_130807_MF_Meta_FD_187314 | JGI IMG/M metagenome (GOLD analysis project Ga0209596, IMG submission 187314) | Freshwater microbial communities from Lake Montjoie, Canada to study carbon cycling - M_130807_MF_MetaG (SPAdes) (version 2) | ecosystem: Environmental > Aquatic > Freshwater > Lake...
ATTACCCGCTACATATACAACTCTAGTACCACGTTTAGCATGACCTAATACTCTACGTACTACATTTGTGTGGCTTTGTTTCCATCGCCACTTGTTTTGTTGTATACGCCATGCATCAATAATATCACCCACTAGATACAATGTGTCGCAACTATTATGCTTGAGAAAGTTATTAAGTTTATCTGCCTGACTGTCTCTTGTACCAAGATGAACATCACTCACAAAGATAGAACGATATGTTTTCATGTAGTATTTATTTGAAAATATGTGACAAACTAGTGACAATCTGCGTTGCTATTTTCTATCCTTTAACCAGTCACTAAACATCACACAGAATACAGCAACTAGCGGCATCATGCATAGGAAGAATACTAGATCATTTGTTGTAATAATTATATTAAAATACATAGTTTATCCTCCACCAATCGCTTTGTCTCGTTCTTCACGCTCTTTTTTTGCTCTTTCCTGAGCCTGACGTCTGATTATTGCGGCTCTTTCTGCGACTTTTCTTTCATATATTTTTTGTTCTTCTATTGCACCGTAAATACCAATACCTGCCATTACAAAACAAAATAAGAAAGCGGCAAATCCTATGAAGTACATAGCAAACATAAACTGGTCTGCTACTTTTTTCTTGTGTACTAGTATACGTTTTTCTTCTTCAAATTCAGCTTCTGCACGTTCTTTAAAAAGTCTAGTACGTTCTTCAATCATACGTGCCCATACTTCGGGCTTACCTAATGTCCAAAGAATCATATCTTTTAATTCACGTTCGGCTTGTCGTAATGCATCACTATGCATAGCAATTTGTAGAGCCTCGTGTCCGAGTTCTGCATCAGTCTTGCCAAGTTTACTACCTTTGGCTTTTACTTTTGATCTTTCACGGTGAATTGCGTCTGATGCTTCAAAAAACTTGCCAAATTGTCCTGCGAGGCTATTAACATCTTTACCTAGTGCGATTGCTTGTTTGATATAACTAACCGCAGATTGTGCGGCTGAGAATGCAAGACCAATAGTAATTGGATCCATTATTTTTTCTTCTCAACTATTGTAGCGTCTTTATCCCGCCATTCTAAACATACCACCTTTCTAGCATAAACGTCACCGGTCCATGCCCATCGTATACACTCCCACCGTGCCGCAGAGGATGGTATGATTACCGTAGCCATTATGGCTACGGTAGCGAGAATCTTTTTCATTTTTATTATCATCCTCTGTAGATATATTTATCCACTATCTAGATGATAAATGTTACGCTTTATAAATAGTAATTCAGTTTAATTTGAATCTATCTTTAGGACCCAGTATTCTTATGTCGTGATACATTGGATTTTTTACCGGTTTCCCTGTTTCATCACTGATATAAAAACTAATATTGTTTCCAGTCGCTAATGAATCCCATAACTTAGATGCACCTTTAGTATGTTCATCTGTTACAAATACCCAAGGACCGCCTTGTAAAAAGCTAGAATAGGCCTGGGTACTTACTCCTTGACGTTGTGCTTCGGGTGCAAGTGCCATATGTGGTGTTACTGCTTTGACGCCCGGTTTTAATAGATTTTTAAACTTACGTGATTGCATTTGTATAGTGAATATACCTACACAGTTGTCAGTCTTTTTATCATATAAATAGTAGTCGTGCATATCGCCGTCGCCAACAATATGTCCTTCAATATGTCTAACATTAAATTGTGTCATTGGTGTATTGACCAAATCCATATGTTTTTTGAATTTGTTACCGCGATTAATATGAGTAAGTATATTTACTGGTCCAACAATACGATATTCGTCAACAACTTCTTCGGTGATGATTTCTTTAATGTTCATTTAGTATTTATTAAAAAGAATAGGGACCAAAGTCCCTATCTGAATTTCTGTTACAAGGTATGTCTTACCTCAAGCGGCGTTTAGGCTGCTAATGCAGATTTAATAAATCGGTTGAAATTCGTGCTAAAACTGAATCCCATTCTTTAATTTGAGATTGTCTGTATAGTTTAACGGAATTATACCACGGCGTATATTCTTTGTCTATTAACCACCGCCAATCTGCTACAAAAGGTAATAATACCCAAGTTTGTTTACCAATTGCCCCTGATAGATGTGCTGTACAAGTATCTACTGTTATAACAACATCCATTAATTCACATAAAGCAGAAGTATCGGAAAAATCTAAGATTTCATCACAAAAATGCTTAATATTACTATTTGTCAATATGTCTAGGTCTACTTCTCGGATTTCTTTTTGCAAACATACATATTCACAAACGTCCGGTAAATAGCAAAGCAGTTGCTTTAATGTTAAACTACGGTTATTATCATTCTCATGGTTGGCGCTTCCGGACCAAACAATGCCAATACGAGGTTTAGTTTTTTTACCAAATCTATTACTCCAAAATTCTAATTTTTCTGTTTCATTTGACAAATAAGGAGTTGGTTCAGGGATTGAATCAATCTCTGTTTTAAATGCTAAAGGTAAACTCATTAAAGGACAATGATAATCAAAGTGTGGTAAAATTGTATTTTCTTCTATCAATATATCTACCCCATCTAAACTTTCTAATAACTTCATAAGTGGTTTAGGCACTTGTAATAATACTTTTGCCCCCAAATTAGTAACAAGTTTTACATAACGACAAAACTGAATAGTATCACCGTATCCCTGTTCAGCATATAACAGTATAGTTTTATCTTTTATATTTGTTCTACCAAGCCAAAGCGGTTTATCATAGTCATATATGTTGCTTTTAAATTTTTCGTGTTTCCATCTCCACTCATATAAACCAAATCCTTTATATAATTCTCCAATTGATAATAACGCTATTGCTTTATTTAAATATGGTTCAAAACGTGATGGATCTGTATTAAAAGAAATAGCCATGTTAAAATTTGTAATAGCTATATCAAATTGACCAAGCTCTAGAGAAATCCGTCCTATAGTAACATAAGCAGCCGAATCATATGGATTTATTTTAATAGCTTTTTTAATTAGGTCTAATCCTAGAGATAAATTACCGGTTTGTGTTTCAATAATACTTAACAAATGCAATGAATCAAAATGATCAGGATTAATAGTAAGAACTTTCTCATATATATATTTGGCAGAGGACAAATCTCCGTGTTCATGTAACGTTTGACCTTGTTTAAATAATTCAATAATATTTTCAAATTTAAATATATTCACAGTGGTTTTCGTTATGTGTGGTATGTTCTTTTATAGAAACTTAAATAGTTTCTATGTCAGGTAAAACATCGTTAATAGAAGAATTAACTGCTATTATTGTTTTGCGATTTGCAGTAAGATTAATTGGTGAACGGTGTATAAGTAAACTAGGAAATGTGATAATATCTCCTTCTTGCACTTCATATTTAAATATTTTTCTAGTTATTGGATTAATAAATTCTGTTTCTACTGACCTGTCAGGCAATTCTAAGTAATATATACTTGATAAATTACATTTACCATGTCCATGCCATGGATGAGTATCATTTGTGTGATACTGTTGAAACCAAAATAAATCAATAGTATAGTTTTTGTAACCCAATGAACCATATATAACACCAAAATATTCTTCCCAACTAGATTTTATATGATTAAAATAATGTCTTGGCATGCTTATTGGTAAATTCCAATCAGTTTTAGAAATACTTGTGCCGGGAAAATGTATATCAGATCGCACAATATCATCTATTAAAGATAAAGTTTTAATCTTGTGATTAATATGGTTAGGACACTGACCTATTAAAACATATGAAGATATGTCGTAGGCATTAATTTCTATTTCTTGCATATTATACTTTAATTGATTTTCTATTAAAATACTCTTGCAACCAAGGCCAATCATAGCTTAGTCGTAATTTGTCTAACTCACCATTGACTTGTTCAAAATATTCTATTGCATTTAATGCGCCTTGAATACTATATTGTGCAAACTCTCCCTCACCCACAGTTGACCATATTTTCAATCTATGTCTACTAATAGTACTATCATCTAATCGTAACTTAATAGCTTCACGGAAACTAGTACGCCATGTACTAAATTCATCAATATTGTATTTTGCTACGCCTGAATTAATCTCTACAACTTCATGCTCACTATCTAATGTAAAGTCTAGACCTTTACCCATATTACTCAAAGTAATTTGTTTGTTATACGCAATCATAGCTTGGTGACCATATACCAATCCGTTCACTGGGTTACTAGCATAGAAGATATAATGTTTAGGTATCTGTAATCTATCTGGTTGCCATGTCCAATCAAACTTGCTATTGACTTTTAACTTAGCAAATACAGTAAACATCCAAGATGTTTGACTTGCTTCTGCAGCCGCATGGTAGGCAGCAACACGACCATTGACCCCATCAACTCTAACAACACGATTTTTCAGTCCTTTAGTCACGTTCAGTAAGTGTTCGTAGTTCTCGTCAGCTCCGGCTTCACCGTTACTTAGGAAGACTATATCCAGCGGCTTTGACTGTCCCATCTTAGTTGATTTAGCAATGTACGGATAATCATACAACTCTTTTTCAACATAATCGTTAGCTTCTTTGGGTACAACAATACGTGTGCCTCCCATATTTGTAATCAATATATTCTTAGATTCTTTAGACCACATACTGATGGGTTCATCATTGTTGGTTGGTGCAATTAAATTATCACTTGTAGTAAACACAGCATACGGAAAATTATAACTATGCTTTTTGAAGTTCAAATGTGTATCTGCATCTGTTACAAAGCTAGGGGCGGCTAATCGTTTTACTCTCTGATGCTGATTAAAGTTAATCTTCTCAATATTTTCTAACTTATCTAAATCTTCTACTAGAATACGTAGCTTATTTACATTGATAAAGAATGTATCTCCAAACTTTTGTAAGTCACTAGGGAATACATGTAATTGTTCCAATGAGAACGGATCACAAATATATGTAAAGTCAAATCTAGTGTAATCACATATTGAACTACATACCCAAATGTAGTGGTCTTTTTTGATACCTAACTCATACAACATGTTCTTCAATGTAGTTAAGTAATCATTTTCATATTTGATTGTATAAACATTCTCTCGTTTAGTTTTGCTTTCAATCAATGATACAATATCAGCTACTCCTTCATTACCGTAATCAATCAAGTACACATCATATAAACAATTACTTGCAAAAGCACGTTTTGTTTTCACAAAATTTAAATTGCGTAAATGTTCAATAATTTTTACGTACTTTGTATCTTCGGCAAAGGTTTCTTTATTGACCATAAACGTACTACCCCAATGACTCCATTGAGTTCCAAACACATGAACCATTGTCATTTGCCATGGGTTAGGATAATAGTTAAAATCAAAACTAGTATAATCTAATTCGCTATTCAATATCCAGCATAGTTCTGTAGTAGATTTATTAATACAACGATTGATAGTATCAACCCAACTGTTTAGATAACGTGTCTTAGTAATGTCAGGAAATTGTAGTTTTAAATATTCAAATCTAATAGCTGATTCTTTGTTACCTTTATCAACAAAGAACACATTAGGTTTTTTAAATAAATTAGCTAATGTATAAGCATCAAGTTTCTCATCTTTAACCCAGTTAATTTCTTTATAACCGTTTGCCCACATATTAGCATTAACGAAATAAGTTTGCGTAGTTTCACTTTCACTTGAACCAAATGCATGTATATATTGTGCCTGTTGAATATTTGGTCTCCAATTAAAATCAAAGTTACTGTAGTCAATTTTGCTATTTAATGCCCAAAATATTTCATCTTTATGTTGATTTACTAATGCTTTTAATGTTGTTTCAATGTAATATTTAGGATAGTCAACAAATATGTCTTTTTTAACTTGCTCTAAGTTAACAATTTCTGTTGCTCCTTCTACCATATAACGTGGACCATTATTAGGATCTGCAATAGTACCAAACTGATAGATATAGGGCGGGCTAGTACTGTCAGGATGCCAGCTGAAATCAAATTTACTTTCATCAAATCCTATAGGTGTAATCCAATTTGTTTTGTCGGGGATACGTTTTGCTTTAAGTATATCCATGTATTTGATTGGTGTAGTTTCGTTACAGCCAGGTGCAGTAAACATGGGACCATTTGTTTTTTGCCATTGTGTTCCAAATTGATATATAAAAGGATTATCAGTAATATCAGGATGCCAACTAAAATCAAACTCACTAGTATCTAACCCTATAGGAATAGACCAGTGTGTCATATCTTGTTTTACCTTTGCTATAGGGTAATCTAAGTATTTTGTTTCAGATGAACCTTCTACTGTAAACTTTGGTCCGCCTGTCTTACTCCATGTACTAGGGAATTGATAGATGTATGCTGGTTCTGTATCATCTGGATGCCAACTAAAATCAAATGATTTTTGATCTACATTTTTTGGAATCAACCAATTAGTAAATCTCCATGCTACTACTTGTGCTTTAACATCATCAATGTATTTTAATTCTGTTGCTCCGAGAACAGTATAGCGAGGTCCGCCCGTTTTTTGATGTATAGTACCAAATTGATATACGTAAGGTGGGTCATGTGGATTAGGTTCCCAACTAAAATCAAAACTGTTTTTTATAACGTAAGGTGGTATTTCCCAGTTATCCATGCATGGTTTACGTTTAGCACGTTGTTCCATGTATTTGTATTCAGTCGCACCTTCAACAACATATTGTATAGATATTTTATCTTCAGGTTTATTCCATTGATTGCCCCAAGCATAGATATAAGGTGGACTCCATGGGTCAGGGTGCCAAGAATAATCTATGCCATCACAATTTTCTAAATGCTCAAATCGTGTACTGTTAGGTGATAGCTTTGCTCTCATTGATATATCTTCAATGAATTTATATTCAGTTGCGCCAGGTACATGATACTCAACTGTTGGCATAATTTCAGCTAGATATTGAGTATTACCAAATACATAAATATACGGTGGACTAGTTGGGTCTGGATGCCAATTAAAGTCAAAGCTAGATTTATCTATTTCATAATGTATCTTCCAATAGTTTTGTGCATTTTTTCTAGGTATAGGTTCAACATCAGCACGATATATAATTATTTCACTATCTTGTTCTGAGCATAACCAAGTACCACTGTCTTTTTGATATGGACTAGGCCATACATTGTTATGTTCACTTGTCCAAACTTCTTCATCGGGTAAAAAATCAAAGTCCCAGTCCCAATCAAAATTTGTATAATCACAATATTCATCAATTATCCAAAAATGTTCGGTGGTACATTGTTGTCTAGCGTCGGCTAAATCAATTGCATGTTTTTCTCTGGGGTGGGCGTTGGGTTTACTACCGTAATAAAATACATCTCTAAGCATTACTATACTTATGAAATTACAGGAACATTATAAAGTTTTTCAAATCTATCAGCATCGGTTCTATCATTAACCATTGGCTCACCGCGTATGTTTAATGATGTATTCAACAACATTGGGCAACCTGTTAACACATACCACTTCTCTAATAGTTCTCTTATGCCCGATCCGTCTTTTGGTACAGTTTGTACACGGCTAGTATTGTCCACGTGTACAATAGCAGGGAATAATTCAGGGACTCTACATCTACTGATAACTTGCATATACCTACTATTACTAAAACCCTTAGGCATATCAAAATAAGTATCAGCATATTCCTCTAATATAACAGGGGCAAATGGTCTAAACTGTTGTCTACGTTTAATGTCATTTACTTTGTTTTTTATTTCACTTCCTCTTGGGTCTGCAAGTAAACTTCTATGTCCAAGGGCTCTAGGGCCGAACTCAGCACGACCACTAGCCACACCAACAATTCCAGTGGTATTAAGATGATCCAATAACTTATTAACAGGGTACAGACCAGGGATATTATGACCAAGATAAGCATCAGTCCAATTAAGATGTTTACCGTAACCCAAAGCAGCGGCTCCAAGACTAGAACCAGCATCGCCAGGATTAGGAATAATCCAAATGTTGTCATAATATTCTCCTAACAATCTATTTGCCAAACAATTTAATGCTACACCACCACCATACACTAGATTCTTACTAGTACCTAACATTCTTGCTTTACTGATAACATTCATTATCATTTGTTCAACTATCAATTGTGCGCTATGTGCTATATCCATATCATCTGCACCTTTGATAAAATCATCAGGTACACCTATATGTAGATTTTCTTTGAATGACACATCACTAAATGATGCTATTAAAGTATTAGACATTTCTCGCAAAGGTCTAGTGTTACCATATGCTGCCATACCCATCAGTATATATTCTTCATCTAATGGTTTAAGACCTGCCCGTTTAGTCATTGCTGAGTAAAACAACCCAATACTATCTGGATAATGTCGTCCCCATAGTTTTTTATACTTAGCTATTCCATTCTCATACCATGCATTATAAATGCTTATAGTGTCAAATTCACCTATAGCATCAATGACAACTACCGTAGCGTCATTGTGGGGACTTGTTTGAAAGCCTGCGGCTGCATGACTTAAATGATGATTATGAGTATGAACTTTACCCCCGTCAGTTATTTTATTGAATAACTCTTTACCTATAAGTTGTTTAGCTGAAATGTGTGCGAGTGAGGGTTTTTCTCCGCTATATAACTGTCGTAAATATTTTATTAATGGACGCTCATAATAATGAACTTCAATATCACGTGAGGTAGCGTGTGCTAACGCATCTGTTACTATATCTATACTTAAATGTTTATCGTGTTTGTGCTTAGTATAGCGTTCACTATGTCCGGCAAACAATATATTGCCGGTATTGTCAACAATACTCACAGCGGAATCATGGAAACCTGCAGATATCCCTAAATAATTCATTACTTATATATAAATGGATCACGTTTACGCAATTCTTTTAAACGTTTGCGATATCTTAAATACTCTCTTAATTTTCTAAACCAGCCAAATATATTCATCATTTTAGTCCATCATAAATATCTATTTAGTAAATCAACACATCACAGGAACTTAATAGTGGATAACGTAAATTATGAATTTACCCCGGGCAAGCCAATACGCACATACGGGGCAAACGGAACATGGAGAGATTGGAGCACTGATGAATTAGTAGGTGCTAAATTAAATTATCTTCAGGGTTGGAAATGCGGAGCAGGAGTTGACAGTTTATTCATAGATATGGATGGTGGTGTTTGGACTGCTAGCTGTCGTGTAGGTGGTAAATTGGGAAGTGTATGGGATGATTTTATTGTACCCGAAGATTGGATTGATTGTACTAAAAACGTATGTAGTTGTGGTGCTGATTTATTCATACCCAAAACTAGTATCATTGAGTTTAAACCTATATTAAGAAAAGGTCAAGGATTACCTGCTCAACCTGAATTACGCAATGATAACTTAACAGAATATGTTGGTATGGAACGCACTCATGCTAGTACACAAAAACAGATATATTGGGAAATAGGTCGTAGATGTAACTATGACTGTAGCTATTGCTGGCCGTGGATTCATAATAACACAGATCCTCACAAGTCATTGGAAGAACTAATGAAGGCTACTCATTTAATTGAGAAAAAATTCACTAAAGGAGATAGTGTTAATTTCATTATCAGCGGAGGTGAGCCAACTGTTAACAAAGATTTCTTAGATTGGTTGCGTTATCTAAATGCATGTGGACATCATGTTAGTCTACATAGTAATGGAAGTCGTTTACCTGAATATTACAAAGAAGTTATACACTACGGAGACTTGAACTTAAGTGTTCATTATGAATTTTATGACCGTAAGAAGTTTGTTAAAGTTGTTGAAGCTATTGCTAAAGAAAAAGCAGAACACGGAGATTGCGGTCATTTAGAAGTTAAGTTTATGATGGCACCGCATAACCGTGACGAGACATTAAGCTTAGAAGCTGAATTAAAAACATTACCTCACTTTGAGGATTATTGTACATGGGCTATTGTTCCTATCCGAGGAGATTTGAATAATAAGAATAGTGAACCTACATTTGGATCAGGCAGTGAAGTAATGGAAGGTTATACTAAAGAAGATTATATATTGTTTGGCGATAGAAAATGAAAGTAGTATTAGTAACAGGCGGATTTGATCCATTACATTCAGGTCATATTGAGTATTTCAAGGCTGCTAAACAATTGGGATATCTTCTAATCGTAGGTGTTAATAGTGATGATTGGCTTGCACGTAAGAAAGGCCGAGCATTTATGCCCTTTAGTGAACGTAAGTTCATCATTGAAAATCTATATCAGGTACATAAAGTAATAGATTTTGATGATAGTGATAACACCGCAATAGATGCTATTAACAAAGTTAAACAACTATATCCAAAAGCAAGTATTATTTTTGCTAACGGTGGGGATAGAACCAAAGACAATATACCTGAAATGGTGTTTGATGATGTTGAATTTGTATTTGGTGTGGGTGGGAAGAATAAAAAGAATAGTAGCAGTTGGATATTAGAAGAATGGAAAAGCCCCAAAACAGAAAGACCATGGGGATACTATCGTGTACTACATGAAGTTGCTGGTATGAAGGTTAAAGAATTAACAGTAGAACCCAATAAAAGTTTGAGTATGCAACGACATGAACAACGTGCGGAATATTGGATTGTGTCTGAGGGTGAGGCTACTATATATTGGGACTCTCATAGCAGTACAAAGTTAACCAAACATAAATCAGAAATAATACAGAAACAAGAATGGCATAGATTAGTCAATGAAACCTCTATGCCATTAAAGCTTGTTGAAATTCAGTACGGGACTAATTGCACTGAAGATGATATTGAAAGAAAATAATTAATCTTTTTTCAGTATAATTAATCTACCGTCATGTAGAATTTTAGTCCAACCGTTATCTATCATTTTGTCAATTTCTTGCATTACATCTTTGCATTCATCACAATAATCATGTGCCGCAAGGTAACCACCTTGTTTAATATGTTTACTCCAAAATTGTAGATTTATTGCAAGTTCGGGATTAAAGTGATTACCATCTTCAAAATATAAATCTAATTCAGTATCCCATTGCTCTATACATTCAGGGCTACGTCCCTTTATAAATGTAACGTTAGGAAATCTTGATATGTTTTCTAAAACATGTTTTATTGAAACATCTTCTTTTAATACTTTATCTACGATATATTCTTTAACATACGTATTATAAGGACTAACCCAATTAGAATCATTTTCACAATAATCAATGGTTGTTATTTTAGCATTAGGTAATACTTTGGCAATCTTTGCAGTAGTAGCTCCTAAATATGTACCAATTTCAACTATATTCGCATTGTCAGGTAATTGTTTGACTATAGACAATAATGCATCTATCTCTGGAATAGGTTCTAAATTGTCATAATTTATTTTATCTTTAATTCTAGTATTACCATAATGAACTATGTTATAATCAACCGATGTTCCTATAGTTCTCCATGGATCAACTATAATACTATTTTTGCCAAATATGAAATAAAATTCATCTTCTTTAACTTCTACACCGGTACCATAATATGTTACCGTAGGATTGTGTGCTAACAATATTACTGCGCTAGTATAGTCATGCACTATGTCGCCCGTTAACGGATCGGCATATCTTACATATACTCCTTCAGCTTCTACAAAATGGCCAACTAATTCACTATAACTACCTATAGTATAAGATACATATGGCTTATATGCTCTACCGTGAATTATTACCGGTAAATTACGTTCTTTAGCTAACTTAACTAATTTTAATGCTAAATTTTTAGCTTGTTGATCTCTACTATGCATTACCGCATGAAACAAATCGTAACCTAAATCTAATCGTCCTGCTAGATAACGTAGTGCAATGTTATCACGTGGATGACATGCACCAGCATCACCCATGCCTGCTGTTAAATATCTTGGTCCTGTAATTCGTTGTGTAGCGGCTTTTAATGCATCAGTTACTACATCCACATTGATATTGCCGTTCTTTTCTGCAACATCTTGTATCATATTTACTAATCCAATCTTAGTACTAATAAATGTGTTGTAGAATATCTTAATAGATTCAGCCTCATCCCATGTACCAACATTAATTCTAGGATCATTTGCCATTAATGGTTTGTAAAAATCTACTAATAACTTAGCATCGCCGGTTTCAGAGCCATCTTCAGTACCAATAATAATACATTCAGGATTAATCATATCCCACTTGACACTTCCCATAGCAATCAAATACGGATTATAAATGAATCTAGCATTAGTGATGCATGGTTCTAAATGGTGTCTTACTGTTCCCGGTAACACAGTTGAAATTAATACTACCAATTGTTCTTTATTAACGTATCTGTTTATTTCCGTTAATACCTGTTGAACAATACTATAGTCAAAGTCTTTAGATGGTAGATCAGCGATAGGTTTACTGCCACCGTACATAGGGTCATGTGGTGTGGGTACTGCAACAAAAATTAAATCTTTGCCAGTTACCGCCTCTTGTATTGTATCTAGTAATGTTATTTGAGCAGTAGGATCTTTAATTACATCATACCCAACTACATTATAATGTTGGCTCATTACTTCAGCACAAGGTAAACCCAATTTACCGCAGCCAATCATTGCTACTTGCATATTTTTTCCTTAATAAAATCTATTACATCTTGTTCTGGTCTACGTGACATTAACAAGTTATAATTATGTTCTAGTATATATTTGTGTTCTTGTATTAGGTTAAATAACTGTTCTGTAGTATATTTTTTAGATATATCTTCTACTAATTTAACTATTTTTTCCATTCTTTTATGACAATCAAATTCTTCATCATAACTTTCATCCCATAATGTATTAAATGTCTTATAGCCTAAACTACGTAAACGTTTTAATATATAAGGATTACCTATTACTATGAAGGGCATACCTAATGCCATTGGTTTAAATGTTTTCTCTGTTAAAAATAAGTTAGTTGAATCTGAAGAAAATAATGTTTCTGTAGTAATGAAAATTAAGTTGTTAGCTGAAAAATTATATTCTATGTTATCCCAATGATTGCTTTTAAAATCAGTAGTATCAATTACCCAAGGCAACGAATTTAACATCTCATTGAAATTATCATTATGTTTAATTTTATCCATAAACTCATTATTGTTATAACTAACAATTTCATTTATAGTACTTACATCTTTTAAACTAGCATTAAAATCTGGTAATATTTTTTTATTATACATTTGATACATGAAATAATATCTAATTTCTCTAGGTATACGGTTTAAACATAAAAACTTCTTTAATAATGGATTGTTTTTATCTATATTATTTGATAATGATTTAGTAGACATACGCATTGCTGTCTCAAAATATTGCCAAGTAATCATTGTAATATCATCATCTACTATATCATTACTCATATTTCCGGATAATAAAACTACATTACTAACATTTATAGAGGCCTTAATCAATTTATTTTTTAATAAATTATAAAATTCATGTGAGTAATAAGCACTTTCATGTGCATCATTCAACACTAATAAACATTGTCCTGAATTTACAGCATTGATTAATCCTATAGGTAAATGCTCAAAAAAATTATAATTATTAGGTATGCCCATTATACCATTGCGGGCATGATGATTACGTACCGTGTTGCCTAAATATCTAAATGTTAATACATATATAAAAGGTTCGGTTGTGCATAATGCTTCATGCATAGTAATCGTATTAGTTTTTATATTATTTTTTTCTAATACAGTTTGTAGCGGTGCGTGATAATCATAATAACATTCTTCAAAAATGCCATTCATTGGATAAAATTTATTATCATATGAATTTATATGCCACCTCCATGTTGGTTGATTATCTGCTACTATACCATCGTATGCAAAATTAATTGGCTTCATTTAATAAATTCCAATATTCAGGGAATGTTGTTGCAAACGATTCATTTCTATAATCGTCATGTAAGTTAGTTACTTTGACAAATTCAGCTAAATCGTTAGGTGATCCTTCATTATCTAGCATAAATGCAACTACTTCTTTAATACCAAATATGTTTTGTACATATGATAATGAATGTTCATCTAAACTTTCAATTTTATTTTTAATAATGTTTTTTATATTAGTTGGTAAATTTTTAATAGACATTTTATCCGGCCAATGCAATAGATTAAATTTAAGATTCAACTTTAAGTTATCCGCATTATACTTTATTAATTCATCAATATAAAATATATTGTACATACTTACTGTACAATATAAACTCATTGATACATTGGATTTAACATTAGCCTGATATCTTTTTATATTACTGATTACTTCATCCCATTTAGCAGGATGACGTTGATATTCAAATCTAGGGCCAATATCATCTAAACTGATATTAAATTCAACCAATGCCATTTTATCCCAAACATCAGCTACAACGTCATCGTAGATAGTTCCATTAGTATTGTAAAATAATTCAATATCTAATTTTCTTATGTTTGGGTAGTTAGCTAGTATTTCCATAATTCTAGCATGTTCTGGCTGAAGTAGCGGTTCACCACCGTAGAATTCAATAATATGTAGATCCGGTATAAGTTCTTTAAACGTTTCAAAATTTATCTCATTTTTAATAAACTTACGTTCTGCATACTTTCCAAATATCTTAATAGTATGCTCATGAAATTCACCTGTATCCTGTGATTCTTTTAGCCAATTTGAACTACAATAAGGTCCGCAAATTCTGCATTTTAAATTACATAAACTACTAAACTTTAAATCCATTGTAATAATTTTAGGATCTGCATACCTTATTGGATAATTAGCACCTTTATGGCGATGCCATCTAGCAACGTTATCTCTATGTTGCCGTAAACTAGTAATACCAGCAGATTCTTCATCCCAACATGCTTTACATGCTTCGGGTTCAACTCCATTTAAAAAATCATTTCTAATTTTTTCCATTGCAGGTTGGTAAAATAACTCTTTAATAGTTTTATCGTGTAATGTTTCAACATCAATCTCAGTATCTACTTTGTTAAGATTATACTTGCAGCAGGGTGAGACCGAGCCACTAGGATTTAATACTATATTTGAAAAGGGGAATAAACACTTACGAGACATTATACTCCCTTACACATATTATAAAAATCAGTATATTCGGGAAACGTATCAGTAAACTTCATGTTTCTACGTACATCAAAATCATCAAACCACATCCAAAATGTTTGTCTTTGATGGTTTCTATCCATAGTATTATTTCTTATACTTTCAGCTAATGTACTGATAAACTCCATGAACGCTATCCATTGACCGTACGGATCAGGTACTAGTGGCATAATGTCTTTCTTAGTATCCATGTACGCCACACATTCATCAATATACTTTGCAAAATCAGGTGTCAATATAGATGGACTTTGATGGCTAGGAAACGTCACTACACTTTGTTTAATAGCAATTGGTCTACCATGCTTATGATATAAACTTTCAGCATACATCACAAAATCTTTAATAGAGGATATACTTAACGCATTAATTGCCGGCATAAATCCAAATCCAAAATTCAAATCTTTATTACTCAACACCTTGTCAACGTTACTAATGAATCTATCCCATTTAACCCCATTACGAATATACTCAGCTTTCTCTCCTACACTCTCCATACTGACAAGTATCTCAACATCAAATACTGCGCTAAGTTTAGGTAAATACGTCAAAAACTTATCTAAGTAATTCTTTGGGGTATTCATGTTAGTAACTATCCAAAAGCTTACTTTCTTTTCTGGTGCTATTGCTTTTTTACTTTCTAATAGTTTATCAACAAACGTGTAAAACTCAGGCATGATTAAAGGTTCGCCACCAATAATACCAATACGTGTGCAGTATTTTACCCCGACTGTATCAAACCACTCCCAAAACTTTTCATTAAAAATATCAGGTGCTTTAGGAAATTCTCGGTCATATTGTTCTTGTGATATACGTCCTAATTTAATTTCTTCAGTTGCCCATTGTGTGCTGTAATGATGATTGCAGTACATACATTTCATATCACATGTGTTACCCAAACTAATCTCTAACATATAAGGATGGTTTGAACGTAATTTACTATCATTGATATCTTTAATATTTTCTAATGTTTTTAAAAAACTATCTTCAGTATATGGTTGATCGGGTATCTGCTTACGGACTGTCATATGACGCCAATATGCTTCCGGTGTGTGCCTTGGGCTTGTCATTCCACTATCTTCAATGTTCCAGCATGTCTTACAATCAGATGTTTTTACACCTTGTATTAAATCTAACCGACTTTGTAACATTTTAGGACTATTTAAAAATGCATCTATACCGTTAGTTTGTAGTTCTTCTTCAGTTACTTTGTTGCTAGGAGTTCTACAGCAACTACGAAATTCTCCTCTATCCATATTAAAAATAGGATAGTTCCATTTCAAATCACATATAGTTTCTAATGGACTAACTTTATCTACCACAGTTGTTATTGGTATTGTTTTCATGTTATTAACTTTTTTATAAATTCTTTTACTTTTTCTGGCTCTTTTAATATATCATAAGGATTATTGGGTAATTGCTTTTTAAGGCGAATCCCCGTAATAATTGGCCTTTGAAAGTATGTTGTTAAATCTTCTATACAATTCTCATATCTGATAATGTCAGCATCAATTTTATATTCTTCAATAACTTTATTAAAATTTAAAATATCCTTATATAAAAATTCTACATTGGTTAAATTATAGGTAGATAGGTCTATCAGATCCTTATGTATTCCATCATCGGTTGACCATTTGTTAGTAGCCTGGGCAACTATCCAACTTAATAAATGATGTTCTATATTTTCTCTTTTCATAATCAAGAATTTAAACCCCAATTGCTTCAACGTATCTAGTATTTCTTGTAATTGTAAGGATGACAAAATTCTATCTGTAAGGAATATTTTTAAAACTAATGATTGTTGTTGATTGCTATTTTTTAAAAGATTAAGAACATAATCAATTTGTTCTTTGTATGAATTAAATTTTGGGAATATTGGTGACGTATATAAAAAGCTGTCTTTTTGAATTATGTTATACTTAGGATGACAATAGGTAAAAGGTTCTGATAAATTTGTCCCCCCAACAATATTTCTAGTAATTACACTTGAAATATACTGACTACCGCATCTAGGTAATCCTAATAAACAATATCTTTGAACACTCATAATTCTTTTGTACTCATTATGTCAAAATTACAATGACACATTGTTTTATTACATAACACTGGCGTTTTAGGTACTTCAAAAGCTTCAAAAATGTTGCCAATCTTGCCACCTACTCTACACCAACCACGGTATATATCACCGCCCAAATCTACAATAATCTGCTCGACACCAGCATAACATTTCCATCCACTCCAGTCATTTGTTTTTTGACTAATAAATCTATGTGCGCTAGAAACAACTTCTGTAGTATCTTCCTTAATCATTTTCATAGCACCACGGTAATAATCAAAAGATTTGGTGTACTTAATATGCTTTACAATCAATTCATGTTGTTTATCAAATATCTTCTTTTGAAAGTCATCATACTCATATAATGTGTCACCAAAATCATGTATCAATGGTTGTAATGCCATACTGATATTACCAATACCTTTAACTTTATTAGCTACAGCATAACAGAAGTCAAACTTATCAGGACTCATCATAATGTTCACATGGGTACGTACTTCATCATGTAATACTTTAACTACATTTACAAAGTGATCCGCATCAGCAAACTCGGGGTGAAAGCTTAAGCACACGTGGTCAAAGTATTGTTTATTATCTTCCCACCAACGTAATGTTCTACTACCATTACTAATCAATCCAACTTTAGCACCTAACTCAGTACAATGCTTACATATTTCTACAAAGTGTTTGTATAGTGTTACTTCTCCACCAGTTAATTCAAAGTAAACTTTACGTGGAGCAACTTGTTCTACTACCCGTGTGATGAATTCCTTAACTTTATCTAGTTCAGGCCATTTAATGTCACCTGAATGAAGATTTTCTGGACAATAACTACATTCAAAGTTACACGTATTGCCCATACACCAATTAACGACAAACCATTCTTCGTGCGTGGGATTACTGTGTACTAACTTAATATAATTATGCTCCATTACCATCCTTCTATTTTTCTAATCACATCCATCTCTTTAACTAACGGTCCGAGATTATATTTATCGGCACTATAATGACGTTTGAAGAACTTGCTTTGTCCTCCATCAAAGTGATGCATCGGTAATCTCAATTTGTCATTTAATGCGGCACCTAGTAATGCTGATTCACGATCAGGATCTCTATGCGAATGTTCTTCCCATAGTACCTTATAGTTATCAAACCATTGTACGTTAGCAGGATCCCACTCAGTAAGCATAGTCATATATGTACCAAGTCTTGCACCATATATAGCCCAATCTCCGTTATCTACATCACGTCCAATGTTGTGCCAAATAGTTAAGTTGTTTAAGTTACGACTTGCAACGGTTTCTTTTAGTGCATCAACTGTAGGTTTTGAACCACGGTCAAGAACCATTTTTACTCCTTCTCTGAATCCAGCTCGCCACGCTTGAAACGGAGTATAATTAGGATAAGTAGTAGAGTGGCAATCATACATTGTCCAGTATAAGTTATCTTTGCTGTCTAAACAAAAGTCAGCAATTCGTGAAACATCACCTTCAGTTTGATGCTCATGTGTTTTCATTTCACGCACATAAGTTTTTGTCCAAGAACTCATTCCACCATTACCATAGCGTAATCCATTAATATTGTTAATAGCTTTCCAACGATATTGCGCTATCTTATAGTTAGGATCTTTATCAGTAAAGTCTAATTGTAGATTGAAGAAACTTTCTTCTGGCATATTATCGCCGTCAATTAAAATGAAACGTTCAGTATCACTCATTTGTCCTGCGGCTTTATGTGCGGCATCACTACCTTTGATACTATCAACACGTTTAGCCCAAGGTACCATGTTTTTAATCTTTAACCAAAATTCTTCTTTTTGTGGCTCATCATAGCTAAGATAGATGCAGTCTAAATCAGCTACATCAATGATATCCTCAGAGTTCATATGTTTTTAATTTCCATTTAGTTATATTATTATGGGAACTGTCTACTACAACACTTAAATCTTCGCTTGCACACATTGTACCTTCATTGTCATGTACTAATTTAGATACAATTGATCCAGCAATAGCACCTGACACTTTACCGTCTATTACTTTAAGATCAGGACGACCTTGAGCAAATGTACTAGTATCAATTACAACGTAATTACCTTCTGGTTTTTCGCAAGTATAAAATAATACATTGCCTCGTTCATCATAATATAATCTGAACTCGGGTTTAATGATAGGAGGTGCTTCCCAAATTACAAATTCTTCCATTAATAACTTTCTAATATTTTATCACTAAACGATTTAATATGATAGTGGAATGGATACTGTTGTGCATAAGTGTTTACTCTAATCGTTTTGGGTAACACTTCGTATACTAATGTTTTAGTCCAATCTTCACTAGGAATACCATTAATATATTGTTTCATATGTATCATACTCATTTCAGTAAAGTTTGGTAATGTAGTTTTTTCTACTCCCACAATGTGACAAGCTATAGCATATACCCAATCAGTTGATACTTCTTCATTTGGATTACATTTTAATATAGCTTTGTATTCTTCCCAATTATCAAAAATATCTCTTACTACTGTATAAAATAGTTTAGCTGTTTCTGACTTCTTAAAATAAGTTATGCTATTGTATGTGTCAGGCAACATGTTCTCATCAATAAACTTTCTATATACCCTACAGTCAGATAACTCACCCTTAAAGTTTCTAATATTTGTTGAAACTACAACATCATTTATACTTAATATGTCCCACCAATGTTCAATACTACGTGGAATAATCATATCTGCTTCTAGTTTGATTGTTTCATCGTACGGGCTTGCTTCATATACTTGCCAATCGTTTACATAACCACTAAGATTAGCATGCGGTAACATATCACTAGTGATAATAGTTATATTACTATTTGGCATTACTTTTTTAATGCTTAGTTCTAATGCTTTAGCACAGTTAGTATAACTGACTTTTTCAGTATCTTGTGCCATAATTACAAAACCTCTAGTCATGCTATTAGCTCCATAAAGTTTTCTTTATTCATAACGTGAAAATCCATATCTTTAATTGTTATATATTCTTTGCGTATCTTGCCGCGTTGCCAGTTGTCGTACATAACAGTATATTTGGTGTTGAACTCATCTTCATTGTCTCTGTATATTGATGTATTTTTACCTACATGTACTAAGTTCCATGGAATAATATCACGTCCATTATCACTATGTCCGTTTGCTATACGTAGTGCAAGTGTTAATGCGTAATCATTACGGTATACCCCGCCAACAAAGCTGTGAATATCACAGTAATGGTCATAATTCTTTTGTACCATTTCTAAGCATTCAAATATTTGTTTAGAACGGTTAGTTTTTTTGAAGGTAACTACTGTAGCCCATAACGTATTAAAACTATATGAACTTAATACTTCTTGTGCCACTCCTGGTTGCATCAAATAACTAGTAGTATTATGGCAACAAAAATCATCATATATGGTAAACGTTCTTAATAGCTTACCTGAGTTAACCATGTAATCTGTATCTAATAGTATAGTTTCGTCATATGGGCTAAAATCATATGCTTGATATCTTCCCTTGTTAATCCATATGGTGTGTTCACGTATATTGTTTTTATCAGCATTAGTAATTATAACTTTATCAAATGTGTAGTTTTGAATTGACGGAATTGAATCCTCATCTGTAACTAATGTGACTGGAAGATTTAAAAAATAATTTATGCGTTTAGCAGTAGCTACTGCCATGTCATAGTAATTGAACTTGGGCGAGTTAAACGCAAATAATATTGCACCTTTGCTCATCGTTTAATCTCAATCTCTTTCCATTCTTTGTACCATTCAAGCATGCCTTTTTGATATGTATCTTTTAATACCAATAGTAGTTGTTCTCGGTTAACTTGTACTGGATTATCAAAGTTATCAATAAGAATTACAAAGTTATTATCCATTGAAATTAAGAATGATATAAGTTCGGGGGTAGCCCTCCAAAGTCCCCCTTGTTCAGCAATAATAAATTTGCCATCGTATTTGTCTTTAAGTTGCGCTTTTGCGCTATTGTGGTTGAAGCGAGCTTTAGCTTCGCTAATTAAGGTTTTGGTATCCATTAAACACTCCTAGAAGTATTTAGATGGATACCAAGTGGTTAATAAAAATTAACTGCCCGTTACTGTGCCAGATACAGATGGTGTTCCCCATGTATTAGCAATATATGTAACTTCAGGTGGACGTATTGTTACTGTAGTAGCAGATCCGGTTGCTACAGTTAATCCGTTTGGAATCTCATCCCAAACTGTAGATATAGTAACCACATTGCCTACGTCACCGTTGCTACCTTGAGTACCATTTGTTTTAACAAAGATGTTAATGTTAGTTGATAAGTAACCAGAAGGCCCTGTACTAGCTGTTTGATAAAACGCATTTGCATTACTAGTTGTCCAACTGTAATACCCGCTATTAGTAGATATATTAGCATTGGAGCCACCTCCGCCAATTTTAGTAACACCATTGTAACTTGTACTCGCAATTGTGGCAGCACCTGAAGTAGGTGAACTTAATACAACTGTTCCCACGTTACTTGCTAAGTTATTTAATAATAAATTGATGCCTGATCCAGCTGGATGAGCACATGTAATAGCTAACTGTCCACCTGAGTTAAAGAAATAACGTGCGGCATCACCATTCGCAAAAGTAACTATATGAGTAAATGTTATTGCATTCAGCCAAGTAGGAGTATATGTAGCAGTATTTGCGCTTGTACCGCTTTGTGAGACGGCATTTAATCTATTTGTGTAAACAGTTTGTAAGTTAGTAACCACATTTGCATTATATGTAATTGTTGCTCCGGTGGCAGGTACTGCTACAGCAGTAATACTTGAACTCTGATGTGATGCCGAGCTTGCTGTTTTACTAACTAAATTAGCCCATTTAACAGCAGTTACTGTGTCTCCTACTGCTACGTTTGCTTCAGCAGTTTGTCCATATCCTGCGGCACCACTCCCAGTAGACCATACTGTGTTTAATGCATTAGCTGTTCCTCCAGGATTAGCACCTACTAACGCATTATAATCTGCGGCTTGAATTGTTCCGTATTGTGCGTAACTCATCTTTTATCCTTTAATTGAAACAAATGCTTCTACTGTTCCAACACTATCAGTAGGTTTGTTAGCTAAAGCACGACCAATAACATTGAATGACGTAGCTTCACCTGCAGTGGCTGCACGTGCAATGCCGTTACCAGCAGAAACTAATCTATCACCTTTACAAACTTTACCAGTTACTTTAACATGTATCCTGCCGCCTACTGCAACTGCAGGGTGAGTATCATCATTGCCAGCTCCAGCATTCATTAAATAAGCCGCAGTATTTGATACTACACCAAATACATCTTCACTCAATTCATGTACTACTGCTGTGATTTCTGCATCACCGCCTAATTCAACTACAGTACCGGCATCATATGGACTATCTGATTCAAAACGTTCTGCTAAGTCAGCATATGTTGCATTTAATCTTGCCCCTACACTTAATGTCCAGATATCTGATATTGTTCCCCCGCCTGCAATTGCCGAAGTAGTTAAAATACTAGGATTTAATGCACCTGTATATGTTGGTAAAAATGCCGTTACGTTTGCATTTCCGTATGTTCCAACTGGATTAAATGGTGTTCCGTTCGCATAATAATAATTATCTGTTTTAATACCAGTAATAGCAACTAAGTTGCCATTAGTGATAATCATTGTATTGCCTGATGCACCGCCATTTGCTGTCCAAGTACCGGTTATTGTCCCTGTATTTGTGTTTGCTGCCCCGGCGTTAATATTTGCTGTATTCAATGTAGTAACATTACCTATAGTAATGTTAGCGTTTGCAATTGTTGCATTAGCTGTAACAGTAGCTAAACGAACAGTGATAGTGTCTCCGACTAATGCGTTTACTGCTGTAATATTATTTGCTTGTAGATTTCCAGTTACTGTTACTGAACCAAATGTTGTTGTGCCCGAGCCGCCGGATTGTGCTAATGTAATCCAAGAACTAGCGGTAGTAGTTCCGTCTGCAGGGCATACACACAATGTATTTGCATTTGTGTTATACCATAATTGGCCGCGCAATGGATTAGATGGAGGAGTTGTATCCGCAAAGTTTTCTACTGCGTGAACAAAGTTAGTATCAAGTGATTGACCGTAACCAGCATAATTCCTACCCGGTAAACCCAATGAGGTACTAGTTGTGTTTATAGTACCATCAGCAATGGTTGTTAGTACTGTTCCGTCGGATTTTACAATCGTATATGCCATATTAAATTATCCCGATATTCTGTTATTTATCTTAAATTGTCACTAGATTAGTCAAACTTTGAATTCTGACTGTATAATCTATTTGAATTTGTCTATTCAAACTCTTTTGTACTGGGTGAAAAATCACATGAGTTAATAACCTTGTGAGAACATTCCCGTCACCATCTGTTCCATAATTTGCTAACAAACCCAATTCATCAAATACATAAGCTGAATCTGTTTGAGTACTATTGTCAAATGCATTCTGGCCAGCTGGCTCACCGTAGTCTAATAAACATTGTACTAAAATGTCAGTATACACACGACCAGTAGTATGCGAAACTGTCATTTTATTACGTGTAGGGTCTAGGTTAAAAACACTAGTGTCATCTACAATTTTAGCATAGGTTTGATTATATAGGGCTGCATTTTGACCAGTTGTATTTGGGGGTAAATATGTAATAACACCTGTTTCATCTACGCTTGCACCACCATTCCCAAATGCCATTTGATAAATCTCACCGTAACCACGACTGCTTAATGTATCAGCAATGGCCTCACTCATGTTTTCGTAGTTAATAGCATTATGCTTATCTACTAAAACTTCTCCGCTATTAGGGTCATAAATCTTTAAAAACCCCTCTACTTTATATGATAGTGTTATTACTGACATTAGTTATCGCCTCTTGTTTGAACCAGTACTTCGTTAGTGTTTGGATCAGTTATTTTTATATGAGATGAGAAGTAAAATCCGCCGTGTTCGTCGGGTTTAGGTCCATATTCCTGTACAGGAATAGTCTTATTTTCTTCTACATTATCGCTCATATATTTATTTATCATTTAAGACACATCGGTATTTAAGAAATATGCCGCTACTGTCTCACTAATTTGTAACGGATCACCATCAGTTACATCGTAAACGTTACTATTCCAAGTCAAATTGTAATTTACACTAGGCAACAAGTTACTAGACAATATGCCAAATACTTCAGAATATTCCGGAATATAGGCTAATTCTCCAGTACCATTAGTTCCTCGCTGTAACCCAGAAATAGCATTTAATGCTACTGCTATACCTGTTCCAGATCCAATTCCGGTTGCAGTAAATTCTAATTCCGGAGTGTTACTGCTTGCACCAATAGCTGTAAAGTCGGTAGTTCCTACAGACTGTATAACATAATTGCGACCTACTTTAAAAGTACCGGCTTGCAATATAGGATTTACAGTTGTATATTTAATTTGTTCCCCATTAATATATAACAAATTACCTTCAAGTGTAGTAATAGTTAGACTGTCACCTACGGTAACATCATTATATATTTCTAATATTGGTGATAAATCTATAACAACAATATCATAATTAGTAGCATCTACATAACTGCTAGTAGTATTATTGTACACAATTACACTAGAAATAATATTCTTATCCGCAGTTAATCCAATACTAATAATATCGTTAACTTCTGCCGGTGCAATAACATTTTGTATGATGGTATCAGTTACTCTAGTTGAATCATTAATATATAAAGTTAAATCAGTATAGAATAAGGGTTCTACTAACCAAGTTTTAGTATTAGTATTTGCTCTATATACAGATTCCGTGCTATTTTTATTAACATTCTGTAAATATACCAATTCATTTGGTGTTGCACTAGATATCATACTAGTGATTATAATTTCATCAGATGATACAATTGTAACTAAAATACTCAAGTTATTATTGGCATTTAAGTACAATGATAATGCGGGTACACGATATCCATTAATTGTAACCCATAGTCGGTCAACATTACTTTGTTCCCAATCACTATCAACTACAAATGTTTCATCTATCCACAGATAACCACCGGATATGTATGAAGATATACTTGTAACCGGGTCGTTAACATCACCAATCTCAGACAAGTATGGGGAATTATACAAATCAACTTGTGTGTCATTAATTACGTGGACATAATAAGTATTGTTATTTAATTGAATTGAACCTAAAGTACCGTCTATTCTGATTAGTTCATCACTTGCAGTCGGAGAAGCTAATCCATGCGGGCTACCAGTAGTTACACGTACTGCAGGTTGTCCACCTACATATGCTATTATAACTCCGGTATCGGTAGTCAATGTAAATGTTGTGCCGCCCAATGTTGATGAGATAGTAAATGTACCATCATACGGGAATGTTACTGATTTTACATAATACATAGTGCCATCTGTTAATACATTACCAAATGATGTTCCTTGAAATATAATTGTTTGATCTACAATGAATCCACTAGAATCACTACATGTTAATAAATTAGTACCTGTAGTAGTGGCAGTAACATATACTGATGTGATAGGAAGAGTTATTTGATTATTAATATTAACAATATTAGAAACTGTAGCTCCTGTTATATCATACTGAGTATTAAAATCCTGTCTTTCAGTTAAGTTATAACTTGTTACAGCAATAGTCTCACTAGACGACGGAGTTAATGTAGTAAAAGTCAATGTATTTGTTACATCATCAATTGTATATTCTGTATCAATTATACGAACTCCGTCAATTTCTACTATTGCATTTAATGGGTTATCACCACTAACATAATTAGTTAATGTAAATGGGCCCACTGTTCCATCACCTTCAATCAATTGTAGTTCTGGAATAGTATACCCATATTGAGCTGGATATGTTTCGCCAAATACAGTATATGTCAAATAATCCACAGTATCATCATATTGTGCTGTAAATATTATTATTGCTGCTATACCATTTGGTGCTATACCAAACGTATAATCATTTGTAATAGAAATTGCACCACCTGAAGCATTTGTTAGAGCTAGTGTAGGTCCGGGAACACCACTTACACTAGTTGCTGAAATAGTAAACTGATTACTATCAATAATTGATTTAATATAATATGTTGTTTGAGGAGCTATTACTCCACCAAACATTGTATCACTGAATATAATTGGCTGATTTACCACCATTCCTTCAGTAGAATTACATGTAACACTATCATTGGTACTTTCAGTTTCAGTTATACGAGTTGAATTACCTAATACCAATCTATTACCATTATGATACACAATAGGATCACTCCATGTTGTGCCACTACCTGTTTGAATTATTATATCCATTGATCCTGTATCAGTAGTTAACTGGAATGTAGGTCCGGCTACTCCACCTATAGTAGTATCTGATATAGTAATCTTATTTGTTACAGTGCTAATAGTTTTTATGTAATAATTTGTACCCACAACAATGCCACCAAACACACCACCTTGGAATACAATTTGTTCATTCAACGTAAGATCAATTACGGTGTCACATAATATAGTATCATTAACACTGTCTGTTTCAGATGCAATAACGTTAATAGGCTCCGATCCAGGTCTGATAACTCCTGAACCCGCAGTACGTGTAGCAGAGTAGTTACAATTTAAATATATTTCATCAAACCCAGTAGTGTCATTAATCCTAATAGGATCAGATTGACTATTAGATTTTTCTAATTGATCGCCGTTACCCACTTCATATACTTCTATCATTAGTGAGTCATTTCCTGACAATGCAGTATTCAAACTAATTGTTTTTGCTATCCAATCAGTTGTAAAAGAATCATCATATAAACGGGTAGCTAATCCAGTTGAACCGTCAACTTGAAATACTGATAACTGTGCTGGAATTTGCACTAGACCAAAGAAGTCAAAAGTTAATTGTCCTAAAGTTGGAGTAATTTGTGTAGAGACTACATTATATCCAACATGCTGATAAGTTTCTACATCCCAATTTGTTCCAGGACGAGTTGTAACAATCATTGTTAAATTATCAGTTACTACACCCGGCACCAATTCTTCTGGTCCATAACCAGCAGTAAATGCATCACCTTGTACGTCATATACTGTAGGAGATGTAATAAATAACCCTGTGTTTATCCATGTTACACCATCATCACTTTGAAGAACTACATTGTTATCCCCAACAATGGTAAATAAACTATCTGTACTATTCCAAATAATATCATTTAGATTAACTGATGTACCAGAAGATTGACTTGTCCATGTTACACCATCATCGGATGATGTTAATATAACTCCTAATTCACCGATTGCCACAAACAATCCTAAATCATCTGCATATATAATGTTAGTTAGATTGTCACTTCCGGAACTTACGTTTACCCAATTTGATCCATTTGTAGATGTAAATATGGTTCCATTATCACCTACTATAATTATAATATTATTGCCACTAGTTACTCCGTATATGCTTTCAGTAGATCCACTTGGTGTGACATCTGACCATGTAACTCCGTCCAAACTTCTTAATACAACACTTTTTGTTACAGTCGGTATAACACTATAATCCGGACCGTAACCCACAGCAATGAATCCAATAAAATTATTAATAGTAATACCGGATACACTATACAACACCAAATTAGTAACTCTATATCTTTCTACCCAATTATAAGCATCAATACTTGATACAATATTATCTCCTACTGCAACGTAAATATTATTTAAATATGATACTTTATTTAAACTAGTACTAGCTATAGATACCGAATTAGTTGTTAATCCACTAGTGGTCCATACAATACCATCATCACTAACAAAGATAGGTGTTGCATTGTTATTAGAAGTCATTACATACATGCCATTGAAATAACCAATATCACTTAATCCCAATAGTTGATTTGATAATTTATCCGAAATCCACGTAGAGTTATTTTTATATATTACATCTGAATATGTAGGTGTGTTGGCGGATGCAAAATAAGTGACCCCATCAAATATAATACCAGTAGTATCTACTTCTATAGGACTAAATGGTTGGTCTTGTAATTCCGTATCCAATGTATATTCCTCTGCCGGAGGGAATGCATTGTCCATATATGTGCTATTTGGATATGTTATACCATCTACTAGTTGTGTTAAGTCTAGCCCCGGCATATTAATTGTAGGCTGATAATAACCAACTATTCTGTCTAATGCGTTAAGTTTTCTACTATCACTCTGTAATAGTTCCCATTTACCAAATATAAACTCTGTATCGTTGTTACTGATGATACATTGATAAACTCTATTGTTGTATTTGACAATACTTTGATTAAAGTAGAATGGCTCTGGTAATAATGCATAATCTCCTGCAATATACGGGAAACCTATACCAGTAACTGGAATTTGCAGTAGAGCATCGCTATATACTTCACATTCTGTTGCAGAAATAATTTTTAAGTAATATTGTTCTACAACGTCATTTGGTGTTCCTGCGCATATAACAGATAGAATGGTACCATCAGATTCTAATGGTAAGAATTCATTATCTGGGTTAGCAGTAATAGTATCAATTGTATTAACTGTCATTACCAAATTGTTAGCAGGAGTTGTTCCACCTAATAAGTTACCCGGTATAGTTATAGTATTAGTTACTGTATATCCTTCGCCGGGATCAGTAATAGTTACTCTATAGCCACCTAATATCCAACTTACATCAAATTCAGGTACTGCAGTAGGTTCTTGTGTAAATATTTTATTTGTGGATGCATTAGTTAAGGCGTAAACACTACCACCAAGAGTATCTGATACTTTGATATACGGTTGACCGGTTACTGTCATGATTGCACCACTATCACTAGTTAAATCTATTTCACTACCACTAGGTGATAGTGATATTTTAAACTGTGTACCAGTAATTGAAGCACCAATAACATAATATGCAGTATCTAATATAGTTCCACCTAATGCAGTACCGGTAAATGTTATCAACATGTTGTCATAAAAACCTGATGTACTAGTACAGGTTAACACATTTCCCGCACTAGTAGATGTTACATCTGTTTGTACAAAACCATTTTCAACAATATAATATGTTGTACCACCGATTAACGTGCTATAATTACTAGGTACTGTGATTGGCATATTGTTGTAAATATTATTCAATCCACCACTTGCTGATGTTATACTTAGATAATTGCCGGTTGCCAATGCATTATCTATTTCACGCTGTATTAAATTACCATCAGTGCCGGTTAACCCAAGGTAAGTAGTAGTAGAACCAGTTGGATAGAATGTAAATTGTTGTCCTGTAACTTGGCCCGGGCTAATTGGTAATCCAACGTTACATGTCATATTTCCTGTTACAGTTGTTAATTGAACAGTATCTTTTTGATCTGTTGCTGTACAAGTCCCAGTAGCATTAGCTAGTGCAAATGTTCCACCATTAATTATAGTAGATATTTGAAAGTTAGTACTATCAATAACGTTACTTACATAATACGTAGTTCCTTGAACAATGTTACCAAATGTTGACACAGATGAACCACTGATAGACATATTATTAAATATGATTGGATCATTAATAGATAAACCTAATGTTCCTTCACATGTAATATAATCAGTACTTGCGGTTGTGCTTGTAACATTGATAATTAACGGATCTTCGGATGTAGATATAGTAAAGTTCTCATCATCTACTACCGTAGTAATGTAATATCTTTCATTTTCAATAATGCCACCAAATACAGTACCAGTAAAGAATACCGGTAAGTTAGTATAGAATCCGTTAGTGCCGCCTAAATTACTTGCTGTTAAGGGACTAGTTATTATATTGATAGTACCAGTAGTATTTGTGACATTTAATATGCCAGGATAGAATAGGGTAACTATAGCAGTATTTGTAACTTCACCTACATAAAGTAATAAACCTGCAGAACTAATAGTAGCATTACCTAAGGCAAATGTACCTCCACCAACAGAGCTTGCTATAGTAATTTCAGTATCATTTAAAATTTCTTTGATATAATATGTTGTGTTGGTAATTATATTACTTGCCCCGACTGCACCTTGAAACTTGATTGGCATATCAACATAGAAACCAGTTGTAGGTCCAACTGTTCCTTCATCTGGCGCACCACCGGTTGATGGTTGAATAGTAATAATATCAGTAGCTGAAACAGTTGATACTACATTTCTTGTACGTGAACTCCATTCTAAAACTTGGTCATTAGTGACACCTTCTATTTCAAATACTGCTCCCTGCGCACTGGCTAGAATAGTATCAATATTGGGTTGAGTTGATTCTAGGGTAATACTTGAACTAGATATTCTTACTGAATTGTTATATAATCCTGCATAATAACTACCATAAAATTGTCCACTTACCCAATCAATTAATTGTGAATTATATGTTGTTCTATCAAATCTTAAAGCAATTTGATTTTCTCTAATTGGTATTGATGTAGAGACACAACTTGCTTTTGCACTGAGATTTAATATATTATTATCACCTGAGCCTGTATTAAAGAATACAACACGGTCAACATTATTAATAGCATTACGGTAAGTTGTATATAATCCTACATTAAATGTAGGTGTAGATTCTAACACATTTACATAATAGTACTGATCTACATCTAACCCGCCAATAGCAGTTGTGTTTACACCTATAGTATATTTTATTAAATCACCGGTTTGTAACAATGGTACAGGTAATGTTATTGTGTTTGACAATGTATCAACATTATCTGCTGTGAATGTTATTGATAAGGAAGGATCAATTATAATTTCAGGTAATACTGCATAACCATCACCCGAATCAATTACATCTACACGTAATATTGAGTCTAAATTCATTACTGCTTGAAATACTGCCGCACGTCTTGGTTCTGGATATATAGTAGTATCAATATATGCAATTACCCTAGGTGGGTTTATATATCCACGTCCACCATTTAACATCAATACTGCCGGTAAATCAATTGTAATATTTTGTCCAGGAATATGTACTGATATTGGTGTACCATTAACACCACGGGTTAATCCGCTTAGTGTGTTGTTTGATCGGTCAACATTAGAATAGCCTATCAACTCATCTCCAATTAATATTGTACCATTAATTGGGAAGCCATATGCATTATCTACCGCCATAGCTGAAGAATTTAATGCAACATAAGATGCTAATACAGTTATTTGATAATCATTAACACCGGTAATGGCTAATCCATAATTATTAAACCATTCAGAATATAGAGCAGTTTGCCATATAGGATCAGTTGGTAAATATTGATTAATTGCACTAGGATTAGTATATACTAATTCGGGAGTAATAAACTGTTGTACATCAATATTATATTGAGCAGGCAAATCAAAATCAGTCATATTTCCTGCATATAACTCAGAACCTGTATATTTAAATAAGAACTCTTTAATCACCACATGATATGGTTTAACTTCATTAATATAACCAGACAAGAAATCTTGATTATCTGATTGGAATACTTCTATTGGTAATAACTCACGTATGGTATGTCCAACATCAATAAATGATGTTTTATTTAACCATGGTAAATAGTTCTGTGATTCAATTGATTCACTTTGAATGAATTCAAATAATAGAATTAAACTTTTATTTCTAAAGATTAATAATTCATTTGTGTAAATTTCTTCATTTAATGCTCTTACAATACTACGTGTTTCTTGTGATGGGTATGTATCATACGGCGTAGTATCAAAGAAATTATCCCCAAAGCCTAATCTGGCTGTGGCGTAATCCCATAAATCACTACTAAATTCAATAGTACCGTCTTGTAAACCAATACGTTCCCATATATTCAAATTAGTATATACATAGGTTTCAGATTTACCGTCTCCATTTGCCGCAACAGTAACAATTAACCCAGCTGTTGCATTTATTGTAGCTAAATCAGCATAGATGGATACTTGTAATGCTGATTTGGTATTATCATCATACCCTGTTGCCCACCAATTAATATAATACCAATAATCTGTAGTAGAATAGAATGGTATAATTGGTCCGGTCCAAGGATTGACACTATAATATGGGTTGTCTGGATCGGGGTCTGTATTATATACAGGATCAGTTGAACGATTTGTTACACCTTCAGTATATAAGAATAATGACCGACGTGTTTCACTAATAGGATATTGTGCTAGTATTTCATTAGCATATGTTAAATAATTCTTCAATGCAAGTAATCTACTGACAAAGAAACTTTGTCTTGGTCTTGCATATATACCATATTGCACCGGTTTAGGTAAATATGGATCAGGGACTACCGCACCAGATTCATCTACACCACATAAACTATCTAACATTCTATCATACAATGATAGAGGAATATCTAATCCATTAGTAGTGGGTAATCCCGGTAAGAAATCATTAGCATAATTAGTACGAATTAAATTGTATAAACTATGTGATACATCATCATTTGTTCCAGTAGAATACCCAATATGTAATACTGTATCATTGGCATTAATATTATCACTGCAATTATATAAAGCATAGATATCTTGTTCTAATGGAGCAAAATAACTTATACCTGAATTAATAGGTGATGCAATATAAGATTGAATTATACTATCTGCTAATGTTTTACCTTGGTTAGTGAATATTATATTAGTATTTCTTACCCAATAAAAATATACAGGAGTTAATACACCGGTAGCATTTAATGTATATTCTATTGCAAATGCATCAATATTAAAAGGTGTTCCGGGACCTGTATATGATATCGGGGGGACATTGCTTGTTATCCAACTATAAACAGTTACATCACTACCCGGGAATATTTGTCCCCACCATTTACTATTATATACAATATTATCCTGATGATAATTTACAAATCGTGTTGTGCTTGTGTTGAACCATAATTGTCCAACCTGCGCCGCACCCCAAACCATCTCACTCAAGCCAATAGAATTATATCCGGCTGGATCAACATTAGACACTACATCAATATTCTCTCTAACTGAGCCTAATATTTTACCCTGTAATGGGTCAATATAATCTAAATTATCTAATGTATTATTAGTAATTGCACTATACAATAGTATGTTTTGAATTCTACTAATATCAACAACTGGACTTGAGCTTCTATATACACTCCAATCAGGTGTTCCTGTAGAATTAAAATATGTTACAATTTGTCCTGCAACAGTATCTGGTTTAAAGTTTGGAGTACCAATAACTACGTGTGAAGCATTAAACTCTACAGCATGACCGTACATTGGTTGACTTCCGTACGTTTCATTAATGTCATTGGTACTTTGTGCATATACAAAATTACCACAATTTGTTAGTGATTCATTATAAACTGATAGGTAATCAAACATATAAACTGCGCCTGCATTTCTATATGTGTCTACCCATTGTGTAGTATTATTATCAAATAATGTATCGTTATCATAATCTTCATCATCAGTAGAATCAAATGTTGTTGCTTGATAACGTGTGGCTGTTGGCGCACTTACAATAAATGAACTAAATTCATTAAATTTAACTACATTACCAAATTGAGTTGTACCTTGACCATGGGGGTCATTAATTGTTTGTGTTTGAGTATATGTATTAAATCCTAATTCTGCCCATGTATTATTGTCCAATGTAGTAACATTAAGTTTATTATTAGCTGATGCTAATGCATTGTCTATTAAACTAATAATTAACTTACCATCAATTGCAGTTGAGTGAACATTAGTAATATTTGCTTGATTAATAGCTGATGAGCTAGTAGTTGCATCACCTGCAGATAATACAACTAGATAACCATTAATTAATATTTTTCTAGTTGTGGTAATGTTACAATCTGTAGTGCCAATAATCATGCCATACTTGCCGCCACCGCTTGTATAGCGGTACACTGCACCTTCTTGATTAGTACTGTTTAATTCAAACGGGGCGCCGACTAGTATTTCAGTAGCATATGTATTAGTGTCTACACTGATGCCAAATTGTACACCAATTCTAGGTGTGTTTTCAGTTGTAAGAGTTTGTGCTAATACAAAGTTATTACCACTGACATTAATAATATCACCGGCATTTAAACCTTGTACTATAGTAATAGTAAAGCCTACATTATAATATGTTGAATCAGCAATTAAAGTTCCGTTAACCGTGATGTATAGCGGAGTATCTTGTTGCACTGCACTCATAGTACTACTAGCAGTATCTAATGGTGTTATAGGGCCGCCTCGATCAGCAGATATAGTAAATGTAGTTCCGGTTGGCTTGGCTAACACATAATACACAGTATCTAATGATACTCCCCCAAATGCAGTGCCGGTAAATACAATTGGATTATTTACTATTAAGCTAGAACTATCTGCACATGTTAATCTATCAGTAGAAGAATTAGTAGCAGTAACTGTTACCGTAGTTGTACTAGGTGTCCATGCTAATGTAAATGTTTGTGGGACATCGGGTAAACTTGTGAACTGTGATTCAAAATTTTGAACAGTTCTGTCATAGACGTAGGTATAGCCCCAATTTTCAGTAGAACCATTATAGTTTTGATCGGGTGTTCCAATTACAACTGTAGCACCATAATAATCTGTTGCTAATGAATAGCCAAAGTTATCATCATCACTTAATGACAAATCAATCGTATTAGATAGTTCATATTCTTCTGTGACAATTGAATAACGATAAACATATACTAGACTTGCAGAGGATGTTACTGCTGATATATATAACCAATTAGTATCACCAGATATAGCAACAGCACTACCCCACTCAGTTACACCACCAGGTGCTGTTATAGCAGATTGTAATGATTGTAATTCATCTACTGTTGTATTAACTACCAATTGATAAACATAAACTTCAGGTGTACCTGTAGGCTGTGATATTACAAATATATCATTAGCATACGCAATTGTTGTGCCAAATGAAGCAGTACCGGTTAATGTTTGCATTAAATCATATCTATCAAATAATACATTGAAGGAATAACGATATGCAAAACCGGCATCAGCATCACCAATTAAGTATCCTAAAGTATCGGTATACGCAACAGCACTACCAAATGTTTCTGAACCGTCTTTAACTAATTCTGAATCGTATGCGTAATTTAGACTTTTGCGATATACAGCCCAATCACCGTCGTTATTAGTATCCACCCAAACTTTGGTTTTAACAAATTCGGTGTTCAATAAAGGTAAATCAATGATATCACTGGGATTAGCAACACGTTGTGATTGGAATTTAAAACCAATGCCTTGACCAGTTATACTAGTTATTGCCGAATCTAATACTACATTAACCAATATACTATTAAGATTAATTATAGCATTCACTATATAATACCCATTTAAACTATTATTAAAGTTTACAATTGCAAACGGTTGATATTTTATTAATCCGTGAGGATTGATAAATGTTATTGTTGCAGTACCATTTAAATTATTTTGTACAAATATTACTGAGCCTAAACTTACCGGAGTCATTACTTGCCACGTACCTTGATAATCAGCTAACCAAACATATTGTCCTACATATAACTCTGATAATGGGGTAAAAAGACCACTAGGTGATGTGCTGGTTGCTAAGTTATAGTAATAATATGCCGCAATACGCATATCATTGAAATTAGCATAGCCTGCATAAGGGAATAATGTTGAAGGTGTATCTGTTGGTAATAACGGTAATACATCTGTGCTATTTACCGGGCGTCCATAATTATATAAACTATATAAAGGAACTTCTTGTTGTACACCGTCAGTAGCTATACCATTAGTCAAGCCAACAATGCTTGGATTACCGGTTAATAAGTTTTGATTTAATTTAAAATCAATAAAGTTACTGTTTAATACACCGCCAAACTCACCTGACTTAATAGCCCAGTTTTCATATATATCATAATCAATACCACCTTGTGGCAAGTTAGCTCCTTTGAAAACATTAACCGCATTTAATGTACCTTTATTCTTAATAAAGTTTTTATAAACATTAATTTGTGTAATATCAGTTAAATCAGCTAGTGCTAAGTAATCACGTGGACGATATCCAATTAAACTGAAACTTAATAGGTCAGCATCATTCTCTAAATTAGGACGATTAACATCATAGTATATTGTACTTTCATAAGAACGGGTACTAGTATTAGGTAACAAACCTTTTTGTATTTCATTGTAATCTGTTTGTTTCCATTCACGTTCTTCAAATATTTCTTTTGCTTGAATAATGGCTAAAGCGATCCAGTATTTGTTTTTGTACTTAACAATACTACCTGTTGTATATTTTACTGTTTTATCCCAAACAAGTATGTTATCTTGATTTAAGATAAAACCCTGAGCATCAATTGTGCCGTTCCATTCTGCAGTTTTAACACCACGAACAGAAATACGATTTTGACGTAGTCCTGTAATCAAGTTATAAATTACATCATTAAATAATGTAACATTATCAAATACAATACCATGTTCAAAATTACTAATGCTAAATTGTCCATATGCAACTGTATCACCTGAATTTAATGGTTGCGCTGTAAATAGTGTTCCATCACGCACAATACTTAAATCAGTATTTTGTATTGGATATAAGTTTTGATTTAATACAAAATTTTGTCTTTGTAGTGTTAATGGTTGTACAATATAACTATCTTTGTTGATAGAAATTAAATTAGCTGCAGGGTTAATATTAACAATACTGCCGGGTTCCCATCCTGATTGAGCCCAATACAAATACTCAGCTACCATCTGTCTCCAGCTTACTGTTAAGCCAGATTCAATTTGTTCAAACAATACGCCTTGACTTGCTAAATATCTTCCATACCCTTCTAGAAATTGTGATACCTGTTGTACTGTGATGAATTCAGTTCCATAGGCTACTACTTCAGTAGTATCATAATAGTTTTTAGCCAATTGTACACTCAATCCCTGAACAGATACTCTTTCATAATTACCATTAATTTTAGGTGTTAATATCTTAAAGTAAGCAGTAGTCTGACTGTTGCCATATACTTTATAACCAGTACTTGTTAATTGTATAATCATACCACTGTAAATAATTTTATCAAATGGTTGATTATCGTATAACAATACTTGATAGCTTTCATCAGGAATCAATAAGCTACTATTGTTGCTATTAGCGGTTGATTTTTCAACATAGAATTTTAATAAATTCTTATCACTGAAGCCGGCAAGTCTGTATACTAATCTAACGTCAATGTTAAATAACAAGTCAGTAATATTAGTAGTAGCATCAATACCTACTTGTTTTTCAAAGTCAACAATCCAATTGATATAACTTGTTTTAGCAGTACCATTACCATAAATCTCTACGTCACTTATAACTAAATGGGTACGATCATTAACTAGGTATTGATCAAATTCTACATTGTATTTGTAGTTGTCAATATCAACACCTAGGTTAAAAAACTCAGCTGGTTTAGTCAATGCCAGTATACGCATTAAATCAAAAGGCCAACTACTACTTCTACGATATGAAAACTCTGCTGGGCCTACATCACCAACTATCCAATTACGATTAAATGACGTATTACTATAGTTACCCACAATAGAAACAAAAGGTGATACTAAATTACCTTGACTATCTACAGGTAATACTTGTAATAATTGTGGACGCACAGCTGTGGGTATTACAACTGGATTACCATTATTCCAATCAATACCTTGTGCTAAATCATTCCACAATACTAAGTTATCGCTTGTGTATGGAGCAGGGCCATATCGTGTTTCCCACCATGTTGGTTGACCAGTAAATCCTAACATTTCCCATGGCATGGTATCAGGATTACTAGTGTCGTAGAAATATTCATATATACCTCTCCAATATCCTTGTGGAATAACTTCTCTGTTTATTTTATTTCCACTTTGATTATAGTTGTATGTAAATTCGTTATTAGCACTATAAAATTGAGTTTTATAATTGATTCTATTTTGACCAACCCAATCTAAGAAACTAGTTGTGTAAATTTGCAATATTTCATCATAGCTATAATCTGTATCTCTAAAAAAGCCCGGTAACACTTCATATTCTTGTATAGGAATAACATTACTTAATTTTAAATTGTTGTATATACGTTTTTCAAACTCAAGTAATACCTGATCTCTAAAATCAATTAATACTCCGTCAATATATTCTCCGTATAATTTATTATATGAGCCATCGTGTCCTACAATAAAATATGTGGGTGGATTATATGCTGTATCTAATATAACAGACGGTATAGTTGAAGGGTATAATCCTAATTTTGTAGGAGTATTTGGAATATAACTTCCATATGTTTGATTATATTCTTTAACGGTAATTTGATCACCTGGTGCCAAATCTAATGTTACCGTTAATGACGGGCTATCAGAACTTATAGTGTAATCAACACCACTAATTAATTGAGTAATTATTCCCATTGTGTTAGTTATGTAAACTAATACACCATTATAATTAGCTGTAGCAAAATTATAAATTTTACTTAATGGGTATATACTCACATCTAATGCGTTTGCAAAACTATAGGTGTTAGTAATGTATGCCGCTTTTGATGGCAACATATCACTCCAAAAGAAACTATTACTATCTGTTTTTGCGTTAGTAATTGTATCTAACGCATTATCTAACATAGTTGAAGGAGATAAACGTTGAGTAAAATCTGTAGTATTAATTGTATCAACTAACAAAGTTTTAAATGTAATATATTCCTTGCTATTATACATTAACGCATTGAATAAATTATGATTCTGTTTACGTAAAAATGCTCCGGGTAATACTAAACTTGCACTATTTTGTATAATCTTATTACCATATGGAACCATGTTACCCAAGTCACGGTAATTGTTTGCGCCAAATACATCGCCGGTTGTATTTAGATTATTATAGAAACTACTTTGATATTGACCGCGAATATCACCTATATTAACTCCAATAATATCTTCATTAAGTGGATTATTATTTAAATTGACTGGTATTTCGTAATACGCAGTTTCACTCACCTGATCACTTAATAATAATATTTCAATTACGGTATCCACTAGTGGATTAGGTACAGTAAATGTTACTATTGTTTGTGTGTCCGTTATTACTACTGTGTAATCACTTGAATATTCTATTTTATTATTTACAAAGAGTTGTATAGTAGGCCAAACACTATCTGTATCGGCTAGTTTAGCAATATCACATGTGAACGTTGAAGTAGGATTTGCGGCATAATAGTCAAATTCAAATATTTGATATTGTACACTAGGGCCAATTGCGGTTTGCCAACCCAATTGTCTTATTGAAGTTGTCAAATCACTATAATTATAAACATATCCTGTATTAACTTTTTGTGTAACAGGAGTAGTTCCACTTACATAGTTAAATGATGCTGAGTTTAATGATACGTCAAAACTGATATCACCTATATTATCAACCGAGCTATATGTTAATGGGAATCCTAACACAGGGTCATCTAACCCTGATCCTAAACCATATGCAAATAATTTATTACCAGCAAATGATGTACCAACATATACTGTAGGATCACCAAAACTAATTTCGTTACTATCAAATATATCAAATAAAGGTGGTTGATTTACTGTGGTTTTTTGTTGACCTTCTATCCATTCTATTCCATCAAAGTAAAAATCCATTCCTTGATAATTATACCCCCTAAAGGCAACAGTTTGTTCATTTGCTAAAACAAGACCATCCTCAGCTTGTGATAATGTAATTACAGGAGCATCACCTAATACTAATGTAGAAAATCTAACTACATATATTTTATTTCTAATATTTAAATTAGTGTCGGCAGCAAATACAATTCGTGCACCATCAAATAAAGAATAACTATCGTTTTGTATATCGTTAGCTATTAATGAGGAGTTGGCGCCGGCTACTACCGTGTATGCACTAGACCAAGATACTGTTAATGTTAATGTAGTTGTACCGGATATGCCAGTAATTTGACTATTTCTTGGTAATCGATTAGTACTATCATTTATATATTGACCAACTTGGAATGCTCCGGTAACATATTCTGCATTAATTTGAACATTAGTAGACACCTTTATTCCTGCTCCACTACCTGTTCCAACTACTACACATATAACAATATCATTAAGACTATATGTTATACCCGTAGTACCAGCGACGGTGTTCCAATTGGTACTACCTACTGTGCTTATTGTATAAGATTGTCCTACTACGAAAGAGGTAGCATTTACAGGTGTTACTGCGACTGAAGCTATAGTGGCATTATATCCCGTATATACTTCTACGTCAGGATAATAATTTTCTTGCCCGGCTACTTGATTTGCGGCGTCTGTTGTTCTGAAATCAATAAAGTCAATTGGTGGTTTACCAACAACACCTGAATCAAACAAACGTAAATTAGGGTAAAATTCAATAATAGGGCGTTTAGCTTTATTAGTTGGAGTAGCGTAAAGACTAACTAAAGCCGGATTACTATTATATGTAGCGGTAGCGTTTATTACATCAATATGAAACCATCGGTTACTACGTGACCATGCATTTCTATCAATACTATTTCTAGTAATAGTAATGTAATCTTGTAATACAGGGATATACAAATTAACATCATAATTGCCAATATCATATGGAGTGGTATCATATGGAATATAAGTACCTTGAGTAAATGGTTCCGGAGCTATTAGGTCTGTTACCGGAATTAATTGTATTGCTGTTCCTACTCCCTCAACATAAAATCTAATATTTTCATAACTAGCAGGATATATTTGCCCTAAAAATATTACCTTTAAACCATTGGTAAATACCACACCATTTGAAGATGTGTAATTTGCTTGACCTATAACATCAGTAAGTACATCAATACGATTAGTGCTATTACTAGATATTAATCTAATTTGACCTACTTTATTAGTTGAGGTGCCGTCTTGATAATACAATGTATCAAGCAATGAACTTAAGTAAGGTATTAATGTGATTACATCACCTGTAGTTCTATAAAATGTTTTACCAATATACTCTGTACCAAAATTAGCAGTAATGTTTTCTTCAATAGGAATAGTATCGCCTACAACTAATGTTATTGTGGGGTCTACCGGGTCTCCGGTATATGTAATTGTATAAAATGTTGTTTCATCCTCATCATTATAAAACATTAAAGTAAGACCATCTATTGAGGTAAGACCATCTATTCCGTTTGCCAAACTACTAAGTAACTCTCCTTCAACATCAGCATATAATAAAGTAGTTACTAAATCAACACGATTGTTGCCAGGAAATTGATATTCATCTTGTGCATTTTTTAATGGAACTGTAAATGTTACTACTCCAACTTCTGCACCATTATTGTCAACACCCAATATATCACGTGTTTGTACATTGGGCTGATTGGGGTCATAACCAGTAACACCTGGCATGCCTTGAATCCAAAATTCACTATCTTGATTGACATTAAAAGAGTATGTACCACCACGTAATAATGTAAGTGTTGGGTTGGTAGAACCCTGTGTTTGTCCAACAGCAGTTACTAAATAACCATTTGGATTACTTGTAACAATATAATCAGTAGCGTTGTAAACTGTTTCTGTACTTACTGTTACTGCTTCCGGACCTTCAGGAATCCAATAATATTGATTAAAGTTAATAATCTTATCTAGGTTAGTAAAACTATCCCATGAATAAAATTGGCCGGTAAACAATCTGTTGTTATCACCTATCAATGCACCTTCTAATTCTAATCCATCAATAATACCCGGATAACTAATAAAATCTTGTGCAGTACTTGTATCTTTTTTTAGAAATACTACGCCTGGATCAAGTTGGTAATCTGTTCTAGTTTTTGTAGGTTCTGTTACGTAATAATTTTTAGCATTAACACCATATCCAAATCTACTACCAATATAACCCTGAATTCGTTTAGTATTTGGTTGGTCTACTATTTGATCTAGCGTTGCATTTAAAAATTGACTATTAGTAGTTGTTTTAAATATTTCTGGTAGAAAATTTAATGTTCTAATTCTTGTTGCCATTATTTCTCTCTATGATTATATATTACTTATCTTATCTGTAACTGTGCTGGTGTAAGTGCCGCAATCACAAGAACATCATTTGCTGTTGCGCTATTGGCAAATATTTCGTATGGTGCTGATTTAATTTCATATAAATCTCCAAAACTCATTGTAGGATCATTTGGAACTAATACTGCGGAGCTAATCAAATCACCCAATTGAGCATGTAAATATGCACTCAATTCACTGAAGTAAAAGGTGTCTCCAAAATTCCAATTGTTAATATCAAAATATGTATTCATTGATGAAAGAACCGCACTACGTATTTCACTATCACTTGCATTTGTATTACTTGCTTTAATAACTTTAACGGTTGCTCTTAGTTGTGCAGGTGCTTTAGGTCCAAATAATGGTACAAATATTACGCTATTTAAAATTACACTATCACTTAACATCTTATAATCATTCAATGATCCATATGATTGTGTTAATTCATTAATTGTAGGTTTGTCCGGTATTGGTACCGTATTAGTAATATCTTGTAACCAATTTTGATAAGCAGTATAATAAGCCTGTGTTACTACATACAAATCAATAATGTTTGTAGTTGCTGGATCAATACGAGTTGTATTATTACTATTATGACGATATTGGAATTGTAATCCTTGACGCCCTGGTTTCATACTATATTGTGGCTGGGCAGTTACAACATAAAAGGGAGTAGTAACTGTTTGGTTTTGTATTGTTATGTAAAACAAATTATCAATATATGCGTAAAACAATTGACCTTCTGGATATTCGTACTTAACTACTTCAATTTGTGTTTTAGTTGAATATATATACACCACATCACTTGATGCTATTAATTGATAACGTGAAAGATTGACCGCATCTTGTAACAATACAAAGAAGGTATATATGCCAATATTAGTATTACCATTAACATAACCAGTTACTTCTGTGAAGAAATCTGGATTACTTATAATAGTTCTGTCATTAACATCTATACTTGCTACTTCTACTTCAAAGTCATTTACATATCCGTCACTTTCAACTGTTTGTCCTATTATACTTGAAGTAACAGGTGTAGCTAATGGATAGTTACTACTAGGTTGTGTATTAGTTGCTAATACTTTAACAAAGTCTTGCAATATTTTTCCACTAAGTGGATCATATACTAATTTACCATTTTCAAATGTAAAACGAGTATCAGCCACACTACCAAAATAATATCTTAATGAACGATATGTTATACTATAACGATTATTCCCCAAACTTAGTATGTTAACAAAATAATTACTAGCATCATATGTACCAATACTCCAACGATCTTGAGCAATAGTTAAACTGTTATCAAATATTAAACTAAAGCTTTGATTAAGTTCCATTCTAACGATACATTCTTGTATTACTATATTAGGTAATGAGTTATCAAATGCAGGTAATATAGTAGATACGATTGCACCTTGAGGTACATAACCATTTAATGTTATTGGACCTAATCCATTACTAAATGCACCCTCACCATTATTGTATCCATCACCTACTACATTTAATACAGTAGTCCATATATAAGTTTTATTTGATGGGCTAGCAATGCCAGCTATTAAACGATTTGTGTCACTAAAATAATATCCACTTGGTGCAGTAAATTTCATCATTGCACCTTTAGTAGTATATTTCATATTATATGTAGAATATGTTCCTACTGGGATAGGGGTGTCTGCACTACCATTAACGTTAAAGAAATACCCAGTTAAACTATTAGCATCAACTGTTTGTTCTTGCCAATATACAGTGCCATCACCTGATGTGGTGTTAACAGAGTACCGTGTGTAATTTTGAATGTAATATTGCCTAGCACGGTTATCTGCTAATAAGGCAGCTAATGTATCTGTTAAGAATGTAATAATATCACCGGAGGTATTGATGGTTAATAATACATTACCATCGGTATCACTTTGGTACATACCACCGTCAGAGGCAAATGAATTCGTGCTGGAGTATTTTCCGGTTGGATCTAGCAGGTCTAAGTTTTTTGATACACCAACAGAACTACGGTTAATAGCTTTGCTTTTAATAATAGAACTGTATAATGTATATGGGAAATTGTTGTAATCTTCACCATTAACCATTCTATTCTGTGTGTAGTAGCGGGTAGGGGCACGTTGTTTAATATTTGCTAATGTTTCTCTTGACTGTGCGTTTGACACTGGTGTCTGTAATTCTAATCCTAATGTAAGTGTTTCTGTTCGTCCTACCCTACTAATATAACTTATTGTAACTGATAGATTTTGCATCTCAGTTGGATTAATAGTATATGTCAATGCATTACCTGCACGTACATATGCTCTAAATGTTCCTACTGGGATCTCGGAAAATACTCCATCACCAAAAACGTAACTAACTTGGTCGTTAAATCTAGAACTAACTGAGAATATTCTGCGAACACTATTTTCAGTCTGTAAATAAGCATCAGCATAAACATTCTCTACTTGATTCCATAAAGTTCTATTAACGGCTGAACTGTTATCTGTACTTAACTGATACAACCAAGTATCTGTATTGTTAATACCCTGAATGTCAATATCAACTATTTGATTACTAATCTGTTGTGCTAAATTAAAATCAAAATTCTGTAATGAACCTTGTTTAAAGTAAAAGAAGAATCCTGTATTTGGACTACCGTATCCCAACTTGTCATTACGATAAGCCATATTCATTCTGCCACTTGGGGCAGGTGGAATTTCATATACATAATCTTCATCTAAAGTAGTTGAACTAACTAATTCAAAATTCATAGTTTGATTATCTACTACTGCAGTAAATGGTACTATTGGTAAAGTAGCAGAAGGAATATTAATAGCATACTCATCTGTTTTAATACCAGCTATTTGAGCACTATTACCTGGACGTCCAATACGTTGTGTATTAATTAATGTGGAATTGATGATTGTATTATATTGTTCTAACCAGTTAACATTTGCAGGATCATTCCAAAGAACGGTTTGATTACTTAAATTGAATCCATTTAAATCAGTGATGTTTTCACTTGTTTGAATACTTACTACTTTAATGTACCCTTGTCCAGCTAGGTTACGTTTAGGAGTATAGCTAACTAAATTTGCTAGTTTAACAACACTATCTCTACGTTCGGCAGTATCAATAAAATTTTCACGTGCGTTTAAGTCGCTACGAAAGGCTAGGCCCTGACCCATAAACGCCATAACGTCCATTAATGCTATGAATTCACTTGATTCAATGTAATCGTTAAAAGTTTCTGGGTAGTAAACACGAATATAATCTATGAAACTTTTACGTAGGGTTTCATAATCGTAACTACGAAAATCGGCTTCACGGAAGGTTTGATAAATTGCCTTCCAGTCATTAACGCCGAATAGTGCTGATTGTCGTGAACTTGTAGCCATAGTGGTATTCTCTTTTAAGTATTTATCTTAAATGAAAACTACACTTTTGGAAGATTATTGAATTACTGCTGTGCTAGTGCTATTATTGAAGAAAACACTAAGCATTTGTGCATCATTAAAGGGTGTTACTGCTAATTCTACTTCAATTAATATACCGTTTTCTTGAGGATATGCGCTAACAGTATTAACTATCATTCTTGGGTCTTGATTAGCAACTCGTCTGATTTCTGTCTCTAATTTATTCTGTACATCAAACGTGTTTGGCTCAAACACAAAACTCCAAAGAGTAGTTCCGTATCCAGGATTTCCAACTTTTTGACCCTGTTGAATATTTAATGAATTAATAAAATCTTGTATAACTAATTGTTGGTCAACTAATCTATACTTTTTTCCAGGGATAACTGGTTGTACCATAGAACCTACACCACCTGCAATACCCGCTGGTAAATTAGTAGAGCGGGGCTTATTAGCATTAATTGTACTGAATCCAATGTATGATGGCATATTTTATCCTATAATATATTTATGTGAGTGTAGTAAGTTCTTCGGTTATTGTCAATGTTTTTAAATACTGCGTTTCATATTGATTTTTCAATACCGCAATTGCTGGATCACCTGCGGGCATCACTTCCACTGCATTGTCCAATGCTGCCTTTGCTGTTCTTGTAATTTCAAGTTGTTCATTATAACGTTTTTGCTGGTCTCTACGTTTTCTATTAAAAATTTCAAGATCGCTTTCCGGTAACGTTTCACCAGTAGTTGCAGGATTACCGGTAAAATTTGGTGGTGGTATTTTTGGATTATCTAATATTTGTTCTGTTTCCCTATTTAATAGAGGTCTAGTTTTATCATTATTACTAGCTACAGTAGGAAATTTAACTGTTCCTGTACCACCTAACTTCAGACTACCAAAAAAGGCATTTAATTGCTTGGCTGGTCCGGATGGTAGTCCAGAAGATACTAATGCTACTAACGATATTTCACCACTCTTTAAGAACGACAAACCTTTATTTAATACGCTAGATACATCTTTAGCCGCAGTTTCTAAACCTGATGGTACTAAATTAGATATATTTTTTGTTATTTTAGATGTTTCTTGATCTATTAATCCTTTTACCGCATCAATTCCTGGTATAGTAATTGGTGCACCATCTGCATTATTAACTTGATAAGACACTCCGTTTTCTCCAGCTTCTAACACACTCAATCCAGTAGATACATCCCTATTGCTAGCTAGGTTGGTAACTGTTCTATTAATGTCATTAGTGACTACTGCTACGGTGTCGTTAACATTATTAGTTACAGAATTCACTATACCTCTCACCCCTTTTGTGGCATCAGTTATAGAATTGAATGCACCTGTAAAAGAATTAACACTTGGTGCTGATGACGGCGTCTGCGCGGTTGCGATTGCTTTTTCTGTTATATCTTTAATATTTTGAGGAACTCCAGGTTTTAACGTTGGTAAAGCTTTAGCAATTGAATTAAATGCATTGGCTACTGCACCTCTAGCATTATTTATTAATTGATCTAATCCAGGGCCAATACCTTTAAAACTGATATTAACTGATGGAGCTCCCTTTTTACCAAATAGACTTGTAACGGCGCTAAACACACCTCCACCACTAAGTAAATTAGTAACACCTCCGCCACTGAATAAACTGGTAACACTTTTTAAAGCGTCTCCGCCACTGAATACGTTTTTAAGACTATCTAACCCTCCTGTTACTACATTTGACACATTGGCAGCAAAATTACCTGATGCAAATAACTCTTTGGTTGATCCTAAAAAAGTATTAACAGTATCAGTTACATTACTTACTACACCGTTAACATTATCAGTTATATTTTTCACTACCCCGGTAACGTTATCTGCTACGGTAGTTAATGCTGTATTTACAGAAGTTACCGCAGTATCGGCTGCATTTTTAATATAATTAACAGTATTTTCTACACCAGTGTTAAAACCTGCTAATATTACAGGGGCAGCCGCCTCACCAGATACGTTAGGACTTAATACTCCATTCTTTGTAAATTTGTCTAGTGTTCCTTTCATTCCAGTAACTATACCATCAACTATAATTGAAGGACTAGCATTTTTGTAGTCTTGTAAGTTATATATATTGTTTACACCTGTAAAAAATGGCCCACATGCTTGCTCTAATGTTTTACCACCTGCTACTAAGCTATCAATTAATTCAGCACATCCCGGTTTTAGAATTCCACAATCTTGTAGTTGTTTAGCACTTAAAGCACAGGGCCCAAATGCCGCTTGTGGACCATTTGCTGTTTGTACTATACCACCACCCAATTTAACTACGTCGGCAGCCTCGCTTTTATCTGCCCCATCTTTCATTGTTGCAATAATGCCATCTGTTAGTTCCTTAGTAACATTTTGACCAATTGCAGATGACTGTGGAACTGTAGATATAGCAGCCCTTGTTACTGGGTTTTTTGGTGCACCAGCATTGATAATTGCGCTTGTTAATGACTTTGATGGTGCACTTGGCAATGCTGCCGCGGCACTATTATTAACTTTAACATCTACTCCTTGATTTGCGTTAGCCCATGGCGCATGAGCTGGTGCTCTACTTACAATACTTAATAATTTACCCGGTGCCGCTAACCACCCTTTAGTAGCATCATTTAATGTATCTGTGTGTGCTGTTATTGGAATTGGTTTTACATCTTGAGGAACTAAACTTGATGATCCTGTATTTAAATTAATTTTACTACCGTTAATATACGTAATAACTTTACTATAAAAGAATGCATCACCTCCACTAGCAAAACTCATTTTACCATCTACTTTAGTTGTATATGTACCAGAAGCATACAAACTAAAGTTTGTTCCAACTTTTTGTGTGGTTTGTTTTTCACTGCTAAGTGCAATCGTGTCAGCACTCATGTTTAATGCTTTACCTGCGTTAATATTAATATTATTATCAGCATGTAAATTTAAATCACCTTGTGTTCTAATATTAACTGAATTGGTAGAATACATATCAATTGTACCTTCTTTACCCAATTCAACCCAACTTTGTCCGTTAGCATGAATAATATGTAGGCATTGTCCATCATCACTCATTAATATCTGATGTCCTAAACTAGTACGTATCCTTACTAATTGATCTTTACCTAAAATATCTCCATCATCCATGACCAGTGAATGTCCACCTCGTCTTGCAATAACTTTTAACCCTGCATTTTGTTTATCGGATATAGCCGCTTTAACAATAGTTTCGTCAGTAAATCCACCTTCATATATAGGACGTCCGGGTGTGCTTACTCCCCATCCAACACGACTTGGAGTTTCACGTTGTGATGTTGTACCAATTACACCTCTTATAGTATCCCTAATTAAACCCTGTTGTGCTAATACACTAGCAACATAACTATGTACTGGTTTTGCCTCATTTAAATAATTTGCACCATCAGCAATACCACTATTATTAGTGTTAATATTAACTACTGGTAATCTGGTTGCACCACCTAACGCTTGTGCCTCACCTTTATTAGCTATAATATTTTCGCTTCCGCCAATAGCAGGAACCATATGTAATGATTCAACTGGCGGAATAGCTCCAATATAAAAACCATAATCAGATTTACCATCAACAAATAAACATATAACTGTTGTACCTATATCAGGTGGGCTGTTCCATACACCATAACTGTTAGGGTTTTTTACATAATTTCCCCACCCAGTCTCTGCACTTGAAGGCGTAGTTACTCCATAGAAAGGAGACAGATAATTAACCGGGGTCCAATTTGTGCTTTTGTCTGGATCACCTGTACCTAATTCAGGTAAATATACAAATATCTTTCCACCTCGTTGTGGATCTATATTACTTTTAACAATACCAAGTGTTGGTAATGATCGTAATGCCGCACCTCCTGCATTGGGTAAACTTGATTTAAGCGGGCCTTTAAATTTAAAATAATCTTCTGCCATATATAGTCTCTAGTTATTAAACACTGCGGTTGTCCCTGGTGTCTTCTGGTAATTCTCTTCCATCATCCTGTGATACGGTTGCTACTTGTGTTGACTTAATTGTGTTAATAGTAGCTTCATCATCTGCTACAACTTTAGATACTATTACATTATTACTTTGCTGTCCTGCAGTATTTTCTGCCCTAGTTCCAGCACCATCAATAGGTGTACCAACCGTAGCACCACCGGTTGGCGATGTTTGATTAGTAGTAAGTATACTAGCTCTGGCATCAGGAAGTAAGGCTGCATTTGCTTGTTGTGCTATGGCTTCATCTACGCCGGCAAATTCATTATCAGGAGTATACCCAGTATTTCCAGTTGACGTGCCATTTGGATTCTGTGAATCAATTGTCCCGGCTTGGGTTGAAGAAACTCTAACATCTTTACTAGTAGTTGATGCTTTGGTAGATTTTTCTCTATTATTAGCATCAGCATCAGCAGTTGCATTAGGGAATGAATTAATTTGAGCTTTTAATTCTTGTACAAATTTACCTTTAGTAAAATTACTTTCTACACTATATAAAAGATAACTTACTCCTTTAACTTGTGCAGCCACACTCTTAGGGTAATCCCACATTAATACTTGAGAATTGATTGACAATAATCCATTTTCATTATTATAGTCTATTCCTTCTCTAAAATTTATTTCAAAAAATACTTGGCCACCGTTAGGATTAATAGTGTACCCATCTACGCCGTAAAATCGGTTGTATACTTCATTTAATGATCCCGGTGAGTCTTGCATTAAATAATCCGGATCACCCATAATATGTACTTTAACGTTAACATATGCGGTAGGATCAAATAAATTTGCTATTACTGAGTTTCTTGTTTCATTTCCTTTACCAATAGTTCCTGATGTAGATTCTCCTTGAGGGCGATTTGCAACCTGAGATGAATTTTCCTTACCATCTTGTGCTGTTTTGCTTTCTATGGGATCGTTTTGAACAACATAATATAGATTATTAAATACTTGTTCATATGATATAATTTCAGTATTTTTTCCAGTATACCAATATTCATATGATTTGTGTGGCCCATAATAATTATCTGTAGAATTAACATATGGACTTGTCAATGCTGGTGTAAGATATGGTTGAATAATATATGTTATTTGATAATCCCAATCAGATAATAATGTATTCCATCCTAAACATTTTACAATAGAACTTAAATTATACCATCTGAATTTTTTTGGTTTGTTGTTTTTTTCTTTGCCACTATTGATATCTCCGTCTAATGAAGTTTTTTGTAGGGAATTTACAGCATTATCCATATATTCGCTTTCCTTAATTATTTCACTAATAACTTGCATAATAGGTTTAGTGGCATCTAATGCAATAGATTTTAAGTTTAAATTAGGTGTACTTCTTACAGAAGCAGATTCATTTGACTGATTAGTAGATGTTATAGGCGCGCCGGATGCTCTGGTTTTATCTGAACCAGTGGTTACTAAACGTGCATTCTTAATATCATCTGCCGGTCCTATAAATTCTAATTTAAATACAGTTTTACTTTTACTTTGTTGCTGTTGTTCATTTAATATACTAATTAAACTTCTTGTTCCAGGCTTATCACCCTTTAATACATCAAATACTGTTTCACCAATAACAGTTGAGCTACTATTAACTAATGCACGTTTTGTACTATACGCTACAGAAGGTTGTAATGTTGCGGCAGTTATTTTATATGATGACGTTTTTCCATCTAATGTGAACTTCATATTAGTTATATATATGTCATAAAATCTTTCATATATGCCAGTAGTTTGACTAGTAGCACTATCGGGTTTTAATTCAGTACTATTATTAGATATCGGATTACCATTAACATCATATCCTTGAAATCTTACACCTAATACAAAAAACTGTTTTGTTGGATTAGTTAAAGCTCTGTAATTAGGCAATCGGCTTTTTGCTTGTAGGGCCTCTGATGCTATACGTAAGCGGGATATAAATGAGAAACCATACGGTTCATATACCATAAATGTCATTGATGTAACATTAGATGCAATTCCATTAGATTTACCGCCTGAAGCATGTGTAATTTTCAAATCATCAATATAATAATCTAATTCAAATCCAGGAGCACGTTTAGATGATGTATTATTAATTCCACCACTCTGTGCTATTAAATATGCCCCGCCTGAAGCTTCATTAGCAAGTACATTAATATTATTTCTGCCAGATATAACAAATGCTTCATATGCATCTGGAGTTATCATATACAAACTAAGCTGATAAGTATAACTAGAAAAATTGCTTAAAGGATTAGAAGTTCGTCTGCCAGGTTTCTCTTTAACAGGTCTCTTATCCTGAATAACTATTTCAGGTATACCATCCGATGGTTTATCAGTTGTAGCACCACCGTACAACGGGTTCCCATAGTCATCTTTTACATCACTGGCAATTTTTTTATCATAACTGTTATCTCCGTCGGCAGAACCAGTAAGAGTATTTGGATTAGGGGTATTGGCTGCCACTTTAAATTCCGCGGATTTGGCCGCAGCCGCTTCTTCCTCTTGTTTTATTATATAGTTTGCCTCTATTAATAATGCCTCTTTATTTTCACTTGGCATGCCCGTTTCAATAGCAAGATTAATAGCTATTAACGGGGTTGCCCCTCTACTAATATTTTTACCAGTACTGTCGTCTTTGACTACCCAAAGTCCAGTAGTTTCTTGCCTAGAAATAGAATACATTTATAGTCCCAATAATTGTTTTAGTAAATCTGATTTAGGCAAATATATACCCACTCCGGCTACAAAATCAAAGTAAGGATCTTTTAATCTATTTGGATTTCTACTAGCAAATACCCACCATAATCTACTATCAGCATACAAGTCAAATGCTAATAAGTCTGGACGATATTCATATACCAATGTGATTTGCCAATATATGTCTGATGGTTGTTTAAGTATTGGTCTGTCTACCATTACATCTAAAAATTTACCATTTACTACTCCCGTAGCATAGTATGGGCTTGTTGCTGGATAAAGTGTGTTATTTGCCATTACCAAATTCCTCCGCCATTGGGTCGTATACTACCTCGTAATAATTCACCAGTTGCATATTTCTTTAAACTAAAATTATTACTTATATCATTACGTGTAACTATTGGATATGCTGTTATAGTTATTTGCATTTTTGTAGGTACGTATGTAGGTTGTGTATTTGTTGCTTGCGTGTTCCATGCGGTTGGTGATGCAGTTGCGCCAGGATTTAATTCGTTTAATCTAACTTGTGATGCCGTAGTATCAGCATTCCTAGTACCATCATCGTAACCAGTTGAACTAACTCCAGCAAATAATGTTGGACTAGCTGCTCTTATATAGTCCACTTCATTAGGCAAATTATAATTAAATGAGGATATTACTAATGGATGGCTATCAAATTGAAAACCACCCATGCCGGATAGATAACATAAAGGTGGGGGTGTGCCTGGACTAGGATTTTGATCTTTTCCATAAAACATTTTAGTAACTGATCTAAAGAAATGTATCACAGCTAACATATAATTTGCTTCTTCATTATCCTGTGCGGTAAAATCACCTGTAATTACTAATTGATCCACTCCACTATTCTTATATTGATATACTTTATAATTACTATGTGTTAATTCTTGCGGGTCATAGTGGGCGGCATAAGTTACTTGAATATTAGGTGTATATGGAAAAATTACACCAAGTGTTTTTTGTAATGGTGCTAATATACCAGGATCATCGGCAGCATAAAGATATTTGGCACCAGGAGCTAAACTTAAACGAACACGCCAATCACCTTGTGTTTTTGCATTTTCTGCATCCTGTAGAGTTTTCTGTGACCTAGCAGTAATAACCGAGCCTTGTAAACCACGCATCCCACCGTATGACTCAATAATATCTTGTTCTGTTCTTCCAGTTGCTTCATCAAATCGTAGACCAGCTTGGTATCTTGCTTCCTCAAAAGGATCTGAGTTAGGATCAATATTAGCAGGATTAAATACAAGTTCATATTCAGGATTTGGACCTGTTTTTGCATTAATAGTAGCTGGTGCTGGATTTTGAATAGTGTTATCACCACTAGCAGGACTACCATCATCAAGAATATCATCTCGTCCAATAGATGCCGGGGCAGAATTTTCAATTGCAGATGGTCCAGTAGGCGCCGATGATTGCTGATAGTAGGCCAATCCCGGATCCGACATTGGAGTAATTGGTACACCGCTGGTTTCTCTTAGGTATGCTACTGCCTCAGGTGAGGCTTGTGTAGGATCTATCCTAGCAATAGCTACTTCAATCTGTCCGGCTTGATATTCTAGGTCTACTATCGGCCCACGTGCCTTTACTTCTTCGGCAAAGGCGTCATCTCTAGCTTTAAGCAACGGTAGAAGCTCGGCTTGCTGGCTTGCCCATTGAGCATTTATAGTTGCTACATTTTGTTGTAACTGTACATTGGTTGGATCTTTTGCAAGAGCATTCTGTGCGTTTATTTTTGCATTGAGGCTAATATGGCCAGGTGTGTTATAATAGGCAAACAACGCTTGTTGCGCTTGTTTAGTTTTTATTTCTGCAGCCTGAGCGGGCCCTCTAAGAGGTATAAGTTCAGCTTCTATTTTAGCTAGCTTAGCCTTTAATTCGTCAACTGTTGCCATAATATGTTATTATCCTTAGTTATATTTATCGTTAAATAAAAGTAGTATTTTTACCCTTTTCTCTAAAAAATTGTTGCTTTTCTGCAACTATTGTGTTACACTACACAAAACAACAAGGAAACTATGTCTCTATTACCCGCGCCACGCAAACCTGTAAACTATCTAAATAACAAAGATATTCTAAAAGAAATACACGAAAGTAAAAACGCATACTGTTGTTTTACTAAACCAGAATATCATCGCTATGACTTTATAGTAGATATGCCGCAAGCACAACTGGATGAGAGTCTAGCTTATGCTTTCAAACCCGAAACAATTCAAGTAGCAAAAGAAACACGGGCTCTACGTCTTAGTTTAGAACAAGGATCTAAAGATAGTGTTTCCCCTGATTCTATACCATTGACAGATTTAATATTTCGTGTAATGACTTGGGATCACGTTCCGGTAGCACCAAAACAACCTCGCAAAACAGTTAAAAAGAAAACAGCAAAAGATATCTTTGAGTTTGAAGAACCAAATCCAGATGAAATCTTTGCTGACCTAGAAGATAATACAACTAAAGCTGAAGTAGATGACATGGTTCATGTTAAAGTAAACTTTCCCCCATTCCAACACTATAAAATTGATGAGAACAATACATTCTATTGTGTGGGTAAAAGTCATTGGGAAGGTGATTTACCAACTGGTTCTTTTAATAAAGAACATGGTAAAATTACAAACAAACTTGCCCGTATGTATATTATGATGTGTGAAAAATACGCAATGAAATATAATTGGCGTGGGTATACTTACAATGACGAAATGCGTAACAGTGCTATCTTACAATTAACTTATGTTGGTTTACGATTCAATGAAGCTAAATCAGCTAACCCATTCGCTTACTATACAGCCGCTATAACAAATAGCTTCTGTCGTGTATTGAATACAGAAAAACGTAATCAAAACATACGTGATGATATCTTAGAGATTAACGGTCTTAACCCAAGTTGGAGCCGTCAAGGTTCTGGGTCAAGCAGTACAGTTTACGAAGAATAATTTGTCCAATGACATTGCTTTTGTAGTGCCACATCCTATATAATAAACACATGAGTAACCTTTTCAAAAAAGCGGCAGTAATGACAGACCTTCATATTGGTCTAAAATCAAATAGTATAGTTCACAATGAGGACTGTTTAAATTTTGTTAAGTGGTTTATATCAAAAGCAAAAGATGAAGGATGTGATACTGCAATTATATGCGGGGATTGGCATAATCACCGTGCGAGTATTAACATACATAGTCTCCATTACTCTATGCAATGTTTAGAATTATTAAATTCTAATTTTACTCAAGTATTCTTTTTAACAGGAAACCATGATTTATACTATAGAGAAAAACGTGACGTTCATAGTGTATTATGGGCAGGATATCTTCCAAATGTTCATGTTATTAATGATATTTTTACTGAGGGTGATGTGACTATTTGTCCATGGCTAGTGGGTGATGAAGCAAAACAAATTAAAAAATTAAAATCTAAATATATATTTGGGCATTTTGAGCTTCCCAATTTTTACATGAATGCACAAATATTAATGCCTGACCATGGTGATATTAATATGGATTCTTTTCCAAATACAGATTTAGTATTCAGTGGTCATTTCCATAAACGGCAAAGCAAAAAGAATGTGTGGTATATAGGTAACGCTTTCCCACATAACTATGCTGACGCAGGTGATGACGCACGTGGTATGATGGTACTTGAATGGGGTCAAGACCCGCAATTCTTTAGTTGGCCAAGACAACCCTTATATCGTGTATATAAACTAAGTGATGTATTAGAAAACCCTGAGGGCTTGCTATTAATTGATAGTCATGTTAGAGTACATCTTGACATTGATATTAGTTATGAAGAAGCTAACTTTATCAGAGAAACATTAATACCAGAACATAAACTAAGAGAAATGGCATTGATACCAATGAAAGCAGAACAAACAGAGATAGCTGGTTCAGATGGATTACGCTTTGAGTCGGTTGACCAAATCGTCATTGACCAAATTAATTCTATTGAATCAAATACTTTTGACAAAAAACTATTGTTGGACATTTATAATAACCTATGAGCATTACCCTTAAGAATATTACCCTTCGCAATTTCCTTTC
>Ga0209596_1000186_pt1 | contig 55894 bp, 55 predicted proteins | sample M_130807_MF_Meta_FD_187314 | JGI IMG/M metagenome (GOLD analysis project Ga0209596, IMG submission 187314) | Freshwater microbial communities from Lake Montjoie, Canada to study carbon cycling - M_130807_MF_MetaG (SPAdes) (version 2) | ecosystem: Environmental > Aquatic > Freshwater > Lake...
AGCCGATATAGTCATGCACTCAGCTACTAAATACTTGGGCGGACATAGCGATTTAATTCAAGGATGTTTGATGATGAATGATGTCAAATTAAGAGAAGAATTATTCTTTATTCAAAAATCTTGCGGCGCTGTTCCAGGACCAATGGATTGTTTTTTGGTATTACGTGGTATTAAAACTTTGCACGTGCGTATGCAACGTCACTGCGAAAATGGCGAAAAAATTGCACATTTTTTACGCAACCATCCAAAGGTTGAAAGGGTTTACTGGTGCGGGTTTGAAGACCACCACAATCATGCCATTGCTAAAAAACAAATGCGCGGATTTGGGGGAATGATGAGTTTTACGTTGAAAGACGATAGCATTGAAAATGCAACACGCGTTTTATCTAGTACAAAATTATTTTCTTTGGCAGAGAGTTTAGGTGGTGTTGAATCACTTATTAATCATCCAGCATCAATGACGCATGCTTCAATTCCAAGAGCAGAAAGAATTAAAAATGGGTTATCAGATTCTTTAATTCGTTTAAGTGTAGGTATTGAAGATGCAGTAGATTTAATAGCTGATTTGAATCATGCAATTGGGTAAACAAATAGACACAAAAACAGCTGATGCAACATAATAACCAGCAAAAGCTAATTAGTTTTTTTGAACAGAAAGTAGCCAAATACAATCAGCCGTCTTTTATTGTGGCCGACCCTGTTTGCATTCCACATTTATTTAGTATAAAACAAGACATTGAAATTGCCGGTTTTTTTGCCGCTGTATTTGCATGGGGCGGACGCACTACTATCATCAACAAATCGAAAGAATTAATGCAGTTGATGGATATGGCACCATATGATTTTTGTTTGAATCACCAAGAGTCGGACCTTAAAAAAATGCTGCATTTCAAGCACCGTACTTTTAATACCACCGACCTTTTATATTTTATTGCATTCTTACAATTCCATTATCAAAACAATAAAAGTTTAGAGAGCGCTTTCTTTCCAAAACAAGTATTGCAAGAAAGTTCCCATGAAATTGTAGCAACAGCCCTGAGCTATTTTCATAATTATTTTTTTTCATTAGAAGACGCCCCTAATAGAACCAGAAAACACATTGCAACGCCCTATAAAAATTCTAGCTGCAAACGCCTGAACATGTACTTACGTTGGATGGTGCGAAAAGATAAAAATGGCGTTGATTTTGGTATATGGAAAAAAATATCACCCGCGCAACTCATTTGCCCCATTGATTTGCATGTAGCTCGTGTAGCCAAACGCTTTCAATTGCTCGACCGCAAACAAGTAGACTGGTCGGCAGCTGTTGAACTAACACAATACTTGCGTAACTTAGATCCTATAGATCCTGTAAAATACGATTTTGCCTTATTTGGTTTGGGCGTAATGGAAAAATACACATAAACTAACAACACCATGAGCAATTCCAACGAACTACAAACCATAGAAAAATTAAACCTCAATGAGTTGATTGCGCATATCAACCATTTAATTGCCAATGATTTTTCTACATTGGTTTACTTATTGTATGCAGTGGATGTGTCTGAAAAAAAATTGAAAACCTTATTAGCCGAGCATCCTAATGAAGATGCAGGAAAAATAATAGCACACTTAATTCTTGAAAGACAAGAACAAAAAAGAAAATCACGCGAACAATTTAAACAAGCCGAAGAAAATATTCCAGACGACGAAAAATGGTAACTACATTATTTTATAAAATCATTAATTGGCTTGAACTGATACCCCTGGTTTTTTAAATACCCAATTATTTCATCTAAGTGATCATAGAGTTTGTCTTTTCTGCGTGGATCGGTTCCTGCATGAATTAATAAAATAGCGCCATTCAAATGATGGGCATCTGTTTTTTCAAATTGTTTTATCGATGCAATAATAGCTGCCGAGCTCTTATAAGCAGACCCCATTTCTGGCCAAGTATAATCGGCATTAGAGCCAGTACCTGCTGTGAAATTAAATAAGCTTATCCCCTTTTCGTTACACCATTTTGCAACTGTATCGTTCCACCATTCATAAGGCGGAATAAAAAATTGATTGCCCGGATCATGCCAATTACCTAATTGCATGGCAGCAATATTTTGGTTAAAATCGAACTGGAACTGGGCCCTAGTTACCAATAAGCTATCGCGTTTTTTCCAGTCGCAATAAAGTAAATGTTGGTCGGAATGCGGCCCTAAATAATGCCCCCATTTTTTATACAAAGCATCAATATCATTTTTAAAAATAGGATTGCGATAAAACCTTCCTGTAAAAAAGAAAGAAGCAAATACCTGATTTTTTGCAAGGCTACTTGTTATCTGTGGCAACCCCTCGCCAAATTCATCCGCTGTAAAAACCAAGGAGATTTCTTTTTTTGTAACATCTCCTCTTACCACTGCACCATGCAAAACTTTTACTGACAGTGAATCTTTTTTTGGGAAATTGATGCGCATTTTTTGAGTGATACCCATATGAGCTTCTGCTGCTTTTGCCGCTAACAAATACACTAATGATGCAGTACCATCCATGGTGGGTTCGTTGGTACTATAATCGCCATAGTCGTCGTGGTAAACGGCTAAATCACTCTGGAATGGCGCATAAGCATCAGCATGCTGTAACTGGATTCCAATTAAATTTTGATAAATAGAAGTATACACTGGTCCATCCACCAAACCGCCATCTATTGGATAATTTTTTAAATGGGTAAAGGCCGAATGTGGATCAATTGGGGTGTTGCCATTTGCAGGCAATCCATAAACCATCGACTTTCCCCAAGGATTACAACCAAATAACCAATCAATATTTGCTTGTTCCAATGCCGCAAAACTCGCATCATTTTCATACGTTCTATACCAATAACACTGAATAGCAAAACTCGTGGTTAAATTATTACTACACCAAGTAAAAGGTACGCCTCTATAAAATGCATTGTGCTTTGCTTTTTGCCAAACATTATAAATTCCATCCTCAAAAAAACCCATTGTTTCGGTAGACATATAATTACTATGACCATAAATTTTTGCCAACTCATAAACACCCAAATTGATAAATGGATACCATTGATAGTGTTTTGCAGTATCCTTTCCTATCCAAGTATTGGTGGTGCCTGCTTGTAAATAAGGAAAAGCATCACTGAGGTATTTAGAATTTTTAGTTAGGTTAAATAATTGTGTTGCAGCCAAAGCCATATCGTCCTTCCAATCGTCTTCTTCATAAAAATATGGTGCCCCACCCGGAGCAGTTTGCGCTACACCTGGTTTATTTAACCCCAATTGATAAGCAGAGAAACTTTTATCATATAAAGTTTTGGCATAACTACTATTTGATTTTTTAAATAATTGATAGCCTAACGCAAAAGCACTTGTAAATTTTCCTGCAGTTGATGCAACGCCTGTTGCACGATTTTTATATTTGAATAAGCCCTGTGGTTCTCCCGTGCAGAAATAAACAGGACGCTCAAAACCCCTGCCATAATAGTTGTCTTCCTTTGGAATTCGCAAAGAATGGTGGTCTCTATCATCTGCCAATTGATTAAATAGCCAATCTGGTTTGGGATGCATTTTAATTAACCAATCTAAGCCCCATTTTGCTTCATCCAATACATCAGCAATACCATTTTTTCCTTGCAGTCCATTTGCTAGTTTGTTATCTGTAAACTGCTTAGGAAAATCCCTGTAAGCTGCCAATAAATGATACGTAGCATTAGCACTTGTTGCAGCATACTGTAAATAATCACTGGCATCGTGCCAACCACCACTCACATCTATATGCGTTCCGTCTGGAACTGGTGCATATACCGTATAACCATCATGTGTATGACAACTGTCATTTAAAAACGGATTAAACCCGCTTCGTTGCTGGCGCATATAACGCAAACAAAAATCAGCGGCACCATTGTACACGGTATCACTAATTTTAAATACAGGTGATTGTATTTGTGCTACCCGAATAAAATATTTTCCAGGCTTTGTGAAATTCGAAAAATCTAATCGATATGTATTAACAAAAGGTCCATAAGCGCCATATTCATTTCCTACTGCTAGTTCTACTACTACTTTTTTTGAACCTGCTTCAACCAATTCAAAACGCGTAATTTTTTCATTCAATTTACTACACCAAACAGCTACTTTAATTGATTGGGTTGTATAGCCCAATTGGTTAATGCGAATCCAAGTATTTTCTACTGGTTGTGCCAATAACAATCTATAAAAACACACTAGAAATACTACGCCAAAGATTCTAATTTTTTTCATGTGCTTGTTTTGTTGGAAAAAACAATCCTTAAATATACAAAATAGCCATATCAACAAGATGCATCAATTTCAATACTTTTATAAAGCTAATATAGCCCTAACTTTATATTACTGAATATCAAAACAAACGCACAAAACAAATAATACATGTTCTTAGATTTCAAACAACTTAGCGTATCCGAAAAACAATCTTGGCTAAATAGTGCCATTGGCCCTAGGCCTATTTGTTTTGCCAGTACCATGGATGCCAATGGTCGAGTAAATTTGGCGCCGTTTAGTTATTTTAATGTATTCTCTTCAAATCCGCCAATAGTTATTTTTTCTCCTTTAAAATCTGCTAACGAAAATCCTTTAAAACATACCCTACAAAACGTAATTGAACACCCAGAATGTGTAATTAATATAGTTGACTATTCAATGGTTGCGCAAGTGAGTTTAAGTAGTTGTGCGTATCCAAAAGCGATTGATGAATTTGCAAAAGCGGGATTTACAAAAGCCGCAGCCACAATGGTGCAACCACCATTAGTGAAAGAAGCAAAAATCCAATTGGAATGTAAGGTGATAGAAATAAAAAGTTTGGGCGATGAACCAGGCGCAGGCCAATTAGTTATTGCAGAAGTATTGTGTATGCATGTAGCAGAAAGCGTTTTGGGCAATGATAAAAAAATTAGTCCAGCGCAATTAAACTTGGTAGCGCGCTTGGGTGGCGATTGGTATTGCAGAGTAGACGCGTCTAATTTATTTGAAATAAACAAACCAAATACACAACTAGGTATGGGAATAGATCAACTACCAGAAGGGATACGCAATAGCCAAATTTTAACAGGTAACCACTTGGGCTTGTTGGCAAATTACCACGAACTGCCTGCAGTAGACCCTGCCTTTAATGACGAGCGATTAAAAAATATTATCCAATACTATGGCATTAGCCCAACAGAAATGGAAAAGGAATTACACCTATACGCAGCTGAATTATTAAATGACAATCGCATAGAAACCGCTTGGCAAATTTTAATTTCGTTAGAAAACGTATAACTGAATTTACAAATCACCCAACTGAGGGCGCATTACAATATCTTCTACCACGGCTTGTGGCGATAATTGTGATACTGCAAATACCATTTTAGCAATATCAGCTGCTTCCATAATTCGTTTAGGATCTATTTCAAACCCATCCCAACTAGCACTTAGTGTTGCGCCTGGAGATGCCGCTGTTACTTTAATGCCGTGTGGTTTTAATTCTTCGCGCAAGTTTTTACTGAATCCTAATAATGCAAATTTAGTAATGCTATAAGATCCGCCATTGGCATAGGCATTTAAAGAAGCAATAGAACAAATATTAAAAATATGCCCGGTTTTTGCAGCAATCATTGTTGGCAACACTGCACGTGTTAAGTGATAGGCACTATATACATTCACTGCCATCAATGATTCTAAAATACCATCAGCTTCATTATGAATACTACCCGGTATAAATTGTCCGGCATTATTTACCAAAATATCGGGTGCACCAAATTGTAAACACCAATTGCCAAACTCAATAGCTTCCTTTTTATTAGAAAGGTCTGCAGCTTTTGCTTTAACAGCAGCTTGCGGATACTGGGTTATTAATTCTGCAACCAAAGCATATAAATCCATTTCATTTCTACTACACACCAATAATTGGTAGCCTGCAGCAGCAAATTGTTGGGCGATGGCTTTTCCCATTCCTTTTGTGGCACCGGTAATAATTACATTCATAACGAAACTAGTTTGATTTGTAAAGGTCGAACATTTTTGCCAATCATTTAAGTTCGTATTTTGCAGCCATGCAATACCGTCATTTGTTTTTCGACCTCGACCATACACTTTGGGATTTTGAAACCAATTCCAAAGAAACTTTAAATGATTTATACCATAATAACCAACTTATTAATAGAGGCATAACAGATTTTGAAAGTTTTTTTGCCCATTACACCCACCACAATCATCGACTTTGGGATCGATACACCAAAGGCTTTATTAAGCAAGACGAACTTCGCTGGAAACGGATGTGGCTGGCTTTATTAGAATTTAAAATAGCCGATGAGTCCTTGGCAAAAAAATTATCGATTGAGTTTTTAGAAACCCTGCCTAGTAAAAAAAGACTCTTCCCTTATACGATTGAAATTTTAAACTATTTACAAAATAAAAACTACGTGCTCCACCTAATTACCAATGGATTTGAATCGGTGCAACACAATAAACTTCGAGAGAGTAATTTAACGAGTTATTTTAATCAGGTAATTACATCAGAAGCGAGTAATAGCCTAAAGCCGCATAAAGAAATATTCGATTACGCACTACTTAAAGCAGGTGCAAATTTGGCCGAAAGCATTATGATTGGAGATAACCAAGCAGCAGATATACAAGGCGGTATTAATGCAGGAATGGACACTATTTTTGTAAACCATTTAAAAATTGTTCCTACAGTAAAAGCCACTTATACTATTGAACACCTAAAAGAGTTGGAAGCGATTTTTTAAATTACCAAGTAGCCAAAACCGTTACACCGCCTTCTACCACTTGGTTTAAAGCAACTTCTACTTTTGCAGTAATTGGTAATAATAAGTCTACACGGCTACCAAATTTAATAAAGCCGTATTCTTCAGTTTGTTTTACTTGTTGACCAACCTTGGTATAATTACAAATGCGTTTGGCTAGTGCGCCAGCAATTTGTTTGTAAAGTAATTCTCCGTGCAAATTTTTTACCACCACGCTCCAACGTTCGTTTTCGGTAGATGATTTTGGATGCCATGCAACCAAGTATTTTCCTTTGTGGTATTGATTATATATAATTTCTCCGTCTACAGGATTTCTATTCACGTGCACATTTGCAGGGCTCATAAATACACTCAGTTGAATGCGTTTGTCCTTGAAATATTCGCTATCAATCACTTCTTCAATAACCACTACTTTTCCATCTGCTGGACAAATAATTTGGTTGGCATTAATAGTAAGTTCCCTATTAGGTATTCTAAAAAAAGATACTAAAAATAAAAAGATGCCAAGTGTTACAAAAAACACCACCAATGCACAAACAGGCATAGACTCGCTTAAAAAAGAATAGGAGGCTAGGTTAATCAACCCAAAAATAAATGCTGCAATGCCAATCGTTTGGTATCCTTCTCTGTGAATAGTCATTTGAAAATAATTAGGTTGCAAATGTAATAGATGTTAAATACTTACAATCAATACTTGTTAATTATAAAAACAAATAAACAAAAACCCAAACAAAGGGCGTTGCAATTAATAATGAATCGAATCGGTCTAAAAACCCTCCATGACCAGGCATCATTTGTCCACTGTCTTTCACACCGGCCATTCGTTTAAGCTTGCTTTCGAACAAATCGCCTACTGTACCTATAATAGAACTTAATGCAGCCACAAAAATCAAGGGCTTAAAAGGTAACCCAAACCAAAAATTTCCCCCATATCCAACAATTAGCACCGACAATACAACCCCGGTTACTGTGCCTTCCCAGGTTTTTTTGGGAGATACTTTTGATAACGGTGTTTTGCCAAAAATGGTACCTGCTAAATAAGCCATGGTATCATTAATCCAAATAGATACAATTAAAACTACAGGTAATATCCAACCTATGGTAGGGTTAAATCCTTCCAAAGCACGACCACGTAAAGCCAGCATTAAAGACCAGCTCAAAGAAATATATAATAAGCCCCCTAAAAGAAACAAAACGGCGTTGACACTAATTTTTTTTCTACTCACCCATCCGCCTATTACTAAAAATGGTAGAGCAATCGCTGTAAACCAACCACCTAGTTGTTGCAATGAAATGGGTAAAAACGAAAGCGGATAAGTTTGTGGATCTAATAACCAAAGCATGCCTCCAAAACCAACAAGCATAGTAGTAATTCTAATAAATGCTGGCACTTGTATAAATTTTTCATGAATTGATTCCACTAATCGATTGTATTCGAACCAACAGCCAAAATGTATTACGGTAAACAACAATAGAAAACTCCATTGATTCCAAACCAATGCGCCCACCATAATACAGCCAAACACAATGGCACTAAGGGCTCTAGTTTTAAAAGTTGCTAAATTAAAAGCCATACTATTTATTTTATTGGCAGAAGAAAATTACTTTTTATAAACACTAATCTATTGCTACACTATTTGTGTTGTGCAAAATTGTTGTTTCTTTTTTTAAAGCCTGCAATAAATATACTACTGCAAAAATAGCCAATAATCCCCACCATATTGGCATGTTTTCGTCTATGGTTTTTTCAATATTTTTTCCGCGGATAGATGCTAGATAAAGTTGTGTTACAATCATGCCATTGTAAAAAAAATGCATCAAAATATTTAGCCAAATATTTTTTCCAAAATAAAAAACATACCCCAATACCATTCCCAAACCTACTCTTGGTAAAAATCCAAAAAACGAAAAATGAATCGCGCTAAATAGTATGCTAGTAATTAAAACTCCTAGAAAAACATTTTTGGTCCATCCCACAAAAATCTGCTGAAAACCACCCCTAAATAGTACTTCCTCAAATAAGGCAGGACAAAAAGCCATCACCAATAAAGCAATTAAATAATCGGTAAAAGAATGCATAGCTGCCATCGACAACATGGTTTCTTTGTACAAATTTTCCATTTCCCTCGCCTTAATTAACCATTTAGCGGGCAGCCAAATAGACTCGTTTAATTGACCGAGTGCGCCACTTAATAATAAACCAGTAAACGCCAATAACACCACTAATAATACTTGCTTGAGTGCAATTTTAGAACGAAACTGTAAATGCTGAAAAGGATGATTATTTAAAATTTTAGCCAAAACAATAGCTGGAATACAAAAAACTATCAAGGACGCAAGTGAATTTAATAGTTGCGCAAAACGCATATAGCCGGGCTTAATAAGCAATGCGGGCAATTCTTTCATGGGCACGTGCATCATATTAGCACCAAGCCCTAAGATGAATAAATTTCCTACAATCATCCCTATCCCAAGTAAAGACAATAGTAGTGCAAACTGTAAAGGAAATGTAAGTTGTGTTTTCTGTTGCATCAATTCTAAAATATAGGATGTAAATTTGCCTTTTTTATGGCATTTAGCTGCAAGTTAATGGATAAAGGGTAGCCTTTGCCACCTGCGGCCGAACAAAACAGGAAGTACAAATAGTATGGTTACAATAGGCAATATCGTTTTACCCGATTTCCCCTTATTACTCGCTCCAATGGAAGACGTGAGTGATCCACCCTTTCGAGCAGTTTGCAAAGACAATGGTGCCGACCTAATGTATACCGAATTTATTAGTAGCGAAGGGCTTATTAGAGATGCCATGAAAAGCCGTCAAAAGCTAGACATTTTCGATTATGAAAGACCGATTGGCATTCAAATATTTGGGGGAGATGAAGATGCTATGGCACTCAGCGCCCGAATTGTAGACACCGTAAACCCCGATTTATTAGATATTAATTTTGGTTGTCCGGTTAAAAAAGTAGTGAGTAAAGGAGCTGGCGCAGGTGTATTGAAAGACCTAGACCTAATGGTTCGATTAACCGAAGCAGTAGTAAGAAGTACCAAATTGCCTGTTACGGTTAAAACCCGTTTGGGTTGGGATGATAGTAGTTTGAACATTGAAGAAGTAGCCGAAAGACTACAAGACTCCGGTATTAAAGCCCTAGCTATTCACGGAAGAACACGCGCCCAATTATACAAAGGGCATTCAGACTGGTCTTTGATTGCCAAAGTAAAAAACAACCCGCGTATTCATATACCCATTTTTGGAAATGGCGATATTAACTCGCCACAAAAAGCGGCAGAATACAAAGAAAGATACGGAGTAGATGGGATAATGATTGGCAGAGCCGCCATTGGCTATCCTTGGATTTTTAGAGAGATTAAACACTATGTAAAAACCGGCGAATTAATGGCGCCCCCAACACTTGAAGAAAGAATTATTGTTTGCAAAAAACACTTGCACAAATCTTTTGAATGGAAAGGACCTATTGCTGGCATCAATGAAATGCGCAGACACTATACCAATTACTTAAAAGGGTTGCCCAATATTAAAGAGTTCAGAACTAAGTTAGTTACACTCACAACAGTTGAAGAAATTGAAGCAGTACTAAACGAATTGTACCAATACTACCAAGGCTATACTTTTGAAAGATCCACCATTGAGTTGATCAATTACCACGAAAAATGTCCTGTTTAATTTTTTGCTGCAACACTAGCTGTTTCAATAGCCGCAATTACTTGTGTATCTAAAGGCGAAATTGTTTGTGGAAAAAAATGTGTTAGTACCCCATTTTCATTCACCAAATATTTACAAAAATTCCAAACGGGCGCTTGACTGCACCAACCATTTTTTGCGTTATTCGATAACCAATCAAAAATTTGATTTTGTTCAGCGCCTTTTATTACAACCGATTTTTTAGCCAAGAAAAAACTAACCCCATAATTTATTTTACAAAATTCAGCAATAGCGGAGTCTCCTTTTTTTTCTTGTCCTTTAAAATCATTTGCAGGAAATCCTATAATAATTAAATCATTTAAATACTGTTGGTGCAATTTTTCTAACTCGGCATATTGACCTGTATAACCACAATCACTTGCAGTGTTCACCAATAATATTTTTTTGCCTTTAAATTGGTTTAAAACTATTTCGGTGCCATTATTCAGCGTAATTTTTTGTGCAAAAAAATCAACTAGCGGTAATTTATTTTCTGCATTTATTTTTATAGACTGCTGTGCGCCAAACAGTTTTCCAGGAAACATGATTACCGGATACATGGCTTTTAAAATCGACTGCCGATAACTCATATCTTTCTTTTTTAATAATAAACTTCCTCCACCAAAAATGAGTAAGCCAATGATAATACTTTTCATAATTTTTTTTGTCATTTATTAGCGAATTAACCATTTAAATAACCAAAGCTTTCCTTTAAATGGTGGATATTTCATGGCAGGATCAAACCATGTAGGCGTTTTCATCACTGCTTTTTTATGACTAAAAGTATCTATAGAAAATTTGCCATGATAAGCGCCTATACCACTAAACCCTCTGCCGCCAAAAGGCAAGCTATGATTGGTTAAATGCCAACTTGCATTGTTTACACAAGCCCCTCCAGAAGGCACTGCTTGCAACCAAGCATTTTCTTTTTCAACGCTTTGTGTAAACACATAAAACGCCAATGGATTGGGATGTTTTGCAATAATCGCTTTGGCTTCATCCATTGTATTAAAACTAATAATTGGCAAGATGGGTCCAAAAATTTCATCCTGCATAATGCTAGCGTTGTCTACTAAATTGTCTATCAAACAAGGTTCAATAAATAATTTTTCGCGATCGGTTCTGCCGCCATATAAAATGTGTCCTTGATTTTGGTAGGATACTAATCTGTCGAACTGTTTATGGTTAATAATCTTTCCAAAATTTTCACTGTCTTCTGCACGATCACCAAAAAATTGTTGAATGCTTTTACTCATTGCTTGTACTAAAGCATCTTTTACAGAAGTATGTACTAATACATAATCGGGCGCAACACACATTTGTCCTGCATTAGAAAACTTTGTCATCATAATGCGTTTGGCACTTACTTCAATATTAGCATCTGCTTCAACTACACAAGGACTTTTACCGCCAAGTTCTAAAGTAACTGGTACCAGTTTTTCGGCTGCCATTTTGTAAATAATTTTTCCAACTAGGGTACTGCCTGTATAAAAAACATGGTCGAATCTAGTTTGCTCCATCATTTCAGGAATCACTTTTGCGCCATCGCCAGGCACATATAAAACATATTCTTCTGGAAAAATAGCAGTAATCATTTTTTGCATCAAGGTCTCGGTGGCTGGTGCAAATTCACTCGGTTTTAATACCACACAATTTCCTGCAGCAATCGCTCCAATCAATGGTGTAATTAATAATTGAAAAGGATAATTCCATGGACCAATAATTAATACCAAGCCCAAGGGCTCTTGAAAAATACGGCTGCTCGATGGCATGTTTAATACATTGGTTGAAACCGATATTGGTTCCATCCAATGTTTTAAATTAGCCAGAGTGTTATTAAGTTCGGCCATGGTAAAACCATTTTCAGAACCCCAACATTCTTCCTTACTTTTTTTTAGGTCTGAAAATAAAGCGGCGTAAATTTCTTGTTCATTATCAGTTATTGCCTGCTTTAAGGCTAATAACTGTTTTTTCCTAAATGCATAAGATTGTGTTGCACCAGACTCGTGGAAGCGGCGCATAGCAGAAAGTTGTTGCTCTAAATTAGCTGACATATAAAAAAATTAAGTAGTAATCGTTTTAAAAACAAAACAAGTTAGTCTTTGTTGGCTAATTGGTAAAATACCCACTAAAATTTTAGGTGTTTTTTGGTTGCTACAGTCTAAAAAAAGAAATAGTAATTTTTAATATAAATAATCACCAAATATGTCCAAAAAATTATAAATTCATTGCTCAATTGAAAGTATACAAACTCTTAATTGTATTATTCCAATGATTATCAGCTAGTAAAATGTAAAAAAGACATTTAAAAATGAAAAAAAACGAAACACCCAACAACAACCGCCGCGGATTTATCCGCAATAGTGCACTAGCATTAGCAGGATTTACCATTGTGCCTCGTCACGTTTTAGGCAGAGGATTTATTGCACCTAGCGATAAGTTACAAGTTGCCGGAATTGGTGCAGGTGGAAAAGGAGAATCTGATCTTTGGAATTTTTACCAAAGTGGCAAAGCAGATATTGCTTTTTTATGCGATGTAGATGAGCGCCAAACAGCCAAAAGCCGTAGCCGTTATCCGAATGCAAAAATTTACAAAGACTATCGCGAAATGTTAGATAAAGAGCACAAACATATTGATGCTTGTTCTGTATCTACACCAGACCATATGCACGCTGTAATGGCCATGGCTGCTATGCAACTTAAAAAACACGTATACGTTCAAAAACCATTAACGCATGATATTTATGAGGCGCGTATGGTAACAAAAGCGGCACATACCAATAAAGTGGTTACACAAATGGGTAACCAAGGTTCGTCTGGAGATGGCGTACGTCAATTAGTAGAATGGAATAATGCTGGTTTAGTAGGTGATGTACATACTGTTTATTGTTTTACCGACAGACCAGTTTGGCCGCAAGGAATTCCTTGGGCTAAAGAAAAATCAGCTATTCCTAAAGAACTTGATTGGGATCTTTGGCAAGGAACTGCTCCTGCAAAAGATTATGTAGAAGGATTATTGCCATTTAACTGGCGTGGATGGTGGGATTACGGTACCGGCGCATTAGGCGATATGGCATGTCATATTATGGCTCCTGTATTTGCTGTGCTAGGACTAGGTTATCCTGATTCAGCTGAGTGTAGCGTTGCAACACGTTATGTAGCCAACTGGACAAAAGCAGCATACCCAGAAAGTGGACCTGTTGCCTCTCATATCATTCTTACTTTTAAAGGTAAAGATGGCAAGCCCGATGTAAAATTACATTGGATGGATGGCGGTATTCAACCAGAACGTCCAGAAGAATTAGGACCTAACGAAAAAATGGGTGATAAAGATGGTAGTAATGGTGTTATTTTCATTGGATCTAAAGGAAAAATGATGTGTGGAACATACGGAATGTATCCACAACTATTACCTACCGAAAGAACCAAATCTATCATTGTTCCACAAACACTTGCACGTGTTCCAAAAGGAGCAGAAGGTCACTATGCAGCATGGGTTGAAGCAGCAATTGCTGGCTATGGTTCTGATAAAGCAAAAAATCTTAGTTCGCATTTTGATATTGCCGGACCACTTACAGAAAGTATCTTGATGGGTAACTTAGCTATTCGTAGCTACGACCTTGAACAGAAAAATGCAAAAGGTGGTATGGATCATCCAGGTCGTTTTATCAAATTGCTTTGGGATGGCCCGAACATGAAAATTACCAATTTCGACGATGCCAACCAGTTCGTAAAACGTACTTACAGAGACGGCTGGAGCTTAGGCGTATAATTTATTGTTGATCATTTACAAAAGAGACTGCTCGTAATGAGTCAGTCTCTTTTTTTTAATGAATTGAATACCGCATTATTTTTAGCTGTATTTTTATTCTTCCAATGAACTAATAAATGAATTTTGCGCAATAAAATTATTTCTCTCAGCCTTATTAGCCTAGCTGTTTTTAGTTGCCTGTTTACCATGCAAAACTGTCAAACAAAAACAGATACCATTGAAAATATTGCAGCAGGTCCTAATGCAATTGTTGGCGATCAGCAGTGTAAATCTTGTCATGCCAATCAATACAATGACTGGATGAAATCAGACCATTTTAAAGCCATTCAAAAACCAACAGATAGTACGGTATTAGGTAATTTTAATAATGCAGGATTTAATGCCGATGGAGTAACATCGCATTTCTTTAAAAAGGATAGTACCTTTTATATTAATACCCAAGGTGAGGATGGTAAAAATCACGACTATCCAATTAAATACACATTTGGTTACTACCCATTGCAACAATACTTAGTTGAATTTCCTGGGGGCAAATTACAAGCAACACGTTTAAGTTGGGATAGCAAACAAAATAAATGGTTTCACCAATATCCTTCACAAAAAATTGATTCACACGATTGGTTGCACTGGACGGGCAATGCACAAAACTGGAATACCATGTGTGCGGTATGTCATAGCACCAATCTTAAAAAGAATTATGATATTGAAAAGGATACCTATAATACTAGCTTCGATGTATTGAATGTAAGTTGCGAAGCCTGTCATGGACCAGGAAAAAATCATATTGCTTATATAGGAACAGCCGATTATCAAAAAGGAAATAAAATAAAAAACTCCTTATTACAATTGGCAAAAAACAGCAAGCAATTAGACCAAATTAATACTTGTGCGCCATGTCATGCGTTACAAACTGGTATAGCAGCCGATCAAGTGAACAGTGCTGAATTACTCGACAACTATATCCCTCAAATACCTAATACAGAAAGGTTTCATGCCGATGGACAAGTGAATGACGAAGACTATACCTATGCTTCTTTTTTACAAAGTAAAATGTTTTCGAGAGGGGTAGAATGTAGTAGTTGCCATAACCCGCATTCTGGAAAATTAATTTTACCTGGCAATCAAACTTGTATTAGTTGTCATGCAAAAACATTTGATTCGCCATCGCACCATTTTCATGCCACCAATACTGCAGGAGCCGAATGTAAAAACTGTCATGCCCCTAGTAAAATTTATATGGGTAATGATGTTAGATACGACCATGCATTTCGCGCTCCCCGCCCAGACTTATCTGTACAATACGCCACACCAAATGCTTGTAATAATTGCCACAAAGAAAAAACAGCTAAATGGGCTGCAGACGCTGTTGTAAAATGGTATGGTCCTAAACGCAAATACCATTTTGCCGAAGACCTTATTCCGGGTAGTCAACTCAATGAAAAAAGCGAAGCACATTTATTAAAATTATGGGCAGATACTTCGGTGCCAAAAATCATTCAAGCCACAGCCATTAATTATTTGGGAAGTATTCATACGGTAACTAGTTTGAATACACTGCTCGATGCACTAAAAAATAATGATGCTCAAATTAAGTACGAAGCACTAAGAAGTTTATTGGCATTTAGCAATGAAATTCAAGATAAAAATACGGTTGCTGCTTTACTTAACGATAAAGTAAGGGCTGTGCGAATTGCAGCCGCAGCACTAGTGAATAGTTTTGGAAAAAATGGGGTACCCGAACAATATTTAAGCGCCTATCAAAATGCAAAAGGTGAACAAGAAAAAAGTTTATTGTATCAAGCAGATTTTGCACATGGCAATATTGCTATTGGTGATTTTTACCAACAAAGCGAAAATTTTCCTGCAGCAGAAAAATTCTATTTACGAGCCATACAAAAAGATAGTTTAGCCAATCTTGCTCGATTGCAATTAGCAGTAGCGTATAGTACGCAAGGAAAAAATAATGCAGCACTAGACATATTAAAAATGGCCATTCATACCGATCCAAAAAATGAAACAGCCTGGTATAATATTGCTTTATTGTACAGTGAACTTAAAGACAACAAACACTCACTAGCGTCTTTTGAAAAAGCCTACCAATTAAAATCGCTTAACCCAAGTGTGTATTATAATTACGGATTGTTATTACAACAAAATACCCAAGCTAAAAAAGCCATAGAAGTATTATTGCAAGGGTTCAAACTAAATCCTACCGACGAAAAAATCAATTACGCACTTGCCTATGTTTATGTACAAAACAAACAAGCAGGCAAAGCCATTGAATACGCAAGGGTATTAAAAAATAATCAGCCTAATAATCCAGAATACGAAGGACTGTTTAAAGTATTAGGGCTCTAATTAAAAAGCATTACATGCTAAAATTTTTCAAATAAGTTGCATCAATTTTAGCGCTATCTATAGGATTTGAGCCAGTGAAAGCTTCTTGTTCAACCACATAGTATTTCAATCCGCTATCGGTGCCAGCTTTTAATATTTTCTTAAAATCAATTACACCTTTTCCTAAATGACAAGACTCGTGGCCATCTTTAATTATTGCCTGATCTTTAACATGACACAAACGGAATCGGTTAGGATATTTTTTAAAATATGCTAATGGATCTGCACCCGCTGCAACCACCCAATAAATATCCATTTCAAAATCAACCGTGTCTCTATCGGTGTTATCCATCATTACATCTTGTGGAATTTGTCCATTCGTGGCTTTGAAAGAATAATCGTGGTTGTGATACGCAAAACGAATGCCATTAGCTTTTGTTATTTTTCCGCATTTGTTAAACTCGTCTGCGAATTTTTTAAATGCATCAATACTTGGTTGCGAACCTTTGTAAGGACAAATCAAATACTTCATGCCAATGGCTGCGGCTTCTGCTGCTTTGCGTTCAAAATTTTCCTCTATTTTACAATGAGATGAAATAATAGTCATCCCCAAATCGTCCATGTATTTTTTAAAGTCTTTGTGGTCCATTCCCCAAAAAATACCTTTATCACCTTCAAAACTTTCAATTTGTTTGTAACCAAAAGAAGCAATTTTTTTAAGCGTTCCTTTGGGATCAGCCAACATATCTTCTTTAACCGTCCATAATTGCAAACCAAAAGCAGGCAATTTATTAGCAGCGAATAGACTGTTTCCAGAAAAAGGCAAAGACATTCCTGCGGCCGCAAAAGCACTCATTTTTAAAAAATCACGACGATTATTATGCATACAAACAATATTAAAGTTCTTTAAGTAATTATTTTTCTAACAGTATTTAAATTAGGTAGCCCAAGCTTTGTCTCCTTTGTTGTAAGGAATACATCCTACATATTTTCCTGGAACTGCTACATAACGCAAAGCTTTAGTAGCGCCTATTTCTGAAGTAAAAAAGCCCAATAGGGTTAACTCTTTCATCATTTTAAAATAATGCGTTGGATCAGTTTCTTTTTTTGTTTTTTGATAGGCTTTGGCTTCTGCATCAAGGGCCACTAACACTTCGTGTCTTTGCTGTGGGGTACTATTTAAAAAAGTTTTACCCGAAAGTTTAGCACTAGCCTCATCTAATTTTTTAATCCCTTCCATGAAAATAATTTGGTCTTTATTTTCGTAGCAGTCTGTAACATACACGCTCATAAATTCTCCTACTTTAGCTTCCTTTGCACCAGGAGTTGCCGTAGCTGGAAGAATGGTTTCGGCCATTTCATTTAAAAAATTAATATGGTCGAGGGTAAACTTGATACTTGATGCACCGCCTTTATCGCTGAGTTTACAGCCAGACATAAATGCTTCTGCGCCTAAAAGTGTTCCGCCCATTAATAAGGCAGCACTTGAAATGGCTTCTCTTCTGTTCATTCAATTTATTTTTAAAATAGTTTATAATGCTTTTTGGAACGAATTATAAGTTTTGTTTTTTCAATTCTTCCACTGCAAATGCAGCAGCTCTAGCAGTAAAAGCCATATACGTTAAAGATGGATTTACACAAGAAGCCGAAGTCATGAAAGCGCCATCCGTAACAAATACATTTGGTGCATCCCAAACTTGGTTATGACTATTCACCACCGATGTTTTAGCCTCTTTACCCATACGAGCAGTACCCATTTCGTGAATACCTTTTCCGGGAGTTCCATCGCCTTCGCGCGCTTTGATATCTTTTACACCAGCAGCTTCTAGCATTTCTACCGCATCTGCTAAAATATCTTTGCGCATTTTTAATTCGTTGTCTTTCAACTCGCAGTCAATCGACAAAACATGCATGCCAAATTTGTCTTTTTTATTTTTATCGAGCGATATTTTGTTATCGTGATAAGGCAGCATTTCGCCAAATCCACCAAGGTTCATATTCCAGCCACCTGGCTCTGTCATAGCATCTTTAAATTCTGCACCTATACTATATTCTGCAATGGCATGACCACCTGTTTGTCTGCTACCACCGCCTTGGTATCCAAATCCTCTAACATAATCACGTTTATCGTTTCCGTAGTTGCGATACCTAGGTACATAAATACCATTGGGTCTTCGTCCAAAATAATATTTATCTTCGTAACCATCTACTTTTCCGCTAGCACCAATACCTAAATGGTGGTCCATTAAATTATGACCTAATTCTCCGCTGCTGCTGCCTAATCCTTCTGGCCAAACATCTGTTGCAGAGTTCATTAAAATCCAAGAAGTATTTAATGTGCCTGCATTTAAGAAAACAATTTTCGATTTGTATTCAATGGTTTGGTTGGTTTCGGAATCCAATACTTCAACACCTGTTGCTCTTTTTTTGTCTTTATCGTACAAAACTTTTGTAACAATAGAAAAAGGACGCAGCGTTAAATTGCCTGTTTTTTCTGCAGCAGGAAGTGTAGAAGACTGTGTGCTAAAATATCCGCCAAACGGACAACCCAACCAGCATTTATTTCTAAACTGGCAATTGGTTCTTCCTTCAATTGGAACAGTTAAATTAGCCGTACGGCCAATAATCATACTTCTCTCGCCTTTGTAATGGGCTTTAATTCTAGCAGCAACATCTTTCTCCACGCAAGTCATATCCATTGGAGGTAAAAATTGTCCATCAGGCAAAACAGCCAAGCCATCTTTATTACCACTAATACCTGCAAATTTTTCTACATGATCGTACCAAGGTGCAATGTCTTTGTATCGAACTGCCCAATCAACACCATGACCATCTTTTGCATTGGCTTCAAAATCGGTATCACTCCAACGATAACTTTGACGGCCCCAGGTTAATGATTTTCCACCAACATGGTATCCGCGAAACCAATAAAAGGGTTTTACTTCTGTATAAGGATGTTCTGTATCCTTGCACCAAAAGTCGAGGTTCATTTCGTTTAAAGGATAGTCTCTTTTTAAATTCGGATAATCCTTTATCATTTGTTGGGTTCTTTTACCACGGTGTGGAAAATCCCAAGCTTCTTTATTAGCAGATACGTAGTCTTTAATGTGTTCAATATTGCGTCCTCTTTCAAGTAACAATACTTTCAAACCTTTCTCGGTTAATTCTTTTGCAGCCCAGCCACCGCTGATACCAGAACCCACTACAATTGCATCATATGTTTGTTCAGCCATTATTGATAGAATTTTATTTATTAAATATCACAAATTTGAATTGCCTTGCGCAATGAATCTATTTTATCAACTGCTTTAGGAATGAATTCTTGGGCCACATAGCCTTTAAACCCAGTAGCATGAATCGCTTTCATAATGGCAGGATAATATAGTTCTTGGGTTTCGTCAATTTCATTTCTACCCGGCACACCACCAGTATGGTAATGACCAAAATAAGGATTGTACGAACGAATAGTACTTATTACATCTCCCTCATCAATTTGCATATGATAGATATCATACAACAATTTAAAATTAGGAGAACCAATTCTTTTACAAAGCTCCACGCCCCAAGCAGAATGATCACACATATAATCTTTATGGTCTTTTTTGCTATTGAGCAATTCCATTACAATGATTACGCCATTTTTTTCGGCTTGTGCCATAATTTGCTTTAAACCTTCGGCACAATTTTGCAAACCGGTTTCGTCGTCCATTCCATTTCTATTGCCACTTGCACAAAACAAATTGGTATAACCTGCTTTTGCAACAAGATCAATATGTTCTGTGTAATTACTAATTAGTTTGGCATGGTACTGTTTGTCATTCCATCCTTTGGCAAGGCTAATTTCAGCGCCATTACACATGGTAGAAATTAGATTGTAATTTTTAAGTGTTGGCCAATCTTTCGGACCCACCAAATCTATTCCTACCAATCCCATTTCTTTACCAGCAGCGCAAAGTTGTTCTAATGGAATATCATTATAACACCAACGGCAAGCCGAATGATTAATATTTCCTTTTAATGGCGGATTACTTGGTTTCATGTCACTGGTAAAAGATGATAAACTTGCCCCAGCAGCTAATGCTGCGGAGCCTGTGAAAATATTTTTAATAGCGGTTCTTCTACTTGGTTTGTTTGGCATTTTATATAGATTAATAACAAATAAAAAATCTTTTAAGCCGCTGATGCAGTAGCGGAAATTGTACCTAATTGACTAGCACTGATTTGAAACTCAGTACCTAGCCTGCCTAAAATGCCCGCCCTAATTCCAAAAGATAAAGCGGTTACCAAAAGCGCTAGGCAGCTGGCAATAAATAATTGACTAGGTTTTGGATTTGTTTGCATGTCGTTAGAGTTTAAAATAAAAGTTTAGAAGTTAAATGTAATTTTTTATTTTTAAAACTTCGTTGATAAAAATTAGCTGATAATTATTTTTTTTTCGTCAGCTTTATACCAAAATAGTAATTGTGTCGATTTGACACCTAAAGTAATGAACAAATTTTACTAAAATAATAAAGTAATCAGAAATGAACCGAAAATTAAGAATGGGCATGGTAGGAGGCGGAAAAGACGCTTTTATTGGTGCCATCCACCGATTTGCAGCAAATATGGATGGATTGATTGAAGTGTCTGCGGGTGCACTTAGTATTAACCCAGAAATTGCAGTTGATTCTGGCAAAATGTTGTTTCTTCCAGCAGATAGAACCTATTTGACTTTTGAAGAAATGATTACCAAAGAAGCCGCATTGCCCCCCGATAAGCGGATTGACTTTGTAACCATTGTAACACCCAATTTTGCGCACTTTGCCCCTGCTATGATGGCCTTAGACCATGGATTTCATGTGGTTATTGAAAAACCTATTGCCTTTACATTAGACGAAGCCAAACTATTAAAAAAGAAAGTTGAAGAAACAGGGCTGATTCTATGCTTAACGCATACTTATTCTGGTTATCCATTGGTAAAACAGGCACGCGCAATGGTAGCAGATGGTGTACTCGGAAAGATTAGAAAAGTATGGGTTGAATATCCACAAGGATGGTTGAGTAAATTATCTGAAAGAGAAGGCAATGCACAAGCAGCTTGGAGAACAGATCCATCAAAAAGCGGAAAGAGTGGCTGTATGGGTGATATAGGTACACACGCGGCGCACCTTGCAGAATATATTACTGGTGCGCAAATCACTCATTTATGTGCTGACTTAAATATAATGGTACCAGGCAGATTATTAGACGATGATGGTGGTGTATTATTGAAATTTAATAATGGAGCTGCAGGCGTATTAATGGCATCGCAAGTTGCCGCTGGTGAAGAGAACGCACTAAAAATTAGAATCTATGGCGAAAAAGGAGGCCTAGAATGGGCACAACACGAACCAAATACTTTATTGGTAAAATGGTTAGACGCTCCAACTCAAATATTACGCGCTGGCGGAAATTACGGCGACCGTTTAAGTGCTTATGCCACTAAAAATTGCAGAACACCAGGTGGACACCCAGAAGGCTATTTAGAAGCATTTGCTAATATTTACCACAATTTTGCAAAAACTTTATCTGCACATATTGATGGAACAACACCTACACCCGAGGAATTAGATTTTCCTTCAGTAAATGATGGCATTAGAGGTATGGCATTTATAGACAATGTTGTTGCCTCTGCACAATCAACTATTAAATGGACAGCATACCAATTATAATTTTTACAAAAGTCTTCTTTTAAATACATTATATGACAAACATTAAAGGACCTGCTATTTTTTTAGCGCAATTTATGGGTGATACTGCCCCATTTAATTCTTTAGATACTATTTGTGCTTGGGCAAAAAGTTTGGGGTTTGTAGGTGTTCAAATTCCTAGTTGGGATTCACGTTGCATTGACCTAAAAAAAGCAGCAGAAAGCAAAACTTATGCCGATGAAATTAAAGGAATCGTGCAAGCTGCTGGTATGGAAATCACAGAGTTGTCTACGCATTTGCAGGGACAGCTAGTAGCAGTAAATCCTGCATACGATGCACTGTTTGATGGATTTGCACCCGAAGAATTTAGAAACAATCCTACAGCCCGAACTGCCTGGGCGGTGCAACAATTAAACTATGCTGCAAAAGCATCTAAAAACCTAGGGCTCAATGCACACGCTACTTTCAGCGGAGCATTGCTTTGGCATACAGTTTATCCTTGGCCACAAAGACCAGCAGGTTTAGTAGAAACAGGATTCACCGAATTAGCCAAACGATGGTTACCAATTTTAAATACATTTGACGAAAACGGCGTAGACCTTTGTTATGAAATTCATCCTGGCGAAGATTTGCACGATGGCGTGAGTTACGAAATGTTTTTAGAAAAAGTAAACAACCATCCTCGTGCAAATTTATTATACGATCCATCGCATTTTGTTTTGCAGTGTTTAGATTATTTGTCTTACATCGATTTTTATCATGAGCGAATTAAAATGTTTCATGTAAAAGATGCTGAGTTTAATCCAACGGGTAAACAAGGGGTATACGGCGGGTATCAAAGTTGGATTAATCGGGCAGGACGTTTCCGCTCTTTGGGAGATGGACAAGTTGATTTCAAATCTATCTTTAGCAAATTAGCAGGCTATAATTATAAAGGATGGGCGGTAATGGAATGGGAATGTGCTATAAAGCATCCAGAAACAGGCGCGGCAGAGGGTGCGCCATTTATAAAAAACCATATTATTCGTGTAACGGAAAAAGCTTTTGACGATTTTGCAAGTACTGGGTCAAATGAAGAATTTAATCGTAGTATTTTGGGAATTCATTAATAACTTTATTTTTTTAAATATAAAAATTTATCTGAATTGAAAAAGTATCTTTTAGCCATCGGACTAGTAGTTTTGATAGGCGCATGTAGTAACAACAACAGTAATGAAAAAAAGGAACCAGCAACAGTAGGTCCAGCGCCAGTAGCAGCTCCAGCGCCAGTAGCCGATTTAACTGCTAATCCCGATTACAAAAAAGGCTTGGTATTAGTTGCTAAATCAGACTGTTTAACTTGTCATAAAACCGATGCAAAATTAATAGGGCCCGCCTATAAAGATGTATCTGCAAAATACGAACATACCGAAGCAAATATTGAATTATTAGCTGGTAAAGTATTAAAAGGCGGTAGCGGTGTATGGGGTGCCATTCCAATGACTCCTCATCCACAATTGTCTTTAGAAGACGCCAAACAAATCATTAAATATATTTTCTTACTCAACAAATAAAAACGATGCAAACATTACTGTATTCCTGTTTACTATCAGCTACCCTTTTAGTTGGAAGTCCTGATAAAAATGTAAAAAAAGAAACCGCAAAACCAAAAGGTTGGATTTCTTTGTTTGATGGAAAAACCACCAAAGGTTGGCATACGTTTGGAAAAACAACAGTAGGCGAATACTGGAAAGTGCAAGACGGCGCTTTGTATTTAGACGCAGCCGCAAAAAAAGAATTGAAAGCAAAAGGAGATGGCGATATATTATCTGATGCTATTTTCGGAGATTTTGATTTAAAAGTTGATTGGAAAATTTCACAAAAAGGAAACAGTGGTATTATTTTTTGGGTGCAAGACGATGCAGTGAAATACGAGCACGCTTTTCATACAGGACCTGAAGTTCAAGTACTTGATAACGATGGACACAGCGATGGCAAAATCATCAAACACAGGGCTGGAAACTTGTACGATTTAGTAGAAGGAAAAGAAGGTGCTGTAAAACCTGTTGGCGAATGGAATACCTGCGAAATAATTTGCAATAAAGGCAAAATGGAAATTATTTTAAATGGCACTTCAGTTGTAACAACCAATTATGGAGATGACAATTGGAAAGATATGATTTCAAAAAGCAAGTTTAAAAATATGCCAGATTTTGGTAGAATTTTTAGCGGCAATATATGTTTACAAGACCACGGCAATGATGTATGGTTTAAAAACATCTTGATAAAAAAATTGTAAGTAAGCTTCCAGCAATAAAGAGATTGTCTCATTAATAAAAGCGCTGTCATTTATTTACACGATTTAGTGTAAAATATGATGGTTCAGCATTTATTAATGAGGCAGTTTTTTTAGTAGACTCCCCTCTCATCTTAAACAACCATTCCCTACTTTATTTTATTTAACTTGCCGCTATGCAAGAGCACAATGATGAATATTTTATGCAGCAGGCCCTCAATGAGGCGCAGAAAGCATTTGATGCAGACGAAGTTCCAGTGGGCGCGGTAGTGGTCATGAATAATAAAATCATCGCACGAGGACACAACCAAGTTGAACTCTTAAACGATGCAACAGCCCATGCCGAAATATTAGCACTTACAGCGGCTTTTAATTTTATGGGCGCCAAATATTTACCAGAAGCAAGTTTGTATGTAACGCTCGAGCCTTGTTTAATGTGTGCAGGTGCACTTTATTGGAGTAAAATAGGACGCATAGTGTATGGTGCCTCCGATGCAAAAAATGGCTACCGCTTTCATACCAAAGAAGCAGGCCCTTTTCATCCAAAAACCATTGTAGAATTTGGTGTTTTAGAAGCAGACTGTGCTTTTTTAATTCAAAGTTTTTTTAGGAATAAGCGATAGGGATGAAATGTTTCGAGTTCAGAAACAATTAATGTTCACTTACACTTAAATCAATATTTACCAAGTAAATTTGCTTTCTTAATAATTAAAAATAGTTTTTATGTCATTTACACTTGCAGCTTTACCTTATGCACATGAGGCTTTAGAACCGCATATTGATACAACTACCATGCAAATTCACCATGGTAAGCACCACCAAGCTTATGTAGACAATTTAAACAAAGCAATTGCTGGCACACCAAACGAAGGCAAATCTTTGGCAGAAATAGTAGCTATTGCAGGAAGCATTAGCCCAGCTGTTCGTAACAATGGCGGCGGTCATTGGAACCATACTTTTTTCTGGGAAAGTTTAGCTCCTAATGCTGGTGGAAATCCAACTGGTGCTTTGGCAGATGCTATCACTGCTGCTTTTGGTTCATTTGATGCTTTTAAAGAAAAATTTGCAACAGCAGGTATGACGCGTTTTGGTAGCGGTTGGGCTTGGTTGATTGTAAAAGACGGTAAATTAGAAGTTAGTTCAACACCTAATCAAGACAATCCTTTAATGGATATTGCAGAAACAAAAGGCCATCCAATTTTGGGTGCCGATGTTTGGGAACATGCTTATTATTTAAAATACCAGAATCGTCGTGCAGACTATCTTGCGGCTTTCTGGCATGTAGTAAATTGGAGCAAAGTTGCCGAGCGTTTTGCTGCAGCTGTTTAGTTTTCAAAAAAATAATTTAGCTTTAATCCCGAGTAAACAAATTACTCGGGATTATTTTTTTAAAACCTACCATTATGCAAAAAACACTTGTTGCTTTATTGATACTTACATTATTTACTGCTTGTGGCGGAACTAGCAAAAGAATTGTTGTGATGAGTAAAGGCACTGCTAGTTTTAACGAGTCAGCCAAAACCATTGCTGCTAAAGACGGTACAGGTCATGAACAAAAAACCATCAGCTTTAGTGAGTCTGTAGTAGATCTAAAATTGATTGCGCCTGCTGGGGAAACAGAAATTTCCTTAAAAGAAAATGGGCTTTATATATTAAACGTAAAGAACGATACCATAGTGGGTAGTTACCAAAAATATACCACTCAAAGCGATGCCCATAATTTAGTAACGCAAGAAGATTTAAAACACAAGATTGATTCTTTGCAACAATTGGTTATTGGTAAAAATGTAAGTACTGCTAATAGAAACTTTTTTATACTTCCCAACCAAGTAGTTAAAATTTCAGACAACTTAGAAGCTACCGTGGTAAGTCCTTACCACCAAATGCTTTCAGCAGAAAAAGTTGATGGAAAAGATCCTGAAATTTATCGTTTTTTTAGTGTGAAGGAAGTACGCGAAACGATTATAAAATTAATTGCTTTAACCAAGCCTGCAACCAAGTAAACTAAGGAACTGGATCATATCCATGCGAGCCCCCTGGTCTGCATTTACTAACTCTTTTAATAGAAAGCAAACCACCTTTTATTAAGCCATGCTTTTGTAAGGCAGTTGCTGTGTATTGCGAACAGGTAGGCGTAAACCTACATTTAGGACCCATTACTGGAGAAATAATGTATTGGTAAATTCTTATGAGTAAAATAAAAGGCGCAATTAAAATGGCTTTTAAAATAGCGAGCACCTCTTTAATAATTGGATGATCCATTGAGCTGTTTATTTAAACGTTTCGCTAATCTTTTGTAAAGCTACCGCCATTTTTGTTTGAATAAGTGCAGCTTCTGGCAACTCTTTTCCAACGTATAAAAAGAAGAGGACTTTTTGCGTTGGCGCTGCTTCTGTAAAATTTAATAACTTTTTTTGCGTGCGATAAGATTCGCGCAACAAACGTTTAATTCTATTTCTGTCAACTGCTTTTTTAAAATGTCTTGAACTCACTCCAACACCTACTTGCATTGAAACCTCCAATGGTAGTTGAACACTTTGATAAATTAATTTAATAGGATAACAACTAATAGATTTTCCGGTCGCAAAAATACCGTTCAAAAGCTTTCGGCTTTTTAGCTTTTCGTGGTGCGAATATGAAAACGGTTGGTTGCGCATACTTACAAAACTAAAAAAGCCCCATCAAAGATGAGGCTAAATATTTTTACGGCTAGGCCGAGGTATTATTTTAATCCTTTTTCGCTAGAAACACTTAGTTTCTTGCGACCTTTCGCTCTACGGCTGCTTAATACTTTGCGGCCATTAGCAGACTCCATACGTTTACGAAAACCGTGAACGGTTTTACGACGACGTTTGTGTGGTTGGAATGTACGTTTCATGATATCGTTTTTTTACTAACCCGGTAATATTGTTACATTTCATGCCTGCAGTCACCATACCGCTGCTTGTGAAAGGACGGCAAAGGTAATGGTTGTACACGAAAAGGCAAAGGAATAACAAAAAAAGCGGCGAAAAAAACTTAGCACCCTTTTAGCTATCCAATTTCTATAAAAATTAAACGAGCAAAATGGCAATAATTTTTTCAAATTATTGATTGCTAATTACTGTAAATCAATATGTTGTGAACTTACAGGGGAACCAAAAAACAGTGCTGCGTGTTTGTCAAAATCAACCGAATCGTCTGTTGTATAAAATTGAATTTCGCCTGATTGGCTGCATTTATTGGCAATATCAATATGCCTTTCTAAATAATTAGCCAAACTCTTGGCAACAATTTGTCCTTGTGAAACGAACCGAATATTTGAAGGTGCAAATTGCTGGATCTTTTCTAACAAAAGCGGATAATGCGTACAGGCCAATAAAACAGTATCAATTTCAGGAGATTGGGCTAGTAATTGTTGCAGGTTTTTTTGTACAAAATAGTCGGCGCCAACTTGGTTGAATTCGCCGTTTTCAATTAAGGGAACCCACATGGGGCAGGCTTCTTGAAAAACCCGAATCGTCGGAAAAAACTTTTCAATTTCAATGGGATAACTATTACTCAATACTGTTCCATTGGTACCTAAAATACCTATACTTCCGGTTTGTGAATAGTTGCCTATAATTTCAGTTGTTGGCCTGATTACACCCAATACCCTTTTGCCAGGAGCAAACTTAGGCAAGTCTTTTTGTTGGATAGTGCGCAATGCTTTTGCAGAGGCCGTATTGCAGGCTAAAATTACTAGCTCACAACCTTGTTTAAAAAACCATTCTACTGCTTCTAAGGTATATTCATAAACCGTATCAAACGAGCGAGGACCATAGGGGGCGCGGGCGTTATCACCTAAATAGAGATAGTCGTATTGTGGCAACAGTTGTACTATTTCTTTCAGTACCGTTAGTCCGCCATAACCGCTATCAAATACACCGATGGGCTTTTTGAGGTTCATGCTACAAAATTAAGCGAAGAACTGTTACATAACCACTTAGAAAAACTTTGCAGTTACCAGAAAGGGGAATTACAGAAATCAACCCTTCAAATAAAATGCTGCCTAATACATAAAAAATAGGCTGCCTCGTTTGAGACAGCCTATTTCTATAAATTATATACGCTAGAATTTAAGGCTAATGATTGGTTGCCCAAACATTAAGCGAATAAACTACTACTATTTTGTTTTAGCAGCAGGCTTTGTTGCAGGCGCTGCAGCAGCTGGAACCGGAACACCTTGGTTCTTAAGTTCGTCAATTACTTCTTTAGGCAAGTTTAATTTCAAATCTTGCGCAACTTTAATAGAAAGGTTGTCGCCAATTGGAGATTTCAACAATGCATCGTTACGAAAAACATGGGTATATTTTTGTTCACGAATGATTTTTTCTAATGATGCATATATTTTTTGCTTGTAAGGAACCAATAGTTCTTCTTGTTTTGTACGAACTGATTCTTGTTGAAATTGTTGCCAATTCACCAATTTGTATTTTAATTGGTTCAATTCTTTGGTAGCTTGCTCTCTAGCCCTTGCTGGCATAGTAGCAGAATCTTTTCTGTAGATACTATCTCTGCGATTAAACTCAAGTACACTGTATTCGTAATCTACTTGCAATGAGTCTTTTGCATAACTCTGTAAAGCTGCGGAAACCTTGTCAATATCCGGCATTAAACCCAAAACGCTTTCTTCGTCAAAAGTGCCTATTTTGGTTTGAGCGTTGGTGTGATTAGTGAACAGTAGACTTGCTACAACAGCCACACACACAAATAATACTTTCTTCATTTTTGTGAATTTATAATTGATAGTTGTTTAAAATTTTATACCTAACTCTTTTAAAACGTCGTCGCTTTTATCTAGTTTAGGGTCGGCAAATATAATGGTAATTCCTTCACTTTTATCTAGTACAAAATCAAAAGCTTTAGCAATAGCTATTTTTTGAATAGCATTGTACACCTTGTCTTGAATGGGCTTAACTAAGCGTTGGCGTTCTTTAAAAAGGTCGCCTTCGTAGCCAAAACGTCTTTTTTGCAAGTCCCTGATTTCTTTTTCCTTTACAAATAGCTCTTCTTCACGCTTCTTTTTTAACTCATCGGTTAACATAAACTGCTCAGCTTCGTAGTTTTTATACATTTTATCTAAGGCAGCCTGTTTATCGTCAATTTCTTTTTGCCATTGCAAACTAATAGCTTGTAATTTTTTATCGGCGTCTTTGTATGCTGGAATTTTATCTAAAATATACTTGGTGTCAATTACTGCATAGCGTTGTTGTGCAGATGCAAGACCTGCAAAACCTAAAAACAAGCAAAGAATTAACCTATATTTCATAATACTCCGTTTATTAAAGTAGTTTATTCAGGTTCAAAGCCAAGCATAAATGTAAATTTAGCCGCATCTTTTAAAGCACCATTTGGTGTGAAACGATCTAAACCAATACCATAATCAAATCCTAACAATCCAAACATAGGCAAAAAGAAGCGCATACCAATACCTACCGAACGACGTAATTGGAAAGGATTATAATCTTTCATAGAATACCATCCGTTGGCTGCTTCAAAGAAACCTAATGCATAAATTGTACTGCTAGGATTTAAACTTAATGGATACCTCAACTCAGCAGTATATTTATTGAAGATCGTAAAATATTGTCTGGTAGACTGTTGGTCTGGATTAATTTTTGGATCGGAAGTACTGTAAACAGGATAACCTCTTTGCGCAATAATATCATATCCTAATAAAGCAAATTGGTTGCTCAAACCTGCATCCCCCACCTGAAATCTTTCGAACGGAGAAATTTGAAGGTCTTGGTTATATCTACCCAAATAGCCCAATTTAACCGAAGTACGAATGACAAATTGTTTATGCTCTTCGCCTGTTGGTTTACCCAATGGAATGAACCATTCTCCGTTAAAGCGCCATTTATGGTATTCAATCCATTCGTAAGGATTGGCAGAATTGGCTATCTTATTACTCAATAAAGTATAAGGAGGCGTCAACTGCACGCTTGCCAAAAAGGTTGATCCAGATCTAGGGAATAATGGCTGATCTACAGAAGACCTTTGTAACGAAAATTTCAAGTTCACGTTATGCGCAAATCCCTTGTCGAATCCTGGTAGATTCATTGGGTCAATCGCGTAATTATTTAATTTATACCTAGTAAAACTAACCGCACTTGTTAATGAGAAATAGTCATCTGGCCATTTCAACTGTTTCGACAAAGCAATAGTGGCACCAGTTGTTGTAATAGAACTATTGTCGGCATAGTTAGGATCGTACATTCCAGTCAAAGGATTATACGTTTGACCGTACTTGGTATTATAAATGCTAAAAGATAATGCATTTCTTTTTTTGCCACCAAGCCAAGGTTCAGTGAACGAGAAATTATAAGAACGGAATGCCTTACCATTACTTTGAATACGTAAGCTTAGTTTTTGACCATCCCCCATTGGCAAAGGATCCCAAGCAGATTTTTTCAAAATATTTCTAATAGAAAAGTTATTGAACGAAACCCCTAGTGTTCCTGTTAAACCAATAATACCACCCCATCCTGCACTTAATTCAAGTTGATCACTTGATTTTTCTTCTACACCATAATTAATATCTACGGTACCATCATCAGGATTTGGTACAGGATCAATTTTAATTTTTTCTTGGTTAAAATAATTTAATTGGGCAATCTCTCTATTTGAACGAACCAAATCTGTACGGCTGAATTTTTCACCCGGAATGGTTCTTAATTCTCTTCTTATTACATATTCTTTGGTACGGTCGTTACCAGTAATGCGTATATTTTTAATGGTTGCTTGAGGACCTTCCACAATACGAATTTCAAAATCGATGGTATCGTTGTACACCGCTGTTTCTACAGGATCTGTACGGAAAAATAAATACCCATCATCTTGGTATAAGCCACTAATGTCACCGCCTTCTGGAGAAGCATTCTTACCTAATTTTTTATTTAAGATATCCATATTGTAGATATCTCCTTTGCGAATGCCTAGAATTTGTGTTAAAACAGAATCTGGGAATTTGGTATTACCTCTCCAGCCAATATTACCAAAATAGTAACGGTGGCCTTCAGAAATTTTCATATCAATATTCAAATCGCCTTTCACAGTATGGTACACGGTATCCTTTTGAATCTGTGCATCACGGAAGCCTAAAGTATTATAGTAATCAAGAATATTATCTTTGTCTGTTGTGAATTTTTTTTCGTCGAATTTTGCAGAAGAAAGTTTAATACGAACATAAGGATCCAATACTTTTTTAGTACGACTAAAAGTTAGGTACCCTTTTTCTTTTAAGTAATCATCAAAAGTATACCGCTTGGTTTCTACAATCATTCCTTTGTCGAATGTTGGATATAGTGTAAAGCGAGACTTTTCTTTGGTATCCTTTAACTGGCGTTTTAATTTTCCTGCATCAACAGTATTTCCACCAAAGTTGATATTATTAATATGATTTTTGGTGCCTTTATCCACTGTAAAAGTCAAAGACAATGTGTTATCTAGTGTGGTATCTTTTTTCTCACTAATTTTTACTTTTGCATCGCGAAAGCCTTTTTCTGCATAATATTTTTTTATCGCTTCAACTGCAGTGATTTTCATGTTCTCCGTAATTACCCTATTAGGAACTAAGCCCGTTTTGCTCGACAAATCGTCGGTTTCTGATTTACGTACGTCTTTAAAATAAAATTTAGACAAACGTGGTCTTTCGGTTACTTCAATTTCAACACTAATATTTTTTCCTTCTAATTTGGTGAGGTTCACCTGCACATTGCTAAAGTAATTTTGACCCCAAAGTTTGGTAATAGCTTTTGCAAAATTGTCTCCACCTGGAATTTTAATTTCATCACCCACATTAATATTTGCAATGGAAATCAATAGATTTTCATCAAAAAAACGATTGCCCACCACTTTAACACTGGCTACTTTGTAAATTTTAGACGCTTTTTGATTAAAAATATTGAGTAAGTCTACTTCAATAGAAGTGATAGAAGTGTCTTGCTGTGCTTGTCTTGACATTCTTGAAACCTGAGACTGAGCAGAAAAGCCCACTAACAAAGTAATTAAAATCAGCACTAAATATTTGTACAATTTCTGCATCCGGTTCGGTATTTGGTATTCTAGTCTGAAAGTAAAGCCCATCTTGCTTTCAGTGCTTGTTCTTGGTTTTAAGTGGGGCAAATTAAAGGGAATAATTAAAAGTGTTTGTTAAATCACCCGATTAATTATTAATCTATTGAAAATATATTTTAAGACAAAGCTGTTTCCTCCTCTATTTGTTTGTCAGTTTTGCCAAATCTTCGGTTTCTACCTTGAAAATCAAGGATTGCTTCGACTAAGTTTTCTTTGCGAAAATCTGGCCAACGGGTATTAGTAAAATACAATTCTGCATAGGCTAATTGGTACAATAAAAAATTACTAATTCGGTATTCGCCACTTGTACGAATCATCAGCTCAGGATCGGGAAACTCACTCGTAGCAAGGTATTGCTCTAATGTTTGTTGATTAACATTAGCCGCTTGCAATACGCCTTTCTCTACATCGAGTGCTATATGCTTTACTGCATTCACAAGCTCCCAACGACTACTATAACTCAGTGCTAAAATAAGGTTCAAGCCAGTATTTTGGCTTGTCATTTCTAAAGCTTCCTGCAATTCGTTGTGTGCATCAGTAGGTAATAAACTCAAATCGCCAATAACCCGTAGTCGTATGTTATTTTTATTTAATATAGGTACTTCTTTGTGAATTGTGTCTACAAAAAGTACCATTAGACCTTCCACTTCTTTTTGTGGACGATCCCAATTTTCGGTACTAAAAGCATATAAAGTAAGGTATTCAATACCCAATTCGGCACATCCTTCCACAATAATTCGTACGCTTTCTACACCATGATAATGGCCGTACAAACGATCTTGTCCTTGCTCTTCTGCCCAACGTCCATTACCATCCATGATGATGGCTATGTGTCGGGGCATAGCGGCTTTATTTATTTTACCAATGAGGTCTTCCTGCATAGTATTCCCTTCAATTAGGCTGCAAAATTAATAAAATCAACGGGCTTGTGAAGATTTAATTCAAAGAAAAACGATTTGAATGCATAGGAATGGGTGTTATTTAATAAAATCTTGTTCCAACTGCTGGGCAACGGTAAGATTGAATATTAAAAGACATCCCCACATGAATCGTAACAAAAGCATCTTTTTGCAAACTATTACCCCGCTGGCGGCCCTTGATTCCTATGGAATTTCCTAGTTCATAACTTCGGTCTTGCAATAAAAAGGCCGGTGATGGAGAACCATCTGGCAAAGCAGGAAAAGCATCCGGGGCGTAGGAACCACTCACATCATCTAAATAATCGGTATTGGTAAAACGATACGATATTTCGCCAAAAAAATTCACTTTTTCACTCAAACTATATTTAACACCAATACCAAATGGAATACTCATAGCTATTGGATTATAGGGCTGCTTTTCTGGATACAAACTACTTCCTTGACCTTCAGTTCCTAATGAACGGAGCATATTTTTTTCTCCAGCCAAATAAGCAAATGGATCATAAGAAAACACGCCAAGCCCTAAACTGATATAGGGTGTGTAGCTATATTCCTCAAAACCTGGCATAAATCTAAAAAAGTTAAAATCACCCGAAACGCTCATTTCCCAAACATTGGTATTGAAACTCAAGTTGCGTAGGTTTTCGGCTCCATTATGGCTGTAAGCATCGGAATAACCCAATAAAGCATAATTAGCCGCCACTTTCACCCCTATATAATTGTTGAATTGTTTTCTAAAAAAAATGCCCCCCGAAAATTTGGGCCGGTTAATTTGCATACTTGTATTCAAATCGCCAAAATAATGCCCGAGCCCTACCGAAAAACCATATTCAGCCTGGTGTACATAGGTGTCTAAGGTCTGCGAATAGGCAGTTTCAAAACAAATTGAGAATAATATGATGCTGAATATTTTCTTGAACATGTTATTAGGGATAAATGCTTTTGTAAAGTAGCATCAAAAAAACCTAATATAAAAGTTAATTTCTTTTATCTAGCCCCCAAGTAAGCTTGGTTCTTAGTGTAGAAAGGAAACTATTTTCATTTAACCGAGCTAGATTAACATAAAATGTTTCTTTTCTTACCGCTAATTGAATGTTTTTATTAACAATTTCGCGTCGTGCATCTAGGGCGCATATAAATTGGTCGGACCTGCTTTCAATTTCAAATGAAATAACATTATTATCTGGTACCAGAATAGAGCGAACATTTAAATTATGTGGTGCAACAGGCGTTATTACAAAACTCGACGAATCTGGAAAAACAATTGGACCGTTACAACTCATATTGTACCCTGTAGAGCCTGTAGGTGTTGCAACAATTAATCCATCTGCCCAATAGGAATTTAAAAATTCGCCGTTTAAATAGGTATGAATTTTAATCATTGGAGAGATATCTCTTTTATGAATAGCAAACTCATTAAGGCCAAAAGGCGTATCACCAAATAATGGTTCGTTTGAATCTAAATGAATAAGGGTTCTTTTTTCAATATGGAACGTACGATTAATTAAAGCATCAACGGCTAAGGATAGTTCGTCTTTACTAATACTTGCTAAAAAGCCTAGTCGTCCAAAATTGATGCCTAGAATTGGAATATTTTTTTGTTTGACTAGGGTAACGGAGTCTAACATCGTTCCATCTCCACCTAAACTAATTAACATGTCTATATCGGTACTCAAATCATCGGAACAAGAAAAAGGAATTAACTTTTCAAGAATCACCTGTGAAAATGAAAACTGATCTAACAAAGGTTTGTAAATTAGAATACAGGAATCATAGCGCATCAATTCCACCAACAAAATCTGAATGGGATTTTCTTGTTCAAAATCTAGTCCACGACTGTAAATAGCTAGTTTCATTGAATGCGTATTGGTATAACAGTAATATTAAAAATCATTTCTGCTTTGCAAATATAAGCCATCCTTATTTAGTTGGTTAAAGCTGTATTCAATTTTAAATACAAAATCATAGATTGATACTATGTCAATCCCAATACCCCAGGTCTTTAACAAGCGATTATTAAGGCTATTAGTAGGAAGTGGATTGGCTATAGACGCATAGCCCAAATCGGTATATGTTTTTAAATAAATTCTAAACGGTATTCGATCATGGGTTTTACTAGGAATAAGATTCTTAATTTCAAATTTTATCAATTGATGGTGTATGCTAGATTTTAACATAACACCTTTCATGCCATCAATCACATTGTACTCCAAACCACGCATTTGAAAATGGCCATAGCCAAATAATCGTTGGTCGCTAAAAGCATTATTACTAGGAAATTTTAACTGCGCTAATCCTTCAAAATGCAAGAAGGCTTTTTTAGCTATTGGCACCGCATAAATAGCGCGTGCATGTAACATCCATAAACTAGAAGGTTGTGTAAGACCTCTTTTATATACATTTCCTTCAAACAAAAAACCATTGGTTGGATATGAATTGGCATCGGCATTATAAAATTTAAACCGATAATTGAAATCAATGTACTTGAATTGCGTGGTGTTATTACTAAAATATTTTGGATTCATTTTAAAAACCGTATCCGCAATTGACTCGTCGTTATAAGATATTCTCAACGAATGCCACTTTTTTAATCCTGGCCTATACGAATAAGTGACATCTAGTTTCGTTTGCTTTTTTATAAAAGACTGGTCGTATTTAAAAAACTGTTGCTTGTCATTGGCTGTTGAAATATTAATTTCTTTCTGGTTTCCATTGCTTAACCCAATATTAAAACCTTGGTTTAATTTTTTTCCAAACAATGGAAGGTCATAGCGTAGGGTAACTTGCTGGGTATAACCAGAAATTAACCAAATATCTAAATTATCATTCCTACCAGAAGCATTATTTTGAATAAACTTAATGCCATAGTTTACCCTTTCTAAACTCCGTTGCTGTTGCACCCACCACTGATTAAAATTTCGGTCAATTAGTTTAAAATAAGGCAATGGAAATAAATACCAACGTTCCTTTAAATTAATTTGAATACTAATGGTACTATCTGTAGCAATAGGAATAATTTGCACGTCTACAAACAGTGTTGTATTCATTAATTGTTGGCGCGATTGCTTGAGTTGCATGGCCAAGTCTTTTTTAGTAATCAAGCCGCCTTTTAAAAACGACAATTCCCTTAGTATAATTAATTCCTTTGTTTTTTTATTGCCCGAAATACTAATATTTTCTACATATAAGAAGTTGGCTTTTTTTCCGGTATGCACAAAATCATTCCATACTGTTTGCGCTTGTTGCTCATTATCAGTCTGTGCATTTAATTGCAGAACTAACATAAAAAAGAACAACAAAAAAAGCATTGAACGCATTAGCAAAGCTTAGTTAGAAATTTATTAAATTAAATGGATTTTTATACATTTAGATAAGTCAGCAAATGCTGGTAATTGTCTTTTAATTCATTATCGTAAGACTCCTGTCCAAAATAGTACCTAACCGTATAATCATAGCGTTGAAAAGTAGCTACAATAGCAGAAATTTCTATTTTATTCAATTTAAGTGTTACTATAATTAATCCCGTATTGGACTCAGTCATGGTATTGCACTGGGTAATTAAAGCATCATTGGTTTCTACAAGTCTGCAAATTTCTCCAAATGAAAAGTTTCTACGTGCAATTTCTAATACAATCAACCCACCTTTTTCTTCAGTGCCTAAAAACCGAGATAGTTGTTGCAGTAAATCGGTAATAGCAATAATTCCAATAAGTTCTGTTTGCTCGTTAACAACAGCTAGTAATGACAATTCCTTTTCTGCCATTAATTTTAATGCCACCAAAAAATGCTCTTCTCCTTTTACACTAACTGGTAAAATAAATTCTTGTGTAGTTGCTATTGTGTTCGTTTCAGCAACATCCAATAAGTCTGATTTGCCAATAATGCCAATATATTTTTCTTCGTTTACAACGGGTAAATGTTGAATATCGTATTCTTCCATTAGCTGGAGCGCCATCGATACACGGTCGTATAGATGAATAGTGGGGAAGCTAGAATTTAGTAGTTGCGCAGCTAACATGTTTTAAGTATTAGGTCTCATAATAATTAATGCATGGAACGCATCTATTTATGCAACAGGTTCGTTCAGTTTATGCAAGAATTTTTCTAGAATATTATTAAATTCCTGTGGCACTTCCATCATGGGTGCATGACCACATTTATCAATAAAATGCAGTTCGCTATTTGGAATGAGTTTGTTAAATTCTTCGCCTACAAAAGGCGGTGTAATAATATCGTTATTACCCCAAATTAATAAAGTAGGTTGTTTTATTTTACTCACTTCATCTCCTAAATTATTTCGGATAGCACTCTTTGCAAGTGAAATAATTTTAATCACTTTAATTCGATTATTGGTAATCTCAAATACTTCGTCTACTAATTCCTTGGTAGCTGTTGCAGGATCGTAAAAAGTAACTTGTGTTTTTGTTTTGATGTATTCGTAATCGCCTCTTTTAGGATAAGTATCTCCCATGCCATTTTCAAACAAGCCACTACTTCCAGTTAAAATTAATGACTTGATTTTTTCGGGATGCTTTAATACGTGAACCAATGCCACATGACCACCTAATGAATTACCCAATAAATGAATGCCAGTATAACCACGTAATTCTATGAATTTCTGTACATGCTTCTCTAAGCCACCAACTGTAGTATGAAAAATGTCTAAATCAAATAATGGTAATATTGGAACAATAACTTTATATGATCCTCTAAAACGTTCTACTAAATCAGTAAAATTACTTAATGCACCAAATAGACCATGCAAAAGCAAAAGCGGTTCGCCTTCACCCACTTCAATAAATGTGAACTTTTCTTGTTGTTGTATTTCGTAATCCATGGTACTATAATTCTAATGCAAACACACCTGTTAAAACAATATCTAAAAACTAATCGGTTTAATATCACCACCAATCAATCCCTGATTGTTGCAAAATACTGATTTTAAAGTAAAGCAACTGATTATTGGTTGTTATCAAAAAAAGAACTGCTTGTTTTATTTTGCTACGGATCCAAAGAAACCCGTTAACTCATCAAACATCCCTTTAAAAATAGGTAGTAATTTAGAAAATATTTCCATTGTTTTAGGACCAATTGGCGCTAAATAGGTGTAGGTTTTAGACGAATTGATTGCCGTTGCAGTTAATAAATGCAATTTATCTGCGTAAAACAGCAAAATGCTATACACAATTGCATAAAGCGAGGCATACATTAATATTCCTCCAAGGGTATTCAACCAGCCTAAAAAAGCCATTTCAACACTTGCTTCTATTAAAGCTGCACCTGCTCGAACTAAGGCCCAAACCACCACTAAAATTAACACGAAAGCCAAAAAAGGCAACCATCCTGCACCAATACTTGTATGAGATTTTAGTGCCGTTGCTACCCATGCCGATAGTTTCAATGCAGCAGCTAATCCTATTACAATCCCCACAAAAGAAAATGCAGCAACTATTAAGCCCTTGCGAAATCCCTTAATGACGGCAAGTACCATTAATACCAATAAAACAATGTCTATAAACATATCATTTATTTGATTCGCACTGATTTAACCCAACAAAGCTTTCACTGTTGCAGAAATAAGTTTGCCTTCTGCCTTGCCCGCTAATTGCTTGGTTGCAACACCCATTACTTTGCCCATATCTTGTGGACCGGTTGCGCCAACTATGGCAATAATACCTGTAATCGCTTCTGTTAATTCTGCAGCCGACATTTGGGCGGGTAAGAATTTTTCTATCACCGCAATTTCTTCTGATTCTTTCTGCGCTAAGTCTGGGCGATTTTGTGTTTGATAAATTTCCAAAGAATCTTTTCTAGACTTTACTAATTTTTGTAACAACTTTATTTCTGTATCGGACGAAATTTCTCCATTCGCTCCTGGCTCTGTTTTGGCTTTAATGATTTCTGCTTTAATGGCTCGAAGTCCGCGCAAAAGCGCTTCATTCTTAGCTTTCATGGCATCTTTCATTTCAGACATTACTTGTATTTCTAAACTCATAGCGTTGGTATTATTTATTTTCTTTTAATTGTATTTCTCTGAATTTGTTGTAAAAATCCTTTGCATATGCTTTCATTTCATCTACTAATTCTGTTTGCTGTGTAGCACGTAAAAAAGTATCTGCCATCCCCATAAAAGTTTGGTAATAAAAATCTGCCATTTCATCTATCATTAAATCTTTGGTCCATAAATCAATGCGTAAAGCAGATTTATCTTTGGCATCCCAAAAAGCTACCATCATGGCTTTGGCGGCTTGCATCATGTCTGCGGTGCTATCTGTGGCCGTCCAATTAATTTGTTCGGGCACTTTGTTTTCATCTAAATGAATATCTATTGAAATGGTTGATTTGTTCATACTTACTATTGATTAAAAAATTAGCGCTGTAAAAGTACGATTTATATGAGCAAGATTATTTTTCTACGGTTTTCAAAATGGCTTCCCAAAATTTATTGGCGGTTGCCTCCCAACTAAAACCGGCCGCCCTTAGTTTTCCGGCTTCAATCAATTTTTCTCTTGCAGACTCGTCTTTATAAATCAAAAGCAACTGTTTTGCAATGGCATCAGGATCATCTGGACTTGCAAACAGGGCTGCATCTCCAGCTATTTCAGGCATACTACTCGTATTGCTAGTAATTACTGGAACACCCGATTGCATGGCTTCTAAAATGGGTAAGCCAAATCCTTCAAAAAAAGAAGGATATACAAGGGCATAAGCCGATGCGGTAAGTTGCATTAAGGCATGGTCTGAAACATAGTTTAACATAACCACGTCTTCGCGGTATTTATAAGATTTTAGTTTTTCAATTATATCGGAATACTGCCAAGCCAATCTACCTACTATCAATAATTTCATATTACTGTGTTGCCATTTCTTAAATAAAGAAAATGCCTTGAGTAAATTCATTAAGTTTTTTCGTGGATGCACCCCTCCTACAAATAAAAAATATTCTCTGCCATCGGCATAACTAGCTTTGGTGGCATCTCTGCTACCCCAGTCTAATGGGTCAAAACCTTCTCTGGCAGCGCCATGCACCACAGACAGCTTATTTGCTTGAACAGGATAATGCAACAAAATATCTTGTTTAGAAAATTCAGATACCGTTACAATCTGCGCAGCCTTTTGTAAAAACTTGGGCGTAAACCGCTGGTAATACCAACGCTGGTGCCAAGAAATAAATGCAGGAAAGTGTAAAAAAGCCAAGTCATGCACCACCATTAATTGTGGCGTTTTAGTGGTTAAGCTGCAAAACCCATAAGGTTGTACCCAAACAGCTGGCTGAAATTTTTTGAGTGCCATCGGTGCTTTTATATCGTACCAGTATTTAAAACTAAATATATGGCGCGCTGCAGGTGTTACCACAACTGGGGTTACATTTTTAGCAAATACAAAGGATGCATCGTATGGTCTGTCAAATACAAAAATAAATTCGTGTTCTGGGTGCTGGTTGACCAATCTTTTGAAAACCTCTTGCACATACCAACCATAGCCTTCTAAGGAGGTTTTTTGGAGAAATATGGCATTTACCGCTATTTGCATGCTGCAAAATTAACTTGTAAATGTTTAATTCGGTTGTTTAGAAACTAATTTCAGTTGAATGATACTGGTATGTTTCCCCCAGTAAAAGGCATCTTTTCCACCAAAGCCCAATGCCTAGTAGATAAGCTAGCTACTTGTGTTACTTTTATAGTATGGCGGAATTGCAACAATTAGATTTATTTGGTTTTCCAGTTGAAACGGCTGCGCCCAAACCTAAAAAGGAAAAAGCAGAAAAGCCCGCAACCAAAGAGCCAATCACAGCAAAAGCTGACGATATTGTATTTGCCGATGAAACCATTGGTATTCGAATCAAACAAAAGCCCGCTTTAGAAAAACTACCAGTAGCAAAGATGCCAGCGGCAATGGTAAGTGATAGCAAATCTGTTGTTGTTGGCAAAAGAGGTAGGAAGTCGTTTAAAGAAATGGACAACGAAGTAGACCTAATTGATGTACCTGATGAATCAATACTAAAGCAAAAATTATATTATAGTATTAGCGAAGTAGCTGGTTGGTTTAAAGTAAACACTTCTTTGCTCCGTTACTGGGAAAATGAGTTTGATGTATTACAACCACGAAAAACCAGAAAAGGTGACCGCTTATTTAGGGTGGAGGATATTAAAAATTTACAACTGATTTATTTTTTACTGCGCCAAAGAAAATTTTCTATTGAGGGTGCAAAAAAATATATAAAAAACAATAAAACGCAGGCAGATATTCAAGCACAATTAATTCAATCCTTAACTAAGTTCAAATCTTTTTTATTGGAATTGAAGTCTAATGTATCAGTTTCCCATTGATGCAATTGCATAGTTAATCCATCGAAACTAGCATAGGTAAAATGTTGAATCCAATCACCTAAATTAATATACCTGCTAGTTTCGCTTATCTTAACATCAATTGGATAATGTCGGTGGCCAAATACAAAATATTGAATGGGTAATTCTTGTACGTACTCTTTAGAAAAGATGATTAACCATTCTTTGTCTTCGCCTAAAAATAAGTCGTCTGCGCTGCCTGTTTTTTGCCTACTTTTTTTACTGAAATAATTTGCCAAACCTATGCCCCAGTTAGGGTGTAGCCATTCAAACAACCATTTACAAATACTATTAGAAAATATTTTTTTTAAAAATTTATACCCATGGTCACCTGGGCCTAAACCATCTCCATGTGCAATAAAAAATCGATGCTCATTCCACGCAACTATTTTTGGCTGATAATATACTGGGATATTTAATTCTTGTTGAAAATAATCTTTCATCCACATATCGTGGTTACCAACAAAAATATGCACGAGAATTCCGCTATCGGTTAGTTCTGCCAACTTTCCTAGTAAGCGCGTATAGCCTTTGGGAACTGTTTTTTTATACTCAAACCAAAAGTCAAAAATATCCCCTACAATAAATATTTCTGCAGCATTGTGTTGTATGCTTTCTAAAAAAGCAACTACTTTTTTTTCACGCACCAAACTACTAGCATAGTCAGGAGCACCCAAATGAAAATCAGATAAGAAGTATATTTTTTTATTTGGAGGCAGTTGCTGCATATTATTTAATTAAACGGTTGTTTCTTGTCTGTCTAACAAAAAACAAAATACTTCTTTGGGTCCGTGTACGCCCACTACTAAAGTTTTTTCTATATCGGCAGTTCTACTAGGGCCAGAAGCCAAACTAATTAATGAAGGTAAATTCAATCGATATTTATCTAATAACGAATCAAATCCATCTGCAATATCATACACTAATTGATTGGTGTAGGCAATGCAAATATGAACAGGTGCATATACACTAACTGATCTGCCACTTGCTTGACCGCTACTAAGCAATAAACTGCCTGTTCTTGCTACTAATTGTTCGCAGTAAGTAATAGAGGCATGGCAAGTGTCTAGCGCAGTGGCTGTATGGTTTTCAAAACCGTTGTTTGAAAGCATTGATTTTAATTCGGGTTCTACACAATATATATGTTCCCATTTGCGCTGTGTTGCTAGTGTTTGAAGTTGCGCTGCCAATTCTGCTTCGTTGGAGCAATAAGAAAATCTACCCTGCAATTTTGAAAAATTCTCTGCAAACTCTATTTCAAGTTCTTGTACAGATGGTTGAAAAACACTGGTGTTTCCTTCACTTGCAGCAAAGGGAACAGGCACTGATTTTTTCAGTGCCTGTTTTATTTTACCTAAAATATTTTCTCTTGCTGTAGTTGCCATAAAACAAATAGCATTAGCTGATGGTAGTATTTTGTTCGTCGGTTTCTGCACCTACAATTGGAATAATTGGTAGTTGAGTTGGTACCGGTGGAATAACTACTTCTAATAGCTTCTTTTCTTCAAAGGGTCTTTTACCAATCAACTCTTCTACATCTGATTTGTGTAAGACTTCTTTGTCTAATAATTCCTTGGCTAACTTTTCTACTTCAGGGCTTTTTTCGCGCAATAATGCAAGTGTTCTTTGATAGGCTTCGCTTACTAGTTTTCTCACTTCATCATCAATCATTTTACCGGTTTCCTCGCTAAAAGGTTTGGTAAAAGTATTTTCTTGTGAAGGATCATAGAAACTAATATTTCCAATTTTATCATTCATACCATAAGTGGTTACCATTGAGTAAGCCATTTTGGTAATTTGTTGTAAATCATTTGCCGCACCTGTTGAAATTTTATTGAAGAAAATTTCTTCAGCAGCACGACCGCCAAGCGTCATACACAATTGGTCTATTAACTGCTCGGTGGTATAAAGGTATTGTTCTTTAGGGGTGTACTGCGCGTAACCCAATGCAGCTGTGCCTCTTGGTACAATTGTTACTTTTAATAAAGGATATGCGTGCTCTAAAAACCAACCACAAATAGCATGTCCTGCTTCGTGATAAGCAATCACTTCTTTTTCTTCTGGAGAAATGATTTTATTTTTCTTTTCTAATCCACCAATCACACGGTCAATGGCATCTTGGAAATCGCTCATGTCAACTGCCAACTTATCTTTTCTGGCTGCAATCAATGCTGCTTCATTACAAACATTGGCAATATCAGCGCCAGCAAAACCTGGTGTTTGTTCTGCCAATTTATGAATATCAAGTGTTTCAGAAATTTTAATTACCCCTAAATGCACTTTAAAAATAGCTTCTCTTCCTACAACATCCGGACGGTCAATAGAAATTTGACGATCAAAACGACCTGGACGTAACAATGCAGTATCCAAAACATCTGGTCTATTGGTAGCAGCCAAAATAATAATGCCGGTATCTCCGCCAAAACCATCCATTTCAACTAACAACTGGTTTAGTGTATTTTCTCTTTCGTCATTGCTCATCATGGCATTTCTTCCACGTGCACGACCAATAGCATCTATTTCATCTATAAAAATAATACAAGGTGCTTTTTCACGTGCTTGTTTAAATAAATCACGCACACGACTGGCACCAACACCTACAAACATTTCAACAAAATCACTTCCACTCAAACTAAAGAAAGGCACTTGCGCTTCTCCAGCCATGGCTTTAGCTAATAATGTTTTACCTGTTCCTGGAGGCCCTATCAACAAAGCGCCTTTGGGAATTTTACCGCCCAAGGAGGTATATTTTTTAGGATTTTTTAAGAAGTCTACAATTTCCATCACCTCTACTTTTGCTTCATCAAGCCCAGCAACATCAGAGAATGTGATATTTACTTTAGCACCTTTGTCAAACAAGGTTGCTTTTGATTTTCCAATATTAAAGATACCGCCTGGACCACCTCCACCGCCGGCACCGCCACCTCCCATCTTACGCATCATTAACATCCAAGCGGCAACAATAATTAACAACGTTAAAATAGTATTAGCTATTGGTCCGAACCATTCTCCTTCTTCAAAAATATTTTCAGGAACTTCCGCCATATTATTGGCTTTGTAAAATTCCTTTAATCCATCATTAAAACTTTTCCAATCGGTTACTTTAAATTCAAAAAGAGGAACACCCTTTGCTTTTTCTTTGGTTAAAGCTTTTGAAAATTTTTGAACATAAAATTCTTTCGACACACTATCTGGCTTAATATAAACGCGAACTACATTTTTATTAGTAATAAGGTCTAGTCTTTCAACATCCCCTACAATCAGCATTTTTTGCTTGAATTCTTGCTCGGTAGATTTAAACAAATCTGGCGCCAATTTCCAAAATTGAGCAGATAGCAATACAATTGCAACAACTGCATAGAGCCAATAAATATTGAATTTTGGGCCTTTGCGTGGCGCATCTCCTTTATCGTTCTGGATATTGAATTTTGGTGTTTTATTTTCTTGTGACATATCTATTTTCCGCTATATATAAATAATAATTCTGTCTAATAAATTTACTGAAAGCTTATTTGCTTGCTATTTCGTCGTGCATTTGCGAATCGGCATCACTCCAATTTTCTTCTAATTGATAAAACTTTCTGGCATCGGGTTGCATAATATGCACCACTACATTTACATAGTCAATCAAAGCCCATTGGCCAGTAATTCTACCTTCGTGTTTATAAGGTATTTCGGCACAAACTTCTTGTACCCTAAATTCTACATTATCACTAATTGCTTTTACTTGCGTAGTAGAACTTGCTTGGCAAACAATAAAAAAGTCTGCTGATGCTTCTGAAATTTTACGCAAATCGAGGCTGACAATATTTTCCCCTTTCTTTTCTTGAATGGCTTTGATAATTGTTTTGAAAATTTTAGAATTACGGTTCAACCTAGAACTAGTAGTCTTTGAGCGGCTATTTGATAAAGAAAGCGTTGCCAATAAATTAAGTTGTTTAAGAGTGATTATTTAGAACCGTTTCCCTACCAAATTTAACTTACAAATACTTGCAATTCTTATATTGGCGGATGGTCATCGGTGCTAACTTTGTAAAAATAGTAATTCTTTGTTACCAACAAATGCTAAAACTCCTATTGGAGCTCCATTTTTTGAATTATCTGACGTGGATAGCACCAACATCTATGCCATTGACAAGGTTCAAGCTAATTTGGCTGCTCATGGAGCCGTTTTCTTTGCCCACCACCAATTTGCAGGAAAAGGGCAAAGAGAAAAGGAATGGGCCTCAGAACCAGGGTTGAATTTGCTGGTTTCTATTGTAATTGACCCAAGTTTTTTACCCTTAAGCCAACAATTTTCATTGAGCACAATGGCTGCGCTAGCTTGTTTTGACTTTTTTAATGCCTATGCAGGTGAAGAAACTTCCTTAAAATGGCCAAATGATTTATACTGGCGTGACAGAAAGGCAGCAGGGATTTTAATTGAAAACCATGTCCAGGGCATGAATTGGCAGTATGCGATTATTGGAATTGGTATCAATATCAATCAAACAATATTTGATCCAAGTATTAAAAATCCAGTTTCTTTAAAACAAATTACTGGACAAGATTTCAATCCTGTAGCAATGGCTAAGGAATTATGTGTTTGTATGGAAAACAGGTACCAAGCGCTAAAAGCTGGTGCGCATGCCGCTCAATTGATCGATTATAACAAGCATTTGTTTAAAAAAAATGAATTGGTGCGATTTAAAAAAGACAATGTCCAATTTCAAGCAAGGGTTGAGGGAGTAAACCCACAAGGAGAGCTGCTTTTAACAGGTGGCTTACAAGACAGTTTTAAATTTGGAGAAATTATGTGGATGATATGATTTTAAGTATTTATCGATTGGTTTGAACGTATTTTGCGCTGAATAAATTTTTACAATGGAAGCAATTCGATTAACGCAGTTTTCGCATGGTGGTGGATGTGGTTGTAAAATAGCCCCGTCAGTTTTAAGTACTATTCTAGAAAGTAGTTTTCATGCACCCGAAAACAAGCAATTATTGGTAGGCAATGCCAGTAATGACGATGCAGCAGCTTATGACTTGCAAAACGGAACTGCTTTAATTAGTACCACCGATTTTTTCATGCCCATTGTTGATGATGCAAACACATTTGGAAAAATTGCATCTGCTAACGCTATTAGCGATGTGTATGCTATGGGAGGTAAACCGATTTTAGCAATTGCTATTTTAGGATGGCCCGTAAATAAACTTCCTGCAGAATTGGCCCAACAAGTACTTGAAGGCGCAAGGGCTATTTGTTTAGAAGCAGGTATTACATTAGCTGGCGGACATAGCATTGATAGCCCTGAACCCATTTTTGGTTTGGCAGTGAGTGGATTAGTGGATATTATAAACCTAAAAAGAAACAATACTGCCAAAGAGAACGATGTATTATTTCTTACAAAACCAATAGGAGTAGGCATTTTGGCTACCGCTCAAAAAAGAGAAAAAATTTCAGCCGATCATTTAAGCCAATTAATTGCACAATTAACTACCCTAAATAAGGCAGGAGAAGCACTGGGAAAAATTCCAGGTGTTCATGCAATGACCGATGTTACTGGATTTGGATTGATTGGTCATTTAGTGGAAATGGCCGAAGGAAGTGGATTGAGTGCCGAATTAAATTATGCAGCAATTCCTATGTTGGAATCAGCAAAAGTATACCAACAGCAAAAAATAGGGCCAGATGCTACCCATAGAAATTGGAATAGTTATAAAGATAAAGTTTCATTAGCCGAAGGAATTGATGAAATTGAAGCAACACATTTATTGCCCGATCCGCAAACCAATGGTGGATTATTAATATCGGTTTCTGCTGATGCTGTAGCAGCGGTAATGCAAGTGTTTGAAAAGTTTGGATTAAGTGCTTATGCAAAACCCATTGGCAAAATGGTAGCGGCCCAAGAAAAAATTATTCAGGTGATATAGATTTTAAAAAACCATATTCCCTTTGTTCTTTATTTGTTCGTTAGTGAGTTCTACTACTAACTGAACGCCTGCAATATTATTAATGGTTTGACGGATCCAATTGCATTTATCATCGTCTACCAAATCGCCTTTCATCAACCATAAAAAATCCATATGCCTAAATTCTGGCAAGAGGTATTCTCCATCAAATTGGTTGTGGTAAACATAGTGTTGTAAAAAACTATTCTGTTCAGGAGATTGGTACACCGGAAAAAAATAGCTGCGTTCTTTTTTTCGCAAATGCACTTCAATTTCTGGATTTAATCTAAACTCATAGCCCAATAAATTATTTAAATGCCAACAAAATTGGTAACTCTTTAAAGGCGCTGTAATGCCTAATAGGCGCGTATCTTCGAAGAAGTCTTCATTCAGTTCGTCTACATTTAAACGGAGCTTAGACATGGTTTTTTTTCTTAAAATTGAATGGTAATTGTTTTTTCTTCTGAACCCCTTTTAATTTTTAATTGGGTGGTATCGTCTTTGTTAAATTTACCCAATGCTTGCATATAACTCATTACATCTACAAATTTAAATTCACCCAATTGCAATAAAATATCCCCCGTTTGCAAGCCAATTTTTTCTGCTAATTTTCCAGGACTAACACCATCAATGCGCATACCTGTTCCACTATAACCATAATCGGGAATCACACCTAAACTTACTTTAAATTTCGTACTACGGCCCTGTTCTTGATCTCTGGTTTTAGTGAATGCTAATTTTCCTTTACTATCAACCGCTTCCATTAATTGGTAAATGCTATTGACAATATTTTTTTCTCCTTGGTAATTAATTTTGTCCCAATCATCGGTTGCTTTATGATAGTCTTGGTGACTACCCGTAAAATAAAATAATACCGGAATATCTTTTCTATAAAAAATGGCATGGTCACTTGGGCCAGTTCCTGAACTATCAAACTTAATGATTAAAGAAGCTGGTTTAGCACTTGAAAAATAACTACCCCATTCAGGTGAGGTGCCATAACCGCCAATTGTCAATTTGTGTGAAGTATCGTATCTGCCTACCATATCCATATTAATCATATAGTTAGGTGTAATATTTGTTGTAGGATTTTCAATCCAATATTTACTGCCCAATGTACCTAATTCTTCGGCAGAAAAATGAAGAATTAAATAGTTATTATTTTTTGGAGCACTCTTTTTTAATTTGCGCGTTAATTCAATTAATGCTGCGGTTCCACTTGCATTATCATCTGCACCATTATGAATTACATAACCAGTATCTAATGCATTTTTATCTTCGCCATAACCAAGATGATCGTAGTGTGCGCCAAGAATTACAGTAGTTGCTGCATGATTGTCTATATAGCCAATAATGTTGGTAGCATTGCGTTTACGTTCATTAAATGCTACTGTAATAGCCGTTTTTAAACTTTTAGATTGGTCAGAAAAATAATGCTGATACCCGTCTTTTGTAATATAAATAATAGGAATAGTTGCTGCAACAGACTTGTCATTTTTATTAAACTGAATATTGTCGGTGCTATTACTGCTATTGTATAAAAACAATGCAGTTGCTCCTTTTTCTGCAATAGCTGCTGCTTCTTTTTTTATCGTTTCTTCAATATCAAAATGTGTGTTATTCTTATTTTCCTCTACCCATTCTTTTAGGTCTTTAAACCAGGGTTGTCCTTTTTCATTGAGTGCCATGGCTGGATTTCCTTTCACTGTTTTTTCGGCACTAAATGCTACTGGAAAATACTCCTCAGTAAGTTTTAAAAAACTACCATTAATTCTTAGAATTGTAGCAGGTGTCACTTGCTTTCCTTCATTGATTTCAAAGGTTTGTAAATAGCCATTATTACCCCTTGGCTCTAGGCCCATTTCTTTGTATTGTGCAATAATATATTGTAAAGCCAATTGTTCTCCTGCAGTACCTGTTCGGCGGCCTTCTAACTTATCATCTGCTAGGTATTGTACATGAGCTGTTAAATGATTTACTAGTTCAATGTTTGCTTTCTCTTCTGCGATTCTTAATGCACGTTTACTTTGGGCTGTTGCAAAACTAGAGAATAACATAACAATCCATAGTATTTTTTGCATTGGGAAGAATTTTATGAATACAAAAATAAGCGAGTGAACGCGAATCAAACGATTGCATCAAAAATAATTGTAAAATAAAAAAATGTGCCTGGGAATCCGTTCCCTATCTCGTAACAAATAGCCTTTTAATGAACGTACTTTTGCCATTCAATTTAATTTTTGAGTAAACCTATTTTACATATTGCCTTGGTGGGTAACCCAAATAGCGGAAAAACCTCGCTGTTCAATGCCTTAACTGGTTTGAACCAAAAAGTAGGTAATTTTCCTGGGGTTACAGTAGATAAAAAAACAGGCGAATTAGCACTAGAGGATAACAGAAAAACCATATTGATTGACCTACCTGGGACCTATAGTTTATACCCAAGAAGGGCAGATGAATGGGTGGCATACAAAGTTTTAATGAATGCCGATGCAGAAAATAAAGCCCATTTGGTTTTGTTAGTAGCTGACGCAAGTAACCTTAAACGAAACTTGCTTTTTTGTAGCCAAATCATCGATTTAAAAATACCTGTAGTGGTTGCCTTAACCATGAACGATTTGGCAGCCAAAAAAGGAATTAGAATTGATATTAGTGGACTAGAAGCAGAATTAGGCGTTCCCGTTGTATTAGTAAACCCTAGAAAAAACAAAGGACTAGCTGAACTAAAAAAAGTACTATCTCAATATGTAAAAGTTCCTTCTAATAAAATAAGCGCTGATTTTATTGACAATCATAAAATGGCACCAAAGGCAATTGAACAAGTGCAAAACATTTTTCCTGCACTAAGTAATTATGCCGCAGTTCACTACCTAATTAATCACGAAAATTTTCCTTTAACCGATCAAACGCAAAAAAATATTGAGCAAATTGAAATAGACAATCAATTCAATCCTACCAAAACTCAGGCAGATGAAATTATGCAACGCTATGCACGCATAAAACAAATCATGCAAAAAAATGTGGTAGAGCCCGACCCCTTAGAGCAAAAATTATTTTCCGATAAATTAGATGATATTTTACTACACCAAACTTGGGGTTATTTTATTTTATTTGCGGTGTTATTTTTATTATTCCAAAGTGTTTTTTGGCTGGCCAAATTTCCAATGGATAGTATTGAGTCTGTATTTAAACAAGTAGCTTTTTGGTTGAATCACACACTTGCGCCAAGTTGGTTTTCAGACTTACTAGTAAATGGAATTGTGGCAGGAATGAGTGGGATATTTGTTTTCATTCCTCAAATCATGATTCTATTTGGAATCATTACCATTTTAGAAGATACGGGATACATGGCGCGCATCAGTTTTTTAAGCGACCGCGTTATGCGTAAGGTTGGTTTGAATGGAAAAAGTGTAATGCCCATGATTAGTGGATTTGCTTGTGCAGTTCCGGCCATTATGAGTGCGCGCAATATTGAAAATAAAAAGGAACGTCTATTAACTATTTTAGTTACCCCATTAATGAGTTGCAGTGCACGATTACCTGTATATACTATACTCATTTCATTAGTAGTAGACGATAAATATTATTTTGGTTTTTTAAGTTTACAAGGATTGGTAATGATGGGCTTGTATGTGCTAGGTGTATTGATGGCATTGATTGTTAGCTATGTAATGAAATGGGTAATTCAAATAAAAGAAAAAAGTTTTTTCATTTTAGAACTGCCTATTTATCGTGCGCCAAGATGGAAAAATGTAGGCATTACAATGGTTGAAAAAGCCAAAATATTTGTAACCGATGCCGGAAAAATAATTATGATAATAAGCATCCTGTTGTGGTTTTTATGTTCGCACGGACCAGGCAATCGGATGGAAAATGTAGAAAGAAAATATGCTGCTTTAGCACAAGCACTACCAACGCAAAAAGCAGTTTTAGCAAAGCGCCTTTCTTCAGAAAAACTACAAAACTCTTATGCTGGATTATTGGGCCAAACTATTGAACCTGTAATAAAGCCACTAGGATATGATTGGAAAATTGGCATTGCATTAATTACTTCCATTGCAGCTAGAGAAGTTTTCGTTGGCACAATGGCCACCTTGTATAGTGTGGAAGAAAGCGATAACAATTCACTTAGGGAGAAACTCCAATCGGCAACACATGCCGACGGATCAAAAGTATATAGCTTACCCGCCGCGTTTTCGTTAATGATATTTTATGTACTAGCCATGCAGTGCATGAGTACACTTGCCGTAGTAAAAAGAGAAACGAAATCTTGGAAATGGCCAGTATTTCAATTTACTTACATGACAGGACTCGCCTATCTAATGAGTTTTATTGTTTACCAATTGTTTAAATAATAATATCCTCCCTAATTTATAGAGAAGATATTATCATTCAATCACCTATTAACCTTCTGCCCAAGCAGCTAGTATTTCTTCGGTATGATTTTTTGTATCGGGTTTTACAATAATTTTTACAATCTTACCAGTTTCGTCAATTAAAAAAGTAGTACGGGTAGTTCCCATATAGGTATGACCCATGATCTTTTTTTCGCCCCATAAATTGTATTTATCTACAATTTTCTTGTCTTCGTCTGAAATTAAAGGGAAAGGAAGGGTAAATTTCTCTTCGAATTTTTTATGGCTCGCAACACTATCGGTACTTACGCCTACTACTTGGTATCCCTTTTTTAATAAAGCAGTATAATTATCTCTTAAATTACAAGCCTGTGCGGTACATCCTGGCGTATCGTCTTTTGGATAAAAATATAAGATTAACTTTTGTCCTTTGTAATCAGTTAATGAAATTGCTTTACCATTTTGATCCACCGCTTTAAAAAGGGGTGCCTTACTGCCTTCTTTTAATACTGCCATTTTATTTTATTTATGTGTTCAATCAATCAATAATAACCCTAAAAAATTGGTTTTGTTGGTATTTTTCAAAACCATTTAAAAAATTAATGCCTTTTTTGGCTTCCTGACCTTACATTTGCGCAATTTATTTTTTTGCAAATATGCCTAGAGACAACTCCATCAAATCGGTTTTAATCATTGGATCTGGACCCATTATTATTGGTCAAGCCTGTGAATTCGACTATTCAGGCACTCAAGCTGCTCGTAGCTTGCGTGAAGAAGGGATTGAAGTGATCCTAATTAACAGCAACCCTGCCACCATTATGACCGATCCAATGATGTCGGACAAGGTTTACCTGCTCCCTTTGACCGTTGAAAGTATAGAAAAAATTTTAGAAGAGAACGAGATAGATTCCGTTTTGCCTACAATGGGCGGACAAACGGCATTAAATCTATGTAAAGAAGCCGACGAATTAGGGATTTGGGCAAAATACGGGGTAAAATTGATTGGGGTGGATATTGCTGCCATTGACACTGCAGAAGACCGTGAAAAATTCCGCCAATTGATGGTTCGTATTGGAATTGCAGTTGCCCCTAGTAGGGTAGCCAATAGCTTTTTGGAAGGAAAAGAATTTGCCCAAGAAATAGGATTTCCACTAGTAATTCGCCCATCTTTTACCCTAGGTGGAACTGGTGGCGGATTTGTACATACCAAAGATGATTTGGATGCCGCACTAGAAAGAGGACTTAAAGCTTCCCCCATTCACGAAGTATTGGTAGAAAAAGCTGTTTTGGGATGGAAAGAATACGAATTAGAATTACTAAGAGATATTAATGATAATGTAGTTATTATCTGTACTGTTGAGAATTTAGACCCCATGGGCGTTCACACAGGCGATAGTATCACTGTTGCGCCAGCAATGACCCTAAGTGACACAGCATACCAAGATATGCGTAACAAAGCCACTTTAATGATGCGTTCTTTAGGTAATTTTACCGGTGGATGTAACGTGCAGTTTGCACTTAACCCAGCAACCGAAGAATTGATTGCTGTAGAAATTAATCCACGCGTAAGCCGTTCATCGGCCTTGGCTTCAAAAGCAACTGGTTATCCAATTGCTAAAATTGCCGCCAAACTTGCTATAGGCTTTTCGCTTGATGAATTAAAGAATCAAATTACTAAAACAACTTCTGCCTATTTTGAGCCTGCTTTGGATTATGTAATTGTAAAAATTCCTCGTTGGAATTTTGATAAATTCAAAGGAGCCAATGATACTTTAGGATTACAAATGAAAAGCGTGGGAGAAGTAATGGCTATTGGAAGAAGCTTTACCGAAGCCATTCAAAAAGCTTGTCAAAGTTTAGAAAATGAAGCGATTGGATTGGGTTATTATGGCAAGAGTTTAATGAAGAGTGAAGAGATTGTAGAATATATCAAAATACCAAAATGGGATCGTATTTTTAGAATCAAAGATGCTTTAATGCAAGGATCTACTATTAAATCTATTGCACAAGCAACTGGAATTGATCGTTGGTTCTTATATCAAATTCAACAAATTTGTGAGATTGAAAAAGAAATTGTCAAATATTCTTTAGATACTATTCCTACTGAGCTACTGAAAGAAGCCAAAAAGAATGGATTTAGCGACTTGCAGATTGTTAAAATCATGAACAATACCTGCACTGAAGACGAAGTATATGAAAAAAGGAAAGCCTTAGGTATTACACGTGTTTATAAAATGGTGGATACTTGTAGCGCTGAATTTGAAGCGAAAACACCTTATTTCTACAGCACATTCGAAGGATAATCTTTTCAAAATATTTGGCTATTTAATACCAAATATTTTAACTTTTAAATTTCGCATTAATAAGTTCATGGGTAAAACCTGTGTATAGAAAGACAGATCAAATAATTTATTTCGATAATTTTTGTATTCGTCTATTGTAAGCAAATCACTGGTAGTGGTAGTGTTCCATTTTTTTTCTATATAATCTCCTTTGGTCATTTGCACAATATTATGGTGCGTATAAAATAAAAAGTTTCGCCCTTTATGCGAAGTGTCAATAATAGACAGCCGAAACGAAGGTTGATCTTCTAAGCCTGGTGTTTGTAAATTAATTTCTGCAGAAACTTCTACATAGATATACTTTTCGCCAATAGGAATTTTTATTTCTGGTAATATAGTAGTGTCGGAACTTTGTGTAAATATTTTTTGTGTGGAAGGATTTGAATACTCTAAAAGCAATTCTTTTGCACCTGTTGGCATCACTTTATTTGCCGGAAAAATTTTATTATTATCGCATACATAAGAATTGATCAACTTAAAATTATTGAGCAATTGTTTCATGTACTGTTTAACGGAATCGCTCTCTACGTGCTCTTCTAGCAAATTGGGTGTTAAGCGATACAACTCGTCTCCAGAAAGATAATAATCCTTATAAATATAATCAGTCATTTCTCTGCTCCATTCCATAAACGGCATAGCATGTGTATTTCTAAAACGTACACAAGTGTCTAATACATCACCAAGCCAGTTCACTTCTTTGGGTTTGTTTTGTAATGCCGGATAATTATTTAATACCAACGCCGAAATGGTTGGCGCCAAATTATTGTGTGAGTTTACAGAATAAAATTTCTTGGGTTCTTTTAACATTGGCGAATACACAATCAATGGAACATGGTAATCATCTATGCCACAAGTAGAAGGGAAAGAGCCAATATGATGGTCGCCAGTAATAAAAAATATGGTGTTGGCATATTCTGCTCGCTTGGCATATTTTGCAAAAAAATCTCTGAAGCAATCATCGGCAAACATATAAGTAACCAAAACTTCTTTGCTTTCTTTGAGTGTTTTCTTTAGTGTAGAAGTATTGGGTATTCCCAACATTTTTTTATCGAACAATTTTTCGTAGTGCGGTTTTTGGTCAAACAAATAAGGCATATGCGTTGTGCCTGTATGATAGATATTTAAATAGGGCGATTCATGCAAGGAATCCATCACTTCAAAACTCCTATTAAATAAAGCATCATCCGGATAACCCATCGACCAACCTTCTGAGCCTACACCCATTTCTTTGTATTTGGCTCCGTATTTAGACAAAATCATATCTGTTCCTTGTATGCGCATATACCCACCCATATTATCAAAATCAGGATTAAACCCTATTAAAAAATTAGCATGGTATCCATTTGATCGTAAAATATTTATGAGCGATAAAT
>Ga0209596_1000187_pt1 | contig 55876 bp, 56 predicted proteins | sample M_130807_MF_Meta_FD_187314 | JGI IMG/M metagenome (GOLD analysis project Ga0209596, IMG submission 187314) | Freshwater microbial communities from Lake Montjoie, Canada to study carbon cycling - M_130807_MF_MetaG (SPAdes) (version 2) | ecosystem: Environmental > Aquatic > Freshwater > Lake...
AACATCCTGTGCTCCATAAGCTACTAATTGAAGAAGACCACCACCCATTTACGCTATATTCTTTATACTATTAGAGGAGAAAAAAAAAAGGATTAATACACATATTATAATTAATAATATTAATAATTAAATTTGCTTGAATAATTGGACACAAACAAATTAATTAGAATAAGCTAAGCCACCCATGCCTGATAATATACGTAGAACATTATAATTGACAGCATATACATTTAAAAATGCGTTGTCAGTGGATGTAATATCAGTATCAATTGCGAGCGTAGCTGTATCAATACGTGACATATTTAAAGTTCCACTAGGTTGATGTTCTTCCGGTTTAAGCGCAAATGAATAAACATTAATGCCCGCATTTGTTGGAATATTTTCATGATGCTGGAAAGGTTGTATAAGATTAAAATATGAACCAGGGCGTTCTGAGAAACGATCATTGCCATTAAGCGTAAGTTTTGCGGTTTTAGTATTATTAAGTGATGATACTGTTCCGCTTGGAACAACTCCTGCTGCTGTAAAACTGCCTTCGCGAAGAGATTGAGTTACATAATTATAAGGTACAGTAATTAAAGCTGATGTTGCTGATGTATAATTAAACCAGTTATTATTAATAACTTCTTTTGTTGCCAGTGGTTTTTTAATGAACCAAACAATTTCTTTGCATGGATGATTAAATGTTAATTTTGCTTTAATACCCCCAGTAGATAAAGATTCTGAACCGGTAAATTGTAATTGTTCTATTAAATATTCATGTGATAGTTGGGCAAATCGTCTGCGCTCATCAGTATCAAGGAATATATAGTCAACCCATAAAGTTGCTGTAGGAAAAGTACTTAGGTCAGTACTATTACCTGTACAATTTGCACCAGTTTCAAATTGAATATTTATTTTAACTTCGTGGTATTGAAGCGCTATTAAAGGAAGAGCAAGACCAACATTTCGGCAAAACCAAAATTCTAATGGAATATAAAGTGTTCTACCACGCATATATTTATCACCACCGCCATTACCTAAGATTGTAGTACCACCACCACCAGACATACCAACCATTTTATTGTAACCGGATCGTTTAGATTTAGGTAAAGAAAGTTCATTCCAAATATATAGCCAATGAGAATAATGCTTATCTATTTTTTGTCCTCCAATTTCAATTTCAATATTATTAATTACACGTAATCCATAACCAGCGCAATATATTGAACCATCATCTGGCATTAAAAGAGATAAATACATGCGATGTACTAAATCACCATTACGAGATATTTGGCAAGTTACGCGATTACCATATCCAGGGCTTCCATTAAAAGTTTGAGCAATAGCTTCAATCGCAAAGTTAGTATGGCGACGATATACAACCTTGAAAAAGGTAATTTGAGGATTACCGGTTAAATAAACATCCTGTGCTCCGTAAGCTACTAATTGAAGAAGACCACCACCCATTTACGCTATATTCTTTATACTATTAGAGGAGAAAAAAAAAAGGATTTAATACACATATTTATATATATTAAACAATATAATATAAATGATATTGTTTAATATATTAATTAGAATAAGCTAAACCACCCATTCCTGATAATATGCGCAGAACATTATAATTAACAGCATATATATTAACTCCATCAAATTTGGTATAACCAGTAGAATCTTGTGTACCTGTTGCGTTTAAAAGTAAATCTTGTTTTTTAGTATTAAGCATAAGTGTTGCGGTATCAATACGAGACATATTTAAAGTTCCACTTGGTTGATGTTCTTCTGGTTTAAGGGCAAATGAATAAACATGTATACCAGGATTTGAAGGTATGCATGTATGATGTTGATAAGGTTGAACATATGTAAAATATGTTGCTTCGCGAACGCTAAAGCGATCATTGCCATTTAATTGTAATATAGCATCCGCAAATGGTGTTCCAGACGTATCAGGAACTCCTGTATAATTTGTAAAATTAACACCTGTAATATAATTTGAAGTTGCGAAGAATGTCGAATTTGTAGGCATTACTGTTGTATTAAAATTTGTGGGAACAGCATCAGCAGCATCCAAATCAGTGTAGTTATACCAACAAGCTTTTTTATTATAATTGCCTGGTTTTGCAACCCAAATTAATTCTTTACAAGGATGATTAAAGTTAAGTTTAATGCGATTAGTGCCAACAGTAAGACTTTCTTGGCCGGTAAATTGAAGTTGCTCAATTAAATATTCATGAGATAATTGAGCGAAGCGACGACGTTCATCAGTATCAAGGAAAATATAATCAACCCATAAATAAGACTCTTTGATATCAGTAGCATAAGCTAGTTCAGTAGTAGCTGTCTCACTTCCACTACCAGCAACTGTTTTTATTACACAATTTGCTTTTTCTTCAAATTGAATATTTATTTTTACTTCATGATATTGAAGAGCTATTAAAGGAAGTGCTAGACCAACGTTGCGGCAAAACCAAAATTCTAATGGAATATTAAGATTAGCGCCCATTATTGATGTTATATCTTTATCAGCACCAACCATAGTATCATAGCCATAGCGCTTGCCTCGAGGTAAAGAAAGTTCATTCCAAATATATAACCAATCGGAATAATGTTTATCTATTTGTTGCCCACCAATTTCAATAGTAACTGATTTAATAATACGCAGACCTATATAATTTACATATCTTGCATCAGCAAAATTTGTAAGTTTAGGTAATTTTACTTGAAGATAAACACGATTAATTAAATCACCGTTGCGCGATATTTGACAAGTGACACTTTGTCCGTATCCGGGTGTTCCATTAAATGTTTGTTGAATAGCTTCAACAGCAAAATTAGTATGACGACGATATACAACCTTGAAGAAGGTAATTTGAGGATTACCAGTTAAATAAACATCCTGTGCTCCGTAAGCTACTAATTGAAGAAGACCACCACCCATTTACGCTATATTCTTTATACTATTAGAGGAGAAAAAAATATGAATTAAATGTATGTATAATATTTATTATATAAAAATTAATATTAATAATTCTATTATAAAGATGTTCAAAGAAAAATCATCAAAAAAAAAATATATATCTGACAATAATGAGGTTTTTACATTGGACGCGATGCATAATAATATTATAAAAAAATTTGAACTTTCAAATAAGGACAAGGAAATCTACAAAATATTATTGTGTGATTTTGAATTTCAGTCAAACCTTATAATGGAAAATATTGAAACTTATAAGAATATACGAGATAAGGAGTATATAAATAATTTATGGAGTAGTAATATTAGCATAAGAGAAAAAATTATTGAACTTAAGAATAATATTAAAGAGCTGGAAACATATAGCGAGGTTGAGTATTATAAAAATACTAGTTATATATTGTTTCAATATTATGATACGGTAGAAAAACAGTCAAATATAAGTAATACACATCCTTCTATATCTAATGGTATATGTATATCTTCAAGTGAATTGTTGAGCAGACAACCCAAAATATATAAAAATGATTCTAAGAAAAAGCGCTCTTCTGTTTCGGCAACAACAATAAATGTATTAGATGCACTAAATAATTTAAATATAGATAATAATTTAATTAGCGATAATAAGCAAAATTATAGCAATGTTAATAATAATCTAAGTAATATAAATGATACATCTACTTATGAATATTCAAATAATGGAAAAGATAATGTGATAGATAAAAGTTCTCTTGTTGATAAATACATGTCTATAATAAATAAAAAGTATGTTAGAAATGTTGAGGAAGAAGATATAGAGATATGTAAAAATTGTAAAAATCAAATGACATGCTTACAGCATGACGCTATAATTATTTGTGATATTTGCGGTTATCAAGAATTACTTCTTGTAGAGCAAAATAGACCTATATTAAAACAGAACACAAAGGATACATCCCATTTTAGTTATAAGCGCATTAATCATTTTAGAGAATGGTGTAACCAAGTTCAAGGCAAAGAAAGTACAGACATTCCTGATGAAATATTTGAAAAGATTTTAACCGAAATAAAGAAAGAAAAGATTGCCGATACTAAAACAATTACCTATAATAAAATGCGCGATATACTCAAACGTCTACGAATAAATAAATATTATGAACATATTAATTATATAATTAATAGAATAAATGGAATACCTACCCCTCAATTTAGTCAAGAGCTTGAAGATAAATTATGTAATATGTTTAGGAATATTCAAGCGCCATTTTTAAAACATTGCCCAAAAGATAGAAAAAACTTTTTGTCATATAGTTATGTGTTATATAAATTTTTTCAAATATTAGGTTTACACGAATACCTAAAATATTTCCCCCTTTTAAAAAGTAGAGAGAAACTATACGTTCAAGACCAGATATGGAAAAAAATATGCTTAGAACTTAATTATGAAATAATACCTTCATTATAATTATATTATATTATATTATATTATATTATATTAAAATCCATTAGGAAAGCCGACCATTCTAAAACCAGCACCTAACCCCACGCCTTGTCTAGCACCAGATGAAACAGTAGGAGATAATAAATCAAGAACAGAGAATGTGCATGCGGCTGTTAATGCGAGCATCCCTATTTCACTCCAATCTAATTTATTATTAGGTAATATAAGAGCAACAAACGCAACTATAAGACCTTCAAATGCGTATTTAAGAAGTCTTATAATAACATCCCAAAAATCAACGGAATATTCCATTTATATTATTATTTATTATACTATTATAATAATATAAAATATTTTTCTAGGTTATTATTAAATAATTATTTAAATTTATTTAAAGATATAAAATAATATCATATATATACAAATGACCCACTCAGAAGATAGTTATGGATATATTATTCCAAGTGCTATAATAACAAATAACAAAAAATTAATATCTAATCCTATTACTTGTCAGTTACAAAGTCGTAAGCTGTTTTGGCAAATATTTTTTAACAGTAATAGGGTCAGAGTACCTATTCAAGCTATAAATATTTAATAAAAATATATAAGATTTATAATATAATATATTATTAGAAAAGATATTGTAATGTTAGTAACAGAAAGCATTGGCGCAACTAGCGCAACTAGCGCAATTAGCGCAACTAACGTTACTAGCGTAAAAGAGGTTGATTATCTTGATGAGGATAAACCAATTAGAGGACAGAATTATGTTCTCCTATCGTTTTTAAGCCCCGAAGATGTTTTAGTTAATAAAGAGGCATATATGTTTAATAAATTTATTACTAAGTTTAGTAATGATATGACCACACTATTGGATGGTATTTTAGCTAAACATAGTGATTCAAAAGATTTTGTTGATTCTGTCAAAGAAAATAATTCATTCATTTTTAATCCTAAAGATATGAGTGAACAATATGGATTTTTTAAATCTACTAATAACCAAGACCTTGAATCATCATATCATCGCGATAATAACTTTATTACATCTATCCGAGGTATTAAAGTAAGAGGTGTTTTTGATTCTCTTGAAGAAGCTAAAAATCGTAGTGAATTTATCAAGCGTATTGATAACAAATTTAATATTTATATCGCACAAGTAGGATGTTGGTGTCCTTGGTCTCCCAACCCCGAATGTCTAGAAAATCAAGAATACGCTGAAACACAGCTTAATACTCTAATGAAAGAATATAAAAAGAACATGGACGACAAGGATGTTGTTTTTGAAAATAGAAAATCATCACTTTTCAACTCTAATAATGTAAATGTTGATCCTGTAGAACCTTCTACTGAACCTTCTACTGAACCTTCTACTGAACCTTCTACTGAACCTTCTACTGAACCTTCTACTGAACCTTCTACTGAACCTTCTACAGAGTTTCATATAGAGCCTTGTCCTTGTATAGAGCCTTCTGCTGAACCTTCTACTGGACCTTCAGTAACACAATCAACACCTCCTGATTCTATTGAACTTTCGGAAATTAAAAGTAGTATTGAACAAATTGATGCTTGGAGTTCGCAAAAACTAGATATTCAATAATCTCAATAACATTAAAAAACTAATATTTTTTCTTATTTCTTAATATTAAGTAATGAAAGCAATAGCAATATTTTTATTATTTATAGGGTCTATATTGATTATCCAAGGATATTATAATAATAAATCTGTATGTAAAAAAGATAAAGTTATTGTTAAATATATACCTAGAAGTATTTACGAAGAGCAATTGAAGCCTGAAGAAAGTCTTCAAACATTTTATAAAGGTATGTTTGAAGACATTTTATTACGTTAATGTTTTATTTATATCCTTAATATTAGTAAATGGATATATTAAAAGATATTGAAAAAAACATTCTAAATATTAATATATATGACAAAAATATTTATAGCAAAAACAAAGACGTTTTCAATAACACTAATATGCTAAAATTAGATGTAATAAAAAAGCAAATTGATGATTTTTTTAAATATAAAGTTGATGAAAATAATATAATAACGCAAAAAAAATTAAAATATGAAGAAAATTATAAGAGCGCAAGAGAATTAAATAATTATAATTATACAGCTTATTTAGACAAAAAAAATGAATTACATAATATATTTAAGGAAACTAAAACATTAGATTCATTATATGAATATTTAAAATATAAAAATACTGATTACAAAAACATCCCTGACATATATACATATGAATACATAAACTTAAATGAACGTGTAGTTATTCCTCCTATTAGCAGCAATGTAAACACCAATGTATGCCCACCTGGTAAAATTTTAAACCCTAAAACTAAAAAATGCGTAAAAGACCCTGCTAACAAAGTGAAAGTAGATAAAGTGAAAGTAGATAAAGTGAAAGTAGATAAAGTGAAAGTAGATAAAGTGAAAGTAGATAAGAAGAAGGTAGTTGTTAAAGATGATGCGAAAGAAAAAGAATGTCCAGAAGGTAAAATATTAAATCCAAAAACAAATAGATGTATCAAGGATATTAATTATAAAGCTAAACCTAAATAAAAATATAAAATAGGTAATTAAATAGGAGATATTAATGGTTAAAAATATTAAAGATGAAAAAATATTTAGAATAAATTGGTTTAGTTTTGCTTTTGCATTTTTATTAGGTATTATATATGTATATATTTCTTCACCGCCAATAAGAAGTATTATTAAATATCCCACGCCTTATAATGCGAATAAAATAGTATATATGGATCACAACAGACAATGTTATAAATATAGTGCGGAAGAGGTTAAATGTAAAGAAACCTCATTAACTCAGCCTATAATATAATATATACTTATTTTTTTAAAATTTTTATAGATTAGAATAGATAGATAATATATATACTAATGATTAAAAAAGGACCTGCTAAAGAAATAACAGGTTTAAGAGTAACAATAGACAGACTGTTTTATGATAATACCGGTCAAATAATTGTAAGCGCGCTATTTGGCCTTGCACTAGCACTGTTATTTAGACGTATATGTAAAGACAATTGCGTTATATATTCGGCACCAGAAATTAAAGATATAGAAGAAAATATCTTTAATCTTGAAGATACATGTTATAAATATAAATCCTATCCTGTTAAATGTAATGATAAAGACAAACCATTAGAGCCATATGATATAAATAAAACACCAGATAATATAATTAGTATTCCTGGGTTTTTAGAAAAAGTATTTTCATCTACTTAATATAACTTATGTGTTTCATATTTATTTTATATCCTTGAAGAAAGATATTATTTGCGTTTGCGTATTTTGTATATAATGTTTCTTTTACCATTGCCCTTCTGCTGGGCACTATTTTCTAGGAGGCGATGAAGTTGGCACCAGTGACAGTTTCCGCTACACGAGCAATATGGATTTGGTACTATTGTCAAAGGGGGCGACCCTGATATACGTTTAGGAGGTGAATTGCTGGGTTGTTTAGGAGGTGAATTGCTGGGTTGTTTAGGAGGTGAATTGCTGGGCTGTTTAGGAGGTGAATTGCTGGGCTGTTTAGGAGGTGAATTGCTGGGTTGTTTAGGAGGTGAAGGAATATCTTCTATTATAAATCTAATATTTGTTAGTTTTGTATGTTTAGGAGGTGAATTACTGGGATGTTTAGGAGGTGAAGGAATATCTTCTATTATAAATCTAGTTTTTGTTACGTTGGGTTGTTTAGGAGGGGAAGTACGTTTAATCTTCTTTCGCATTATTGGCTCCGGTGAAAGTTCAGCAATTGTAAATCCTCTTTTCTTTTCAATATTTAGTAGAGGCAATATTTTTTTTTTCCCCTTTTTATTTTTTTCAAGTTGTAATAATTCTATTCTTGTAAATTTTCTTTTTCCCTTTCTTTTCATTTTAGGCGGAGGTGAAAGATCAGTTGTAATTTTTTTTTTCATATTGCTTACTAATTATATTATCTATTTTATTTACAAACTACACATATTTGCGTAATATAATTTATATTGAAAATATAATCTATCAATAGATAGAATTATTATAATGTCAACACCTATAAATACATTACCTCTAAAAACACAGCAACCAAATATATCAGATACGAGCGATATTAATGATCCGATTGTCCAAGATGTTTTAAATGAATTTCAAGAAGAATTAATGATGTCTAAGCATTCAAAATCACAACAATCTCCTGTTTCACAAATGCCACCACTACCTATGTATCAACAACCTACTCAACCACAGCAGACACATCAACATATAAATTATAATTATAGGAATACAACCAAATATGATAATATTACAGCGTATATAGATACAGATGTCGCAAAAAAAAGTTTAATATTAGTTATAATATCATTAATAATATATCATTCAGGTATTGTTAATACAGTGTATGAGAAAATGCCTGATTATTTACAAGATAATTTAAATAATTTTGATATATATATTAAATCTCTGTCATTATTTTCAATTATTTATATATTGTCTTTTTTTGATTATATATAAATATAATTAAGAAGTAATGTTATTCATATTATACGGATCCGCATAATTATTTGTTTTTATATTTTGAGATGAAAAGAAGTTAAAACATTTTAAAAAGAAAAATATGCTTATAAAAGATGTTAAAAATATAGCAAAAATTGTTATACCAAATAATATAGTATAAGTTAAAGTATCATAATTATTTTTATTAATAACTACAATAGCTATAATAATTAAAGCATAAAATAACATAAATAGCGAGAACATAGATACAAAAAAATGTTTATTTTTTTCATTTATATAGTATGCCCATAATAATGTTCCGCATATAAATAATGTTAGCACTGAATACCCTAGAAGAGTAAATATTTTTTCTACAATTTGGTCATTTTCGTTATTTGTTACAAATAATTCAATCATAATTTAATAATCTCTTAATTATAACTTATATTTTTTATTTACAATATATCATATTGCATATTGCCTAAGTATGTATTCTTAATATCATAACCGCGAATATGTATATTTTTATTATCTAATCCCTGTGAACCGTATACATCTTCTTTGTATATACCTTTATCAACACCATAAAATTCTTTGTTATATCCTTCTGGATTGAATATATTGGATTGCGCAGCTAATAGGTTTTCTTCTGTTATATATGGAACTAAGCAACTTACGTCAGTGCCATAAGCGCTATTATTTATGTCTAGTGGTAATTTTTTATCAATATTGACACGGTCCATATTCATTACACATTTGTCATTTTTTGTATTATCTTCATATCTATTAGTATCATTATTAGTACCATTTCTAGTATCATTATTAGTATTATTTCTAGTATCATTATTAGTACCATTTCTAGTATCATTATTAGTATTATTTATAATATTGATCTCGCTTGTATATATTCTAAAATATAGTGATAATAGACATATTGATAATATAAAGCCAAATATATTATCAACTAGTAATAAGAATAATATACATGTTAATGCTAAATAAAATTGTATCATCGCGTCTTTAAAAAGTTTTTTAAAAGGTATTTCTTTAATAATTAATATAATAACTAGTAATATTAATGCTAAAACTCTTAAAGAATTAATAATCATTATTTTTAATACTTATCTATATAATCCATATAAAAAAATGACACTTATATATATATGTATTGTATTAAGATATAAATATTAATGTATTCAATATTATCCAAAAATGGTTATGGCATACTAAAATCAGCATTAGATGAATACAAATTAGAAAGCATAAGAAAAGATTTAACAATGGTTCCTAAAGTTAATTTTGATATTGGGAAATCAAAAAATAAATCAAGCACAGAAGATTTAACATTTCAATTATATACAGAGAATGAAAAAAGAATATATATCCCACGATATTATGGGTTCCAAAAGTATGGTATGCCTTCATTATGTAAATTAACAAGCGGTAAAGATATAAATATTAATTTTATTGGCAGTCTTAGAGAAACACAACAAGAACCTATTAACAATTTTTTAAAAGCAGCGCGTGATCCTCAAAAGATGGGTGGAATTATATCAGTACCATGTGGATTTGGTAAAACTATTATGAGTCTATATATTGCTTGCCAATTGAAAAAAAAAACAATGTTTATAAGTCACAAAGATTTTCTAAACCAACAGTTTATAGAAACTGTTAAATTATTTGCCCCAGACGCAAAAGTTGGTATTATTAAACAGAAAAAGGTTGATGTCGAGGGAAAAGATTTTATAATTGCTTCATTACAATCTCTTGCGATGAGAGACTATGATATTGGAATATTTGATGATATTGGCTTTGTAATAATTGACGAGGTTCATCATACAGGCGCGCAGGTATTTAGCAGAGCATTCCAAAAATTAAACAATCCAATAATTCTCGGATTATCAGCTACTTTAAATAGAAAAGATGGAATGCGTCGTGTATTTGAATATTATATTGGTAAATCTGTATATACTTTGAAAAACAAAGAGTTCTGCGATGTTATTGTACAGGTTCATAAATATTTTGAAACACATATTGATTATTCAACAGTCAAACTAATGTGGAATGGGAAAGAAAATGGTGCTGGAATGATCAATAATATTTGCTCGTTTAAACCGAGGACAGAATATATAATTTTCTTATTAAAAGATATTTTAAGTAAAGAACCTGATAGGAGAGTTCTTATATTAAGTGAACGTAGAAATCAATTAAAGGATATTGAACAATGTATTATTGAAAATAATATTGCGAATAGCAATTATGGATTCTATGTTGGTGGTATGAAGCAGAATGACCTCGCTATATCATCAGAAAAACAAATAATTCTCGCTACATATCAACTTGCTTCCGAAGGTTTCAATGTTCCCTCATTAAATACAATAATATTCGCTAGCCCAATCTCAGATATTCAGCAATCTATTGGACGTATTCTAAGAGAAACACCTGATAAGCGAAAATATATTCCATTATGTATTGATATATACGATGATTTTTCAATATTTAAAAGAAAAGGGGCATCAAGATTAAAATTCTATAATAGCAATAAATATAATGTATCGTTTTATGTTGATAATGAAAAAATAGAAAGTGAATATAATAATGATAATAATAATGACGAAGAGACAAATAATAAAAAGAAGGTGATGTTTGTTGAAGATGATTAAATATATTAATTTATAATATAATATTATTATAATATAGTAAAAGAATTAATATTTATTATGAAATATGACGGATATTATCTAGCATTTTTTGTTTTTATTGGATTAATAGTAATAATATATTATTACAATATACAACAACAGCAAGAATTGAGTGTAAACAAAATAAATAATGTTAATAATGCTAACTCTATTAATAACGTTAATAAAGTTAATACATTAAAAAAAAATAATATTAATGATGACCATAATAAAATATATAATGAACTAGGAAAATATAAAAAAACAAATAATATTAATTATACTTATGATATAGATAATGTTGATTTACATAAAGATATTATTAGTGGTGATGATAATAAACTAGGGAATAAAAATCATAACAATTTTGATCCAGAATTAGACGAAGTATATAGTGCTAATTTAACAGGCAATGATATTACAAGCGATAATAACGAGATATTTGATTATAGTATTAAACCAAATAAAACGGATTTACCAATCGCAAATCCTCCATTACAATTACTAAAAACAGATTTACCTTTGCGATTATCAGAAAGACATCTACTATAAATATAAAAAATAAACACATACATATATATAACACATATATATTACCTTAATTATTACCTTGCGTTTTCGCCATTACGCACTTATTAATATAATTAGTTATAATTTCGTTTTCTACAATACTACTAATACCATTATATTTAGCAAATGAATTAATTGCTGTCATAAAACCTTCTATTTCTTTTTCAGTATTAATATTATATTCAAATGTAAATGGGTCAATATTATAATAACAATTTAAATTGGTTGTTGTTTTGGAAACGCGCAAATTTTTCCAAACAAAATTACTACTAATACACCAATGCCTAATATTTAGAGTTTTTTCGACATCTTCGTCATCTTCGCTATCAGTATCATATGTTGATATTAACTGTTTTGAATTAACACCATCTGTATCATAATAGATGGTTTTTCTATTATTTGCTAACATTACAGACATATCATAATATTTTTTAAGACATTTGTTCTTTGCCATATCATCAAATGACATGACAATATCATCAACATACTTATTATTTTTTGTGTGTTCATTAATCCATTCAATATATATATTATTATCTTTCCTAATAAACAAGAAATAGAAAGGATTCCTATTATGATGATAATAGTATCCTGTAAATTCCAAATTGTCGGATGTATGAGGAACATATTGAGAAGCGACCAAGTTGCTTTCAGCTGACATGTTTTGACTTGGCCGTGATTATTTATTTAAAATAATTAATCAATTTTTATATTAATCACTATAAAATGGGGCAAATTTATTCTAATTGTGGATTAACGCAATTATTATCAATCTCATAAATTAATTCTTCTATATACCTATGATTACTATGAAAGTTTAAAACATCAATTAAAAAATCACGCTCTTTTGTTTTTTCACTTGATAAGTTTAATATATCACTCATTTGCTCTATAAAATGTATATTCATATATAAGATTTGCTTTATAAAGTCATAGAAATCTATTATATAATATAATAATTCAGCCAAACATCTAAATGACTCCTCCTTTTCTAAAATAAATCCATTTTTATTTGCTTTTTTTATAATACCTCTAAAATTATTATCAGCAAAGTAAGTATTATTAAATAACGCAATGCCATTATTATCATTATTGTATAAATTATATATAAAAAAATTAGATAATTCTATTTTATTTATATCAATATCTAATGGTTTAATATAATATGACTTGTAATATAAAGATGTATTATGTAATGAATAATTATATAATAATAATTTATTATAATACATATCTTCATCATATTCAATTTCATAATATTTATATTTTTCTACAATATTATCTATACAAGAACTGACAACAAAATCAGAATAATTTAAATTATCTATATATGGATTTTTTGTTATTTCAAGCAATTTATGAAAAATAGATAAATTTTTATATGTAGTATCTTTCTTCATATCATTTAGGATAGATTTATATAGCATTCTGTATACATGAGTTATAATATCCTCTGGCAACATATCTAAGTAAGAAGGCATATATATTATTGTTTTACAATTGAAATATATTATATAATGGAATACAACTCATATATAAAAATAAATAATGTAGATATTTTTACTTTATACTTTACATATATTCATATATACTCATATATTATAGAACATTTACGAGGGTTGTATAAGTAGTTGCCCTCTCTTCAAAGTTTTCTTCCTCAAACGCATACTTATTATTGTAAGTAGTAAAAAACTCCTCTATTTTTGTTTTTGTAGATACTTTCAAATTTTTCAACTTTTTAAGGTTAATAGCTTGATAACAATTTCCTTTCTTTGCTTCCTGTGCGCCTGTTAAGGCATCTTTTACAATATAGATTGTATCTATATACATATCATAATCATCTAATTTATACTTTTTAGGGACATAATCTGGATTTTTGCTTCCATAATAATGTGGGTCAATATTAGGCTTTCCAATTGCTACAAGAGATAATTTATAGTAAATCTTCAATTGTTCATGTTTCATAAGTTCATCAAATGATAGGATTACAAATAACGGTACAGAGTTTGAAACTTCAATATATACTTTTTTGTCAAACTTAATAAATATTAAGTTTTTGAAATAAGTAACCTTGCCATTCTTAAAATCCTTAGACATGATAGTGAATCCAGAAAGTTCCATCGTTAATTTAATTTGCAATTAAATATTAATCAAATAATCATTTTTTTATTAATATTAGTAAAAATAAAAAAATATACATAATATACAATTTATGGTCTGTTTTTTAGAACTAGACCTTTACATATTTAATATTTTAACCTTTATTTTCATGATATACTAGCCACCATTCTAATGTTTTTGGATCTGTAATATCAGAATAACAAGAATAACATCTATATTTATTTTTATCATCATTATTATTAAACCCCCAATTATTTTCTTTTTCAATTTTTTGAAAATATTCCTTTGTTCTAACTTTTTTAGATTTATCAATTTGTGTAATACATTCATAAAATCCATTATTATCAGCAATTCTTTTTTTAGGACCAGCCCCAAGATATTTATTAGCTTCTTTTTTGAAAAACTCTTTCACTTTATCAAATTCTGTGAATATCTCAATTTTTGGTTTTACGATAGTTTTTATATTCTTAGTGCAATTGCCTTTTAATTCATTAATATGTTTCACACTATTAAATGTTCCAGCATTATTATATGTAATATCATCTTGTTTATTATATTGTGTTGTTTTTGTATTCCATACAGTTCCTTTTTTAAACTCCATATTATCATCCCATAATTTAATATAATTTTCTATTGATTTTATATTAGTATAACATATGCTATCTCCATTATCATCATAACCACATAATCTCCCAAATGATCCTTGAACAATTGTAGAATCATTAATATTAGTTGAATATCTTTCATATGAAACACCTATATATTTTTTATACTGTGTTTTTGCACATCGTAAAATTTCACAATAGAATATGAATGTACTCTTCTCAGGTTTTTTTTCTAGAATACAATTGATATCTTTTTTTTTTGCTTCAAGATATTTTTCATTATATTCGTATTTTTCTTCAAATACTTTTTTAAAATTAGATATAACTTTTAATTGATTGTTTGTCTTATCTTTATTTTCTCTTTTATTTGGTACTCTAATTAAATGATATCTAGGATTTGAATATCTTTCTTCTATATCATTTTTAAGTTCTTTTACGTTATCTAGGATTGTTAAATCTTCAAATTTTTTAATTCGTTCCTGTTCAATGGCTTGTTTAGGTCCATAATAGTTTTGTCCAGGAGATAGTTTAACATTAGCAGAATGATGTTTCCAATCTTTAATATCATTCATATTTCCATCAGGTGTAGCCGAAAATTGAATAATTTTTATATCATTATCTAAAAGAAAATCTAAATCGTAAAATTTACATTCTTCAAATGTGTTATTGATTGTTTGATTATCTTCGCATGCTATTTGTATTTCATCCATAATAATCAAACAATTTTTTTTTCCGCGTATATCGTGTAAGAATTTTTTAAAATCTCCTCTATGAAATACCTTAGTAGTAATAGAATCAGGCATTCTATTTTTTGTATCTTTTTTCCATTCAACATCTGACAAACCTGTTATAATGTAAATATTATCAATTGGAATATTATTAGATAAGATATAATATAGGATCAGTGCTATCATACAACCTGTTTTACCTACTTGTGTAGGTCCATATACTATACAATTTATTATAGATTTATTATTAAATATATTTCTAACGGCTTTTCCACACATTTCCTGATTTTCAAAAATGATATTTTTGCGTTTTAATGAATTAAGTTCAATTTGACTTTTAAATATTTGCGATTCTTGTTGAATTATACTAAGTTCACTTAGTTCATATTCAATAATAGATCGTTGTTTGTTCATATTAAATATGTATTATTTACCTAAATTTTATAGAAGATCAATTTTTACATATAAGATCAATTTTTACATATAAGATCAATTTTTACATATAGTAGATATTTATGTTAAATTTAAAAAAATAATTGGAATTTATGATATAATATGTAAAGAGTAATTTTATATTTCCCATTTTTATGATTAGCAGAAAGGTAGATGAATTATATTTAAGATTATGTACATAAAAATTTAGAAATAAAAAATTATGTACTCAAAATTCAAAATAGGATCATTAACAAATCTTATAATACCTAGACATATGGATTGTAATTTAATTTTGTTTGGCCTTTATCGCTAATAACAATATTATACAGTATGTTGAATATGTCAGCATTCATGCCTTTTTTATTAAGTTCAAGAAGATTAACATAATTTTTATCATCTTCTTGGCTGACCGAGATTTTTTCAACTTCTTTATCAATTAAATTAACGTTGTATTCAATCATTAAATTTGTATAATCCATAAACAACCCTTTAAACATCTTTCCTTGCTCGTATCCATAGCGAATATTTAAGACTTCGTGAAATCTTGCGACATCAAATGCGTTTGAAACTTTCATACTCCTTAAATCATTAGGGTTTATATCATAGAAGAGATAATATTTACATGTTTCAATTTTTTTAATTTTTGTTGAAAAATCTTCAACAAAATATGCGCTATCTATAAACCATTCCCTATCTTCTTTGTAGATAGTCTTGTTGTAATCCCTAGTATAATAGTAATTACTAGTTTTCTTTTCAATAATTTTGTGTTTGTTTTCTAGAAGAACAAGGGATAAATCATAATACATCTTCAAATACTTGTGTTTTGTAAGTTCTTCAAATGTAAGTATGATTGACCCCACACCTTTAATATCAATATATATGAGGTCGCAAAACTTGATGAACAGGAAATATTTGATATAAGCGCCTCTGTTTTTAGGATGTATTCCAATATCAAAAACACCAGAAAACTCCATATCTTTGATGTAGTGATAGGTATATTGAAGCATTGTTTTGCTGTCTTGTAGTCTTATGATAGCTGTGTGTTTGTTTGAAGAATTGAAGTTTAGCTTGGTATATCAGCAAGTTTTGCGATACAACAATATTAGACTTTAATTTATTTTATTTTATTTATAATCAATTTTTAATAATATTATTAAAAATCTTAACATATTAAAAAATATATAATACACATATAATATACAGAGAACACATATTTCTTTGATTTTTAATAATCATAGGTATCATCATAGTCGTTGTCGCCATCGCAGTCAGTATAGCCAATATATATTTTGCGGATGAATTTATCACCCATATATACAGAGCTTTCACATCCGTATTTTGAATTGTAAATGTGATCATCTTCTTCGTCTTCAGAGTTATAATACTCAAATCCATCAATCTCGAATTCAGGATCCATCATCCATCTAGGAGACATCGTAACCTTTGCGTGGCTTTAATTAAATAAATGATAGAATTATTTGTCATTTTTTATCTTAATAAAATTATTTTAGAGCAAATTTATCCAAGTATTTTTATATAATTATTAAAAAAATAAATAACATAATATGTAAGACTATATCTACATTTCTAACCTAATAATTTATGCTGATAATATTTGAGCGACGCTTTCTAAGCGTCCATAATTTCCAAATTTATTTATAATGGGCTGATACTTTTTATTGCCATCAGAGCTTACTATATTATTACACATAATCATTAGTAAGTCGCCATCCATACCCTCCTTATCATAAAGGATCGTAAGAGTAATGACATTCTTTTTATCCTCAATAATTACCGAAAGTTCATCAAGTTCTTTCTCTATTAAACTTGCGTTGTAATCAATAACGAGGTTATTATTTATAACACACACTTTATCAAAAACGTTGTTTCTGAACTCACATCTTGTCATATAAATACTTTTGAAAGTATTAAAATTATCATGTGATGTGTATTCCATATTCTCCAAATCATATGGGTTAATCTTATAATAGCAAATATTTTCATTATTGATCACTTTATTGGTTTTTGTATACATACTAAGCTCTATGAAAGCTGTATCAATAGACCAAAACCTTTGCTCATTGTATATTCTATGCGTATGATCGTTATAGTTGGTATTATATTTTAGATCTTGAATAATCAAATTTTTGTTGTTTGTAAGCATATGCGATAAGTCATAATAATATTTCAAATATCGGTTTTTTTGAAGTTCCGCAAATGATATAACAATTTCACCTATATTCTTAACCTCAATATAGACTTTGTCTCCGTATTTGATAAATAGATGATAATCGCTAATAGAACCAATACGGTTTCCAGCATTAATATTACCATGATTAAAAACCATCCTATCAAAAGCACATGTGAATTCAGCATTTGCTACTGTGTGATAAGCGCGATTGTTGATCTCATTGATTGTGCTATTCATAGTAAACGCTAGTAAAAGACTTGTATTTCTTTTTGTGGTTGCTTTGTAATCACTTATATATACTTGGTTTATCTGATGAGCAACAAACCAGTATATTTCTGCTTCTAAATTTTTAGAATTTTAATCAGTTTTTTAAAATAAAAAATTAAATTATAACATATTTATGATAATACCAACAAAAAATAAAAAATATATAACACATATTACTATTCATATCAATCTCAAAGTTGTTGAAGAACAGCCGTCATTTCTTCAACTTCTTTTTCCATTAAATCTGCTTTATATTCAACCACAAGGTTATAGTAACTAGCCCACATATTATTAGCTGTATTATTTTCAAACTCAACTTTTGCCATATAAATCATTAGAAAGTTATTAAAATCTTCTTGGGATGTGTATTCCATATTCTCTAAATCATATGGATTAATCTTGTAATAGCAATTATTATCATAATTAACTACCATCAATGTATTGATGTGAATACAATTTTCAATAGTAGCAGTATCAATAGACCAAAACCTCTCTTCGTTATACAACTGACAATCGTTATATTCACTGCTATATTTAAGGTCTTGGATAACTAAGTTCTTGTTATTAGTCAGCATAAGCGACAGGTCGTAATAATATTTCCAATAGTTGTTATTTTGAAGTTCAGCAAATGAAATCACAATCTCTCCAACATCCTTAACTTCCATATATACCTTGTCGCCATATTTAATGAAAAGGTGATATTTGGATTGAGAAGTAAAATCATTATTAATCATTGTATCAAATACTCCTGTAAATTCCATATTTGCTACGGTATGAAAAGCGCTCTTGGTGCTGGCTTTGATTGTGCTGTTCATTGTTGGTTTACTTGTTGGATTACTTGTTGGTCGCGTAATATACTTCGTTTAACTTCGTTTAACTTCGTTTAACTTCGTTTAACTTCGTTTAACTTCGTTTAACTTCGGCAAATCTGTATATATCTGTTCTAATATTCAAAAAATTTAATCATTTTTTAATATTTAAAAAATAAAATAGGACATATTATGTATAATAGGGAGTGTTAAACATAAAAAACATATATTGTATAATACTATTTATCCTCAAAAATTACAGAATATTCGTCAAGTTCCTTTTTCCATAATGTTTTTATTGTTATTATAATCAACAACAAGATTGTTATATATATCATATGTATGTTCAAAATTACCTCCCCAAAATTTATCACATTTTCTTTCCGCATTATTTTTATGGAAGTTAGTCAATACTTCTTGGGAAGTATATTCCAAGTTCTCCAAATCATAAGGGTTTATCTTATAATAATAAGGCTGTTCATTACTGACGACCTTATATAAATGTTCTACGTTTTTATCTATTTTTTTATAATTAGCATCTATAAAAGCACTATCAAACCCCCAGAACCTATCCTCTCTGTATATAAAAGGTTCATCCTTTTTATATTTAGCCCTTTGAAATACAAGGTGTTTATTATTTGTGAGCATAAGCGATAAGTCATAATAATATTTCAAATATCGGTTTTTTTGAAGTTCATCAAATGAAATCACAATTTCACCAATATAAAAAACATCAACATAAACTTTGTCTCCGTATTTAATGAAAAGATGATAATCAGACATATATGTCTGTATTTTTCCTTCTAAACTTCTTGATTCCCATTTAACAACAACACCAGAGAACTCTACATTTGTAAAGGTATGATGCTCAATTTCATTACTATCTTTTGTTATAGTACTATTCATATTATTTGTATTATATAAATACGTGTTTATATAATTTTTATACTCATTATTCTATGCTTCTATTACTTCCTATCCTCATTGTCTATCATGAAGTAATTAGTAGAATTATGTTGATAATACAGAAAAATAAAAAATATATTATATATACTCTACTAGATTACACAGCCATTATCTTGGCAATTATTTCTAATTTGTTTTACAATAATATATTTGTTCCCTTTGGTATTAACAAGTTTATTATAGATAATTATTAATGAGAATTCTTAATATATCGTCATTCATACAATATTTTTCATTAAGAGTTGCTACAAGTTCAATAACATTTTTCTTATCCTCAAAGAACGCCGAAAGTTCTTCAAGTTCTTTCTCCATATTTGACACTTGATACTCTATTGCGATGTTCTTGTAAATCACTGACCTGCTTAGAAAATATCCCGACCTTACATCATTTCGGCACATATAAATCCGTTTGAAGATATCTCTTTCTTGCTGCGAAGAGTATTCCATTTTCTCCACGTCTGTGGGGTTAATTTTGTAATAGCAGACATTCCCGCTAGGAATTATCTTGTAGTTGCTCTTGGCGTTTTGGTCGATATCTAAATCAATATATGCTGTATCCAAAGACCACTTCCTATTTCCAGTATATTCATATGCCTCGTCATAGAACTTGTTAAATGGCTCATTCTTTATCTCTTTATCAATAGCGAGCATAAGCGACAAGTCATAGTAATATTTCCAATACTTGTTTTTTTGAAGTTCGGCAAATGACATCACAATTTCACCGACTTTCTTAACTTCCATATAGACTTTGTCGCCGTGTTTGGCAAATAGGTGATAGTCACCGCATATCCCAATACGATGCCTCATATATTCAGGTTCATTATAACGATAGGCATACGAAACATATATTTCCTGACAAAATACGCCTGTGCATTCGGTATTTGCTACGGCGTGGCTCATCGAGTTCGCGTGTAGTTCGCAATATATATACTCAATTTAACTTTGTTTAACTTTGTTTAACTTCGTTTACTTTAGCAAATTGGTATATCTCTTGCTTTAATATTTAGAATTAATAATCAATTTTTTAATATTAAAAAATATATTATAACATATTTATGATAATATAAATATAAAAAATAAATAGCACATATATATTACAATATTCATCTGCTGTTTATCATTAAGAGTTGCGAAAGATTAAAGACATTTTTATCTTTAAAACGCCTAATGTTCTTCAAGTTCTTTTTCCATCTTATTTAGTTGATATTCAAATGCTATGTTTTCGTAAATCACCGACCTATGCGAAAACCACTTCACCCTTTCAAGACCATTCATATAGCCCAGTTCGAAGCGTTCCAGTTCTTGTGGCGTGGAGTATTCCATACTCTCCAAGTCAAATGGGTTGATTTTGTAATAGCAGACATTACCACTTGGGATTATCTTGAAGTTTTTCATGTCGCTTTGGTCAATATAGGCAGTATCCAAAGACCACACCCTATCTCCTGTATATACTCTACCTGCCGTATATCCATATATCTGGTTATAGACCTTGTTGAATGCTTCGTTCTTTATCAGTCTATGCTTGTCGTTTGAGAGAAGAAGCGACAAGTCATAGTAGTATTTCAAATACTTGTTTTTTTGTAGTTCAGCAAACGAAATCACAATCTCGCCAGCATTTCTAACCTCTATATATACCTTGTCTCCCTGTTTGGCAAATAGGTGATAGTCACCACTACACGACATATAGTTGGGCGCATTATGATAGGGTTGCGTTTCATATATTCGCTGACAAAACACGCCTGTGCATGCGACATTTGCGATCGAGTGGGAAGTTATGGAAGTATCGCTCATTGTAAGGTTTGCTTTGCTGTCGCCTGTAAGGGTCGCTTGTAGTTCGCAATATATACTTGATTTAACTTTGTTTAACTTTGTTTAACTTTGTTTAACTTTGGAAAATCGGTATATCTCTGCTTCTATATAAAAGATTTTAATCAATTTTTTAATATAAAAAAATATTTTAGAACATATTTATGATAATAATTATGTTAAGTGGAATATATACTTTGTAGTTTACGCATTCATTATCTGGGCAATAAGTTCTAACCTATTTTTACATATGTTTGTTTTTTCCATATACGGCTCATATTTTTTGTTCCCTTCCTGACTAATAAGATTATTATAAATAATCATTAATAAGTCGTTATTCATACCTTCCTTATCATTAAGAGTCGCAAGATTAATGACATTCTTCTTATCCTCAAATATTGTCGAAAGTTCTTCAAGTTCTTTTTCCATAGATGTCATGCAATAGTCGCACACAAACATATAATAATAAACACTTTTAACATCAAAGATTTTGCTTCTAATTTCATATCTTGACATATAAATTTTTTTAAAGTTATTTAATTTTTGTGGCGATGCATATTTCATATTTTCCAAATCATGCGGATTAATTTTATAATAGCAGTTATACTCATTATCAACTACATTCTTAGTTTTTGCGTCATAGCTACCATCTATATATGCTGTATTAATAGACCATACCCTCTTTTCTTTATATATATAAAGGTTGGGATAATTACTGCTATATTCTAGATCTTCTATAACCAAATGCTTATTATTAGTCAACATAAGAGATAGATCATAATAATATTTCCAATACTTGTTTTGTTGTAATTCTGTAAATGAGATAACTATATCACCGATGCCTTTAACATCCATATAGACCTTGTCTCCATATTTAATGAATAGGTGATAATCGTATATATGACTAATATGGGTAACATCCGTTTCAGGTCTGCCAATAATACGAGTATAACCATGTACATTATACTTATCAAGAACACCTGAAAAGTCAGCATTCGTTATGGTATAATAATTGTATAAGCTATTATTGTTTATTATTGTACTGTTCATTATTATTGTATATTCTTTGTATCTCTAAAATGACTTGGTTTATATACATTATAAAATTTTAATCAATTTTTAAATTATAAAAATAAAATTATAATATTATTTCTTAAGATTACGAAGAAGAAACAACTGTTTTAATATCAGGACTAGGGTAAACACCATTATCAGTAGGATAATATACCATACATACATTTTTCTCATCACAATAAATTACAGAAGCTCCAAAGTAGATATATTTGCCTTTGACAGGTGCTGTAGCTGTGTTCGCTTGTGTTTCATACAATTTCATAATAGTCTGGAACATTCTATCTAATATTACTTATTTAATATATGCGTTTTATTTTTATATGCGTTTATTGATGTATAAATATAGATAGATTATTTCATATAAAATTATGATATTAAGAATATTATAATATTATAGTTAATAATGATATCACTTATTCTTATTGTTCTATATGATAGGAAAGATATAAAGTATAACTTTCTAAAAAATGATTAAATTATTAAAGTTATTATAATTAAACATATAATAAATAATGTCAGCATTTGCCAAGAATTATTTATATGAGTTACCTGATGATATACAAGCGATGATATATAAAAAAGTTTTTAAGTGCTCTCTCAAAATCATAAATGATAAGAAAGAAGCAATTAATAACTTTAACAAACTAGTTGCTTATATAAAGGATAATAAATTTAATGCTAGCAAAAATCATGCTGTATGGAGCATTATCTTGTGTAATAGGAGAGATATTGGAGATCCATATTACAAATATTTTACATATTACGCAGATAACGAAACAGATTACTTACATCTTAATAAATCAAAGATGATTAGATATGATGTCGCGTATTCTACTATCAAATACATAGAGTTTGCTATATATCCTATACAAGATAGAATTCCTTCACCTAATTATAGTTATATTAAGAACACATTTGAACAATATGCCCATATTTTCATAAGTCTTAGACATTATAATGGCAATCAATGTAATGATACAGATAAAGAATATAGAAATATCAAAGATATTAAGTTATTAAATGACAAGATAATAATAGAATTAACAGATACATATATACTTAGATGTTATATTGATATTTATAATAATATTTTAGAATCTTATAATTTTATAGTTTGCTTATTAAATATTCTATCTATGTTTAATAATAATATATATCCTGAATATAATTTAGATTACATGAATGACCTTAATGACTTAAAAGATTGGTTTACATATAATATATTTTTCAGCGGATTCAAAATTAATGGAGATGGTAATACTATAATCCCTCATTTTTACTCATAAATATTTATTAATTATAAATAACAATTATTTTTTTAATTATAAATATATATTAGAATATTATAAATAATGCCAGTAATATTAAATGACGAGCATTGTTTATTATGGATTAAAGATCCAAGTGTTTCTCCATTTGTAAATGACTACTCTGTAATACATAACAAGGTTAGAAAGAATATTTTGAGTGAAGCAACAATTAAAAATCCCAAATCTTTCTTAAATAAAGTTAAAAGAAAATGTTTTTATAATTCTACGATAAGACAACAGATAGTAGACAAAATTACTGAATATCAGCGTCCAGGCACAATGCGATTATATACGATAAATGATAGACTTGGAAGTTCAACAAACATAGAATATATGACGCCTCCTTTTACACGAAAGGAATGCAAGTGGTGGCTTAAGAACCATTTACAAAATCCAAGACCAAATGAAACCACAACAACTAGAGGAACCGCAAGGAAGGCAAGGGTATATAATAAAATAAGTGTAGGCGACCAAATATATATTGAATTAATATATACATCTCTTCAATATGGATTACCTACACCTGCTTATTTAGATACTGAACTACCTACACTTGCAGATAAATTTGATGATAATATTCAAAAAGTTAAATATAAAAATATGAATACACTTATTAAAAATATCAAAAGTCGATTACAGTTTATGAAAGAGAATGATGATTTTTTTTTAAATCATAATATAGGGTCTTTTGATAAAAAATTAAAAATTGCATCGCCAACAACACCACGACGCAAAGCTGCTGCTAAAACCGCTAACGCAATTGCCAATATAGCGATTAATCCATTCGGTGTATCTTCGTCATCTTCTAAAAGTTTGAACTCTGCTGAAAGAAGACAATTAAGGGACATTATATTAGAGAAGAAGGACGAAGAAAAGTCAATAGCAATCCTTCAGTATAAGAAGGGTCTTGTTAAAAAGAAAGACACAAACGGAAGTAAAGACAGCGCAAGCGGCACAAGCGGTGAAGAAATTGATATTACCAATAAGAATATTTTTATAATTTTTAAAGCATTTCTTGTAGACCTTCAAAAAGAGGTTATGAATGGTGATTTAATTAAAAATATTTTAATAAATGCTAGCGACAACGATAAAATGATGTTAATAGAAGATCTTAGAAAATATTTTGATGGAAAAGGTTATAATGACCTCTATATAAATAGAGTTTTAAAAGAGAATAATTATGATACTATTGAAGGCATAATTCGTAATTTTATTAATAATATGTTTGTACAACTTATAGACCCTTCAACAAAACTTCCAACTGAATTAGAAATAGGCGTTCTTTCATATACTAATAGTTTCACACATTTGAAGACTTTTTATGAGTGCGATTTATATAATACGATATTAGAAAAGTTATATAAATTTATTAAACTATATACATTTATAATAGGTAGGGCAAATTGCAGGTATTTCATCTTTCTTACAGATGATACAATAGCTAAAGGGATTGTAGCAAAGAGAATGATAGATAATAGAGAGATGATTCCGACACGGCATTATTTTCAAAATTTTTATTATAAGATATTATATACCAGAAGCGATAATAAACCCAAAAATGAACGATTGCCATCAGGGAGAGGATTATTGATGGGAAAAGAATTAACGATGAAGATTGTAGAATTAAAATTATCTTTTTATTTAGAATACTATCCAGGAAATAATCCTGATATCCAAACTATAATTACTGATACGAAGGTTCGTGGTTTTACGTATGAAGAATGTAAAAATTGGGTAATGATTCCTATTTTAAATCCACGAACATTTAAAGAGATTTTGATTGATTCACCAATCTATAATACACTATTACTTACAAGTTATCAATATGATACCAATCTAATTCCACGTATGATTACATCACGAGGTTATAATATTTTACGAGCTTTAAATCATGTAATCGATGTTATCTTATTTAAAGAAATGGCAATTGCGCAATCAAGAGAAGAATTAGAGAAATCCATTATTATTGGTGAAATACATGGTGAAAGACAATTAAAAAAGAAAAAAGGTCGAGAAGAAAAAAAACTTGTTTACAGGATTGGTTTAAAATGGAAGAATGCTGGCGCCAAGAAACCAAAAGAAGGTACGCAATTAAATGGACTGAATGATATATTAAAATCGAAAGGGATTGTTGCGGACAGACAACCACCATTCTATATTCTTTTAACAGAGGAAGAATTAGCGACAGCAGGTATAACAACAGTAGCAAAGAATAGTTATATTGAGATAGCTGCTTATTATGTGCCAGATATTTCTGGAAGACTTAGCGGAAGCAAAGTAGGTTCAATATGGGAAAAGGTTGTAGATTTGAAGGAAGGTGAAGAAATTGAAAAGGTTGGTGTAGAAATTAATAATAAGGGTATGAAAGAAGCAATCCTAATATTAAAAAGTCTTCAAGGCGACTTACCTCCTGATGTTTCATTTAGCAAACAATATTTAGCGACTTTTGGTATAACAACAGAAATTGTGAAGAATAATTATGTTAAACTTGCTTATTATTACAAGCCAGTATTTGAAAAAAGCGAAAGCGATATTAAGATTAAACCAACTAATAACGTGGTAATTACAAAAAGAGACCCAGAGTATGTAGTCTATAAATACTATTACTATACTATTGCTGATTGCTTGCGATGGGCGCGGCAACCAAACAAAGACCCTAAGAAAGAGCAAGTAATTCTAACAGACAGCAAAGAATATAACACAATATTTGAACAAGCATTAGTATATGACTATAATATAATGCCTATAAATATTACCGCAAAAGGGAAGCGGTTTATGAAATTAATATTAAAGGAGAAAAAGCAACATTTAACAATTGCGGAGATAAAGAAGCTCGTAGTGAGCAGAGGCAAAGATATTGCCGATATTAATAGTGTTGTTTGTAATGCGATTAAGAATATATATGACGATATAACAACAAATGAAGGCAAAAAATATAAGATGTTTAAGGATTTAATGAGTGGTAAATGTGAACAATATAATAAGGATACCTTTATGTGTATAAGGGATATTAAAAATGCTATTGAAGATTACTTTTATCCAGAAGATGGTAGGACAAAATACGAGTTAAATTATTATCAAGAGTCAGCATTAGCTTCTCTATTAAATTTTTATCAAAAAATAAAAGGTAAAATATATAATAAGGGGTTACGCGATATATTTATATATGATTTTAATAAGTTTTATGTAACTATATATGAAATTGACGAGAACTTAAATGAAATCCAAAAAGATGCCATAGATGCTGGTGGTCCAAAGCGTGAATTTTTCACAAAGTTATTTGAAGAACTGTTTTGCGACAACGAACACCCGACGCGACCTTTCGCATGTCCAGTAGATATTATAGGGGATAAATACTATATAAATCCTAAATTTGAACCTGATGCAAACTTTCTAAAGGTAATAGCAGTATGTAATAAAAAAAACCCATCTATTCCCGAGTTTAAAACGGAGAGAGATTATGAGTATATATATTATGTAATAGGGAAACTGCTATGTCTTCCTGTTTATAATGAAGAGATCGGATTACCTAAGCAACTATCGTCATATATATTAGCAGGACTTATATATCAACCAAGCGAATTTGAATACTATGATTTACTATATTTTTACTTGCGCGAGTTTAACAATGCAAACAGTTATATGAATATGATTAGCAGCACTAATATAGAAACCCTTGAAAATGGTGATTTATCGTTTAACGACCTATATATTATTAGTAAAACGAAAGGTAAATCAAAAGACCCAAATAGTGTAGTAAATAAAGGAGTTGAACCACCTATACCTAGATTAGCACAACTTCCACCGGATTTACAAAAATATAAGATGCTTTCATCTTTAAAAGGTGCTGTTAAAGATGATGAAAAAGAAGAAAAACTCAATGAACACCTAGAAAAAGAGAAGGAGTGGAAGAAACAATTAAAGGAATATGAAAAGAAAAAAGAGATATATGACCGCGCTGGTAGTAAATCGTTAGACGGAGCAAAAATAACTAAAGAAAATTTTATCAATTTTATTCTTCAGCAAGCAAAGCATGTAGTATCTAAAAACTTTTTAGTAAAAGAAGATGTAAATTCCACTAAAAACATGAAAATGAGATATGATTCGTTATTTGGTGGGTTTAGTAATGAAATTAGAAAGTTTCTATATAAAAGAAAAGTTACTATAGAACAACTAAGTCTATTAATTACAAATGAACAATTAACTATCGCAATTTTACAGGAACTCGTCAATAAAATAAAAGTAGAGATACCTGAATATGATGATGATTATAATCACATTATAATAGACCCTACTGAAAAAGTTAACAGAGAGGATGAAATGAAATTGCATATATCTAATATGATTATGATAAGAAGAGATGGCGTATCTGTCAAAGACCACTTAGATTTTGTTAAAAAATTACTACAATATTGGACTTCCTTTAATTATTTTAATAGAAAGGCAGAATACAATATAATTTACAAATATGGGCAAGGTATAGATGTGATGAATTTACCTGCATCACATACATGTATGAATGCTATTGATGTTTATGGTTTTCCAGATAATTATACACCGGAAGAGAGAGATGATTTTTTATATGGAAAATTTAAATGGGCTGTTGAAGCAACAGAAATGGAATTACCTTAGGAGATGATGATAGTATGATAAATATTACTAAAACCTAACAATAATACGCTCTACATCCTTGAAGATTTAAAATGAAACAAAACTTTATTTATTTTTTGACTTTATATATATATATATATTAAGAATATTCTAAATAAATGCCAGTAAGATTAAATGATGAGCAATGTTTATTATGGATTAAAGATCCAAGTATTTCTCCTTTTGTAAATAATCAGCGGATAGGCCGTCGAATAAGAAAGTATAGAAAAAACATTTTAACAAATATTGATAATGATAGTGATGATGTTTTAAAAAATCCTAAATCTTTCCTAAATAAAGTTAGAAGAAAATGTTTTTATAATTCCGCATTGAGGCAAAAAATCATAGACCAAATTAAAGAATATCAGCGCGATGGAACTCTAAGATTATATACTTTGAATGATAAAATAACAGAAACGATTGAATATATAAGCAAACCTTTTACACGCGAGGAATGCATGCGTTGGGCAAAGAATCATTTGGTAAATCCAAAAACAAACAACGAAATAAATATGGACCATAGCATTTATGTTGAATTAATATACACTACACTACAATATGGACTACCATTACCATCTATATTTGATACTGAAGCAATACCAACTGATATATATCAGAAAAGCATACATAATATTGCTAAGGATGTTAAGACCAGATTACAGTTTATGAAAGAAAATGATGAATATTTTCTAATTCATGATGTTGCGTCTTTTGATAAAAAATTAAAAATAGAATCCGCGCGTAAAGCGACAATAAAACAAAAAAAAACATTTAGTGTATCATCATCATCTTCTAATAAAGGTTTAAACTCAGCCGAAAAAAGACTATTGAGAGATATGGAATTAGGGAATATAGAGGAAAAACAATTAGCAGCAGAATATCAATATAAAAAAGGGCTTTTACCAATATCAAAGAAAAATATTAAAAATAACATTTTTGATGTATTTATAGAGTTTATTGGAAAACTTCAAAATGAGGTTATGAATGGAGATAAATTAATAAATAAAATTTTAGAAGATGTTAATGAACATTTTAAAATGAATATAATAACTGCTATTAATATTTATTTACAAAGGAAAAAAAGATATATAAGATCTGAAGATTCTAAAAACTTTTTAAAGGATAATAAACTAGATACTATTGAAGGCATAATTAGTAATTTTATTACTAATATTTACTCACACATCCTAGTTCCGTCAATAAAGATTCCGCTATATATGGAAATAGGATTGTTTTCAGCACGTAATAAATTAGTTTATTTTAATGATAATAAAATAATAAAGCAGATAACAAAAGAATTAGAAAATTTTTTGGAGTTATATCTTAATAAAGAAGATTATAAAATTAAAATTTATTTTATGAATCTTGTTAAAGATAGAATACCGCGGGAGTTTATATATACAAAATTAAAATATTACATTGCCTATCCTCCTTTAATAGAACATAAAAATTTTTATTATACAATATTAATAAATGAAAGCGAAAAACCAGCAGATTTACCACCAGTAATTATGAGATTACCTGTAGAAAAGGGATTATTGATTGGGAAAGAATTAACAAAAGCGATAATTGATTTAGGAGACCCTAATTTTGAAGTAGTCGATGGCGATAGTGTTCTAACTGATGATAATCCTCTTAATGGTTTTACATACGAAGAATGTAAAAAATGGGTAATTATACCTATTATTAACCCGCGAACATTCAAGCGAATCTTGATAGATTCACCTATCTATAATCGCCTATTATGTATAAGTTATCAATATGATACTAAATTAATACCGCGAATGATAACACAGCGTGGTTATGATATTCTAATGGCCTTACAAACTATAATAATGAATATATTATATGAAGGAGGAATAGTGAGACAGGCGCAATCAAGGGAACAGTTAGAAAATTATATTATCAGCACAGAAGCAAAATTTGTGAAGGAAAAAGAAAAAAATAAAATAATTCCTAATCAGATTGGGTTACAATGGAAAAATGCGGGTGAACAACATCCTAAAAGAGGTATTAATATTATTAATAAAAAATTAATGACTGCTTTTTTAAATTCAACAGGTAAAAATGGCGAACTACCTTTTTATGTTTCATTCAGTGAGGAAGAGTTTGCAAAGTTTGGTATTACAGATATTACAAAGAATAGTTATATTGAAATATCAACTTACTATACACAAGCAAATGATAATAAAAATAAAACTGCAAATAATCGTGGGTTAAGATGGAAAATTAACAATAATGAACGATTTAAAGAAGGTATTAAAAGAAATGGTGTTGAAATAATTAATAAAAAATTTAAAAATGCTTTCTTAAAATTAGCAAGTGATGGTAACGTACTACCAGCACGTGCTTCATTCAGCAAAGATGACTTATGGAAGTTTGGTATTACAACTGGAATTGCAAATAATAGATATATTAAATTTACATATTACTATAAACCTGTATATGAGAAGAGTTTTAGTGATATTATAATAAAACCTAAAAGTAATGTTGTGATTACAAAAAGAGACCCTGGGTATGTAGCATATAAATACTATACTGTTGCAGATTGCTTAAGGTGGGCGCATCAACCAAACAGAGACCCAGTAAGAGAAGAAATATTACTAACTACTGATGGAAAAGAATATAACGCAATATTTGAACAAGCAATATTATACGATTATAATATTATGCCTATAAATATTACTAACAAAGGAATAAGATTTATGAAATCAGTAATAAAAACAAAAGGAAAGCTTTTAACTATTGCGAACCATTTAAAACATTCAACAAGTGCGAGTGTAGTAGATATAACAGAAATTAATAATAGAATGTGTACAGCGATTAATAATATATTTGATGATGAAACTAAAGAAGAAGGAACAAAATATAAAAAATTCAAAGATAAGATGAAAAAAAAATGCGTGCAATATAACAAAGAACCAGGAGGGTGTATGAAGGAACTTAAAGATGGAATTAAAGATAAATTTCCTCCAAATAATAAGCATGCAAAAGAATATATAATGAATTATTATGAAGATAGTGCGCTCGCATCTCTATTACTAAATTTTGATACTAAAGCGAGGGGACAAATATATAATGAGGAACTCAGAGATATATTTATACATAATTTTAATAAATTTTATGTATATATATATTCTATTGATGATGAATTAAATGAGCTCAAAAAAGAAGCCATAGATGCTGGAGGGCCAAAACGTGAATTTTTCACTAAGTTATTTGAAGAACTGTTTTGCGACGATGAACACCCCACAAGACCTTTTATATCTCCTACAAATATTATTGGAAATTTATACTGTATTAATCCTAACTTTGAACCAGATGAAAATTTTAGAAAGGTAATTAACGCATATAATCAAAATTATAATTCAAATATTGAATTTAATACAGAGAGAGATTATGAATACATATATTTTGTAATAGGAAAACTATTATGTCTTCCTGTTTATAATGAACTGATTGGATTACCCTATCAGTTATCATCATATATATTAGCAGGATTAATAAATCAGCAAAATGAGATAGATTATTATGATATACTATATTTTTACTTACGAGATTTTGAAAATACAATATTATATATTAATATGATTAATAACACTAATATAGAAACCCTTGAAAATAGTGATTTATCGTTTAACGGATTATATATTATTAGTAAATCGAAAGGTAAATCAAAAGACCCAAATAGTGTAGTAAATAAAGACGTTGAACCACCTATACCTATAAAAGCACAACTTCCACTGGATTTGCTAAAATACAAAGCGCTTTCAACCACAAAAGATGCAGTTAAAAATTCATCAAATGAAAGAAAACTAAGAGAATATAATGAAAAATGGGAAAAACAGTTAAAAGAATATGTAAATAAAAAAGAGATATATGACCGCGCAGGTAGTAAATCGTCAGATGGAGCAAAAATAACTAGAAAGAATTGTATAAAGTTTATTCTTATGCAAGCAAAGCATGTAGTATCTAAAAACTTTTTAGTAAAAGAAGATGTTGAATCAGGGAAAAGTATGAAAAAAAGGTATGATTCGTTATTTGGTGGGTTTAGTAATGAAATTAGAAAGTTTCTATATAAAAAAAAGGTAACAATAGAACAACTAAGTCTATTAATTACAAATGAACAATTAACTATCGCGATTTTACAAGAACTCGCAAGTAAAATTAATGTATATATGGAGGTAAAGTATACATCTGATTCTTTCGTAGGTGATTATACTGGCAATAGGATGTCAGATGATGAACAAAAAGAAAGAGGGGATGAACTTAAAGGATATATGTCAAATATTATTACACAAAAAAGAGCAGGTGAATCAGATAAAGAACACCTTGATTTTGTTAAAAAATTACTACGATTTTGGACAGGTCTAACATATTATGATAAATTAACCAGACCTTATCAAATATGTTATAAATATGGAGTAGGAATAAATATGAAAAATTATCCTCATTCACATACTTGTAGTTATACTTTAGATTTTTATGGATTTCCTGCTGAATATAATGCTGAAGAGAAAGAAAAATATATATATGATAAATTTAAATTTGCGGTTTTGAATATAACAATGGAAATGCATTAATTTATATGATAATATTTATATTATATAAAAAATAATAAAATTGATTAAAATTATTAAACTCTATATTATTAAGCAAATAATTAAATAATGCGAACATTTAATAAAAATTATTTATATGAGTTACCAGAGGATATTCAATGCTTAATATTTAAGAAAGTATTTAATATATCATTAAATCTTATAAATGACAACAGGGATGTTCTAGATAATTATAACAAATTAGTAGAATATATTAAGAACAACCATTATAACGCATATAAAATTCATGCTATTTGGAGTATTATTTACTGTTATAGTAAAGATTTAGACGATCCTTATTATAAATATTCTCTATATTACGCAGACAATGAAATTGATTTTTTGCGACTTAATAAAACAAAGATGATTAAATATAATAGTACGTATTCTACTATAAAATACTTAGATTTCACAATATATCCAATACGAGATATATTGCCTACTACAAATTATATAAGTGTTAAAAAAATATTTGAGGAATATACAGCCATTTTTCTGTGTAATTATGCTGATAAATATCCTAATATTAAAGGGATTGAATTATGTAATAATAAAATACGAATAGAATACAAGGATACATATATATTTACATCATATGTTGATATATATGTTAATATATTAGATACATATAATTTTACAATATGTATATTTAATATATTAAATATGTACAATATGTTATATCCAGCATATAACTTAGAATTTATGAATGATCTTGATGACTTACGCGAATGGTTTGAAAATAATTCTTTCTTTTGCGGTTTTACAATTAATGAAACATGCGATGCTATTATCCCTCGCTTCTATTCAGCTACATACTCTGCTACATACTCTTAGGATATTATATGGGTTAATATATTATAATATTATTTAGTAATCTATTTAATAAGTAAATATAGAAGGATTTATAGATAAATAGTTCCAGTTCAGTTTATTATAATTAGATATTTCATCATACTTTTTCTTTGTCAAAGTATCTTCAAATTCTATTCTTTCTTTTACACCTTTGGACATTTAAAATGCCGATTTAACAGCAAAAAATATCTAAAAGTAGTAAAAATTTGGTTTTATTTGTTATTACTCTATATATTATATCTGCTCTTTGATTTTTAGCATATTCTTCTTGTTTTGATTGTAATTTTGACATATATCTAATATAAGAATATATTAAACAATTTTAGAAGTTTTAGTAATATTTATATTATGGTATTGCTTTTTGATTGGTTATATATAATATTCTAGAAAAGGCAAGTTTCCGCATAGCCAATATTTGAGTAAATAGACATGGTCACGTATTAAATTGATTTTTTGCGAAATCTTTCGTCGTATTATATATGCGGTTGGGCTTTCAGACAACAATGAAACTTGTCGCGACATTTTATACTATATATATAAGTAATAAAAATAAAAAAGCTTTATATTAATTTGTTTGCATATATCTATATTATTACAAAAATATTAAGTATATTATTATAATAAAGATGGAAGAGCAAAAAAATCAAAAGCCATTTCCTTTCAATACATGCGAAGTTAGAGGTGAAATTGTAGATCAACCTTATTCTGCTTCTATTAATATTTTGTCGTGTATCTTACTGCTCTATTTATTATCGCTCGCAAAGCATCTAGAAATACAGTTTTTTATACTATCCTTATTTATATTCCAAGCATATCACGCATATTCTCACATGTTTTGGAATGATAATGAATACAGTTTAATACACGTATATATTATCCACGCAATTACATATATTATAATATTTGCTCTAATAACAGCAATATCATTTATTAGTGGAAAACCTCCTAATATACCTATAATATTTGCGGTAATTATGCTAGACATATACATATTATATAATTACATAGGAACCGTGTATAATGCTGTATCTGGAATAAATATATGGGTTATTGTACTTATAACAGGTCTATGGAATGTTAAATTACCTGTTGTCGTTAAGCAATTACTGCCAATATTGCTAATGTTATTTGTGGTCATCATAGTGCTTTTCTTTAATGAAAAATACAATTGTAGTTCTATGATGGAAACTTACGTTTTCCCTTATCATATTGCTATTGAGATAATGGGGTTAATAATATCTACGCTATTTGCATATATATTTATATTAATGGAAAAGTAAAAATTGATAGACATAGCATAATATAGTTTATCAACATTGTAATAGAAGATGACTTATAATGATGATGTTGCGATAAAGGTTCAATTTGACAAGTTAAATGATAAGACTAATGATAACACGGAACAGGTCAATAATATTCCATTACAATACTTTAATATTCTTGACAAAGTCATTGATAAGATAGGTGACGACAAGTATTTAATAAAAATTAGTTTTAGGGAATTGATGGCTTACGCATGTCCTATTGTATTTAATAGGGAACTAGAACAATCTAAAATAGACGAATTATATACATCTATTGTTGATGGGTATGATATTGCTTTTACAATAGATGCTATATATGATCCTAACGCCAATATCCAAGATAAGAACATTAAGATTATTAATGGAAACCATCGACACGGAGCAATATGTAAATATATTACAGAACATGATAAATTATTTAATTGCGAATTTAATGTATATGTGTGGATTTATGTTGTATTAGACTGCGAGACTATCAACGTCCAGCGGAGTATTGAATTATATACAAAGATTAACAATCATCTACCCTTTAAAGAACCAATTATTGTTGATGTAAATGTCATGGCATTTCTTGATAAGCTTTGTAGTGTTAAAAGATTTAAGGGGAAAGCCATATTATCAAATAAATGCGAAATAAGCAGGCAACCTAAAATAAATAAAAAAGAGGTATTTAATCTCCTAAATACAAATAAGCCTATATTAGAAAGCTTCTTAGCAAAATACTCTGTAAATAAAAATAATTTAATTATTACTGATAATATTCTTCAGCAATTTATAGAAAATATTAATGAAATTAATCATCGCATATCTCTTAAGGGTATCAATAATTTATATAGTGATAATCAACTAGCACAAAATAAAGGATTTTATGAACAAGCAGTTGAACTTGGTTTCTATCTAAATCTAAAAAAATCTAACTATTCTAAAGAAGTTTGGATTCAATATATTTGTAATCCTACAGATATCTAAGTGATTATATGATAATGATAATTCTATACTATTAGATTGTCATATAAATCTTAAAGTAAATTGTAAGCGTAAGCAAATACATATACAAATTTTGTAATAATAAAAGCGATTATACATACAAATCTTAATATTTTAAGATTTGCTATTATGAAATCAAGAAACTTTTCAAATGTATCTCTTTTATATATCCTTACAATATCTATGTCATTATTATCATAATGGATACGTCCAGGAGAATAACTTCTTGCGGTTCTTCTAACGCGTTTTACATAAGCACTCTGTAATTTATTATTAAGTTCATTTTTTTGCTTGATAAGTTCTTTAAGATTAAGTTTTTGCCGTATTACAAAATCATCATCATCTTGGTATGTGTTGTTAATACGTTGTTCTGTCAATACATTAACATACTGCTGTTGTATCTTTATGTTTTGCGAGATATTCGCAATATCATATTCAATCTGCTGATAATATGCACAAGTACTCATTTCCTTTGTTGTTTCCTTTGTTGTTTCCTTTGTTGTTTCCTTTGTTGTTTCCTTGTAATAAAAAATTTAAATGATATCAATCAATATTTATTATTATTGTTAAAAAATATAACAAATTTATTATATAAAATAAACTTATAAGATAAAAAATATATAGTTTTCCAAAAATTTACAAATATTATTTTCCTAACTAAACTCTAACAATTATTTACTACTTTTCTATACAAATCGTATTATTTACTTACATTTTCTACGGTTCTTCAAACTATCTTGATAAACCTGTCTTTCATAGCGTTTATAGCTTTCGGCTTCTTGGCGAGGAACAAGTCTGTATGGATTAACATACTTATCATTATCATCATAGTCTTTGTGTGTTTCATAGAACAAAGACATAATCCATACCATCATATTCGCAGATAAGATGATGAGGAAGATAGGGAAAATGAACACACCTAAAGCCGCCATGATATGTTTGACAATACTATATATCTGCTTTGTGATTTGATTGATGTAGGTTGCTTTTGCTTTTGCTTTTGCTTTTGTTTGCTTTTGCTTTTGCTTTTGCTTTTGCTTTTGCTTTTGTTTGCTTTGCTGGGTTGCTTGTTAAAATAAATTCAACAAATTAAATCAATTTTTATAATATTCTTTTAAAATTATAACATATTTATCCATTAAATTAATTATAAACTGCTCCTAAAAAACGACATATATTCAAATGATTCTCTAATTATATAATAAGCGATGCCTATATATATTTTTGATACATCATAGTCAATAATATATATAATGCGATCATAATATTTTTTATTTGTTATAAACTTTTCAATTGCTTTTTGAAAACCATATTCATATATTACCTTCTCTAAATCTTCTTTTTCATATAATGGCAATTCCAAGTGATTAAATATATATCCATTAGTGCTTTTAACTAACCAATCCCTATTCGCGCTTCTAATATTGCTTATCTTTTCATATATAAATTTTGCTATATCATTAGCATTATCTTTCAATAATATTTTATAATATACTTGCAATGGATATTTATTTATATTTTCTTCTAGTTTATTATAATTACTTTTAACAATTGTAGGTTGAATATTGGTTTTTTTAAGTTCAGTATCAACATTTTTAACAATATTATTTTCACCTAACGTTTCTCCTGTAAAATATTCTATATTATAACAATAATATACACAATCAATATAATCACATATAGCATAAAACAATTTCAATCTTATTTTTCTAAGTTTTTGAATTTTAAATTTTAATTCATTAATCTGTTTAAGTTTTTGAATTGTAAATAATTCCTTATCTTCAACATCTCTCCAACTACCTAACAAACACCAAAGATGGTTATAACATTCTTCAAAAGAAAGTTTATTTACAGCATCTAAAATAACATTATTATATATAATATCAATTTTATCATCATCTAATACTTCCCAAAAATTATCAGTAAAAGTATAATTCGCAAAAATAATTCTGGCCTCTTGGTTCATTAATTCAATCATTTTAAACACAAAAGAATAATAAGAACCATTATTGTCGCATGGCATAATACCATCATAAAACTTAAACAAATTATATTGGGATTCATCATCTGTTTTCCAAATAAGTTTTGGCATATTTGCTATATATTTAAATAGCAAATATAGCTATCATTTTTTTATAATTTTCACGAGGGGGGAGATATAAGATTATAAAAATAATTAGAATAATTAGAATAATTAGAATAATTATTAAATTATTTTTATAATATAGATAAACATATGAATTTTGAGTATCCACCTCCACCAAAAAATAAAAAAAATAAGAGGACAGGTTATTATAAAGAAAAAGAAACTCCAAAAAAATTAGCACATGTAAAAACTACTAATGGCTCACCAAAGGCTACAATTAAAAAGAGTATTAAAAAAGCTATTAGTAGTGCAATTGAATATGTTAAAAGTTTTAAACGTAAATCCAAAAAAAATTCAAATAATGAAGATTTACAAGAAAAAATAACAAAATTAGAAGAAACTAAATTAGATGTATTAGAAAATGAAATGATACATATGGTTGAAAATGTAAAAGATATTGAAAATGGTGAAAATGGTGAAAATGTAGAAACTAATATTTTGAATCAATTTGGAGATATAATAAAAAATCTGACAATAGAATTACATAATGCGATTGGTTATACAGAACAAACTAATGAAATTGAACAAATGAAAGAAGATGAACAAACAAAAGCAGATAATCAAGATAAAAGCAAAGCAAATAAACAAGCTAGCCCAAATGTAAAAACTAATGTGATTGAACAATCCGAAAAAAATCTCATTGAATTAAACAATATTTTAAATTTTCTTGCGGATAATGTACTTGATAATAATAAGAAAAATGAATTTTCATTTACTGAATTAAAATCGTCAGATAAAAGCACATCAACATATACTATTAGAGTTATTAATTTAGGTATAGCAATTTCTTATACCACATTAGATGAATTTTTTGAAAAAATTACAAACCGTGCAGGAACTGTTAAATCACTTTGTTGGTTTGCAGGATGCCCTGAACAATTTAATATTGAACTTAAAAAATTTATAGAGCTTAATAATATAACTCAAAAAGATTATAATAAAATTTTTAAAACATTCAAAAAAATGATGGATGCTTATCTTAGCAAAAAAAAACCAGAAATACATAGTAAAATAGCACATTTAATAAGTTCAACATCTGGAGGCAAAAAAAGAAAACCGATAAGAAAACCGAAAAAAGCCAGAATGATAACTACAAATACTAAAAAAAGCTAAAAAAATATTATTAGTATAAATTTATTTTATTCGGTTAAAACACACTATAATAAGATATAATAAGATATAATAAGATATAATAAGATATAATAAGGTATAATAAGATATAAATACTATTTATACAATACTTTTAATATTCATCTTCATCATCTTCATCATCTTGTTTATATGCTATTCCATTCCATCCCTTAACTTCATAAGGTTTATTTAATATTTTTTCTACATATGCCTTAAGCTGATTACGGTCAGGGCATTTCTTACCTTTAACAACATTAGATATACTCCATAGCCGGAAGTCGGTGTATAATTTTGCGATTGTAATACGTGGCTCTTTAATTTGCGGATCAATAATAATTCTTTCATTAATGAATTGTCCAATAATATCATTATTTTGCTTATAACTTTCAGTAGCAACACGAACTTCACTAGGTTCCGAAATTGCCATAGGGTTAATGTGTTTATGTCTATCAATCAATAAACTTATAAAGACTTCTTTCCATCTTTCAAACTTATCTGTCAATTCCATATCCATATAAAATTCAGTAGGTTTATTTATATCAGGTGTTTCTGTGAATTTACTTGAAAAATTACATACTTTAATACGTCTCCATGTTCCCCCATCATCACTAGGAATTTCAGGAAGTTCATTACATGTTAAAATCATTTTAAATTGTGGCTTAAATTCATAAGGTTCCTTAAATAGAGTTCTAACTAATATTCTATCTTGTCCAGACAACTCTTTCATCAATCCAATATTAAGCCTGTCATTTTCACTAGGCTCTTGCATTACAGCAAATCGCCTACCCTTTGTTCTTTCTAATTCACTTTGTGCCGCATTACTAGCCGCTCTCTTTTGCGTTAGAAGAGCAATTGGCAATATACAATAATATTCACCAATAGACTTTTGAATTAAATCTAACAAACGTGATTTACCATTACTACCTTGTCCAGTAAATATATAGAAACGCTCTTGTGCAATGCTACCATCTATGATACATGCTAATACATCCATAACATAATTCCTCAAATTTTTATTAGTAAATAATTTAGAGAAAAACTCGTTAATTTCTGTAACTTCTGGTAATTCGCTATTATAATTAATGTAATTAATTTTTGTGCTAAGAAGAATATAATCATCTGGCATACCATCACGAAACATATGCATCTTTAAATCATAAACTCCATTATCAAATCCAATCAAATGCGATCTACTATCAAGTAGTTCTTCAAATTTTTCATCTATAAATAGTGTTCGGCATTCTTTCATAATAGAATCCTTAAAATTTGAATTCTTTAATTGTGTTGCAATCTTCAGGCATTTCTTACTTCTCTCGTCATTAATTGCTTTTAATGTTGGATCTTCTGTATACTCATTATAATAATTAGAACGCTCCATGAATTTTTTACAAATGTCTGTGCTTAAAATTTTACGAAGGTCTAAACCTTCTCTAGCACGAACCCATCGGTGTCTTTGTTTATCATATTTATACCATATGTCTTTTGAGATTGCTTTGAACTCATCTTTAAATATTGAATGAACAACACATGCGATATCATAGTGCGCACCATCACTTGAAATACTCTGATCTATTTTTGGTAGAATAGCTTTGTCAAGAATACTTACATACTTTACTAAATTATCCTGCTTCGCCCACCATCTCAAAGTTCCAATGCCCATATTATCTTTTCTCATTTTATCCCATAAATTCTGGCATTCGCCCTCAATATAAACACTACTAATTTTAGAAAATTCTATCCAAGTTTCTAGAAGTCTATAATCTATATTTCTTAAGACCCAACCTAAATTAATCCAATCAGTGTAATTATCTGCTCTTGAAGATGATAGACAATCTACTAAATTTTTAGCAAAATTAAATTCATCGTCTGAAATATAGCTACGATTAATATTTAATGATTTTCCAAAAATGTTGCTCTGTAATTTACTCTTAAATTTTTGGTCTATGGCAGGTAAAATATGCTTACTATATTGGCTTATTTCAACATCAAATTCTGGCTTAACGAAGTTTTGAATATTACTAGAAAAATTACGCATAGAAAATAGTTTAATAAAGTTAATTTCATCAGTCGCATTTAATGTATATTCTGTATTTACAGTTTCATTATTAATATATTTATAAATACTTGAAACACGATAAGTATCACAATCAGGTTTTCTTGAGCCATACATTTGCCAGCAATTAACATCTATAATAGCTTTGTCAACAATAGAATCATAATCATTACATATTGGTAAATCTTTAAAAATATCAATGGCGACATCCAAAATCTTTCGTCTGATAAAGTGATGAACGTTATTATTCACAATAATATAGGGAAATATAATATGTAAACCATCTTTTAGTTTATTTCTAAACTCAACCGGATTTGGTTTTTCCATAACATATGCTACATATGCTTCATCAGGAAGATTTAAATATTGATTTATAATTTTAAAATAGTTATTTACGATAATAAATATATTATCTATCGTATAAACGCGATCGTATTTTTTTTTACTATTTAATGAAGAATTAGAGTCGTGGGAATTATAAATTCCTGACTTATCATCAGGAATAGTGAAACGGAAATCTATATCAACGCGTAGTGCGCTTGGTTCTGTTGGTTTTTCAGTAAAATATAAAGGTAAACCATTTGTGAGAGCTAAACTGTAAATATTAGTAAAATCTTCATAATTTTCATTAGGGACGTATATAGATATTTTTGGATATCCTATGCTAGTATTTGTATATGGCTTACCTTTATCAACCTTATATTTATTTATAAATGAGCGTAAATCTTCATTTATACCCATTATTTAATATTTTAATATACTTATATATATATCAATTTTTATTTTTATACATTTTTATTTTTATTAATTATAAATAACTTTCTATATATTATGTAGATAAATATATATCATAAATGAATAAGGAAAATTTTAAATATAATAGTCCTAAAAATACAAAAAACCCCTATATATTTTCAAAAGCATCATTAATATATTTAATAGATACATGGAATAAATATAAAACCGATAAAATAACATATAAGAAAACCGATAAAGTATCAAAATTATCACAATTATTAAATGTTAAGATAAAGCCAATATGTGATGATAAACAATATTGGTGTTGGACAGGTGCTATATCTAAAATAACCACTAACACAAAAACAAAGGAAATAATTAAAATGATTGAAAATGAAGAATTGCGCCCAGAAATGCCTATAGAATGGTATAAAAATAATAGAGAATGGTTAAGTAATTATGATATAGAGGATGTTATGAAACAATATGATAAATGTAGAGATTATAAATATGCGTTTTTAGGTGTTTTCCCAATAGATTTCTCTGAAGAAGATAAGTTTGGTAGATGTCTTTATAGTCAAATATGTTCACTTGATATTAAAAAATATATCAATAAGAATATTAAACACTTAGGATTAATTACTAATCTTGATAAGCATAATGAAAGGGGGTCTCATTGGACATCCACGTTTATTATAATAGACCCGCGTAATAAATGCTATGGAGCCCATTATTATGATAGTAATGCGATTAGTATTCCTTCATATGTTAAAAAATTTATTAATAATATAAAGAGGCGCCTGCTTGTAATATATCCAAATAATAAATTTAGAATAACATATAATACACTAAAACATCAAAAAAAAAATACGGAATGTGGTATGTTTTCTATGACTCATCAAATAAGGTGGTTAAATTGTATTTTAAAATATAAAAAATTAAATTTACCAAATCCCTACAAAGATAATGATTTTATTAAATGTATTACAAATGATAAGAGTATAACTGACGATAATATGAATATAAGTCGCAATTATTTATATCGCCCAAATATTGATGCGTATATCAATAAAAAAAATTTGAAAATAATCACTTAAACAAAAATAATACTACAATTATTAATAAATAAATATAAATGACTGTAATAGATGATTTTAAATCTGATAAAAATAAGAATTTAATAATTCAAGCATCTAACAAAATGTTAGCTGACAAATATAAAATATCTTTGAATACAGAAATATTAGTAAATATTATTAATTCAATAATAACATCTATGAGTAAAGATGCCATATTGATGAATAACACAATAAAATTAATGGAATTAAATACAATAACTTTGGCAAAAATGAAAGAGTATGTAAATAAAAATATTGATAGTATCAATACAGCAAATAATAATATTACTGATAATCCTTTATTAGCAAATAATAATAATAATCCATCAGTAGAAAATACAGGAAATAATGTTGATTTAAATAATGAAGAATATAATAGTAAAAAGGAGATAACAAATGAAGAATTACTTATTAGAGTTAAAGATTATGAAAATAACAGGCTTATATCAAATTCTGTATTCACAAATATTGAAAATGATATAGAAGCAACTTCGCAAAATAATACGAATACGAATACGAATATGAATACGAATATGAATGTAATTCCTGAAATTATAGAGAAAGTTTTAACTACAATAAATAGTAATACTAATACTAACATTAATAAAAAAACATTAATAATAAATAGTTATAGCAGAGATTGGATAATTAACCCTCATCGTAATACACTTTCTTTCACTATAAATATTGATTTGCAAAATAATGTCATTGAACCATTAAAGATATTATTTCCATTATATGTAAAAAATATTACACCATATATAATATTAGTTATTACAGACAACCACAAAACATTTAAGTATAAATTTTTGTATAGTAAAACATCAGGTAATTGGGATATATGGAAATTAATAAGTAAAGATAACAATATTAATAATATTATTAATTTGACAAATAAAAATTGGAAAATTCATTTTTTAGATTATTTAAATAATATTCTAGATTTAGGAAAAGATGATATTAAAATCAGTAATATTAATGAATATAAATTGAATAAATATGATAATTATGATAATACTAGTATTGATAGTAATATTAATACTAATATTGATAATATACTGATGCCTCCTAAAATTATTCCAAAAGAAACAAAAAAAATAAACTTGTATGAAATAAATATTGACTATTCAAATATAATAGAATATGATGAATATAATTTGAATATATTATCAAAGTATGATTATTTGCAACTTAAGACATATAGCAATAAATATATAAATATCAAGGTAATAGAAGTTGATAATAATATAGGAAAAATAATAATATTAAATGAAAATAATTTAAAGAAAGAGGACTTCCTTAATTCAACATTATTAAATTATAGGGCACAATATTCAATTATTTTAACATATTACCCAAAAAATAATATTACATAATATTACATAATATTACATAATTAATATTAATAGCGATGAAAATATAAATACAATCATGGTAATAATATCCATTCTGTATTGCAACATTATTTTATCTTTTTGTGATAATCTTAATTCTGATACTGTTTTAGATTTTTCAGCTATTTCATATATATATTTGTAGATATATGTAAAATTTAACATATTGTCAATATTATTTAATCCATTATCATTATTAACAATAATTAATACTAATCCATTAAATAGGAGAAACAATAAAATATGAAAATATATGTTTGATGAATTAATATGTAAATTAAGATAATTCGCAATAATTCGTAATTTATACGAATCATAATTTATTACTAAAACGCTTAATATTATTAGCAAAATATATAATATCGAATATACTAATATCCCTCTTGATAATGAACTTATTATATTGTATTCTATTAAAAATTCTATTAAAACCATAGAAAATGTTCTAATAATTAATATAATACATATGAAAATAACTTTATCTTGAAATGTAATTTTTAAAACTTCTGATGGGTCTAAATCATTTTGAATAAAGCGATGATATAATCGGTCATCTTGCTTTAAATTTTCAATATTTATGCCTTTGCCTTTACTTTTTTTAGTTTCCTTTATATAATCATTCCATATACTTTTGTAAATAGAAATAATACCATTATTTGGGTCTGCCATCATATTAAGCATGTTATCTTTTTTTTCAAATGGGTCATCATTATCTTCTATCCCTTCTGTCACTCTAATTTTTGTTATAAGTGTGCCAATATTATCCTTTAATGTTTTAATATTCACATATTTATCTTCATAATATTTATTGTCCTTTTTATCACCACCGCTTTGTTTATTTGAACTTACTAATTTACTTCTCTCTGTATATGATTTAGTTTGCTCAATATTTTTTGCTATTAATTTAACTATTTCATTTTCCTCTTTAACAATTAATGATGATATAGAGTCTTTATATTCTTTTTCTTTTCCATAATCTTTAAAAACTGCTTTAATATTTTTTATTTGATCTAGATATTCTTGCTTATTTGATGTTACTAAAAAATTAATAGTATCATTTAATTTTTTTAATTGCGCATCTAATAATTCTTTCATTTCCGCTAATAATTTTTTCCTTGCTTCTAAATCAATCTTTTCATTATTACTATCTTTTAAAAGAGCAAAAATATCATCATTTGCTGATGTATTATTATTTAATACACTATAGTAAATTTTTTTAAAGTCTGCTATATACTTATCGTATTTTTCAGTTTTATCTTTATCTTTTTTGTCGCCTTCTTCTTTTTTCTTCATCTTGTCAACCATTTCAGCCTCTGTATTTGCTACAATATCAAAAATATCATATATAGATATTCTTACGTAACTACATATTTCTTTGTAATACTTTTTATATTCTTCGTGATGATTTTTAAGGGTATCTTTTGCGTTATTCAAAGTAGCATTAGTAGTTTGATCAATTATTGTATTTTTTTGTCCATTACCTTGTAATTTGTTAAAATCCGCTATTATCGTATCATATTTCTTAATTTCCTTATCTAAATAATCAAATCGTTTATTAGAAGTACTTAATAATTTACTATAATATTTTAATGTATATATATATTTTAAAATCTTTTTAATTGTATCCTCTTTATCTTCGCCATCATTTTCATCTTCTTTTTCTTTTTCTTTTTCTTTTTCTTTTTCTTTTTCTGAACTAATTTTTAGTATATATGTTGAAACTATACTATTTAATTCTTCAGGGGTACCTCTTATTGCGTAAAAATCTTCTATTTCTTTTTTAGGTTTAGGATCTTTAGCTTTAGGATCATTAGGATCTTCTTCATTTGAATTGTATTTTTCCAATTGTTTTTGTGCCGATTTCTCTTCAACCCCTAATACAATTGTTTCCATCTCAGTAATAATTTTTGCAACATGAGCATCAGCATCATGCACTTTTTTTAATGCTAAACTACTATTACTATACGGTGTATGATTTTCTAATATTTTCACTATAATATCTAAAATATTTATAATTTTACCATTAAAAGTTTTATAATTTGTTAATTGTGGTTTAGATAAATTATCTTCAACAATAGTTAAATTAGTATTTATAAAATTATCCTTAATGTTATCTAACATTTCACTAAAACTTTCATCTTTTGATAATAGTTTGTATATTTTCTCATCTAATACCTTTTTAATGTCTTTAAGATCTTTATAATAATCAATTGTTGGTATATTAGTTGGTATATTATTTTTAATATTATTCATATACGCCTCCTGATTAATATTGATTATTTTAATTTTGATTATTAATTTAGTGTTAATTTGATTATTTTATGTAAAATAATTTATAAAAAAAAAATTTAATATATTGTGAAAATAATATGTATTATCATTAATTTATACAGCTGCTGCTACTTTGGCAGCGGACTTGCTGGCACTAAGCGGAAAATGATGTGAGATTAGTTTTTGAAGAATAAAATAATTAATCTCATCGCTATCACCAACATTTAGGATTTTCTTAAGTTTAGTATCTGGTAGAATAAAACGCTTATTTTCAGGCTTATTTAGATTATGTTCTTTAACATAGGCATTAATAAATCTGGTAATATCTGTGCGTGATTTTTCGGTTCCGTGAGGAACTCCAATGAAATCACAAAGCTCATCTGAAATTTTGTTAGGCTTGGCAAAACCAGATGGTGAGTTTTTAGCATTCTGGCGTTTCTTTTGTGCCTTTTCAATGATTTTTTGTTGCTTATCATATTCCTTGCTCAACACTTTAAGATTTGTTTGAATATCTTTAATTGATGATGCTAGTGAATTAACCTTATCAATAATAGTAGATAGTACATTATCAGTTGCAGGTTCTACATGTGGCTGGGTAGCATCAATAGGGGTGCCGATAGGAGCAATAGCAACCACAGGAGTGACTACAGGAGTGACTACAGGAGTGACTACAGGGGTTCCCTTTACAACATGAGGAAGAACAACAGGATGAGTAGTAGTTGACGCACTTGAAACATCAGAAACGCTAGACGTAGGTGTGGCTTTCTTTTTTTTAGAAACAGCGTCGCTAATTTGGGCTTCTGTTGAAACAGAGTGTGAAACTTGTGTAGGTTGTTTTTTTGAAGGTGTTGGCATTATTTATTACTTTATGATTACATATATTATCATATGTTTATATAATTTTTTATAAAATATTATAAAAAAATAAATAAATATATATGATATTATATATAATATGTATAATAAGGTTGAAATATAAACTTAATAATCATTGATGCCGTAATCATCAGAATAGTTATCACTGTAATAATCATTATCAGAATAATATTCACTATCATAAATATCATAGTATTCATCATAATACTCATAATATTTATCATTATTACTTTCTAATTCATCGCTGTATTCGTTTAGAATATTATTATCACTTAAATTATTATTACCATTTGCGATATTAGACATTTCATCATTAACATATTTATACATATTTTTAAGATTAATATAGTGTTGGGCTACATCATCTGTTTCAATATCTCGTTTTTCTTTTTCTTCTTCGAATTTTTTTGCCATTCTTGCTTCATGAAAGAAACAAGGTGGTGGGTTTAATTGCTTATTAAATTTATCAATAATATTGGCAATATAATATTTGTCTAAAACATTTCTTAATGAATTATCAATATTATTCTGGGTAATATAAAAGTCAATGATAGCATTCTTGCGAAATGTTTTAATAGTTTCCCCATTATATTTACGTGATACAAGATAAGTACAATAAGCATCATAATAATCTTTCAAAGCATCATCATAATCTTGATGATCATTATTTTCATCAGTATAAATGTTCCATTTTTCTCCTGTATCATTATACATATCTGCAAATACAGCAAAATCCGCAAAATTGATATTAGCAATTGGAGATGAAATAATATCGGTCATTATTATAATAATTAATGTAGTTTTATGTATATTAATTTAATATATATTAAATGTGTATCATTTTTTATATATTATATTTTAAAAAAATAACATATATAATTTAAATTAGCAAGATATATATGTGTTGATTATATTGTTAATATATTCATTAATCTTATCAATCTCAACATTAGGCGAATGCCTATATTCTATATAAAATGATTTTGCTAAAATTTGTTTTTCATCATCATTCAAATAATCATATCTAATAAATAATGATATTCTATTATTAATTTTGTATTCTTTAATTGAATATGTTGAAATATAATCAATATCATTTGTACATGGGAAAATATATTGTGGAAACTTATCAATTTTTGATGATAATATAAATAGGTTTGATTTGCTATTATATTTTATATAATTAGATTTTATCATTATCTTAGAAGATACATATTGATTATCATTAGATAGCTCGTACGTATATACCTTGTCTTTATAATGATACGACTTATATTTTTCTTCTTTATATTTTTTATATTTTTTTTCAATTAAATTTTCAATATCATTATTTATGATGACATTAATTACATCATAATCTATGATATCTTTGCACAAAAAGAATTCTATAATATTTACATCATCAGTTATAAAATCAGATAAGTTTATATTCATATTATAAATTATATTATAATGATAAAGTATTTATCATTTTATATCATTTTTTTATAATATATATGTAAAAAATGATATAAAATATTACTTAGATTAATATAATAATTTGAATATGACAAATGAATATTTATACTATGATTTAAATACAGAGATTGAAAAATATAAAAAATTAAATGAAGAGAATAATGATGCTTATGATACCGTAAATAGATATAATAAGCACAAAATACGCGAAGATTTTAAAGAATTAGTTATTACTAACCTACATATTTCAGAATTAGAAGTAAATGATTTAGAGATTGGTGTATTTAATGCGACTATTGACTATGCTAATAATGCGAAAATACAATTATCTTGGAAATGCCCTATGTTTTTAGAGATATATTCAAATATTGCTAGAAGCATTTATTCAAATATTAAAAAAGATAGTTATATTGGTAATGACAAATTATATGATAGAATGATAAATAAGAAAGAATTCCATCCACATATGCTTCCTTATATGCAATGTAAAGATATATTTCCAGAAAGATGGAAAGAGATTGATGAGCGTAATCAATTACGTTTAAAGGCAGCATATGAGATTAAATTAGTGCCTATGTCAGATATGATTAAATGTTCACGTTGTAAAAGTAAGAAAGTTAGCTATTATGAATTACAAACGCGTTCAGGTGATGAAGCATCTACATTATTTATGAATTGTTTAATTTGTGGTAAAAAATGGAAGCAATAAAGAAGATGGTCGCTAATAATTTTAATACTCAAATGACATATATTCAAAATATTCGCTAATAATATAATATGCAACTCCTAAAAATATCATTTTCTCATCATTATCTACAAGTGTAATAATTTTTTCATAAATTATTTTATTTAATATAAACTTTTCAATTGCTTTCTGAATGCCATACTCATATATTACATTCTCCAAATCTTCTTTACTATACATAGGTAATTCTAAGTGATTGAAAATATATCCATTTGTATTATTAACTAACCAATTTTTATTTTCGCTTTTAATTTGCTTTATTTTTTCATATATACATTTCGCAATATTGTTTGCGTTATTATTCAAGATGATTTTGTAATACATTATTTAGATTGCTAATATCTAGAAGATATGTTTATCATTTTTTTATATAAAAAATTGATATATAATTTTATATATTAAAAATAATATGAATAATATCAATAATATGAAAATCATTATAAATAATAGCTCAACCGAAATTAAATATATCTTTGTATACAAAGAGTTTCTTTTACAAAAATTAAAGAATAATCGTAAAATTGAAACTAAAAAAGCAGATGTGAGTTTTCATACAATTTGCGGAGATGATTGTATATGCGGAAATAATTATCAAAAACTTCTTGATAATAATTGTATAAATTTAAAGAATCTCAAGAAGATGAAATAATATATAAATATATAAATATATTATTGTGTATATTATAAAATACAAAATGTATTATAATAGTGAAATTGGATATATTGATTTATTAAAAGATGCGTTGTGTAATGGTGAAAAAAAGATGACAAGAAATGGAAATGTATTTTCTATTTTTGGATGTATGATTAACTTCAAAGATATTTCTACATCTTTTCCATTAATTACTACAAAAAAAATATTCTTTCGTGGTATTGTTGAGGAACTTCTATGGTTTTTAAGAGGTTCTACAAATGCCAATGAGTTAAAATCTAAAAAAATTCATATATGGGATGGAAACTCTTCGCGTGAATATTTGGATAGTATTGGTCTTGATTATCCGGATGGTGAATTAGGGCCTATATATGGATGGCAATGGAGAAAGTTTGGAAAAGAATATGGAAGCAGTAATGATACAGACGAAGATATATATAATGATATCAATACCGACACAGATACTGATACAGAAAGTGATAGCGATAGGTATATTTATACTGAAAGTGATACTGATATTGAAAATAATGGCATTGATCAGATTAAATATGTGCTAGAAGAATTATCAAAAGACACTAATAGCAGACGCGCTGTATTATCTGCGTGGAATCCAATAGATCTTAAAAAAATGGCTTTGCCACCATGCCATATTTTGTATATATTTAATAAGAGTTCTAAGGGGCTTTCATGTCATATGACATTAAGAAGTTCTGATTTATTTTTAGGATTACCTTTTAATATAGCAAGCACTGCATTATTAACTCAAATATTTGCATATGTCCTTCATATAGAAGTTTATGAAATATCGTTATCTATATGCGATGCCCATATTTATGAAGAACATAAATCACAAGTAAATAAGCAAGTAGATAATGAAATATATGAATTCCCAAAAGTTATAATTAAAAAGAAGGCACCTGATATTACTAATTCTATTGATGAAAAAATAAGATGGATTGAAAGCCTTGTATATGAAGATTTTGAATTATTTAATTATAAATCTCATGCGTCTCTCAGTGCTATTATGAAATAAGACTAGCTATATTTACAACAATTTAACTCAATTAAATAATAAAGTATTAAATAATAATAGATAATAGTATATATAAGGTAAATAGTAATGGTTTTTATGAAAAAATTGAATAGCATATATATTCTATATTTTGTAATATTTATCTTAACAGTATTACTATTGATTGTTAGCACTCTTTTTTATTATGAGTATAATAATATTAAGAAACAAGATATTATTATTGTTGATAAAAATGTCAAGATTGATAGCTGCCCTTCATGTCCTGTGTGTCCTTTATGTCCCAAAGTAGATAGTAGTATTCCAATATATCCTAAAGAATTGCCATCTTATGATAATAACCATGAATATCAGCAAGTTGGTATTTTGACATCTAATGATGAGAAAGAACCTATCATATTGCCTTTATTTAGCAAAAGAGCAAATAACCATAGAGATAGATGGAATTACTATACAACTACAGATAAAAATACTATGCTACGATTACCAATTAGCTACAATAATATGAAGTGTGATGACGATATTGGATGTAATGAAATATACGATGGTAATACATTAAATATAGAGATGTATAAAGGTAAAACATTTATAGCAACAATATATAAAAAACAGACACCTTTATATTTCGCTGATAAATATTAAATAAGACATTACACCCATATAAATAAAAATAAGACAACAAATATTTATATTTTTATTATTCTAAAGCTATGTTTTAGATTGAGAATATTTTGTTCTATTTTTCATTTTTATTTTTAAAAATTGATATTTATTTTTAATAATTTATATTAAAGCAACAAACAACAAGCGAACAACAATACTTAAACTATAATCAAGAATGAATGAAATAAATAATCAACACGATATAATAAAACAAACAGTAATTCAATCGGTGGAAAATGAATTATCTAACATTATAGATGAATGGTGTAAAAGCAATGATAACGGTTGTAGTGGTGGTGAAATGCGAGAAAAGAGGGGTTCTGATATTGAGACATTTGTTCGCACAACTATAAATAAAATTGGAGAAATATTAAATATAGATTTACACGCCCGATGCGGAAATGACGATAAAAAAGATTTAACAATAAATCTACCAGATGGAAAAAAACTAATTAAACAACATCAAGTAGATGTTCATATTTATCTGAATGGGGTATTTGTTGCGGTTATTGAATGTAAAGCCTATTTAGATAGTTGTTATTATGTTCGTGCGTGTGATGATTTCAAAATGTTTAAAAAATTTGATTATAATGTAAAGAATTGTATCTTTACTTTAGAAAATGCTATCGCTGAAGATACTAAAATATTTACAGATTATATAAATGAATATATTTGTGATGAAATATTCTATATATTAGATGGAAAAAGAACATCATCTAAACCAGTTTATGATATGAAACATAAAAAAACAATAAATAAAAATGTATTAACTAAATTTATTGATTTTATATTTATATTAGGAACTATTTAACTATGAATTGATTCATTCGCTATATCAAAATAAACATCATTCAATTCAATTCCAATAAAACTTCTTTTTAAATTTTTACAAGCAACTCCAGTTGAACCTACGCCCATACAATTATCCAATACTAATTCTCCTTCATTAGAATATGTTTTTATCAACCATTCTAATAAATCAACTGGTTTTTGTGTTGGGTGTTTTGGTCTTTCTATGCGATTAAACTTTAATACAGTAGTGGGTAATCTTTTTCCATCTAAACTTTCAACAAAGTTTTCTTTGTGATCACCATAATTAGTTTGTTTATCAACAGCAGACTGTGTATTCCATCGTGTATATGGCGTTGAATACCAATATTGTGGATTATATGTAGGTTGTTTTTTATAAAATATAGCAATATCTTCATTGGTTTTCATCGGTTTTCTTTTTGCGTTTAAGAAATCCGAAAATTTATTTTTCTCCCATACTAAACAATATCTAAAATTTTTTAAATTGCTTGTAATCATCAACGATGTAAATGGTTGAGAACCAAATAATACGACGGCGCCGTTGTCCTTTATAATTCTATTATAGTGTTCCCATAATTTATCAAATGGAATAATTATATCCCATTCATTTTTTGTTATACCATAAGGTAGATCGCATAATATCATATCTATTGAACCACTTTTTATTTGTGCCATTTCAATTAGACAATCCCCCTTAAATAAATTAATGGTTGTTGGTGCATTTTCGGTTATTACCACATTTTCGGTTATAGGTTCAATAAGAGATGTGAATGTTTCATTAATAACATTCTTATATTCTTCAGTATTACTTGTTTTATTTTTGGAGTTAATCAGTTCTATTAATTGTGATTTATTTTTTGAACTACACTTTGTAATACCCAATTCTTTACACTTATCTAATAATTCTATTTTATTCATTTTTGAAATATCCATTTGTTTTGTTATGTTGATTGTAATATTACTTTCAGTATTATTACAAATCAATTTTTTATTTAATTCAATAAATTTTTCATCTACTGCTTTATCTATTAACGCATTAATTTTGTCTGGTTGTATTTCACAAAGATTTTTACGACTAATATGTTTGTCGTAGTGTGATTTTTGATGAAAGGTTTTAGCACATTTTTCGCAACTATATTTACCCATTTTATTTATATAGTATATAAATATTTTATTTCTATATTGTTTTTAACTAAAAATACCCAAAAGTGTTTTCCTAAACAATGCCACTTAATATAATTCTATTTATTAGAATAAAATTATATAATAAATAAAATAAATGTAGTTGTAGTTTTATTTTGTGCCGTTTTAAATGTGCTAGGGTGTAAATGAAACTCTATGTTCTTACACTTTTTTCTATATGGATATGATATAAATAATTCATCGTATTCTTTGCAAAAATCTTTTATATATATTATTTCTATTTCTTGACCTTTGCTATTATAACTATATAATTTTACTTTTAATAGAACATCATAACCAGTATCTAAATATATATGTGATTTATTACTATTGTATATTGGTATATCATTTTTACCTATAAAATCAATATATAATTTACCTTGAAATACCTTAAATTTTTCCTTTCTATTTTCAAAAGATAATATCCAATTTATTTTATTATCTTCTTTAACATATTTTTCAATTTTATTTATGGTATTTTCTGATTGATGACTATGTCTAATCATAATTATATAATTATCATCACTAATTTGTTCTAATTTGACATTAAACCAATAAGGTTTTCTATATTCTTTTTTAAATAAATCAAACCACTTTTTATAAAAATCTATATTAAACTCTTTACACCTTTGGATATTTAAAATACCTATTTAAGAGCGGAAATATTGTTATGGCTTGAATAGGTAGTAATAGAAGTTCTATTTAATCCTAATACTGTTGAAAAAATTTTGCCAAACATCTTACGACTTTCAAACTGGCATGTAATAGGATTAGA